>Ga0154003_1000124_pt1 | contig 23311 bp, 14 predicted proteins | sample TSFL087MetaG_FD_104679 | JGI IMG/M metagenome (GOLD analysis project Ga0154003, IMG submission 104679) | Attine ant fungus gardens microbial communities from Florida, USA - TSFL087 MetaG | ecosystem: Host-associated > Fungi > Mycelium > Unclassified | place: USA: Florida, Lake Talquin State...
AGTCTTCTTCTTCGGCAACTACGAGGGGTTGCGTCTGGCCAAATCCCTGACGCGCACGTTCTTGGCGCCGACCGCCGGTTTGCGGAGCGGCCAGTTCACGACGCTCATCCGTGACCCGAACATCGGCCTCCCTTGCGCGCAAACCGACCAGCGAGGCTGTTTCCCCGGCAACGCCATCCCCGACGATCGCATTTCCCTTGTGGCGAAGGGGCTGTTGCAGTTCGTTCCGCTGCCGAACCTCCCGGGCGCGGTGGGCGCTAATTTCATCGACTCGCCGCAAGAGATCAACAACGGCGACCAGTTCACTATAAAGACGAACTACCGGCGTAGCTCAAACAGCGACGGTTTTGTGCGCTACACTTTCTATGACGTGGACGCATATCAGCCCTACGGCTTCGTAGCGTTCGCCAGCAGCCCGATCTCGCTGCCCGGCTTCGGCCTCTTTCTGAGGCAGCGTTCACAGAACGTGGCGATCAGCGAGACGCGCGCCTTCAGCCCGACCCTCATCGGCGAATTCAAATTCGGATTCAATCGCACCGCCGGCGGCCAGGCGCAGGAAAACAGCGACGTGGATTTCGCCACGCAGTTCAACATCGCGGGCGCCAGCCGCGATCCGATTGATCGAGGCGTCCCGCGCATTACCCTCGGCGCGTTCAACGCGTTCGGCGACGTGGCCACGCCCATCTCGCGCCGCGACAACGACTATCAATTCGGTTACAGCGTCTCGTCGTTCCTCGGGAATCACAATCTGAATTTCGGCGCCGCGTACAAGCGGGTCCAGTTCAATCCCTCCATCCCCTCCAATAAACGCGGCCAGTTCACCTTCGACGGGCGCTATACGGGTAACGTGTTCGCCGATTTCCTGCTCGGATTGCCGGGCAGCGCGCAAGGAGGCGCGGGCAGCACGGCTGTCTATTTGCGCGGCAACGAGTGGTATGGCTATGCGCAGGACGACTGGAAGGTATCGAAGCGGCTGACTGTCAACCTCGGGCTGCGGTACGAATACATCTCGCCGCTGTCCGAAAAATTCAACCGCTGGGCCACGCTCGACATTCAGAACCGCCGCGTGATAGTCGCCAGCGAAAACGGCCAAACCTATCCTCAGGAGTTGTGGGTTCCGGGGATTGCGCAACAACTGGCGCCGCTGCCGATCGTCACGTCCGAGGTCGCCGGACTGGATCGGTCGCTCGTCAATAAAGACCGGAACAACTTCGCGCCGCGCGTCGGCTTGGCCTTCGACGTGTTCGGCGCCCAGCGGACGGTCATACGCGCCGGTTACGGCGTCTACTACAATGTCGCCTCGTACAACGCGGTGTCTTTGATGAGCCAGAACCCGCCGTTCTTCAAACGAATCGGCGCAAACAATCCGGCGGCCAACGCGACGACTCTGCCCCCGATCGGTAGCATCGCGCCGATCCAGTCCCTTCTGGGCAATCCACGCCTAGGCCTACCGGGCTTCCAGCCGTACGACATCGACTTCAAGTCGCCCTACTTCCAGCAATATAACTTCGGCATTCAGCAGTTGCTGACGCAGAACCTGCTGTTCGAAGCGCAATACTTGGGGTCGAGAGGAACGCATCTTTACACAAACGTCTTCTACAACTTGCCTAATCCGTCGGCGACGACGCCGTTATCGGCGCGAGCGCCTTTCCCGAACCTCAGCAACTTCGCGCAGCAGGCGGGGGCGGCCAGTTCCAGCTACAACGCCATGGCTCTGCGCATGGAGAAGCGGCTTTCGTTCGGGCTGATGGTGAGTGGCAGCTACACCTTCTCGAAGAGCATCGACAACGATTCGCTCGGCAACTCGGTCGTCTCATCGGGCCTCGATCAGAGCAACATCAAGGCCCTCGAACGCGCCCTGTCGAGCTTCGACATCCGACACCGGCTGATAGTCAGTTTCACCTATGATCTGCCATTCAAGTCCGGGAACAAAGCGATCAACGCCTTATTCGGCAATTGGCAGGCCGGCGGCATTATCACTCAGCAGTCGGGGCAGCCGTTCACGGTTAATATCACCGGCGACCGCGCGAACACCGGCCAGCTCAATCAGCGCCCCAATCTGATCGGCGATCCGAACCTGCCCTCGAGTGAGCGCACGGTCGAACGATGGTTCAACGCCGACGCCTTCGTCGCGCAACCGCTCGGCGCGCTCGGCACGGCGGGTCGCAACATCCTGGAAGGTCCGGGGACGAACCTCGTAGACTTTTCGTTGATCAAGAACATTCCGTTCAGCGAACGCCACAGGCTGCAATTCCGGACGGAGTTCTTCAACCTCTTCAACCATACGAACTTCGACTTTCCCGAACGGATCTGCGCGTTCGCGGCAAATGCGGCTCCCGGCTCGTCCTGCGCCGCGGGGACGTTCGGACGCCTCAGCGCAGCTCGCGATCCGCGCATTTTGCAGTTCGGGTTGAAATATTTGTTCTAAACGGCGCCGCGCGCGTAAGCAGGTGGTTGAACTTGCGCGAAATCGCTTACCCTGCGCGCCGGGCGCTCCTGTCTGTGTCCCAATGATTGGGTACGGCGCTGCGCGCGTAAGCAAGCGGGCGCCCATCCGCGAAACCGTTTGCCTGCGCGCATGGCGCTGTGCCAGCGCCACAATGAAGTTGGAGCGCGTCTATGCAAATCGAACACAATCGAAGCAGCCAGGCCGCCTTCGATTACGTTGAAGGATTGAAGCGTTACGTCGCCGAAAAATCCATGCCTAAACTGCGCGCGGCCTACGAAACGCGCGAGCATCGTTATGCCCAAACTCACAACGGCGAGAAGCCGACGACGACGGAGCAGGTCGGCGAGTTGATGCGACCGATGACGCTCTACAGATACAACCGCGCCATCCAACAGAGCAGTCAGGAGTTGATGTGGGCGGTCATCTATGAGTCGCTCGAACCGCGTCGCGCGGAACTGTCGGAAGAGTTGAATCGCCCGACCGAGAATGCGCTCGGCAGTGTCGAGGCGGACCCCCACCTGGAGATGCCGAGGTACTACGCGGCTGTCGAATTCCATCTTCAGCCGCGCAGTTATCACGGCGACGATCTGGCGGGCATCGTCTATGACATCGGCGCGCCCATTTACGTGTTGCATCGCAACGGGCCGGACAGCGGCGAGAGCGGGCGCGCGCTGGCGTCGGCGATTCCCCCGGGCCGCTACTATAAGATTCTCGACATGGGATGCGGCGTCGGGCAGAAGACGATCCCGGTGGTTGACGCCTTCCCCGGCTCTGAGGTCCATGCGATTGACCTGAGCGCGCCGATGATCAAATACGCGCATAAACGCGCCGAACGGGTGGGCCGCCGTGTTCATTTCAGCCAGCAGAACGCCGAGCGGACGAAGTTCCCCGATGAGTCGTTCGACCTGGTCTTCTCGACCATCCTGTTGCACGAACTCCCGCCCGGCGCGATTCATAATATGATCGCCGAAATCCACCGGGTGCTGAAACCGGGCGGACTGACCGCGCACCTTAACCTGCCGCCGTACAGCCAAATGTCGACCTACAACGCTTTTCTCATGAATTGGGAGACTCACAACAACGGTGAGCCTTACTGGCATGCCTTCCACAAACTGGATCTGCCCGCGGTCTTTCGTGTGGCCGGATTCAAGAACATCCGAGAAGTTACGGCGGAGAGTAAAAATACTGGCAGAGGGGCCTATTCAGGCAAGGCGCCGTACCTGGTAACGATGGGGGATAAGTAACGCAAATAGATGAAAAGCGCCAAAAAAAAACACCAGTTCGAAGATCCTGCGATGGATATCTTGCTCGCCATTGTTGTGTCGCTTGGCAACGAAGTTTATGTGCTGCGTGACAGGCTGCGAATCATCGAGAAGATGCTCGAAGCCAAAGGAACGATCTCACGCGCCGATGTCGAAGCCTACAGGCCGACGCCCGAGGAAGAAGGGGAGATTCGCAAAGACAACGACGCGTTCATGGCCCGCCTATTCCGCATTTTCGAGGGGGACCTGGAATGAAGGGGATTGGCATTATTCCAGCCTCCGCGCCCGTCTCATGGGGCTGGTCCAAAGTCTTTTACGGATGGGTCGTGATCTTTTTCGCCGTCTTCGCGATCGCCGTGACCAACGGGATTTTGCTCGGCGGCATGCCGTTTTTCTATCAATCGTTCATCAGCGAGTTCGGCTGGAATCGCACGACCATTGCCACGGCGGGCTCGGCGCTGCTGGTGTCGCGCGGACTGACAGGACCGTTCGCCGGACCGTTGTGGGATCGGTACGGGCCCAAGCGGTTTATGGTAATCGGCGCGGCGGTCATTGGCGCCGCGCTGGTCTTCGGCTCCCGCATCGACGCGCCGCTGCAACTTTACCTGGCGCTCTTGATGATGTCCGTTGGGTTGACCTTTGCGGGCATAGGGCCGGGCGCATATCTGGCTTCGAGCTGGTTCACCACCAAGCGCGGCGTCGCGATGGGCATAGTGGGCATGGCGACAAGTCTGGGCGGGATGATCTATTCGCCAATCTCGACCAGACTAATCGCCGGTTATGGCTGGCGCAACGCGATGATGATCTACGCCGCCTTTATGTTTGCCGTTTTCATGCCGCTGATTTACTTCTTCATCAAGAATCGCCCCGCCGAGATCGGCGCCTCCGCCGATCCCGATGAGTCGGACTGGTTTCTGCGACGCCGGAAGCTGATCAAAAGCATTGCGGCCACTGTTGCGACAGTGGGCGCGTTGATCTACTCGCCCGTGGGGCCATTCCTGACAAGCAGCTTCGGCAAGCCGACGGCGATCCTGATCTTCGCCTCGATGGGAATTATTTGTTTGGGCGCTCTATTGAAATACTTTGCGACAAAGGCGGAAGCGCCGGCGGCTGTCACAGAGGCTAGTCCGGACCAGTCCTCGGGGGCGACGATGAAGGAGGCGATCGGCAGCGGCTCATACTGGATGCTGTTGCTCGGCTCATCGCTCTGCTATGCCGTCATCTTTGCGCTCGTGCAGCAATTCATCCTGCACCTGCGATCGCCGCTAGTCGGTTTCAGTGCGGCCGAAGCCGCATGGGCCTACAGCGCGTTGTTTTTCTTCAGCTTGGCGGGCAAGTCGTTCTTCGGATTTTTGAGCGACCGCTTCGAGAAGCGCGCTGTCAATCTGGTCTGTTGCCTGATGACGCTCGCCGGCGCGCTACTTATCTTGAAGGTCAGTCAGGCGAACGTCTGGTTATTCTGTCTGCTGTTCGGACTGGGCTACGGCGGCGTAACGGTGACGACAAGGTTGGTCCTGGCGGAACTCTTCGGGCTACGCTCTTTGGGCAAACTGCTCGCCGTTATGATGAGCGCCGAGACGCTTCTAGGCGGCGGCGGTAATCTGTTGACCGGATTCCTGTTCGACGCCACTGGCAGTTATCAGGCGGCATTCAAGATGATGGCCGTTTGTTCTATTGTTTCAGTTATTTTGATGGCGCTTCTTTTGCGCCAGGGATTAATGGATGTAAAACTGAAGTGGCGAAGACTCGCCGCTCGGAACAACGACCTCCTGTCATGACTGAGTAACCCCGATGACCGCCAGAGAAATATTCGACGAAACTGAAATCTTCGCAGAGGCGCTTGGCGCAAGCGTAGCGCAGGGCAATCTCACGGTCTCTCAACTCAAGCGCCAGCTCGAAGACGGTCTGGCCTACGTAAAGGCCCAAGGCGCTGATAACGTCGCGGAAGAATTGCTGGTCGCCCTGGCCGCATTAGATAAGGTGATACAGCGCGTCGCTGGGCCTATCTACAACCTCGGCGCTGGCCGCTTTCCGGTGGTCGAGGCGCCGAGTGTGACGGCGCCCGTAACTTTGCCGGGATCCTAGCCCAAGAAGGCCGTATCCACGAATTGGGATCACCAGCTCGCCAATGATTACCTTCTTGCGGGCGCGGTCGTATTTGAATGCGTCATTAATGCTGATTATTTGGATGCGCCATTACTTAACAAAAAAATAAAATGTAAGGTGACAAATTACAGCGCGTGCTGTAAATTCGTTTCGTCGCAAAGCTCGTAAAGGACTTTGTACGGTATGGTACAGCGCTATAAGAGCCTACTCTATGCTGTGCGTGGCCGTTTGCGATTTCCACAATCGGCGCGCCTTTTGTGGATGCGAGTCCGTAACTACTCGCTTAGAGTCCGCCCTTCGGGGCAGGGCTAAGAAAGCCGCCTGCTTCTAGCTGGTGGAATAGTTACATGATAAGAAAACTTCTTTTATGTAACGTTGATATACGGCGTTCCGCAAGCGCATAGCAGCTGCGCAGTTTTGGAATGAAAGGTCGGTGGCGAATCCCTCCGCCCCGATGAAAAATTAAGGGATTGTGGCCATTCCCGTCGCTCCTTTTCCTTGTTACTCCCACGAACACTCCCATCGATTGGTTAATAGAATCATTTCCCTGTAGCCGACCACAAATACTTCGACAAATATTTCTGATTTGTGATCGACTGTTGAAGATTTCAAAGGCCAGGCCAGGTACAGAGGTTTTCGAAAAGCTATGCCTGAGTCGAATACATCCCTTATCAGTATATTGCTCGTCGATAGTCAGACTCTGCTCCGCGCGGGGCTGCGACTTATCCTCGAAACGGAGCCTAAATTCAGGGTCGTTGGCGAAGCCTCGAGCCGTGAGGAAGCGCTCGAAGGCGCGCGCCCGCGGCCAGACATAATTATCCTAAACTTGAATTCCTACGGCGAACCCGATCTCGATCTTCTCTCCGACCTGGCGATCGCCGCCGAGGGAGCGCGCGTGTTGGCTCTGATTAGCGACTTCGACCTCGAATTACGCCGCCGCATCGTGCGCTTCGGGGTGAAGGGGTTGGTTCAGAAGACGGAATCGCCTGACCGGCTTATCGCAGCCGTGAAGAGCGTATACGCCGGCGAGGTCTGGCTCGATCCAAGAACCGTTTCTCACGTGCTCGACGATCTATTACATGCGGGCGAGGTGAAGCAGACCAACAGTCTGTTGAATAACGGCGTTAGGCTCACCGGTCGAGAACGAGACATCATCGCCTTGATCGGCGAGGGGCTTAAGAATAAGCAGATAGCGGAGCGACTCTGCATCTCTGAGCCTACGGTGCGCCATTATCTGACCTCGATCTTCGAAAAGGTCGGAGTTAAGGACCGACAAGGACTGATCGTTTATGCATATCAGCGCGGCCTCGCCAAACCTCCCGCGGTCACAAGCCAACCGCCAGGCGGATCTGAAAGGGATGACCACAAAAAAGCCGAGGCCCGTCCAATGCCGCCTATGACGATTCTTCCAGGGTAGTGGGGCGAATTGTCGAGTCCAAAAAGGGCGATTGCGCCGGTGAAGAATTATCGCAACCGCCGATGTGCAGGCCCGTAGATTTGTATAATATCCGTCTCGTTCCAATAAGGGACCGATTTTACATCCCGGCATCTGCGAATTAAGGATTTGTTTTAGGTTACTGCATACCCCACATCTCGCACGATGACAGTGGTTAGGAAAAGGCAGAGGTCTAGGGAGTTTTGAAATTGGTCCACATGGATCACAAAATTACTCAGACTGATAAACAGCCACTTACCTTGTCTGATGAGCGAGAGCGCCTGCTCCAGAATTTAGATAGAAAGGGCGCGGGTCGCGGCATACCACAGCAAATCCGTTCAACATAAATAATAATTGAGAAGCAGGATAAGGTAATACGCACTGAGGGGATCACGCGATAACGAATTCTTCGAAATAGGCCTAATGTAAAGGTAGCAAAAGGCCTTTAACGATAAACAGCGTTGACCATTTCTCAGCGGGAGGTTTCTCGGAGAAGGGACTTTAAGGCTTCTTCTCCGCAGTTCTGTCCGGCGCATGGCGCCGAAAGGATGTCTCGTTGCCGAATTATTTAGCTTTGCCCTTAGTCACGTCACCTTATTACTCAAAGCGGGTCTCCAAAACGTTAGGCACAGGTCGCTCGTCACTTGGCGCGCTACGGAATGTGATGCGAGTTACTTTGTAGCATTAACCACACCCCTTGTGGTTATATGCTCAAAAGCGATGCGTCGCGCTGCATAGAATTGAGCCGAGAAGGGGTTCTTTGTAGTTAGCAGGCGCACGATTTTCAACACTTCATCACTGTTTCGCGCCTTTATGACCGGTGGACTCAGGACGCATCGGTAGAGCGGCCACTTTATTGACCATGTTCAGACAATCAGTATGCTGCCTCGACACGAGGTTTCCTTTACGGTCTCGCGAATCTGGGGAGAGGTGTGTCAACACGCCTTCTCCTTGAGCGCAAGAGGCTTTGTCTATCCTGATTGCCGCGAGCTTCTTCATAAGGAGTGTAACTATGAAAGTTGAAGCTTACTATCCGCAGAGACTACTCATCAGTTCAGTTATCCTATTATGCATTCTGGCTCTCGGGCCTGCGACAGGAGATCTGACGGACTGCAGAGCGCAGGAGGGGGGGCGACGGGCGCCAAAAAGGGCGTCGGATGCGCCCGGCGTGACAGGCGCCGTCGCCGATGTAAGTGAAGATTATCGGATCAACCCCGGCGATGTGATCGATATACAAGTGGATCGCGCGCCCGAGCTGTCTGGCATGCGACGCGTCACCACTTCCGGAACGATCAGGATGGCGTATCTTGGCCCCGTAACCGCGCATGGAAAGACGGCGGACGAACTGGCCGGATTTATCTCCGACAGCTTGAATGGGCGATACCTGAAAAATCCGCGCGTGACTGTGACTATCGAGCAGCTCAACAGCCATACCTTCTTCATCCAGGGAGCGGTCAATCGCCCTGGGGCTTATCAGATAGAAGGGCGCCCATCGCTGCTGACTTTGATCACTGTGGCCGGCGGGTTGGCCGAGAGTCATGGCTCCACCGCCTTTATCATCCGCGAGACGCGTCGTCCGGAGAGCGAGGTTTCTGACGCGGGCGAACCTAAGGCGTTAACACTCTCGCAGCCGAAATCCGGCCCTGCAAGCCCGCCCTCTCAATCCGCCTCTCAACCCCCCTCAAATTCCGGAGACCGCGATCAGGAGCCGGATGCGTATGAGGGGTATGAGTCGATAAGAGTCAATATTAACGGGCTGTTGAGGGGCGACTTCGATAAGAACATGCGCCTCGATCCCAGAAGCGTCGTCCATATTCCGCAAGCGGAGGTCTTCTTCGTCGGAGGGGATGTGAATGCGCCCGGCTCGTTCCAGTTCAAAGAAGGCGCCACGCTCAGGCAGGCGATTACGCTTGCGAAGGGGATGAAATACACAGCGGCTTCCGGCCGCGCGATCATATTCCGTGAAGATCCAGTCACCAGGAAAAAGCAAGAGATAAGAATAGACGCTGGCAAGATAATGAACGGTACACAGGAAGACGTCGCGATAATCGCCAACGACATAGTAATCATCCCCAACAGCCGGTCCAAGTTAGTGAGCGGGGCGATCCTGTCGGCGTTAGGCGTCAATTCCCGGCGGGTTCTGGGATACTGAACTGCCATACGTCCAGGACGGCCCGAACGAGTAAAGTCAAATTGAAGTGTTGCATGAAGAGGTTGTTCGTTCCTCACACTCCGTGTCGACTTTCCTTACTCTGTAACTGTGTGGCGCTGGTTTTCAGCGGTATCTGCTGCGCCTTCATAATCATGACGCTAACCAATAAGGCGCGCTCCCAAACGCCGCCCCCATACCGCATCGCTACGCCTCCGCAACACGGCGGGCGCGCTTACCATGTCTCGCCTGCCGGTTCTGACTCCAACCCCGGCTCCGAAGCGCGCCCTTTCAAGACGATTCAAAAAGCCGCTGATAGCGTCAAACCCGGCGATACAGTCCTGGTGGATGACGGCGTCTATACCTACAGCGGGCCTAACGATTGCCACGGGAAAGTGGTCGTCTGCGTCTCGAGAGGCGGCGCGCCGGACAATTGGGTTGTCTTCAGATCTAAGAACAGGCGCCGGGCGAAGATCGACGGAGGGGGCGGAAAGGCTGGGGCCGGTTTTGAGGTTCGAGGCGGCGCATCTTACGTCCGGATCCAGGACTTTGAGGTGACCGGTTTGGCCAATGCGAATGGAAGCGCCAGCGGGATAGATCTGTTTGACGGCGGGAGCTACTTTCAGGTTATAGGCAATCACATCTATAACATTGGCCGGGTCTGTACAAATACCTCGAACGCGCAATGCGGCATATACATCAAGGCGGACAAGGTTCTGGTGGAAGCTAACCTCATCCACGACATTGGCCGCCTGATCCCAGGCCAACAAGAGTGTCAGCCGAACAATAACTACTGGCAGAACCATGATCACGGCGTCTACCACAGTGGCGGAGATCACGTGACCATTCGTAACAATATCATATACAACATAAAACAAGGGTGGGCAGTGCACGCGTGGCCGAAATCCCGGTATCACATGGATATTCTTAACAACACCATCGCCTTCGGCAATCAGCATAAGGGCAAGCTAGGCGCCATCATAATGTGGGCGCCGTCCACGGGCGGCATGAATGTGTCGGATTCTACTATCGCAAATAACATCTTTTACGGAGTGAATACGGCCGCTATTTGGACGGGCGCAAGCGGGAAGGAGCCTGTGAGATTCGCGAATGTGAGGATCAGTAACAACATAGTTTCGAACGGCGTACTCCTGGCCACCAAAGAGAACGTCGACGCCTCTGGCCTGATTCTCGCGGATAACCTGGAGAAGACTGATCCTAAATTCGTCGCCCCGGCGGCGTTTGACTTCCGCTTGCGGTCAGACAGTCCGGCGATAGACGCGGGCCTCGCCCTGTCCGGCGTCGCTAATGATTATGACGGGCGCGCCAGACCGCGTGGCGGCCGTATGGATATCGGCGCCTACGAATATACCGACTCGTCCTCACGGACGGCGCGTTTGAGGGTCAAGTCCAAAGCGAAGCCGTCAAATTCAAGTAAGGCGGTTAACTCGTATCGTCTACAAGGAGCTAACCAATGACAGATGAAAAGACCGTCCTCGAACGTCGCCAGGAGCCAAACGACGCTCAGCTTCAGCGGTCCGAATGGCGCCGAACCGATTACGCGGATAGCTACGGCGTTAATGGGGCGGAAGAAGAGGGAGTTCAGGTTGATTGGGCCAAGTGGGCGCGCGCGATCTTCAGACGCAAAGGGCTGATCGCCGCCGTCGTCGCCATCGGTACGGCCCTCAGCCTGTTCGCGGCGTTCCGGACGAGAGACGCCTATGAGGCGTATGCAGTGATCTACGCCGGCAAAGAGGACACCGCAGTGGTCAAGGTCAGGGAGGGCGATCTGGTTGTCCAGAACGATGAGTCTCTGAGGACGAAAATGTACCTGCTTCAAAGCAATCCGCTGGTTGAAGAGGTGATCGTCAACCTGAAGCTGGATCGGAGCGAGGGTATCCTCAATCCCGGAGGGCGGACATTAAAGGAAACATTCGGCAGCTTGTCGGAGGGCGTTAAAAAGGTGTTTCAAGGGCGGAGGAACATGTCGGAACCCGCGCCGAACATGTCTGATTCATTGTCAACGCCTGCGACGCGGCCTACGACAGATCCGCAGTATTCTCCTGGGGAGAGTTGGCGACTGGCGCCTTTCGTCGAGATTTTCAAACAGAACCTAGTGGTGGAACCGGCCTCTGACGCGCGATTAAAGAATCTTCCGGTGGAACCGATCTCGGAGATGCGATTACTGAAGATCTCATACACGCATCCCGACTCTGCGCTAGCCGCGGCCATTTGCAATCAGCTCGCTAAAACTCTGATCAACCACAATATCGAAAACAAGTCAGGGAAATTCAAGGAAGCGTCGACTTGGCTGGACCGCTCGACGCGCGAGCTCAAGGCCAGGGCCGAGAAGGCCGAACAAGCCCTGGCAAATTACACCCGCGCGCACACCAATGTCGCGCCACAGGGCAAGGGATCGTTGAGCTCCGACCGCCTATTGCGCCTGCAAGCGGAAGTCACGCGATCCGAGACCGACCGCATCGTCAAAGAGTCGCTCTATGAAGACGTCAGACGTGGGCGCGTCGAACATGTCCCCCAAGTCTACTCAGACGCGAATCTTGCGGAGCTCCAGAAAAAGCTCGGCGATCTCATGACGCAGGCCGCGCAACTCGACGTGAATTACGGCCCAGACAACCCGCAGACCATCGAAGTCCAGCAGCAGATAGCCGCGATCCGGAAGCAGATCGAGTCCCATCGCAAGTCGCTGGAAGTCAAAGTGAAGCTCGATTTCGATCGCGCCGTCCGCGACGAACGGTCGTTCAAGCGCGCGCTGGAAGAGGCTAAAGACCGAACCGCGCAAGAGAATGTGGACACGTTTCAGTTCGGGATACTTCAACAAGAGGTGGATACGACCAAGGCGCTTTACAATAATTTCCTGCAGAAGAGCAGCGAAGCCAATTTCGAACTCGCCCAGCAACAGAATAACCTGCGCGTGGTCGAGCCGGCGCGGGCGCCTAGAACGCCGACCAGCCCGAACCGCCCACTTTGGACGGTGATCGGGTTCGCGTTTAGTTTGACGGTCGGCGTCGGCCTCGCTTTGCTGCTCGAAATCTTCGACCACTCCATCAAGACCGCTGATGATCTCAGTCGTCGCCTGCAGTTGCCCGCTCTCGCCGTAATACCGACAATCGCCGAGAAAAACACGTCTTCACTCCTGGGTAAATTCAAGGATAAGTTGAAACTCCCGGCCGGCGTCGCGTTGCTCAAGGCCGCGGCCAATGGAGTCAAGACGGTAAACGGAGGCGCGCATGGGAGCAGGAAGGCCATTAGCGCCCTGCCAAACAGACCACAACTGATAACCATCAGCGACCGTTCTCCGGCCGCCGAGGCTTATCGCCTGCTCAGGACAACGATCATGCTGGCGGATAATGGCGCAGGCCTTAAGCCTAAAACATGGCTCATTACCAGCGCCCAACCCTCTGAAGGTAAAACGACCACGGCCATCAATGTCGCGACCAGCATAGCGCAGCTCGGGCAGTCGGTGTTGGTCGTGGATTGCGATCTGCGCACGCCGACCGTTCACAAGAAACTCCATGTAGATCAGGAGCCCGGTTTGTCCGCGTACCTTTCCGGCGACGTCGAATTGGAGAAGGTGATCCGGAAGTCGGACCTTCAAGGGTTGTCATTAATTCCGAGCGGCGCTGTTCCGAATAACCCCTGCGACCTGATCAGCTCCCGAAAGATGAAAGAAATGGTTAAGACGCTGGCCGAGAGCCACGACTACGTCATATTCGACTCGCCGCCGCTCGTCAATCTGGCCGATCCGCTCATCCTTTCCACTATTGTCGACAGTGTGATTCTCATCGTGAACGGTAAAAGCAATTGGGAAGCCGTAACTCATGCCCGCCAGGAACTTTCAAGCGTAGGGGCCAATATTTTTGGGGTGGTCCTGAATGACGTAGCAGTCAACCACATCCCGTATTACGGCTATTACTCCTGACGCTCCCCTCACTAATATGTAGTTCCCTGTAAGGAAAATGAGATGATTTCTAAATCCCTATCCCCCAGAATGTTTAACGCCGCCGCCTCCTTCACTGACATTGACTTGGAAAGGCGTTCTCAGCCGGGGTTCTGGCATAGAATGCTTGACCAGAATGTCTTCAGAAAAACCGCCCAATTTGCGCTGGACATGATTGTTTTTGTGACGGCGTTCATTTTGGCTTATCTGCTGCGCTTTGATTTCAATATCCCGCCAATCGAGTTATTTCACATGGCGGTTCAGCTCCCTGGAGTGGTGATTATCCAACTGGGGGCGCTTTACCTGCTCAAGGGGCACAGACTCATCTGGCGCTACATAAGCCTGGATGACGTCTACAGGTTTGTGCTGGCGGCGCTTTTATCCGCCACGCCGGTCGTGATGTTACGGCTGACGTTGCCCGAAGCCCTTAGGCAATTCAGGGCGCCGTTGTCAGTAACCGTCGTGGATTCCATTCTTGCGTTTTTAGGGGCGCTGGGATTGCGGATGTTGCATCGGGTGATATTTGAGGCGAGGAAGAAGCAGGCGGTGAAAGCTCAAACCGTCGCGGGCGTCAGGAAGCCGGTGTTATTGATCGGCGCCGACCGGACCGCCGTGATGGTAGCCAGAGAGATCCAGAACCACAGCGTGGAACTGGAAGTCAAAGGCTTCATAGAAGACGACAGGAACGCCCACGGGTCGGTCATTCAGGGCGTCCCGGTGCTCGGGGGGATCTGCGACCTTCCCCGCCTTGCGCGAGAGTTGGACGTAGACCAGGTGGTGATCGCTGTCCATGCCTCGCGTAAGAAGATGCGGGAACTGGCGGGGATTTGCGAGCAGATACCGGTCAGAGCCAGGATCATCCCCGGTCTTCATGAGATCGTGGAGGGTAACGTTCAGGTCAGCGAGATTCGCGATTTGCAGATTGAGGACCTGCTGGGTCGTGAACCGGTCCAACTCGATGAATATGACATGAAGCGATTCCTGACCGGCAAGTCCGTGATGGTGACCGGCGCGGGCGGCTCGATCGGATCGGAGTTGGCGCGGCAGGTCGCGCGCTTTCAACCATCGACGCTGTTATTGGTGGAGCGGGCTGAGTTCTCGTTGTTCAATATCGACCGCGAAATGCGCGAGAGATGGCCTGCGGTTTCGATAGTCTCGCTGGTGGCCGATATCGCCGATAGGGAGAGAATGCGTTCCATCTTCTCCAGTTACAGCCCCCAAGTCGTCCTTCATGCGGCGGCTCACAAGCATGTGCCGATGATGGAGTTCAACCTGACCGAGGCGATCAAGAATAACGTGCTCGGCACACACGTGTTGGGAGAGATGGCGGGGGTGTTCGGAGTGGAAGTGTTCGTTCTTGTCTCGACCGACAAGGCGGTTCGGCCCAAGTCTATGATGGGCGCTTCGAAGCGTGTGGCCGAGTTGGTAATCCAATACCTGAATCGGCGCTTCGCTACTCGCTACGTCGCGGTTCGCTTCGGTAACGTCATAGGCTCCAACGGTTCCGTGGTTACCATATTCCAGGAACAAATCCGCAAGGGCGGGCCTTTGACAGTTACTCACCCGGATATGACACGGTACTTCATGACCATTCCCGAATCCGCGCAACTTGTCCTACAGGCCGGCACAATGAGCGAAGGCGGCGAAATCTTCATCCTCGATATGGGTGAGCCAGTGCGCATCCTGGATCTGGCCAGGGACTTTATAACGCTCTCCGGCCTCAAACCTTACGAGGACATTGACATCGTCATCACCGGAACTCGACCCGGAGAGAAGCTCTTCGAGGAGTTGCAAACCAACGAAGAGACCATGACCAAAACGCGCCACCCGAAGATATTTATCGGCAAGATAGCCGCTTATCCTGAGGAGAGAGTAAGCCGGACGCTATTGCGCCTGACCGCGCTCGCGCGGCGCGAAGACGAGGCGGAATTACGCAAATGTCTTATCGATCTGCTGCCAGAAGCCCAGCTAGAGACGGAATCTCAGTTTGATAACAAAGGGCATTTCGAGACGTGCGCAGACAGTTTAATGGCTAGAGCCACAGTATCGATCTGATCTACTATACGGTTGGCGGTCTGATAAGGAATATTAAGGGTTCCTGTGTTGAAGGACCTAAAGTAACCAAGCTATATGCCGTGCTCAGGTTTCCTATCGACGCCAAATAACGTAGCAAAACAGTGTCTGTGGGTTAAACGGATGATCCGCGTTGCTCTGTCGCGGTGAAAAATCCGCAGCTCCTGCTACCTCAATGTCGCCTGCTCTGATGTAACCTTATGAAAGCGAATTTGCACCTCGAATGGGTAAGGTTTGGCGATAAGGCCGGTCTCAAAGAATGGGACGAGTTCCTTTTAAATTCGCCAAGGGGACATCACTGTCAACTTTCGACCTGGTTAAAATCATACTGCGTTTTCGGCTGTGATTTCGAAGTATTGGTCGCTAGAAATGAGAGTCTTGGGCCGATTATCGGCGGGGCGGGTTTGCTTCATTTCGACAGGCGAATCTTTCGAATCGCGAGCATTCCAATAGGCCCGATCGTCGATGTCGGGCAGGAGGACGCCGCAGAGCCTATCCTTCAGGCGACGCTCGATTACGCTCGGCGCGCCGGGGTGGCTGCGCTGCAATTGCACTTCCCTTGCTCGGCTGAATGTGATCTGCCGGCGCTGCTGCCTGCGGCCAAACTGCCGGACCTTCCGCGCTCTAAGGCCGGCATAGCGATCAAATATGGGCGCGCTGACAATGAAATGCTGTGGATAGAGTTCCCCGCGCGCTTGGATGACGAGGCCTGGCGTGACCTGGCGCTTAAGAGCTTCGGCCAACATCATAGAAGGAAAATTCGGCAAGCGGAGCGAAATGGATTGGAGGCGTTCGAAGCGTCGACGGAGACCGAGGTACGGGAGGCTTATTCGATGATCGAAGAGAACGCTCGCTTACAAGGTTATTCTGTCAGGGGATGGAAGGATCTCGGCGAGACACTGATAGAGCAGGTCAATAGCCGCCAGGCGATTATGCTTGTGGCGCGCCATCGAGGCCGAAATGTCGGGGCTAATTACGGCGCGTTGGCCGGAAAAAGGTATACCTATGTCCTGGGCGGAATAACGAACGACGGGCGTGAGCTGAAAGCCGGTTATTTCCTGCAATGGGAAGCGATGAATAAGGCGAAGAGGCTCGGCTTTTCCGGCTATGACCTGGCATCTATGACTAACCCAAATGTTTGGGATTTCAAGAGAGGATTTCGTCCCAAGCCCGTCCCATTTGTGAAGCCGCGATACTTCGTATTTTCCCAATTGCGCTATAAGGCGTTCAGTTGGGTCTATCCCAAACTGCGCGGACACAGAGAACCGATGTTGAAAATATTGCGCGCCGTAAAGGACTGCCTCAAGGCCCCTAGTAACAGCAAAATGTTATGATGCGCTTGCGTCATAGCCGTCACTAATAGCTTGTACTTTCAGCAGGTATGATGGAATGTGCGGAATAGCAGGTTTGTGGGATTTCAACCAGAGAAGGATTGAAGCCGAACTGTCCTCGATGACCGGCTCGCTCGTCCATCGAGGGCCGGACGATTCCGGCTTCTTCACGAGCGCAGACCCGGCTCTCGGCCTCGGCCACCGGCGGCTCTCGATCATAGACCTCTCGCCACGCGGCAGGCAGCCGATGCGCGACTCCGATCACACGGTCATAATCACCTTCAACGGCGAGATTTATAACTACCGTGAGATCAAACAGGACTTGCTCGGGAGAGGACATCGATTCGACAGCGACTCCGACACGGAAGTCCTTTTATACGCCTACAAAGAATGGGGAACCGAATGCGTTACCCGCTTGCGAGGGATGTTTGCTTTTGCGCTCTGGGACCTGGAGCGCCGGAAGTTGCTGTTGTTCCGCGATCGGCTTGGAGTTAAACCGCTTTATTACTATTACGACGGGCGGATGCTCTTATTCGGCTCCGAGTTGAAAGCGCTCATGGCTCACCCGGGGTTCGCCAAGGAATTGAACCCCGATGCGGTGTCGCTCTATCTTTACCTCGGCTTCGTTCCGGCGCCATTGAGCATCTTCAAGAACACGCGCAAGGTGCGTCCAGGCTGTTATGTCGAAATATCGGCTGACGGAAAGCTGGAGGAGCGCAGTTACTGGTCGGTCACCGACTACCATGCGACCGGTGGCGATCATCGGTCAGAGGAGCAGGTCGAGAAGGAACTGACCGATCTGTTGCGCGAGGCATGCGCCTATCGAATGGTCTCCGACGTGCCGGTAGGCGTCTTCCTGAGCGGCGGCGTCGACTCGTCTCTGGTGGCGGCTGTTCTCAAGCGCGAGGCTGGCGAGAATGTCCGCACTTTCACAGTCGGCTTCGACGACGCCAGGTCCGACGAATCGCGCTACGCCAAGGCGGTGGCGGAGCGCCTCGGCGCCGATCATACGGAACTTCATTGCGCGGAGCGGGACGCGATCGAGATCGTGCCCCGCCTCTGTGAGATCTACGATGAGCCGTTCTCTGATGAGTGCGGCATCCCTACTTACCTGCTTTGCAAGGCTGCCCGCGAGGAGGTGAAGGTCGCGCTATCGGCCGACGGGGGCGACGAGTTCTTCTGCGGTTACACTAAATACACAATGCTATCGCCGGCCTGGGAGAGATTATCCGGCCTCCCTCTCGCACTGCGGCGGGCAGGCTCGACTGTCCTGAGGCGGGTGGGAGTAGGGGCGGTGAAGGCGGTGGAGCCGCTGCTCGTGAAAACGACCAACAGGTTTTACCCCGATCTGGAGGCGGCCGATTTCAGCGACAAGCTGCTTAAATTGTCACACCTCCTATCCGCGCCGGGCATTCGCGCTGCTTATACCTCGTCGATCAGCGTCTGGCCGAATGAGTCGCTCAAAGACCTCGCCCCCGGACTCGAGCCGTGCAACGCGCTCGACGTCCTCACCCGTGATGAGAGCGCCGACCCGTCTCTGGATATGATGCTGGCCGACGCGCAGACAAAGCTTCCGGACAATTTTTTGGTCAAGGTAGACCGCGCCAGCATGGCGGTCGGGCTGGAGGTACGCGAGCCATTGCTGGATCATAAACTGGTCGAATACGCGCTGGCTTTGCCCGGACGGTACAAGTACGATGGCCGGACTACCAAGTATATCCTCCGAAAAATACTGTACAAATATGTTCCACCGGAGCTTGTGAATCGGCCCAAGCATGGATTCTCAGTTCCTTTAACCGACTGGATGAGATCGGTATTGAAGCCGCTCGTCCAGCATGCCCTCGACCCGGCGCGAATCCGCCGGCAAGGGATCTTCTCTCCCACCTATATTAAGAATGCGGTTGGCTCATTCATGGCAGGCGATCGTATCAGCGCGAAAAAGATGTGGAATCTGCTGCAGTTCGCGCTGTGGCATCAGAGGTGGATGGGTGAATAAAAACTCCTGTAACAACGAGGGAATCATTAGTGCAAGCAATACAACCCGGGGAGTCAAGTCCCGTAAAAAACAACGTGTCGAGTCTCGCCAGGCCCATATTGGCTTGCCCCGCATGCGGCGCCGGCGTGGAGTTGAAAGATTTGGCGCCGCAGTGCCGCGACTGCGGGCGGGGCTACTCACGCGACCCCATTACTGGGGTTATATCTTTTGTCGAAGAGGAATCATACGCTAAGTCTTTTGGACTGCAGTGGAATACTTTCTCGCATGAACAATTGGATAATGACCGACTTCGAGACTCGGAGCGCCGCTTCCGTCAAGAGACGAGGTTCTTTCCTGAAAAGATCGCGGGAAAGATTGTCCTCGATGCAGGTTGTGGCATGGGGCGGTTTCTTGACGTTGTCTCACGTGACGGCGCAGCGCTTGCAGTCGGCGTTGACTTGTCATCGGCCGTAGACGCGGCGGCCGAAAACCTGTCTGATCGCGACAACGTGCTTATCGTGAAAGGCGACATCTTCCGCTTACCATTCCTGCGAGGTTCGTTTGACGCAGTCTTTTCAATCGGCGTGCTCCACCACACGCCGTCTACAGAGCAGGCGTTCCGGGCGCTCGTGCCGCTGGTCAAACCCGGCGGCGAGATCGCGATCAGCGTATACGCTGCCACCATGAAGCCCGGGGTCTTATGGGCGGTCAACTTATTCCGCCGGCGTTTTCTCCGAGCCTTCACGCGGCGCCTTCCGAAACGACTCCTACTTTGGTGGTCGTTCTATTGTGTTCCGGTTCTCTGGGTCATAGATAAAATCCCGGTTGTACGTTGGATTCGTTATTTCTTCCCGGCCGTGATCTATAAGGATTATCCGATGAAATGGTCTGTGCTGGATACATTTGATATCTATGCGACTGAGTTGGAATCCCGGCATCGTCCTAAAGAAGTATTTCGCTGGTTTCGCGAAGCCGGGTTGACCGATATTGATCTGCTCGACAGTGATGACGGTTGGGTGAGTGTTCGGGGACGAGCGCCTGCGCATTCGTGTTTAAACCAATGATCGCATCTGGACAAACACAATTGAAAGGCGCTTCAGGCGGGCCGTTAAAGGCCGAACCACTTTACGGGCGCGCGGTGAACGCCTTCACCTGGCGGTTCGTGTCAGAGTCGGTGAGGTTTGCCATCCAGTTGGCCGTCATGGTTATTCTGGCGCGCCTGGTAAGGGTGGATCAGTTCGGATTGTTGGCCCTGGCGATGGTTGTCAACAACCTCGTCATCAGAATATCCGAACTCGGCATCTATTACGCCATCGTACAGCGAAAAGACCTCACCGACACCCACATCCGCGTGGCCTTTACGTTATCCGCGCTCTTCGGCCTGTTCTTCACGGCGGCCGTTTATTTGACCGCGCCGTTGGCGGCGACCCTGCTCAGGAATGACGAAGTGACTCCGATCTTGCGGTTGATGTCGGTGATATTTCTGCTTATAAATGTCGGATCGACCGCCATGGGGTTGTTGCAGAGGAAGCTCGACTACCGGAGGATGTTGATTGCCGAACTGTGCTCCTACGGGGCCGGTTACGCGCTGATCAGCGTCTCGCTCGCGCTGTTGGGTTACGGAGTGTGGGCGCTGGCCTGGGCCAGCGTGATTCAATTCTTCTTGAGGAGCGCATTGCTCCTTTGGCTTTCGCCTCATCCGAAGCGGCCAAGCCTGGCTTCGCAAGAGGCGCGCCAATTGTTGACCTTCGGTTTCGGATCGAGCCTGTCTACTCTGGCGAATTACGCCGCGATCAACGGCGATTATTTCGTCGTCGGGCGGTGGCTCGGCGCGACGGCTTTGGGGTTATATTCCCGAGCTTACCAGCTTATGACGCTGCCGATGATGCAGTTCACATCAGTCATCTCCTCAGTGCTATTCCCTGTCTATTCCATGATTCAGGACGAAGACGCGCGGTTGAGGCGCGCCTATCTCAATTCCGTGTCTTTATCGACGATCATTGTCACCCCGGCGATGGTGGCGCTCGGGGTCGCGGCGCCTGAGATCATGAGCGGGATTTTCGGAGCGGAATGGACCGGCGCCGCCGCGCCTCTGACGATCCTCTGCGCGGGAGGCTATCTAAACGCCGCATACACCATGGGCGATTCGCTGGCGCGCGCCAAGGGCGCGGTCTATGCGAAGTCTCGCTGTCATGCCATCTATGCCCTGTGCGTCTTCGCCGGATCATACATAGGCGCCAGGTGGGGAATCGTCGGGGTCGCCGTGGGCGTGGTCATCGCCACAATCGTGATGTACCTGTTAATGGCGCGGTTGACTAACAAACTCGTCGGAGCGAGCTGGAAGCAATATTTATTATGTCAGCTTCCGGGGGCGATCCTCGGGGCCTCCGTGGTCGCCGTCGCGCTTCCGATCACTATCTTGCTACGCGCCGCCCAACTGCCGGCGCTACTTGTCCTTCCATGCTCGTTGATAGCGGCTACCGTGGCCGCCGTCGTGACCGGCGCCCTGCTGCCTCGTGAGTGGTTCAACGCGGTCACCTTCGGCGCGCTCGATAAGATCATGGGGCCGGCTGACAAACTCGGACGCCTCTTGAGAGAATACCTACACCGGCATCAACTGCTATTTAAGATCGCCATGGTGCCGTTCAGCTGGTACGAAACCATACTGTTCGTCATGCATGTGTCTAGTCAGGGACTCTGGGGGTCCATGCTGCGCTCACGTCGGAGACGCGCCAGGAAAGCGAGTCAAAGAGAGCTTAAGTGGAGCGTGCCGTTTCCTCCTTATGATGAACTGGACCAACTAATTCGCTGGCTTCGATCTCAAGGTATCAAGGTGAGTGAAGGCGGTCATACGTTTTACCTTCCCCCACAAGAAAACCTGGGCGGATTCATTCCGGAGATTGTCAATTTCTACCCACCCGGCAGTGGCTTTAAGATCCTCAAGAATTTCGGTCATCCGAGGCAAACTAAGTATCTCGTTAAAGAGCGCACGCCGCTCTCTTTCGTTAACAGATTGGTCGGAACGCCTCAGGATCAGTTGGTCTTGGCGAATTACATACACTCATTGGACATGGGACCCAGGGCCTGGGACCTGGCCTGCTGGGAAGGCCAGGGTAACTCTTATACCGTCTTTGTGGTAGATCACGTAAACGGAGAGTATTCCACCACCGATCAATGCCTACAGTTTTTAAACCGGCTGAAGCAGCTAGTAACTTATAGCCACCTTCGCATCTTACTCTTCAATTGGGAAAAAAATGATGATTTCAGGCCCCCGGATTGCCACCGTAACCTCATATATTCGGATAAACTGGGGCGAGTTCAATATATCGATTTCCAAGCCTTCTGCCTTACCAGCTTTGACGCCTGGTTAAAGGATGCGGCCTCGAATGCGAATGGAGCTTACCGAGGCGTCGTGGGAGCGACGCCCCGAAAAGGGAATCGCTCAACATCCGGCGCGGGCGACAGCTATGCCGGAAAATGGCTCCAGTTCATTACTGAGGCGTTTCGTCAAGCTTCGCTGAGTTTGGATCAACGAATTGTCTTAGATGTTGGCTGCGGCTCCGGCATGGCTCTTCATGCCTCACTTACGGCGGGAGCCGCCTGGGGCTTCGGCTGGGATCATCCCGGCGCCGTAAAATTGGCCCGGGACCTGCTTCTTTCCTCGGGAATAACTCGCTTCTCTCTCTCAGGCGCCGATCTATATCAGAAATACCGTTTGGAAGATGACATTCCGGTTCGCTTTCAATCCCGGCTGGCCGATGCGGTTGTGTTTGTCCATAAGGTGGTTGCCGTACCGGAGAGTTTACGCTCTATGCCCTGGCGTATTCTAGTATACGAAGGAGATGAATCGGATCGTTTGGAAGACGGTTACAATTTATTGAGGCCACTATTGAATGTTGACGTTAGCATCATAACCTCCTCTTATATTACCAGTTATGATGGGCTCCCTCGGCCAGTAATTATACTTCATAGACATGACTAACACAGGCACATCGCTCGAAACTCAAGTTCCTTTCTATCGCCCCGACCTTACTGAGAATGAAATAGAAGAGGTAATCGCCGCATTGAAGTCAGGGTGGCTGACGAGCGGGCCGAGAGTTCGCCGGTTTGAGCGGGAATTCGCCGACGTGGTGGGAGCGAGCCATGCCCTGGCTGTCAACTCCTGCACCGCCGCGCTCCATCTCGCCGTAGACGCCCTGGGATTGAAGCCGGGAATGGCTGTGCTCGTTCCAACTATGACTTTTGCCGCGACCGCAGAGGTTGTTCGCTATCAGGGCGCGATTCCGATTCTCGTCGATTGCGACCCGGTAACGTTCAATATGGACCTGGATGACGCCGCAAGGAAATTATCCCGACTCCGTGACGATAAACCTCCAGGAGGCGCGCCGAAGGGGGCGGAGGCTGTGGGAATGACTCCCGTTCACGTCGGCGGTTTGATGATGGATATGGACGATGTGAACAGATTCGCCTCGGAACACGGACTGTGGGTGGTGGAGGACGCCGCGCATGCTTTCCCGGCGGCCTGGAGGCGCGGCCCCGGCGATCCCTGGCGGCGATGCGGAGAGGGAACCGC
>Ga0154003_1000125_pt1 | contig 23257 bp, 14 predicted proteins | sample TSFL087MetaG_FD_104679 | JGI IMG/M metagenome (GOLD analysis project Ga0154003, IMG submission 104679) | Attine ant fungus gardens microbial communities from Florida, USA - TSFL087 MetaG | ecosystem: Host-associated > Fungi > Mycelium > Unclassified | place: USA: Florida, Lake Talquin State...
CGGGGGACTTCAGTCCCCATCCCTTGCCAAAGAGCTAAAATTTAAATACTTTTTTTAAAAAAGTTTCTGTTAATGATAGTGTCTAACATATTAATTTATTTAATACACTTTTAGAATCTCTGGAATAAAACAATAAATAATAGAGTAAAGTACAGTAGAATAGAGTACTGAAGGTATCATTTATAATTTAATTATTATTAAAATAGAGAACTAGTTACTGAAGCTATCATTGCTTTATTCATAATATTGAATAGAGAGAGAAGTAGCAACTAAGCCTATGATAATTAATATTATTATATTTAATAATCAATTTGAATAATTAAAGTGTCAATAACTTTCTAGTTAAGCTATCATTCTCTTTGAATTAAAGATTAAAGATCAAAGATCACTAAGAGGTTATTACTAGTAAGTGAGCCTATGATTAGTTTTCTTAATAAGTAACTATTAATACTTATTGGATTAATTAGAGTGTTGATTACTACCTACTTAAGGTATAGATTACAATTAGAAATAGAATTCTTTTAAGAGAAAATTAAGAGATGACAACTAGTTAGTGAAGGTATTATTTCTTGATTAATTAATGTTAATATGGAGGAAATTAATATCAACTAAGAGGTGATTAATTACTACTTAACCTATCATTATGACTTTATCTTTCTTAGATTTGATTACTACTTACTGAAGGTTTCAATTACTTAATTATTAACTGAATTAATAGAGTAAATAACTACCTATTGAAGGTATCATTACTATTACTATTATTATTACTATTACTTATCTAAGATAGAGTTATTTGAGTTGATAAGTAGTTACTCATGGTATCATTCTTGATTAATTAATTAATTAATTCTTATTAACATTTATATCATTAATTTAGAGGTGATTAATTAGTAGTTAGTCTATCATTACTAGTTTGCTTAGTGGAGATATATTTCTTAATTGATAAGTAGAGAACTACCTACTGAAGGTATCAATTAGTATTAAAGTAACAAATTAATAAATAATTAGAGGTAATAACTGACTATTGAACCTGTCCTTTCCTCTTTCAATTTAATAATAGTAACTAAGAGTTGATTACTAGCTAGTCAAACAATGATTATTACTTTATTTTCTTATTAGATTTCATTTGATTCTATAATTGAGTACTAGCGAGTTAAGCTATCAAGGTCAAATTATTTTCTTTCAACACAGAACCGGTAACTTCCTTCTCAATCATGTCAGATCCTCAAACTAAAATAAATATTAAGTAACTACAAAGATGACATGGCACATTATGATTAATTCTTATCTTATTACTTACTTTAATGTGATCAATTGAAAGAGATCTTTTGATTACTTCGTTCAATTTCAGTGCAATCTAAACTGCTAAATGTTTAGTTACTTAGTGTTCTTCTTACTATATAGAGCCGTCTTGTTCTCAGCAAGATAATTACTTGTCCTTCCGACCAAAAAAATTAAATTTCATTCAAAAAATCAAGACATAATCAGTAGGAATATTAGTATCTTATGATAAATTAATTAAGAGAGATAGCTGAGATAATTAGCAATAAGAGTAAATACGGTTATAAAAATAACAAAATGATGATCAATAGATGATTATTCTCTACTAATGCAAAAGATATCGCGATATTATACTTCAATTTCTCAATCTTTGGGCTAGGTACTTCAGCCTCATTGATCATTAGATTATAAACGAGAGCTCCAGGGCCACAATAGTTGGGTGGTAACAATCAAATCTTCAACGTATTAGTCACAGGCCATGCCTTTTTAATGATCTTTTTTATGGTAATGCCCGGATTAGTTGGTTCATTAGGTAACTACTTACTGCCTTTAATGATAGGTGCTAGTGATATGTCATTCGCTAGATTAAATAATATCTCATTCTGACTGTTACCCCTTCTCTTATTTTATAAAAACCTCAGTATTAGTTGAGGCGGGAGCATGAACAGGATGAAGCGTGTACCCACCACTCTCTTCTATTCAACCCCACAGCGGTCCCTCTTTTGATCTCGCTATATTCTCATTACATCTCTCAGGTATTAGTTCACTATTAGTTAAATCAATTTCATTACTACTACTTTGAATATGAGAGCAAATGGTATCAAGATGCACAGTAAAGCTCTTTTTGTTTGAGCTCAATTTCTCACTGCTTTCTTACTACTATTATCATTACCAGTCTTAACTGCCGGTATAACGGTGTTATTGTTAGATCGCAACATTAATACTTCCTTCTATGAGGTTGCAGGGGAGGGGACCCAGTTATCCAAAAAAGTTAATAACTAAATTAAAACCTAATACTCCTCTTCCTGCTATAGATAAACTCATATGATTAATTGGAGTATTTGAAGCAGGAGGTACGTTCAAACATGAGGAAATCCGAATGTATTTTTAATAAAAAGAGTATCATATCATAAGTGAGCTCCAAACAAAATGATCATTAGGTTCAATAATCAAACAATGAAATCAAAAATGATTAACTCTGTTAAAGATAACAAACACAAATGAATTATTCCTTTTTCTCACTCTTTTGAATGGAAATTTAACTATTTCTAAGAAACAACAGGAATTAAAGACCTTTTTGAATTGATACAACTCTATCGTAACTAAGGAGAAAAAATACCTCTCAAAAGCATATAGTAGTACCCTCATTGAATGATGCATGATTCAGTGGTTGAACTGATGTTAGATCCCGATTTGCTATCTCACTATCAGAAACGAACTTAAGTTACAGAGCGATATTCGTGTTAGCTGATTGAGTTTTCGCTGAAGACGCAAGAACCTATCGAAATTACGAAAAATATTTCAATAAAACTTCCGGTTCTAAAGGGAAATCAATAGTAAGTTATGAACAACAATTTGTAACAGGCAAGTGAGAAATGAGAGTAATCGGGCGAAAGAATAATATGTTAGTAATGAACTATTATGAGAAGTTCCCTCTTACTATCAAAACTAAGTATCAATTAATCTTCAATGAAACATTAGGGATGATAGAAAAAGGTTATCATTTGCACTCCTCTACACGACCACTTGTTATTGAAAGTGCTAAGCGACTTGATGATAAAATTAGAATACAGGAGAAAAATGTGAAACGATAGCATTAATCGTAACCAAGCAGGTGAGAATTACAACAATATGGACTTGTAACGAAACATATCACAAGATGTGTTATTCTCCTAGTCAGATCATTGAATCTTTTTGATTTTTAATTTTTGATCACGTTATTAAAGAGATCTCGTCAACATTAGTGCAAATCGGTTTGAATGCATAGGAAAGAGAGCAATTTTAATTTAAAGAAATTACTGACTGGATCACTAGTGGTTGAAGCCTTCATGGTTCAATTAATGTTCAGTCGACTCTTTGATAGCTGAGACTACTATTATTTTTCATTTTTACTTAATGCTATAGCTTATCTCACTATATTATTATTAAATCAAGAGGATGGGGTAAGTAGAGGATTCTTTGGTCAACCCGAAGTGTACATCTTAATCTTACCAGGGTTTGGTATCGTTTCTCATATTGTTAGTACTTACAGTAAGAAACCCGTGTTTGGGGCTATTAGCATGGTTTATGCGATGGGTTCAATTGGTTTCCTTGGATTCCTAGTGTGAGCTCACCACATGTTTGTAGTTGTGTTAGATGCCGATACCAGAGCTTACTTTACTTCTGCTACTATGATTATTGCAATTCCAACAGGAGTCAAGATCTGGGCGTTGATTAGCGACTATTTACGGAGGATCGATTAAATTCACAGTTCCAATGCTGTATGGGTTAGCATTCATATTCCTGTACACAGTTGGCGGCTTATCTGGATTACTATTAGCTAATTCAGTATTAGACATTGCATTCCACGATACTTATTTTGTTATTGCTCACTTTCACTGTGTCTTATCAATGGGAGCAGTCTTTTCATTGTTTGCGGGTTATTATTATTGAAGTCCCAAAATCTTAGGATTAGCGTATAATGAATTATTAGCTCAAATTCAGTATTGAGTCCTGTTCTTAGGAGTGAATTGCACTTTCTTTGTAATGTATTTCTTAGGATTGCAAGGGGTTCCACGAAGAGTACCCGATTATCCTGATGCGTTCTTTGAATGAAATTATGTTGCTTCTATAGGTTCTCTCATATCAGTTATCTCTTCAGCACTATTCATATATATCATATATGATCAATTAATGAATGGATTAGAAAATAAAGTAAATGGTAAGTCAATAACTTACCTCTCAAATTTTTGCCCCGATCTAACAGAATCAAATAGAATATTCCTTAATAACACAGTGAAAGCCGCATCACTTGAGTGAGCTCTTAACACACCTCCTTCTGTTCATTCATTTAATACTTCACCTATTTTTTGTTCTTAATCCTCGTTCACTTCTTACTTAAGCTATCATTTCTTTCTTACACTCTTAGATGGAGAACTATTAACTTAAGCAATGATTAAATAATTAATAATATGAATAGACAAGATAACTAATGATTCAAGCTATCAATAACTAATTTAATTAAGATAACTAATAACTGAAGCAATGATTTTCTAATTTGATATAATAACTTATGATTAAAGCTATCAATTTTATTTTTTTATTTCATATTTAACTTGATTTATTACTATTGAAGCCCTCATTCCTTTCTTTCTTAATTTAGAATGATAACTACCTATTCAAGCTATCAACTTATTATTTTAATACTATATTAATATTATCAGTCAGTTTCATTAGTTCATTTGAATAATAATAATGAGTCAGTTTAACTATAGAGATTGAGATTAAGTTTTGTAATTATAATTAAATATTAGTTTAGATGATAAGTTACGATTCAAGCTATCATTATTGATTCTTAATTAATGAAAAAAGATTAATAACTTAGTAGTGATAAGTTAGGACTCAAGCTCTGATTAAAATTTAATTAAAATTAAAAGAAAAGGATCTGACTTGATTCATTACTATTGAAACCATCATTATCACTTAATTAATCAAATACAGAATGATAAGTAACGATTCAAGCTATCAATTAAAATTAAAGAGTGAACAATAGGGTACACTTGAAAGATATAACTTAATATTGCAATATTAATGCTAATTACTGAATTGAGTTCTATTATTATTTATCACATTAATCTGACTGAATTTTTAATTTTTGAATGAAAGAGAGTGATTAATTACTATTCAAGCTATGATTTAATTTTGATTATTAAGAATGAGCAGACAAGAAAGATAACTACTTAAGCAATGATACTATTATTTTATTAAAGGAATAGAGTGATTAATTATTACTTAAGCTATGATTTAACTTTGATTTAACTTTGATTTAACTTTGATTACAAAAATAAGAATCTGACTTGACTTCTTACTATTGAAGCTATCAATCTATCTTTTTAATTTAATTTAATTTAATTTAATTTTATTTAATAGAGTGATAAGTAACGATTCAAGCTATCAATAAGAATAAAATAAGAATTTAATTTAATAGAGTGATAAGTAACGATTCAAGCTATCAATAAGAATAAAATAAGAATAGTCAGTTTAATAAGAAAGATCAAAATGAAATTAAGTTATTTAATAATGAAAGCAAATAAGAAAATAAGAATTAGAGGTGATAAGTTGTTATTCAGGCTATCATCCTTAATTCATTAATATTAAAATTAAATAATCATTCATGTTATTAGTTACTACTCAAACTATGATCTCATTTCTTATTATAATAATATTAAGTAGAGACAAGATTAATTACTACTGAAGCAATCATTATTAGTTCTTAATTAACAATAATCTTATCTAAGATGATAAGTTACAATTCAAGCTGTCATTTCTAGATTAAACTCAAAATTAAAAATTAAATTAATATTAATACTTTAACTATTATTACTTTCTTTTGATTACTTATTACTCAACCTATGGTCTTCTTACTCTATTAATAATAACTAAATATTGAATTAAAGAATTACCTATTAAATTAGTACTAAATATTCATAATAGCATCTCTAACCTCATGTTACTAATAACTATTTTATTTTATTAGTGTTTTCAACAATTACTGATAATTATGACTTAACATTCAAGTGACACCATCGTATTACTATTATTACTCTTTTATTGATATCTATTCTTAGTATTTCTCTACAGTTCCCCTTACAATTAGCTGGTTTTAATTTTTAAACACAATTCAAAATAACCTCATTTAATGAGGGAATCTTACTATTAATAGTAACAATAACAATAATGATATTAATCTTCAATGCAACCAGTGTAACAGGGATCAAATATTTGGATTCTATAACGATTCCAATGAAAGAATATTCAATTTTAATTCTCTTTAATTTGATAGGACTATTATTCTTAGCCTTAACAAATGATTTAATCTCATTTTTTGAGATAGTAGAGTTACAATCTTACAGTTTTTATTTAATTACTGCATTTAATAATGAATCATATTATTCAAGTAGAGCGGGGCTAACTTACTTCTTAATCGGTGGTCTAGCCTCAATAATAATCCTTTTTGGTTGTGCTTCTCTCTACTCAGCTACTGGTCTCACTTCTTTCGATGGTTTGTTTAGCTTATTATATCACGATAACTTTTCACCCAATCTTAATGTAGGCTTTAGTAGTATGATACTAGGTCTAATAATTAAAATAGGAACAGCTCCTATGCATAACTGACTAATTAATATCTATTCAATAGTACCAACATATGTTACGGCTTGAGTGAGCCTAATGGGTAAGATTAGTATCTTAACTCTCATCTTTAATTTAAAATTAAAACTAGGGGTTGAGTCAGTAGTAACCGACATAGTAGCCTTAACTTCAGCTCTATCAATGTTAATAGGTAGCATTGGTGGCCTATTCCATTTTAAATTTAACAAAATTTTGCCTTTAGTGGCCTAATGAATATCAGTTATTTCTTATTGCTCATTGAAACCCGTTCAATTGAAAGCTTAACTGCTTAACTTTTTTCTTTTATCAGTATGCCCTCACTCATGTTGCAATCTTTTTTCTCATTCTATGATTCGGTTATACCACTACTTCTAACGTTATTTCTTATTCTAATTGTAACGCCGCTATGAGTAAGTACTCACCTATTGAATATGTCTCTCAATTAAGAAATCTACTCAAACACAATGGGTTCTTAGCTATTGCTTTCGTAATTTGTCTCTTATCATTAATTGGCATTCCTCCTCTAGATGGGAACTAAGGCAAAGTAACGATATTAATTGCATCTTTATCAAATGGGTCAGTTTGACTATCCCTAATGCTAATTATTTGTAGTTTCATAAGTACCGTCTATTACTCCTATATGATTAGAACGATCTGTTTTAATATCAATGAGACGGAGCCTTCAATAGTAAGTAATAAAGCAACAATCTGAAGTAAATCAGTAACTTATCTCTTATCTCTCATTTTATGATTAATATTACTAAATGGTGGTTACTTTAATTCCTTAGTACAACATGCTCTAATTGGAGCTCTCTCTCACCTTTCTCTCTAATGTTTTTCTTTTTAAGCATTAAGCTTTATTTCATCATTGTTCCTTGCTTATGTTCCCTATTGTTACTGACTAACATTTTTAGGAAAAAGAGACGTGTATGCTGAGAAAACAGGCCCATTTGAGTGCGGGTTCACTAGTTTCCAACAGTCAAGAATTGCATTCACTGTGTCTTTCATTTTGATAGCTATTCTTTTCTTAGCGTTTGATCTTGAGGTTTCAACTGTTTTACCTTATTGTGCTGCAATAAGCTCATTAGAACACTATGGAGTTTGAGTACTATTTCTTTTCATTTTTATCTGAGTTTTCGGTTTTATTTTTGAAAATAACAAAAGAGCATTGCACATAGTGAAGAACTTCACTCGTTGTTACAAGCCATCGTTCATTCATTCAGACCACTAGTCTTTCTTATACTTAATTGAGATTCTTACTTTCTTACTTACTAATCAAACTATCCTTTTCTTTCATCTAACTTTACTTAGGTATGATTTGAGTTATTAAGTAACTTAGAATAAGATGATCGTAATTTAAATAGGTAAAATGCATGCTTGTGGTGCATTTCTTCTGAGTTCAAGTCTCAGCGTTCATCCTTGAATGAATCATATCGAGTCTGAGCTTTGATAGTTTAATAGGTTCAAACTCTTGTCTCATATGCAAGTAATGATGGTTCAATTCCATCTCTAAGCTCACTTAACTATCGCTTTAATCACTAGTTATCCCTCTCTATTATTATTAAACAATAATTCTCTTCAAACATGAGGGCTTCAATTACTTATCTATTTCACTATCTTTACTGACTTAATTAATTATTATTTTAATCAAGGATTCAGTTACTAGTTCTTTACTCTGTGATTTGAATTACTTTCATTCTTTAATTTAGTTGAATTAAGCGATTAGTTACTACTCAAGCTATCATTCTTTGATTAAATTAAATTAAATTAAATTAAAATTAAATTAAATGAGATTCGTGAGAGAGAACAATTAGATTAGTCAGTTTCATTAGTTAATCCCTTATCACGGACTCAGTTCGTAGTTCTCTACTCTATTCTTAATAATATTATTGTATCAAGGGCTCAGTTACTAGTTCACTTGTCTCTTCATTTTGTTATTAATTAATAATGATTAAAGTTTCAGTTACTAGTTATTGACTCTGTTCTGTATTTAAGATTATTATTCTTAGATGAAGGTTTCAGTTAGTAGTTCTCTCTATTTAACTTTCATTTTAATCTTTCCTATTGTTTTAATGAGATATTATTATTATTCTTAGTGAAGGCATAGTTGGAATTGAACCAACAGCTCCAAATCTGCAATTTAGCACTTTTACCTTTTAACCCTTATGCCTTTTTTCTCACTAGAAATATAGGGGTTGAACCTATAACCTTTCGTGTGTAAGACGAACGCTCTACCTATTGAACTAATTTCTATTTCTTTCTTCTTTTCTCTCACATTTAATGAAGAATTATAATTTAAGTTAGTTTGCTTAGATTAGGAGTTGAACCTAAATTAGAAATTAAGAAGATTACTGTTCTAACCAATTAAACTATCAAAGCTAATTTCCTTTGAATTGATATACCAATGACTTATTTTTCTTCTTTGATCTTACAATCAGATAGAGTAGATTTGAACTACTAATCTCCATCACCCAAAGATGGCGCCATGCACATTAGGCCACTACCTGTTAAAGCATTCGTTCATTTGTATCAAAATAAGCGGGTTCTTGTTTAACTCAGCATTTGAGCTTATTAATCATGAGATCTTTTTCTTTTCATTCATCTTTAAGATTTTCTTATTTTCAACTTGACTTCCCTAATAATAATCAATAACTTTTTGCTCTTGGTTTTGATGGACTTGAACCAATCGTTACAAACTTATCAAGTTCGCATTCTTACCACTAAATTAAAAACAATTCGTTCTTTTCCTATAGCAATCTTTAATTTAATGCTCCCTTTGTTTCTTCCCTAACCTTAAACAATAAAATTAAAAAGTAGTAAGATAAGTAAGAAAGAATTAAAAATAAGACTAATGTGAAGAAAGTAAGAGAAAAAGTAATAATAGAAGAAGATTATTAGTAGTTACTTAATAAATAAGAACAAGAAGTAGGAATGGGGGCTTAAGTAAGAAGTGATTGAGCAAAATGAGACTAAGAATTAGAAAGAAATGATAGCTTGAATGAGAACTAATCGAGTTAATGAATTTTCAATAAATGAAAATGAGTGAGAAAGAGATGATAGCTTGAATGATAATTAATCGAGTTATGTTATAATTAAAGAAGATAAGATGATGGCTTTAATCAGAAGTAATTAGTTCTTAATTTATTAAAAGTTAATAATGATAAGAAGAATGATAGCTTGAGTAGTAATTAACAAAGTTAGAATTTGAATAAAAAAGAATAAGAAAGATGAGGGCTTAAATGAAAAGTAATAAGCTCAAAGTTCAAATTAATAATTAAGAATTAAATTAAAATCAGAGAGAAATGATAGAATAAGTTTAATGATAAGAATCAATGATGAAGGCTTTAATCAGAAGTTATTAGTTCTAAGATGAAAATTAATGAGAGAGCAATGATAGCTTGAGTAGAAATTAACAAAGTAAGTACAATTAGATATTAAACTATTATTTAAAATAGATCAATAATAATTAATGAAATGATAGCTTGAATGATAACAGATCGACTTATCAAATTGATAAAATAAGTAAAAGTAAATGAGTGATAATAATACTAATAATTATAATAAGAGGATAGCTTAACTTGATAGTTACTTAGTAATGATTAATTTTTAATTAAAAGAGATGAAGGGCTTAATAGTAAAGAACAAAGTGACAATTAAATAATAAAAAATGAAATGATAGCTTAAGTAACAACAGATCGATTAATTAATAATAATAATAATAATAATAATAGCAATAGTAATGAGTTTTTATTTTAAGTACTAAGTTAAAGCTAAAAAGATTAGCTACGAAAACAACACGACTTATGGACTTACGAAAACAACACGACTTAAGGATTTCTATAGATAGTTATTTGTGTATTACCTCTTTTCTGTTAAAATTTTTGGATAATAAGTCTTAGTATTGTTATAACCCTATCACTACCTTTGGGCTTTATTCTTATAACTTATAATTTGTCTGATATGATGACTTCTGTTAAGAGATTGATTCTGAAAACTTCTGCTCGTCTATGGCGATATAAATTAGGTAATGCTATTAGCCTAGAGGGTATTATGAGGAGTTCTTAAAATAGATTTATTATTTATAGTATTAGAAATATGAGGACTTTCCATGATTAGTTAAAGTATACAAAAGTTAAAGGAAAATTTGAAGTTGCATAAAAATTTGAAGTTGCATAAATATTTTTTGAAGTTGTAATTTATTAAGACGACTTAGGAATGAATTAGTTATGTGTTTTAATACTTAGACTGGAACGACTTAGAAACTAAGAGTTGTATAAGTATCATATGCTTCAAGAATTATGAGACCAGATATAAGAATGTAAACACTTCTTTAATTTTCCCATTATATATATAATTATATATTTGGTTTTTAATATTTCTATAAAAAAGTTTGGATTTAGACTTGAACTTGGACTTGGATTTTTTGTAATCTTACTAGAAATATAAATAAGATTAGCCTTAGAGCTAGATTCAGATATATTTTACTTATACGAATAAGGTACTAAGTTGACTTAGGTAATTGGATTAAAACCCATAGGAAGGGTGAAAGATAAAGTTTTATTGCTTTGCTATAATTATTTTTAATACTACTATAAATTAAGAAAAAGGTTTATACATTATAAGTCCTGTCATGTCATGTTATTAAAAAGATACGAAGTATAATTATAAGTCTTAGTATTTCTCTTGCTATATATAATAGGTAAATTAGGTATAAGTCATTTATGTTTATTAGAGTAGTATTACAAGCAATTAATATTTAATTAAAAGACGAGCGTTAATACTTTGTTTTGACTTAGGTATAAAAATTATATTTCTAATTTTATAATATAATATTCGATACATTTACTTAATTAAGTTTGCTCTGCGTAAAAATAAGTGCTCAGCAGGACTTAGCAGGACTTAGTTATAAGATAAATAAAAATTTTTAGTCTATTATTATTTAATAGTTCAAATAAACTAAGAAATGTACTTTATATAAAATATATACTAGGCTTTTATAAAGAAAAAAAGAAAAAAAGAAAAAAAGAAAAAAAAAAAGAGAGATTCTAACTAAATAATTTAATAATTCTATTTTTGCTCATTAAATAGAACAATAATAAAAAACAAAATTGGACTTATAATGATTTAAAGTAGAAAAAAAAAACAAAAGTGTTATAAAATTTAATTAATTTTCTTTAATTATATCTATATAAGACCTAATGACTATACTTAGTTTTACCTTAGCCGGATTTAATCCGTGGCTTGAGCTAATTAAATAGCATACTTTGGATTTTATTTCTGACCTGCTTGGATCTTAACTTAATAAACTTCATAATCGTAAACTCAAATATTTTATTTGTAATTTCCATTTCATTCCATTCCCCTACCTTACCTTATTTGAAAAAGATTTTTTCTAACTATTCGTGTTACATATTAGCAAAAGCTTCCCTTTCATTTAAATTTAGTTTTTAAAATTTTTTTTATTAAAAATAGTCTTTAGTCTTTAGTCTTTAGTCTTTTACCATATTAATATTTTATTTAGTGCCTTTTATTGATATATTGAGATATAGAGATATTTTGTTCACCTATTTAGGCGCTAATTTAAAACCGAGCTTAAGATTAATCTTATAATTAAAATTTATGTTAGTTTTATAGACCCAAAATAAGGATAAGCAATCTATAGTTTTCAACATTAACACTAAATATTAGTTACTTATACACAAAAAATACGTTTTTTTATAAGAGTATGTAAAATAGATACTTGTAGTTTATTTCGTATATTTATTGTTTTACCTTTAGGTATTAATTGTCTTTATTTATCTAGTTAGTTTAATTTAGTTATAGTGCTCAGATATTTTTATTGCTAGTGCTCAGATATTTCTACTTGCTCATATAGTGCACAGCAGTTATATAGCTTCCAATACCTTTAAACAAATGGAAGAATGTAATCTAATTTTTTAATAAGGACTTAAATTTTTTAAAAAAAGGTTAGGGGTAAATAAAACAGTATGTTCTAAAACCTTTCACTATTACTACATAAATGTATTGTTACTTAACTAATTCTCCTATCCTGCTAATACAACTTTATTCTATAAAATAAATTTAACTATCAAAATAGAACTCTGTAAAATATACTCGAATAAAATACAATATTTTTACTTAAATAGACAGCAAATTTATCAATATATCCCAACTCCTGATGTTATCTATTAAATTGGGTTATCTGGATAAACATAAGGTAAAGTTGTAATTAAAGTAATTGAAGAATGAAACTAAACAAAAGCCAAATAGATAAAATTTACTAAAGTCTAGCATAAATCTATTGAATAAATTATTCTAAAACATAAAACTAAATATTTCTAAACTCAACTCTTGCTCCTATATCTCTAATATAAAATTTAAAAATAAACTAAAAAGTTACACTAATACAAACTTAAATGCTGGAGATTAAAGGCTAAAATTGTACAAATTTGGTGAACAAGTGTTTTTTTAAAAAAAGAGTCGTCTTTCACTTAACTCTAATAAAAATATAAGCCATAATCTATAACAACAAAAAATAAATTACTTTAATAAATTTATATAAACTACTCTTTTCTACTCTATATCTTTATACAAAGTAAATACTATAAATAAATTTAAAGGTAATAAATACCCATCAAAATAAGTCCAATTTTGGTAAACAAAACTAAAAATAAAAAACATAAAATAATATGAATACAAGCCAAATAATTTGTTAAAAACAAAAATCTACTATCTTTTATAAAAGGAATAAAATCCAATTAAATAACCACAAATATTAGAAAATGAAATAAATAGCAATAATTGCAAATAAATTTAAAACACTGATAAAATAGTGAGCCTGCAGGGATATAATCTGTTAAAAATCTTGCAATTTACTCTTATATAAAAATACAAAATATTTGTCTATCTATATGATGATAATGAAAATGAAATATTTATTTTCTCTAGACATCCAAATTAGAGATAGAGGACTCTTAGCTATCTATTAATAAAATAGGTATTAATTATATTCTTTTTAGTAAATATTTTTATCTAGTGAAACATTTTCATACTGATAATCAAAATATAAATGAACAATGACATGGAGTGAATGGAAAGAATGGAAAGAATGGAGATAATGGAAATATAACAGAGGACAAAATAGGTATTATAGATGAAAAAATAAATGAGAAAGATAGATTACATGATAAAATAAAGATGAAGAGAGAAAAGATGAATCACTAATAAATTATTATAATGATAGAGAAAAGGAAAATCAAGATTACTTAAAAAGAGTCATTAGACAAGGTTATAAAGAATATAGTAATATGATAGAATTAGGTAGTGCTCATGAATTTAATATAGATGATATAGAAAAATCACTTCAAAAACTTTTTAATTGGACTTAATGAAAATAAAATATTTACTATTTTAAACTTAATAAGATATTTTGAGATTGATACTGGATTAACATCAAAATATACATTTCATATGGGAGAAAGTATAAAGTAAATAATAATACGGATCCTTATCTATTAGCTCATATATTAATTATGGAACTTCAGGTAATACAGTCATAGTATAATATGGATTTTTAAAATAATTCAACATCTATAGTAATAACTGGAAGAAAATGTATTAATAATTATTAATTTAAAGTAGCTAAATAAAATATTAGTAAAAATTTAAATAATATAATCAAAAGTGATTTAAATGAAGAAAAGAACCAAGAAAGAAAAGATGAAGATCAGGATTTTCTAAAAATAGAATAAAATATAAAAATACTCGGTAAATATAAAAGAATTTGAATGAATGAATATGGTGAATAAATATTAGAAAATAAATTAGTTAAGAAAAAAGATGCAAAAAAGATCTATCTAAGTTAATTAAATTCTATAAAATAAAAAGAGATGATGAATGTGAAGGAAAAATATTAGTAATATAAGCAATACATGGTATAAGTGAAAGATATGAAGAAAAAGAGGAAATAAAAAGTAGACAAAATATTAATAGAGAAAATATATGAGATAAAGTTGAAGTACAAGTAATAAGAAGTAAGTGTATAAATTATATAGAATTAAATGAGAAATAATAGGAAAAGGAAAATCGATAATAAGTTGGTAAGATGAATTAATAAATGAAAGAACTAGAGAATTTACTATAAGAATAGGAAAAGTGAGCTATTACTATAAAGAGGAAGAAATAATTAAAAATGAATTAGAATACAATTTCCCTAATCTAAGTTGTGATTCACAGGATGAAAAATATAATGATAAATTAGGTGTAATTGACTTTGAAACATTTGGTAATAAAATAAATGTTTTTTACACCACAGTGCTTATGGTGGAGAAAGGAAAAATTAAAGTTTTATATATTGAAGAAAATAAAAGTAGTCATAACCTAGTAAGAAGAGTTGTAGATAGTATTTTTTAATAAATTAAGAATAATCATGCAACATTTTATGCTCATAATTTAGGTAGATTTGATTCATTACTCCTACTTAAGGGTCTAATAGATGTACCTTACTATAAACTAAGGCAATGTGGAAAGATAATTCTATAATATCTATTGATGTGAAAGATAAAAGCACAGGAAGAAAAATAAGAGTATTAGATTCACTGTTACAATTAAAGGTGAGTTTAAAATATCTACTAAAAAAGTTTTAATTGTCAAATTAATAAAGGTATATTTACTTGTTCATTTCTTATTAATGAAAGATTATGGTATATATGTTGTAAAGAGGAGTATTTCTATTACGAAAATAAGTACAGAAAAATATAATTTAATACCAAATAAAAATTGGTCTGTTAAAGAAGAAATATTAAAATATTTAGAGGGAATAGCTAGTATTTTATACTCTAATTTGATCTGTCCAAGATCACGTCCAACTAAATTTCAATTATTAGGCAACTCTTTTTGAAGAATGACACTATCAGTATCACTATAATAACAAGTATTTTCAGGAATATTCTTAAAATTATTTATTAAAATTCTAGCATAGCCACTTATAGCTGCTGCTATATACACAGCAGATGGAACCCCTGTCACTTTAAAGTGTCCTCTTTTATCTAATTCCTCATTACTTAAGTTATCTCTATATAACACTCTTAAATTTTAATTAATTCTTGAAAAATATTTAATAATAACATAATCATCATTTAAATCATACTTATAAAATTTAGTTAAACTTACAGCTTCATTTCTTTTTAGAATTTTATTTTGATTAGTAATATCTTTTTGTCCAAATTTTCCATATAATGAATTTAAAGCATACTTAACATTTAATTTTCTACTGGCTTATTACTCTTTTTCTTTTTTTTAAAAAACTCATTAACATATTCAACAAAACTTTCGAATCGATATCCCCATAACATATAAATTTATATCCCCGCAGGCTCTATTTAATAGCATCTTTAATTTCTTCATATTAGACGTAATAATTTATATATTGGACATATAGTCGTACCATCTTTTCTTTTTTATAGTGCGACTTGAAAGACGCAGATGATAATGAAGTAAGATTCTTCCAGTAGTAATTCCTAATAATCCTACCTGAACATACGTTCTAAGTAATCTTGAGGTCTGAAGCTTTAGGGACAATGGTTGAGCGCTTAGGGTAAAGAGATTATGGTAAATGAAGATGCGAATACGGTCCGTATAAAGTGGTATCACTTCAAACTGTCATCAAGACAAATAGAAGTTAAAACTTGCTTAAGGATATGGTGAGGTAGGACCAAGGTGTTATGCAACTAAGGCGTAGTCAATAAAACTAACGGATCAAAGTGTCTACCTAAGGTAAAAATAAATTTGTATCATACACGAAACAAGGTAAGCCCTTAATTTCCTGTTAAACCAAGTCTGCTGACCTTACTCTTTTGAGACAGAGCTCGAATGGAACCTGTAACTAGTAGAGGAATAAAATTTATTACAAAACCAGATAAGATGAAAAGGTTACAAGAAGATGAAACTGATCCAAATGCAAGAAGGAAGCATACAAAGTTCGACAGAGGTGATTTATAAAACCTAATAAGTGGAAATGATCATAACGAATTCAGGGTAGAAGTTTGTCCAAATAGCGAACGCGGAACAGTAATAGTTCTGATAGAACCACTTAAAGTGGAAATATTAAATTCGAGAAATAGCTGACTTGGACAGCGTGGTCAACGTAATTTTTAGTAAATTAAAACAAGAATAATCAGCCCAGGTCCGTAAATCAATTAATTGGTTAGGCGGAACGAAGCAGTATCGAGTAATCGACGAAGAAAACTTGTATAGGCACACATACTTTAGCAAAATTTTAACCATCTTAAAAATAACATCCCCAAACGTTAGCCGTGAGCAATGGACAAAGAACACGGTCTAAGTACAATTCAAGAATTCGATAGAATCGCTAATTTCTTAGAACTTTTAAAATAAATAAGCGAGTTGAATCGGCTCATATGTTTAGCACCGGTCGAGGTGCAGTTAAAATGAGTGAACATTAACTTATACAATCTCTGACGAACCTCAAGTTTAGCTTATCAAAAAACAAAACAAAAATATGAAAAATTATGAAAATTATGAAAAAAACAAAAAACAATACAATTTTAAATAAAAAAATCAGTCACACATTGTTTTATACTCCCCTTAAACTCGAAATATGGTCGTTGTGGATAAAGGGTCGAATGGAAACAGTTAACAGAAGATACCTAAGCCAATCGTTAAGCTCTAACAGAGACACACAAAACGGATGGAATGATTTGGATTGGAACAAAATAGAAACTAAAGTAAAAACCTTCAGGAGAAAATAGTTATTGCTAGAATAAATGAAGAATTTAAAAAAATATATAGGTTACAATGGATTTTAGTGCAATCTCTAGAAGCTAGAACTCTACCCGTTAGAAAAGTTGAAACCAATAAAAAAGGGAAAACCGCAGGTATTGACGAAATTGTATGGAAAGGTTAAAAGAATTACTGAAAGGAATTGCTTAAACTGGAAGAGCTGGTTAAAAACCAACTGAGTATGAGGCAAGCCCGCTGATAAGAGTGTTTATACCGAAAGGAAGCAAAACAAAACTGAGGCCCCTTGGAATACCCACAGTGTTTGACAGGGTCGTCCAGGCTCTATACAACCTAGGACTAGATCCAGTTGTAGAAGCTAGTTCATACCCAAATTCTTATGGATTAAGGAAAAAAAAAAAGATCGGCGCATGACGCCATCACAGCCCTTATAAGTTTACTGGACAAGAGAACACAAGCAAGATGGATCCTGGAGGTAGACATAGCAAAATGTTTTTAAAAAATAAGTAATTAAATTTTAATAGTAAACACTCCAATAATACACAATATGATACTTGAAAATTGACTAAAAAGCGGTGTAATGAAAGAAATGAACTATCTAGACACTACCGAATGGACCCCTCAAGGAGGTATTATATCTCCGGTATTATGTAATATTGCACTAAATGAATTGGAATCGACAGTAAAAAAATCGTTTCCACCCAAGGCACCTTATTAGATATGCTGACAATATGGTAATTACAGGGAGAACAGAAGAAATGCTACAAGAAGCAACAAAAATAGTGACAGACTTCCTGGCGATAAGAGGACTACAGCTTAATGAAAACAAAACTGACTCATATCAAGAATGGTTTTGGATTTCCTAGGGTTTAACGAGTAAAGATTGGAGCGACGGGCTAAATTCAATGCAATAGATGACCAAAACACTGTCCTAGTCATTAAACCTAGCACTAAAGGTATCGATAAGTACAAAGATAGCGTAAGAAAAATAATTACGAAACACAAACCATTTTTTAATATCATTAAGGAGATTAATTATCTAATAAGAGGCTGGGTTGAACAGATAAGAATATCGTACCACTCTCAGGCTTAATTAATAAAACTTGACCATTGGATATACATGAAAATGAAGTATTGGGTGATGAACAAAAAACCCTGGGGCATACCTACAATTTTTAAGCAAATACCTTGTGGCAACCGAAAACAGAAGATGGAATTGGGGACTCCTCGCATAAATAACTATCATAAACAAGGGGTGAAGTAGCGTTTATAACCTTAAGATCCTTAAAACAGGACAGGAATCCATACTTAAGCTCAGACTATTAATATTTCGATCAGCGAACTGAGAAACAGATAGAAAGTAAATTTAGAGCTGCCATTCTTAAAAAGTATGCTCACAAGTGTGCGCACTGTGGAAAACCCTCTAAAATTTTTATTAAAATAGTATGCAACTAACTCAATATTACAAATTTATAATAGAGATAATTAAGTATAATTAAATATAAAAAATACAACAACATAAATACATTTAAATAGTAACCAAGATATAATGGTATAGTAGTGTTAAAAATAACAATCATTAACAATATCTACAAAGTAGCTCTCTGTCAAAGTAATTATTTAAAATTAAATTACAAAATAAGCATTAAATAATTATAAATAAAAACTTCCTAAATAATAAAAAATAGTTTAAATATTAAATCAATATTTTTACAAGATCTTTATTAGTTAAATTATTTAAAATACAAAATCTGTTAAATACCTATTTACAAAATATAAACTATAATAATAATAATAAGATTTATAATATATATAATATATATAGCTAATTATATCATTAAATTAATTACATTCATATTAAAGCTCAATAAAGTAAAAAGCATACACTAAATTCATACATTATACTAATTGAAGTCTATTTATAAAATTACAAAACACCAACTTGCCATGCCCATATAAATTATGGTAAATCATATAAAATGTATAATAATAAAATTATCTACAATTGTTGGTAAATGCAATAAAGTTAATATAAATATTTAATATAGCTGTAATGTAGTGTTTTAGTACTTTATTTAAAGTTTATATTAATGCAAATAATTCTAATATTATTGTTATATTTTCTCTTATTAAAAGTTATTATTTTTGGTTATCTTGCTAGTTATCTATATGTAGATATTGCTAGTTATTTACTAACTTATAGTCTATTTACTTATCCTAATCAGGTTGGTTTAGTTAAAGGTCATATTGGTGTAACTCTAATTATTAAAGTATTTCCAATAATTATTACTATTGTTGCATCATTTACAGCTATTTATTTATATTATTCCTAGTTATCTTATCTCTCTAACTAATTATTCTATAGGTTACAAATTATATTTATTTTTCAATGGTAAATACCTAATCGATGTTATCTATAATAATTATTTTATTTATTCTAGTCTTAATACTGGTAACCTTATTAGTCTTAAAGTTAATCTTATTGAAGTTCTAGTCTAACCACAAGTAGTAATAATATTAGTGTTATCGATACTGGTAATATTCAACAATATGCTCTATATATTATAGTTGCTACTGTTTCTATTATTGTATTTACACAAGTTTTATCTTAGTTATTCTACAGTACTTATACTTTACTTATACTAACTATTGTAAATATACTTCTTTCTATATAATATTCTATTTATTCAATATGATTTAACTGTTATACTATATATTATTATAATAAGAAATAAAGTTAATATACAAAGTGATTTATATTAGCCTTATTGAATTGAATTATTTATAAACCTTAGCTTTATAGCTTATTTTTAATAGTAAATAGGTATTTGTTATTATATTTAATATTTAATTTAAATTGGTTATGCTTATTTTACTAAAATTCTTCATAATATTGGTTGTACTATAAGTTATCAAGGTTTTACCTATAATGTTTATCTTAAAAGCCTTGGTCTTACTGTTGGTATTATAACTATATCCTTATTATCACTTTATGACTTGAATTTGATGCTAGTACCTCTGATTATCAATTTACTTAAATAAAAGGACTTGTTTCTTTCACTAATTTATTAGTATTGATGGTATTTCTCTTTATTTTGTACTAGTTACTAGTTTTCTTAATCCTATTTGTCTAGTAAGTAATTGAACCAATATCGATTATAAAACTATTAAATATTATCTTATTTCTTATACTTGAAACTCTTCTTATTGCTGTATTTAGTGTAGTTGATCTTATTCTATTTTAGAATTTCTTTGAAAGTGTAGTTATTCCTCTATTCCTTAGAGTTGGTGTATAAGGTTCTGGTAATAATATTATAAGAATTAGAGCTGCATTTCTACTATTTCTATATACACTATTTGGTTCTCTTTTTATACTTATTTAAATATAAATTATATATTATAATTAAGGATCTAGTGAATTTCAAGTTATTAGTCTAATGATATTAGTCTTGATTCTCACAAATATCTATTAATTGGTATTTTCATTAGTATAGCGATTAAAACTCCTCTTCTACCTGGTCATATTTGGCTAGCAAGAGGTCATGCTGATGAGCATCTTGGAGGATCTATTATACTAGGTGGTATTAATCTAAAAGTTGCTCTTTATGGTTATATGCGTAGTATACTTTAATTTTTACCTGATGCTTTTCATTTTTATGCACCACTAATCCAAACATTTAGTGTTATTACTTTAGTAATGCTAGTTTTTGCTACACTTCGATAAACTGAATTTAAATCTCTTGTTGCTTATAGTAGTGTTGCTCATGGTGCAAGTATGGAAGTAGGTGTAATTAGTAAAACTATTCAAGGTATTGAAGGTGCTAATTTTCTAGGTATTGGTCATGGATTTGGTTAGTCCTGCCCTATTTATTCTTGTAGGTGGTGTACTATATGATTGTTACCATAGCCGAATTATTAAATTTATATAGGTATAACTAGCTATATGCCTATGTTATCTATTTTCTTCTTTATCTTTACTATTTGTAAAGCTGCTGTACCTCTAAGTGCTAATTGAATAGAAGAATTCCTATGTCTTACAGGTATAATCCAAAGCCCTATTATCTGTTTTATTTCTTCTTCTGGTATTGTGCTTTCAGCTGCTTATATTATTTTTGTTTACAATAGAATTGCATTTGGGTTTTTAGTCCTCATCTATCAAATAATAAAGATATTAATTATAGATAATTTATGGTACTACTACCTCTACTAATTACAAGTGTAATACTAGGAGTATTTCCAAATATTGTACCAAATTATTCTGCAAAGTAGTGTAAGTAATTTGATTTATTCAAACTTAAATAAAGACAGAGGATAAAAGAGTACCTCATTATTTCTTACCTTTTTATTAATGAATACACAATTTACAAGTCTACCTCGAACACAATTTCAAGCACAAGCTTTACAACTAGTAAATTCAAGTCCATGACCTCTACTAACATCTTTTTCACTGCTAATTCTAACATCAGCAACAGTAATATACTTTAATGGTTATAAAAATCCACCAGGACGATACTAAATAGTATAAGTAAATATTTGATTTATTACTACAGTTGGTGCTATAACACTATGATTTAGAGATGTAGTAACTGAAGAACATTTCTAGATGATCATACATTTTTAGTAAAATTTATTTCCCTGGGAATAACTCTATTTATTACTAGTTAAGTATTTTTCTTTATTTCAGTATTTTGAGCATTTTTTCAATCTAGTCTATCTCAAGCAGAAGAACAAGGTTAAGTTTGACCTCCACTAGGAATTGCAACAATTAATTCATTTAAACTACCACTAGTTAATACAATTCTACTACTAAGTTCAGCAGGTTCAATTACTTACGCTCATCATTTACTTATTAAAATAAGTAGAGTAGGAAAAATTCTAGGTACAATTATAAGTCTAGTATTTGCAGTACTATTTACAATTTTCTGTAAAGGTATTGAATACTCAAATGCCGGATTTTCTATTTCTGATGAAGTATCTGGTAGTACTTTTTCATTAGTACTGGTTTTCAAGCTACTCTTGTTTTAATTGGAACAGCATATAGTAGGATTTATTAAAATACTTAATTATCATCTAACATCACATCATCAACTAGGATTTGAATGTAGTATTATCTATTAACATTTTGTGAATGTAGTATGACTATTTCTTTTTATTACAGTTTATTGTTGAGGATCTTAACTTTAAAAAGGTAATATATCAAAATCTATAATAAATTCTTCCTTTTTAGTTAAAATTAGTTTAGTTTTTATAATAACATTATTTTTTATAATGTTCTGTTGTAACGATGGTTAAAATATTAATAAGCTAGTAATTTGAATATTATAATATATAATTTATAAGGTTCTATTATAATGAAGGTTATAAGTATAAAAGGCTCTAGATAATAATAATATATAAATTAAAAATAATAGTATAAACTACTTTATTGAGTTTTCTGTAGTTTGTAGGATTTGAATATTTTCTTATATAAGGTTCTGTTGTTATGAATAATAAAATATAAATAAGGCTAGTTCAAAATAATATTGAGATATTATGATTAATTAGTAAATCTACTACTGTTATTAATGAAGAAAATATGAAAAGGTAAAAATTAGTATTAATAATTATAAATTATTTGAGTTTAACTGTAAGTTTTTATAAGATAAAAATAAGAGAATAATGATGAGAGTTTCAATTTTTTCATATTACTTTATAAAATTTTGTTGTAATGAAGGTTAAAATTTAAATGAAATACAAATTAAAATATTTATTACGTTCTATTTATAGGTTATTTGAGAATAATAAGTTATTAATTAAATATACATTAAATATTCTAAGTTTATAAACTTTATTTATTAGTAAAAAATACTTA
>Ga0154003_1000127_pt1 | contig 23056 bp, 23 predicted proteins | sample TSFL087MetaG_FD_104679 | JGI IMG/M metagenome (GOLD analysis project Ga0154003, IMG submission 104679) | Attine ant fungus gardens microbial communities from Florida, USA - TSFL087 MetaG | ecosystem: Host-associated > Fungi > Mycelium > Unclassified | place: USA: Florida, Lake Talquin State...
AATAACTAAAAATATAAGTAACCATACTATGGTATTTCGAAAATATCGACTCATCCCTTACCTCCTCCCACATTTAAAGGGGAACCATAATTTATAGTAACATAACAATTTTATGGGTCACAAGAATTTAAACCACTACTTCATACGGATAGTCCACAGTTGTACACGTATATCTTTTCCAAAATTGAACTATCCATTATAAATTTCTGGCTTTAATATGCCTATATAAGGAAGGTTTCTATACCTTTCCGCATAATCCAGTCCATAGCCCACAAGAAACGCATCTGGAACTGTAAATCCTGCCAAATCTGGTACCAAATCAACCTTGCGACCTGTCGGCTTATCTAAAAGCGTCACAACCTTGATGCTCTGCGCTTTTCTATAATTAAACAGATCGATAAGATAACCCAGAGTTAAGCCACTATCAATAATATCTTCTACAATAACTATATCACGTCCTTCGACTGATGTATCCAAATCCTTAATGATCTTCACTTCACCCGAAGATACCGTAGAGTCACCATAGCTTGAAACATCCATAAAATCAATTTCTAAATGACAATGGATGCGCTTGATCAAGTCTGCCATAAATGGCATGGCCCCTTTTAGAACACAGATTATCAAAGGAAAATGACCTTCATACTCTTTTGATAACTCTTCACCCAATTCTTTGATTTTTTGTTGTAACGTTTCCTCTGAGTAAAGTATTTCCTGTAAATCGTCCTTCATGAATAGAGCCTCCCAAATGCACTTGCCTCAATAGTCAGCTTTAAAAAACATGTTGTTTTTGAAGTCACCTTATAAATATCCGCGCGACGTAAGAATGGAATCCACATGATCGTATCATTCTCATCAACGATCAACGGCCAACGCTCTCTATCCATATGATTCATTTTATGATCTATAAACAGATCTTTAATCTTTTTTGTTCCGTTCATCCCTAAAGGGCGCAATCGATCGCCAGGTTGTCTAAGGCGATAAAAAACCGAACCCTTCAGTTGATCTAGATCACAAATATATTCATTTGGCTCCAGCTCTTGCGATGGATACGTATATCTCACTTCGGCTAATATATTTCCTATTTCGGTGGGGGTCATTCCGGGAATCAAGACTGGTACATTTTGATTAATCTGAACCTTATTCACCGTTTTTCCAAAATAAAAATAGCAAAGATCATAGGAACGCTTCACCAAAAGACCTTTAGGCAAATGTCTCTCACCAGAAGATTTGGCTTCCCCAAGCCAGCGAAGTAATTCCCCTATATGTATAGATCGATAATCACCATCTATTTTAGCATGATTATATAGATAACTTAATATTAGATAAATGATTCTCCTTTGTAAAGGTGTAGGCGTGTCAATTAATCGACGGATTGAAATCGACACATAATCGCCAATTTTTTGGACAAGAACAGCTTGAAGATATTCCTTAGCTAACTCATCTAAATAAAGAGCATCATCACGGATATTTTCACTATCTTCTTGAAATCTCATATGCACGAGAGGGTTCTCTTTTTTCAAAAAAGGTAGGATATATTTTCTAAAACGATTTCTGGTAAAGTCCTCAGAGCTATTACTAGAATCCATCCGCGGCTTGATAGCCGCTTCCTCACAATAATCTAGAAGCTGCTCTTTCGTCACAATTAAAAAAGGTCGAATGATTTTCCCACACGCAAAATCCCTTGTCACAGGGATGCCAGCCTTTGCCGTACCAGAGCTCCCTCTAACCTGTCGCATGAGCATCGTCTCAACTTGGTCATCACCATGATGGGCTAGAGCAAGATAATCAGCTTGCCAAGCTCTCATAATTTCTTCAAAGACCTGATACCGCCCTTTTCTTGCAGCAGCCTCTACACTTAATCGGTCAGCCTGTTGGATATGGGACACATCAATCGCTCTACCAACAAATTCAATAGCATGCTGAACACAATAATCCTGCACATACAAAAGATCAGCTTTCGATTCTTCGCCTCTTAACTGATGATCAATGCTACACACTATAATTTTAATATGCCAAAGACGTCTGTTTCGGTGCAAAAAATGCAAAAGAGCCATGGAATCTGGACCACCGGATACACCAATGACAATTGTCGTACCTTCTCGAATCAGGGCATGCTTCTTAATAAATTGCTCCACCATGGCTTCCACGGTAGCTTCCACCTTTTTCTTTAAGACTTTCTATCCACTTAGAAGAATAGAAAAACAAACCATTCATGTCAAACAGTAGCCCTTATAAAATACAACACGAGCGATTACATAATGAACAGTGCAACATATAGCGTATAGACCAATAAAACAACACTGACTAATAATAGAGCTCCTTTCCATTCTACCTTTCTTTTTGATTTTCTCTTAGCCACCCGATCCTTGCTTATACGTTGAACCCTGCTTGGGGTTTCATCTATTTTTTCTAATAATACCTTTCTCATCTGCTCAGCTGTTGAAAACTCTCCATGCAAGGCTTGTACGATCACATCAGCGTAAGGAGCTAATTTTTGGTGTGATTGAATATATCTGATTAATTTTGCTTTAGGACTATCTTGTCCTTTCTCAATTCTGCACCCATCAGCCGCATTGACAAAAATCATAGCTACCGCAAACAAATCATAGGAAGGCTCTGCTTTTCGTATTCCAAATCCCCAATACCCTCGATCGAAAAATTCCGTATACTCTTTAATAGAACGCCCTATTTGCGTCGTCCCTCCAACATCCAACCAACGAATCTGTAAAGGAGAGCTAGTAACAACCAAATTGTCAGGCTTCAGATCGCCAAATACCCACCCTGCTTCGTGTAATCTGCCGAGATCTTTCAAAAGCTGTAAAACAAAAATTGGCATCCATTCGAAGCCCCGCACACGGATACACTCCAACAAAGGGAGACCGTGAATATATTCCATGGCATAGAAAGCATACACTTTTTGTTTCGTCACCCAATCATCAACGTCATATAAAGAAGGTCCTAGGGATTCACCTTGGACCTTGGAAAATTTATTTAAAACATTGACCTCAGAAATAACACCAGCATTATCAAAGCCAAATTTCAAAGCCACTCTACCATGCTCACCATAAGCAAGAAACACTGTGCCCCGTGCACCATAACCTAATGGTCTAATAATTTGATAGTGCTTTTGATGCCACTTACCAACGATGATAGACCCAGGCATGAATCTAATCGGTTGCGTCTTCGATAGCTGCTTCGCCATAAGTAGCTAAATCCCTTCTTAATCGTTTATCAAAGCTTTTTAAAGCCCCTTTAAGTGCTGGACCCGTTGGTGTGATGCCTCTAGAAGCCAACTTAGAAAAAGCATGACTAATTGAATCTATTTGAGGTGTCCAAGATAAGAGCTGATCAGTGGGCTTGTGTTTACCAGGAAAAGCGTAGAGACAAAATTGATTACTGCCCATCCTAGAATTAAAACTAATAGAGAGATCAAGTAACGCCTCATGAACGGTCGGCAATTTTTTCTCCATGCTGGCACTCGTATCTACAAGAATGCAAACTTCTAGATTAACAGTTTCACTGAGCTCGTCCACCACATCCATGACCGGTCCTCGTTTTTCAGGTGATAGATCATCCATGGACTGACTATCTCCTAATATCTGCTGAAGTTCTTGATTAATTACACCCTGAATTGTCTGTGTCATCGCCTGCCTTGTCACCATTTGTACGGTTTGTGATAATTGTTGTATATGGACAATTTGACTAATGCCTCCCCCAGCTAAGGCAATGTCCTCTACCTCTTGAATACCGCCATCCATGGTTTGATCCTCACTGACAACACCAATAACGTTCACCGCAACACCTTGCTCCCTAGCTAGCGCCGCAATCGCTGAAGGATCTTCACCTTGATTAGAACACCCATCTGTTATTAGCAAAATTTGTTTCAATCTACCTTTTTTCATTTCTGTCACCCCTCTTAACCTCAGCTTCGACAGAAACGCACCATTATATACCCACCACTTATTGTGCTTTAGACATCTTATGATAATGGTGAGCGTAGGTCGGAATCGCAGCCCACTTTGGTGTATGATGCTGAATTTTTGAAACAACTATGGTCATATCATCCTTAATCGCACCACCGGTAGAGCGAATCACCTCTTCTAATAAGACATCAGCAATTTCCTGAGGATGTTCCGTTTTTAATTCCTTTATTTTGCGTTTCATCCACATCTCTGTGTTTTCGATTTGTCGTGGCGCTTCAAGTATCCCATCACTCATCATGATCAATAAATCCCCGGCCTTCAATGGTTCCTCTACCACATCAACATCCACATCTTGGATAATACCCATCGGCAAATTACCCGCCTCTATCATCAGAACTTCATGACCACGTTTGATAAAGCTAGGATTTGATCCTATTTTCAAAAACTTTGCGCAAGCGTTTTGTAAATCCACCATAACGAGATCAAGTGTTGAAAATATTTCATCCGTTGACCTTAAAGATAAAATGGAATTAATGGATTTGATTGCGATCGTTTCATCAATTCCTGACTTTAAAACTTTAGATAAAAGCTTGAGCGTTTCATAGCTCTCTATATGTGCTCTTTCACCATTGCCCATTCCATCACTAATTGCTAGCACATACTTACCGTCACCCAGTTCAAATGCGGAACAATTATCTCCCGAAATCCAGCTTCCCCCTTTAGCAGTGGAAGCAACACCCGTTTCAATTTCATAAGCCTTTGCCGAACCAAACGTCACCAGTCCATAGCCATTGACCACATCAGACCCCACACGCTTTTTAACCACAATGGACTCATCGAGAATACCAGATAAAATGGGGGCAATGACCTTCTCACTCTCCCCACAATCATCCCTAGGCATCGTTATATCAATATCTACCGAACGCTCTTCTAAATTATAAATATCAACGTTTTCCACATCTAACCCCACTTTTTGTAACTGAAACAAGATTTGCTCCTCTTGTTGTTGATGAGTGTCCCCCTCCCGTTGAATTTCCTTCGCAAAATCTCCCATCACCTGCGAAACCCCCATTAACTGATCAGCAACAAGTCTACGGCTCTCTTGCAGAGAATGTTTAAATTTAATCTTCTCTTTGAAACGTTGCTGCTCCTCGTAAATGACATCAACAACCTTGTCAGACTTAATACAATGATGCATCCAATCCCTTCGAAGCTTGGCACTCTTTATTTTCGAATCCTCCTTTGTCTCCTGGATAATAGCGTTCATATATCCATAGGTTTGATAAAAATGTTTCACCCAGCAATATTCCTTTTTATAGCAATTTTGACATGTTTTTTCCGTCACATCACTTAACAAGACATCCCTTTCATGAGCCTGATTCTCTGCATGAGCTGTCGTTTGATAAACAAAACTTGTAGAAAGTGTTTGAAACAAGCTTGAAAATTGATCAACCCGACTTGCTATCACATCGCGAGTCTTTTTCAAATAGTGCTGCTGTTGCTGTTGGTATTCTTTGGTACCAGGAATTAATGAAGCCAATCGAAAAAGAAGTCCTCGTGGCGTTAACAAAAAAAGAACAAAAGCAACAAGCGATTCTATAATTGTGTTCAATAAATGATTATAACCTTGTCCATATAAACCAATGAGCAATGTCCCGATAATGAGACCAAACCCAACACCCCACCTTTTTCCTTCTTTTAACAAACCACCCAGCAATCCAGAAAAGGCAAGCAAACTCATTTGAAACAAACCTTCAACATTTGCCAAACTCATAATCAAACCAACCACGACACCAACGGTTGCGCCAATAGCTGACCCACCGACATAAGCAAAGATCAACACGCAGTAACGTGTTAACACATGATCTAAAGCCACCCCGTGATAGCTCACTTCTATCGTTCCAGTTAAAGTTGATGCCAATAAAATGATGAAACAAATGATCTCTTCTGTTTTAAGTACCCGCTTATGTATCTTCGCTGTAAACAGGGGCATGCTTTGAAGAAAAATCAAACATAGCAAGAATGATAGCCCAGCCTCTACAATAGCTAATAACTCTTGCGAGGGAATAAGCTGACCACTTTTGAAAAAATCGAATCCTAGCCTACTCATAAGCCCTGCCACAAAAACCATGTAGGGCAATAATCTCACTTCTTCCTTATTGGAAACTCTGACTACCCCTGCTCTTAGAATCCTGTAGATTAAAAGTGAAAGCACCACAAAAATAACCTGCCAGCCTGACACCGTAACAGCTCCGAGCAGTAACGCCAAGAAAGCTAAAACGCTTCGTTTAGGTCTTAATAAACCAATCGTGGAAAAAAAGGGTAAAATAAAAGGCGTTAAATTCGTCAAGATCACAGCTCTTCCAAACAAAATACCAATCACAAGACATAGAGCTTCCCAACTTGTCAGTCCCTGCACAATTTTATTCATTCCTTTTTTTAAAAAACCCTTATTAGAAAGCGTTTCCTCATCGGATCCTCCCATGATTCTTTTTGATTGAATTGCATCATGTATATCACTCATTGCTTCTCGCACCACCCATAACATAATAATGTATGTTCAATTCAACCACATCATGTTTTCATATTTTGTCAAAAAAGCAGAGCCTGTACTAAAAACTCTTCGACGGCTTTCTAAGCTGCCAAACAAATTATGCTACAACGAAGGCAGGTGAAAGATCACACTTATCTGATGATGACTCATTCTCTCATTACAATCACATTGAAGACCGCACACAGCCTTTATGCGCAACAAAAAACACCTTACCCTCTAAGGATAAGGTGTTGAGCATTAATTTATAATAATGGCAGCAAGTGGTTAGCCTCTTCTCGCACCACGTCCCCCCCGCTTTGATTCTGTCTGTTTCTTTAACGTGGATAATCGATCTTCACTATCTTTCAAAAACTTGTTCATCTTGTCCTCAAAAGATAAGTCCTTGCGAGGTCTTCTTGTTTTTGGAGATCTGGATGGTGTTCTAGTGGTAGAGGCTGCCGCCTTAGGACGATCTACAGCTTTGCGGATAGATAATCCTATCTTACCGTCATCACCGATCTGAAGGACTTTGACCGTTACCTCATTCCCCACCTCTAAAACCTCTCGGATATCCTCTATATACTTATCTGCTACTTCACTAATGTGAACAAGACCTGTCTGGCCTTCAGGGAGCTCCACAAATGCTCCAAAATTTGTGATGCCTGTGACTTTCCCTTGCAATTTGCTGCCTACTTCAATCGACATTAAAGATTGCTCCTCCTAAAAATTTGTATTTCCAATTCAATTTATTATACAAAAGAAAAAATGAGCAAGTCAATGTTTGTCCTTTTCAGGAGAAGCAAAAATAATTTCACCATTTTTTGACATGTAATATTCTGAATGAGCAAGCTTGCTTAGATAGCTGTCATCATGCAATAACTTAACCTGCTGTGTCAAATGTCTCTGCTGCTTCTTAGCGGCTGTTAATTGTTCATGCATTTGTTGATTATTAGCTTCTATACTTGCCTTCTGTTGAGATTGAGAATGAAAGACAGAAACAAAACCACTAATAACCAAGGCTATGAACACAGCAAAAACGATCAATCGTTTAATAAGATTGTTTTTTCTTCTATTAAGCGCTTTATCATAGAGTTTTTTAGATGCTATGTAATCCTTGCGAATGGTTGTCACACTGGACGATCTCAAGTACATCACCTACCTAAATTTTCCTAATAAAGTCGCTATTATCTGTTGAAACGTAAGAAAAAGTTGTCCCATTCCCCTTCTCCATGATGGAGGAAGAATCAGTTTAACAATAAACCTTATCGGGATAACACTCATCGTATAAATAACTAATAATATAATGATGAAAATTCTCCCCACCATTTTAAACAATTGGTAGAAAAAAATCAATAGAAATTTAGTAGGATATACAAAAAAAATAACTGTCAACCTTTTAGCAAAACGACCAATGCCAACAAAAGTCCAGATCAGAAAATCCAAACAACGCTCATAGATGCCCTCCAATAATGCTTTATAGGTCGCAAACCCACAAATCAGTGCCAAGAGGATATAAAAGCGAATCTCCCCTTGATTTACCACCAATAACACGTAAAAAATCAAGAGACTCTGAACGACCCAAAAAAGGACATCCACACAAAGGATCATCCATTTCCATTTTTTTTCAGGACGAATGAGCCGCTGGTAGGTTGATAGTGCCAACCCTATCCATCCTCCCATCGCAGTCATTGCAAGCATCGTTGCAAATTGTTCTGAGAGTGTCATCTAAATAACTTACTAAGAAAACCCTTAGTCTGTTCTCCATCTTGATCATCGAGATAACTAATATCGAAGATTCTTCCTTCAATAGCAACAAGACCTTGATCGACACTGAGGTTTTGCATTTTCAAATTAACGCCTTTGATGGCAAGATAACCCATAACCGTCTCGAGCAGAAATTCTTCATGATCAAAGCTTTCTACATGCTTGACACCTGTGATTTCAATCTTCTTGCGACCTCTCATGACAACATCATGATGAGGCTCTTGTCTTTTATTAGTCGAATTATTTGAAGGATAGTATTGATTATCCATAATCATCCCCCTCTCCTTGTCCTAATTCTATGAGAAGAGGGGGGGTTTTAGAACGATTGACCTGACCAAAATCACAGATCGCAAACTCTAAGGATAAGCTTTCGCCTACAAAAATACTTTGACTAAGACAACAGAGCCAACTCTACTAAACGGTAACCGACAATATATCTATCTCAATTCACCATCAATAGGCTCTTCACTTAACACTTCATACAACAAATGCGCCTCTTCCTTTTTTGTTGTTTCTTGAATATCAGTGATTTTAACATTTAGTTTTTTTTGCCCAAAATGAAGCATTAATTCATCACCAATTCTCACCTCAGCTCCAGCTTTTGCTGATCGACCGTTAATCAGCACTCGTCCTTGGTCGGAGAGCTCCTTAGCAACAGTTCTTCGCTTGATCAATCGTGAAACTTTTAAAAATTTATCTAAACGCATGTATGATGTCACAACTTTCTCCAATTAGATTAGATGATTTTATGAGTCCCCTTGACTCCATTCTTAATTCAAAGTAATTCTTCGACCATCACTGAAACTCCTTTATTCCTGCTCACTCTTCTTCATTTTTGTCTAAATGCATAGGTAAAGAACGCTCTGTCACTTCAGTCTCAATCCCCGACAATCGTTTCATAAATTTTTGATTCGTTGCCTGCAATGCCAAAACTGGATCAATCTGATAATGACGTGACAAATTCACCAATGAGAATAACATATCCCCAACCCTTTGTTCTATTTGATGCTTATCCCCATGTTGCACCCCTTGCTGTACTTCTTTCCATCCTGTAGCTATCTGTTCCCAAGTAGCTTGAAACCCCGGCCAATCAAGACCCATCTTCACCGCTTGTTTCTGTAATTGATGGGCAAGCATAAGGGGAGGCAGCCCCTTCTCAATGGAATCCAAAAGACGCTCAGAATCCGATCCTCTCTCTTCTTTCTTAATTGCCTCCCAGCGTTCACTAACCGCTTCCACTGTTTCAGCCGTTTCCTCTCCAAAGACATGGGGATGGCGACGAATCATCTTTTCCGTTAAGATTCGAATCACATCCCTAATATCGAAATAACCTTCATCCTCTCCAATTTGAGCATGGAGCAGCACCTGCAACAAAACATCACCGAGCTCTTCAGCAAGATGGTCATCATCCTCTTCATCAATAGCTTCAATCACTTCAAAAGCCTCTTCAATTAAATATTTTCGTAGCGATCGATGTGTTTGTTGACGATTCCATGGGCAACCTTCAGGTCCTCGAAGCCGCTTGATAATCTTTCGAAGGGTTAAGAACTGACCATGAAAAAGTCTAGCATCGGTTACCGGTGGAACATAGACACTCGTTAAATTATCAACCGCATCGATATAATGATCTAGCTCATATAAGGAAATCCTCGTTAATTGTTGATCGCTATTGCCCACTGAACGCACGATCACAATGTCATAATCCGCAGGAAGAACCTCCATTAACGTCAGCTTCACCTCTGACGCTATAAACGCATCATAAACCTGACAAATAATCATATGATTAGCTAAAGGAAGCTGTTCAGCCTCTAAATCCATCGCATCACAAAAATAAAAACCATCAATGGGATCAATGTTTAACGCCGTGAATAAAAAATCAATGAAGCTTTGCCCACCTTTAACATTAACATTGACCCGACCTTGCTTAGCAGCCTCTAAAAGCAATTGTACAGTTTTTTCAGCAACCATAGGATGTCCAGGCACCGCATAAACTACATCACCTTGCTTAGCTTCCGAAATCAACCGTTCAGCAATTTCTTGATATACTGAATCAAAATCTGCGTGTTTGACATATAGCTCATCAAAAGAATGAAATGTTAACTCATGTTTTAAGTCCACCACAACAGGATGTTCTGATGTCCTCATAAAAAGACGCTTACTCTCCCGTAGCTCTTTATAAATGCCCACACTTAGCTGATTAACATCACCAGCTCCTAGACCAATCACATGAATGTTCCCAGTCATTGTCCAAGTCCCTCCTCAAATCTTCCGATCTAAAAACAAGCGCACGAGCACTTTACCCGCAGGAAAATGCTGCATATCTTTCTCGTCTAATAAACCCCCTCTTAACATCCACAGTAAAAAAACCACTGCTCCCCATCCAATACTTGTGATCACCATAAACCCAGCTTCCCATCGACCAACATGGTGAAAAACCCATAAATACCAGCCAAATCTCCACAGAGAAATCACAAGAAACATAGAAAGAAGAGCACAGATTAAAACGGCATATTCTTTCAGAGTAAAAAAACGCAGCCGACAAAACAACTTCAAGCGCATCATGATGATCAGTGCCAATCCTCCCAAGCTCAGAACAGTGGCAATCGCTGCCCCGAATATCCCCAACGACGGCACCAATAGCCCATTCAAGCCCAACTTGACAACAGCCATGATCACCAAATAAATAACAGGCTCCCAAACCCCGCGGATGCCTTGAAGCATTGTTGAACCAATGACCACGATCGAGGCGCTCAAAATATTGAGACACATCAAAGCTAACGCCTCTGTTCCTGACTGATCCGCGAATAAAAAAAGATTGGTTTCTTTAATAATAAAAAGCAGACCAAACGCTGCCGCTGATCCAAAAATAATCGCCAAGCGCATCGGCTGTTTTAATTGAGCATTAAAATCACCTCTTGCAACCACTTTTTTTAGCTTAGCCATAACCGGAACCGAAGATGTCGCCAATGCTACTGCCAACGCCATTCCCATTTGTATAAAGGGAAATGAACGATCATAAACACCTTTTAACGTCTTAGCCGCCTGCCAATGTGTATGTAAAAAAGGGACAAGGCTAAGCGCGTCAACAAACTGAAAAATCACCAAAGCTAGAGAAGCTATGGTGTAAGCACCACCCTCAGATAAAAGTCTTTTAGCGACCAAGCCAGACCAGCTTTTTTTAATATTAAATCTCAATTGACTCTTTTCTCTTAACCCAAACCACAACAAAACTAATGTAGAGGCAAGTGGCGCAATCATCGAGCCAAACGCTGCCGCTGATCCAAAAACATAGGGTCCTGCACTTTGTGTGAAAAGCCAGACAGATAATCCGAGAACTAGAATCACCCGAAATGTTTGCTCAACTACTTGCGATACTCCTGTTGGCTTCATGTTAAAACGCTCGCCTTGAAAATACCCTCTAAAAATAGAAATAAACGGTCCCCATAAAAAAATAAACGATAAAATCCGCATGGGGTGAACAAGTTTCGGATCTTCCATAAGCCTAGCAATAAGGGGAGCTCCAAGGAAACTCATTAGAAATAGTAAACAAGCCAAACCAGACAATACTTTAATCGCCGTTGCAAGGATGATATCAGTCCCTTGTTTACCCTGTTTACTATGTGCTTCTGCAATAAGTTTTGATAGTACAACCGGGAAACCAAACCCTGCCATAGTCGTTGCCAGAGCGTAGAAGGGATAAATTTGTTGATAAACATAAAATCCTACATCTCCTGCTAAATTTTGATAGGGGAGACGATACACTGCACTCAATACTTTAATAATCAAAGCCGCCATTGTTAATATAAATGTGCCACGCCAAATGCTTCTTTCCATGTATTAATCACTCTCAATTCTAGAGTGATTATACCACATAACACACTATACGAACCTCACACCACTGCTTAGATTTTGATATTATAAGGCTGACTCTAAGCATCTCATGCTCGTGTCAGCCTCTGTACAATCTCTATGAATTAATGCTCCATTTGTCTAGCTAAGAATCCCGCAGCGGTTTCAGCTAGCTTGGCTTCAATATCACCAATATCTCCATCGTCTTTTGCCATAAGAAGAACTGCACCAATAGGATCCCCTCCAGCAACAATCGGAGCAATAACAACAGCCCCTGGATCACTTAGATGCTCCACCAAGTCGCCTCTACCCCTGTCTTCTTTAAGTGTCGTGCGATTCTCCATTGCTCTTTCTACATCTGATTCGATACTCTTCCTTAAGTATTCCTTCTTAGAACCACCCGAAACGGCAATGATTTCATCCCTATCAGTAATCAGCACTAATCGTCCAGAGTTTTCCGCCAACGAATCAGCGTATTCTTGAGCAAAATTACCAAGTTCACTGATTGGAGAATATTTTTTTAAAATGACTTCTCCATCACGATCAACAAAAATTTCAAGTGGATCGCCTTCGCGAATACGCAGAGTGCGTCGAATTTCCTTTGGAATAACGACGCGACCTAGATCATCTATTCTTCGTACTATACCTGTTGCTTTCATCTCTGATGCCTCACTTTTAAATGTATTAGGAAAGATGATTCCAAATTCTTCTGCTTTTAGTATTTACGAAATTACCCTTTCTATGCACAAAAAGGCTCAACTGACACTTGCTGTTTTGGTTTGATGATTAGAGATATCATCTAAAAATTGATAAAATTGCTCCAATTGTTGACTACTATCCCTGATTGAAAGGTAGCGCGTCACCTTGATCTTTTCCCCGTCTGCCCCTAACCCCGCTTCACGACCATACTTACTAATTGCCTCAAAAAGCTTATAATTATCCAATCGTTTAGAACCTTCTGCAGAAAATAAAATGTCATAGCCCTTATCATTATCATCAATACTCTCAATCATGAGTTCATTCGCTATCACCTTGATCTTGGCTACCATCAGTAAGTCACTCACTTCTCTTGGATAATCACCAAAACGATCAATAATTTCCTCTTGAATCTCCATCACTTCATCAAGGGAAGCCAAAGTGCGGAATTTTTTATACATATCAATTTTTTGTAAGGAATCGGAAATATAAGATTCAGGAATATAAGCATCTGCTTCTATATTTAAATTAACGTCCTTTTGTGTCACTTCATCTGTGGTGTCCTTACCCTTGGTATCTTTTCTTTCTTCCACGGCTTCTTTCAACATTTGCGTATAAAGATCAAAACCAACATGGTCGATAAAACCATGTTGCTGCGCACCGAGGAGATTCCCTGCCCCTCGTATCGATAAATCTCTCATGGCAATTTTAAATCCAGAGCCAAGCTCAGTGAATTCCTTAATGGCTTGCAGACGCTTTTCCGCCACTTCATTCATGATTTTGTCCTTTTGATACGTAAAATAGGCGTAAGCCACCCGATTGGATCTACCAACACGTCCCCTCAGCTGGTAAAGTTGTGAGAGCCCCATCCGATCTGCATCGTAAACAATCAGCGTGTTAACATTAGGAATGTCCACACCCGTCTCAATAATTGTCGTTGAAACTAAAACATCATAATTGCCCTCTAAAAAATCAATCATGACAGCTTCAAGCTCGTTTTCCTTCATTTGTCCATGAGCATAAGCCACTCGCGCATCTGGTACGATTGCATCGATTTGATTGGCCATTTGCTGAATGGACTCCACCCGATTGTATAAAACGTACACCTGTCCCCCTCGATTCAACTCGCGTTCGACAGCCTCGCGGACTAGCGTCCCACTATATTCCGTGACATATGTTTGCACAGGAAAACGATTTTCTGGTGGTGTTTCAATAACAGATAGATCACGAACCCCCAACATTGACATATGAAGTGTTCTTGGTATCGGTGTAGCTGTAAGTGTTAATACGTCTACATTGGCTTTCATCTTTTTAATCTTCTCTTTATGTGTGACACCAAAGCGTTGCTCCTCATCTACGATTAAAAGACCAAGATCTTTAAACATAACATCTTTTGAAAGCAGACGGTGCGTACCAATAACCAGATCTATTGTCCCTTTTTGCAAGCCTTTGAGTGTCTCCTGCTGTTCATTGCGACTTCTAAAACGATTGAGTAAACCAATATTGATCGCAAATTCAGAGAATCGCTCCGTAACCGTTTCGAAATGCTGCTGGGCGAGAATTGTTGTTGGAACAAGAAAAGCAACCTGCTTACCTTCACTCATCGCTTTAAAAGCTGCTCTTAAAGCAACTTCTGTTTTACCATAGCCCACATCCCCACAAAGCAAACGATCCATCGGACGAATATGTTCCATCTCTTGCTTAATCTCATCAACAGCTTTCAGCTGATCTTCTGTTTCTTGATAAGGAAATGCATTTTCAAATTCTATTTGATCAGGACCATCAGGTTGAAAAGCATGCCCTCTGCTAGCCTCTCGCTCTGCATAAAGCTTAATCAAATCATCAGCAATATCTTGGACAGCTGATTGCGTTTTTTTCTTAACACGCTTCCACTCACCCCCACCCAATGCATATAATCTTGGTTCCTTACCTTCAGATCCAACATATTTTTGCACTTGATCTATTTTTTCAACAGGCACGTAAAGCTTGTCATTTCCCCTATATTGAATATGCAAGTAATCCTTATGATTACCGCCAACTTCTAATGTTTCGATACCAATATAACGCCCAATACCGTGGTCAATATGAACGACATAATCACCAATTTTCAACTCATTGTAGCTCTTAAGTCGTTCTGCATTAGACATCTTTTTAGGTCGTCGGGTGATCTTATGCACTTTATTGGCAAACACTTCTTTATCTGTAATGACAGCCAGTTTTTGCTGAGATAATTCAAATCCACCACCGATCGTTCCTACTGTAACATTCAGAGCCCCATATGTCGGTTGTGTGTTTGGATCTACATAGTCAGTATCAATATCATAATCCTTGAAGATATTGACAACCTTCTTTGCACGCTCTGTATCATCCACCAAAAATACCACTGTATAATGCCCTTTTTGCCAACGTATGCATTCATTCTTCAGGACGTTCATTTGCCCATGAAAATTTTGCATTGATCGCCCCGCAATATTCATGATATTTTCCGGCTGTATATGTGAGCTGTGACGAAGGAATAATGATAAAAACAACGACTTAAAAGGATGAAAAGCATTGAAATCCCCCCAGCTCTTAGACAAAGTTAAGTTAGAGATCATTTCACCCTTTTCAATCAGTGCTGTTAGCCATTCCGCTTCTTCTCTATCCAACTGCTCAGCCACTTCATGCACCCGACTAACCTCGTCAACTACAATTAAAGCATCTCCTGAAATATAGTTTAATAGAGTCGTCTCTGTATTGAAGTATAGCCGCATATACTTCATCATACCTTGAAATGCTGTATGCTCTTTTAAAGCCTCAATTTCTCGACCTACTGTTGCAGACAAAGCCTTCTGGATATCTTTATTTTTTATCGTTTTAAGCGTTTGAGCCAACCCGTCCTCTAATTTTTGAGCGGCAACTCCATATTTCTCGGGAAATAATATGAGTTCTTTTGCCGGCCCTACCATGATATCATCAGTTTTTTCTAGTGAACGCTGTGTATCACTATTAAACAAACGAATAGAATCAATTTCATCATCAAATAATTCAATCCGTATCGGATTTGAACTAGTATGAGGATAAATATCAATGATACCACCTCGCACACTGTATTGACCTGGTGCCGCAACCATGGCTTCTCTATTATAACCAGCATATGTGAGCGTTTCTATGACTTCATCTGGATCAATGACTTCCCCGACTTGAAAATACAAGCTCGCCCGTCTCCAATAGTCCATTGGTGATAAAAGACGCTTTAATCCCGCTATCGGAGCAACAATAAGCCCTTTTTTACCCTGAGCTAAATGATTCAACACTTCTAGGCGCTGTGATAAGAGTTCAGGACTAGCAACCGCCATATCTGAGGCAATAACATCATTCGCAGGATATAAGAAAATTTCAGTTTCATTTTGCAACCCCAAAAGATCATCATAGAGCTTCTGCGCTTGAAATAAATTATGTGTCACAACCAAAACGGATTGCTTCCGTGCTTCGTATAGCAACGAAATATATAGGGATTTAGATGCATTTGTCAAACCAGCAACTAATTGTTGTCTCATACCGTTCTCAAAACCGTCGAGTATTGTATTTAAATCCATTAAATTTTCTTGAAAAAATCGTTTCAACCCTAACACTTTAACCCCCCTCCCAGGAAAGCAGAAAATGCCTTGGTTCTTAACCAAAGCGTTGTTACTGTATAAATGAATCAAACTGATGTAATACAGGGTTCAATTCTAAAGCCTCTTGGCAATCTTCACAAACAGTAGAGACATTAACATAACCCTTATCATTATATTTTATAAACTCAGAGCGCTCTTGACTATTTAATATCTTGAAGCCCACCTGTGAGACATCAAATGTCTGGTTTTTAATATGTCCAACTTGTGTTCCACAATATCGACAATAGTAAAAAACATCCATATGTTTATCCTCCTGGTCATACGATGAACTAGGAATAGTATAAACATTTGGCGCCCCATTTATTCAACGGTTATATTTATTCATAACCTTGTCAAAGGGTTCATTAAACCAATCTTTACATGCCATACCTGCCTTCTCAACTACTTCAGCCATGATAGGATTCTCTTCCTGTAAAAACTTTTGTAGTACATAATCAATAACCGGCTGCTTGCCATCTGGTCGACCTATTCCCACCCTGATTCGTTTAAATTCATCCATACCAAGATGCTGAATAATCGATTTCATTCCGTTATGACCTCCAGCACTTCCTTTTAAACGAAGTCGGATTTTCCCCACCGCCAGATCCATATCATCATAAATAATCATCATGTCTTCGGATGAAATTTTGAAAAAATGCATAAGAGGAGCGATGGCCTCGCCCGACAAATTCATGTATGTTAAAGGCTTGACTAAAAGCACCTCTTTACCTTGAATCATCCCTTTTCCATAGAGCGCATTGTACTTAGAGCGTGACAGTGAAATGCCTTCCCTTTCAGCAAGCCATTCTATAACCTCAAAACCTATATTATGCCGAGTATTGACATATTCAGAACCCGGGTTTCCTAAACCAGCAATCAATTTCATTGCCTTTCCTCCCCCAAAAGGGCTGAAATAACACTCTAACATGCCACTTCAAAATACCATGACAGTCATCATTACCCTTATTACTTAGTTATCACAAACCGATCCCTTTAATCAAAAAGTGTACTTACAGATAATTTCTCATGAACTCTAATGATTGCCTCACCAAGTAATGGCGCAACTGACAGACTTGTAATCTTACTTATTTGTTTTTCTTTTGGAACAGGAATAGTATTGGTAACCACTAATTCTTCAATACTTGATGCATCTATCCTCTCAATAGCAGGATCTGATAAAACAGGATGCGTACAACAAGCATAAACTTTTTTGGCACCATTCTCAATTAATGCATTCGCAGCCAGGGTAATCGTTCCGGCCGTATCAATGATATCATCAATTAAAATGGCTGTCTTCCCCTCAATGTTACCAACAATATTCATGACCTCTGCTACATTAGGTTTAGGTCGACGCTTATCAATTATCGCAATCGGTGACTTTAAACGATCTGCCATCTTCCGCGCACGAGTCACCCCGCCATGATCTGGTGAAACAACCACAATGTCTTCCAATTGCTTCGTTGTAAAGTAATCTGCCAAAATAGGAACGCCTAGGAGCTGATCAACAGGAATATCAAAAAACCCCTGGATTTGTGGAGCATGCAAATCTATAGCAATGACCCGTGCCGCTCCTGCTGTTTCTAATAAATTGGCTACAAGTTTGGCCGTAATTGGTTCTCTTGAACGAGCTTTTCTATCCTGACGCGCATATCCATAATAAGGCAATACAATATTAATCGTGCGCGCCGATGCTCTTTTTAAAGCATCAATCATGATCAACAGCTCCATCAAATGCTTGTTGACAGGATACGATGTCGATTGAATGACATAAACATCACAACCACGAATGCTTTCTTCGATGTTAATTTGAATCTCTCCATCACTAAAATTAGCTACTGAACTTTTTCCAAGATTCATACCAATATGCTCAGCAATCTCTTGCGCAAGCGATGGATTTGAATTCAATGAGAAAACCTTTAAATTAGGGTCAAGATAACTAGACATGCTGGTTCCTCCATTATTTTTTCTTATGATTTAAGTGATTGGCATAATTTTGTTTCGTCGTTTGTCGACTGCGCGCAACGGCAAGTGCATTGGCTTCAACATCATCCGTAATGGTTGACCCTGCAGCAACAAAGGCATCTTTTCCAACAGATACTGGAGCAATCAAATTGACATTACACCCGATGAATGCGCCATCTTCTATCTTTGTTAAAAACTTGTGCGTTCCATCGTAATTAACAGTAATAGAGCCACATCCCAAATTCACATTTTTACCGATTTCTGCATCGCCAACATAACTTAGATGCGAGGCTTTACTTCCCTCACCAAGAGTAGATTTTTTTATTTCGACAAAGTTTCCAACTTTAGAGCGATCACCGATCATAGAAGCTGGTCTAATATGAGCAAAAGGACCGATATTCACTTCTTGACCAATTTGACTATTATTAACAATCGATTGATGAATATTCGTGTTATTTCCTATTTCACTTTCCCCTATCTGCGTATTTGGACCAATCTCACACCCAGAACCGATAACCGTCCCACCCGATAGAGTACAGCCAGGATAGATCACCGTATCCATTCCAATCACAACATCTGGAGAAATATAAGTACGCTCTGGATCGATGAGTGTCACACCTTCTCGCATATGATGAGCATTGATTCTTCTTCGCATGATCTCTTCAGCTTGCGATAAAGCAATGCGATCATTAACACCTAATGTTTCTTCAAAAATATCCGCTTGAAATGCCGCAATCGTGTCCCCCTGTGCCCTTAATATCTCAAGGACATCAGGAAGATAATATTCTCCCTGAACATTATCAATCGTGACTTTTTTCAAAGCTGAAAATACCTTTTGATTATCAAAACAATAGATACCAGAATTAATCTCAGTAATCGCTCTTTCTTCCAATGTCGCATCCTTTTCTTCCACAATACGCTCCAAAAGTCCCTTTGGAGAACGTATAATACGTCCATAGCCTTTCGGGATATCTGCACATGCAGTAAGAACTGTTGCGGCTGATTGCGACTGTTCATGATGCTCCAATAAACGCTCAATCGTCTTCGTTGTGATTAACGGTGTGTCACCACATAAAACAACGGTTGTTCCTTCCAAATTTCCTAGCAATCCCGCCGCTTGTAAAACAGCGTGTCCAGTTCCTAATTGTTCTTCTTGTAATGCATATTCACTCGCATCACCCAGCTGTGCCTTTACCATTTCTGCACCATGACCAACAATTGTAACCCGTTTGGCAAAATCTAACGCACTCAACTGATCCATAATATGTTGAATCATTGGTTTCCCACAAACTTTATGGAGCACTTTGTACAACTTTGATTTCATTCTTGTTCCTTGACCAGCAGCAAGAATCACCGCATATCTATTTGTCATGGGTAACCTCCGTTATCCTTATCGTCAATAAAAACTATAGCTCAATCACTCATGATTTTCAAGAAATCTTACACAATATCAAAGCTATTGATATAACCTATTTTGACAATGATAACGCAAGGAACCTCATGGTAAGCGGTAACAAAAAAGACCCAACCAAATTTATGATCGGGTCCTGCAAATAATTACGATGCACCTGCTTCTTCATAAGCAGTTTCCGTTTCACCAACATGATGGTATTCATCTAATACCGCACCCTGGATTTTCTCACGCGTGCTAGAAGTGATCGGGTGAGCAATGTCACGGAACTCACCATCAGGAGTTCTCTTGCTTGGCATAGCCACAAACATGCCGTTGTTACCATCAATGACACGAATATCATGAATAACAAATTCATCGTCAATGGTTATAGAGGCGATAGCACGCATCCGACCATCCGTGTTCACTCGGCGTAGTCTCACATCTGTCACTTCCATTTATTCAGCACCACCTTTTGTTTTAAAAAGATAAGAGACTATATATATCCTTCGACAAAAGGAGAAAAACACCTGCAAAATTATTAAAAAAATAAAAAAACTGTTAACTTTATTTAATTAAGGCAATTACTTCAATTTCAACACCAGCATTTTTAGGGAGTCCAGCGACCGCAACACATGAACGCGCAGGAAAATGTTCTGTGAAATACGTTCCATATATCTCATTTATCACTGTAAAATCTTCCATATTTCGAATAAATACAGTGGTTTTAACAACCGTTGAAAGAGATGCCCCAGCGCTTTTTAACACAGCCTGTAAGTTTGCAAACACCTGATGAACCTGAGCTTCAATTCCACCTTCTACAAGCTGTCCTTCCTTTGTCAATGGAACTTGACCCGAGCTATAAAACATATTATTTACAATCATTCCTTGAGAATATGATCCAATCGCTTCTGGTGCCTCTGTTGTAAATGTTGATTTCATCCGTGATGTACCCCCTCAAAGTAATTACCAATTTCTATGGAAACCTCTCCGTTCGCACCAATCTCATTAAGTTTCAATAAAGAAAGATAATCACTCACTAATTTTGGGCTAACAGCCTTGGTCTCAACCAACACCGCACACCCGACCAGCTCAGCATCAAATTCGCTGATTAAATTTTCCATGCCCCTCATCGTCCCGCCCGCCTTCATGAAATCATCAACGACCAGCACTTTTGCCCCGGATTTTAATCCTCGCCTTGGCATAACCATAGATTGAATGCGTTTTGATGAACCAGACACATAATTAATACTTACTGTTGAACCCTCAGTTACCTTACTGCTTAGACGCACGATAATAACAGGTACGTTAAGTTGTGAAGCTGTCGCATAAGCTAATGGAATTCCCTTGGTCTCCATCGTCATAATCACATCAACAGATTGATGGAAAAAAGCCGAGGCAATTAAGCGTCCTATCTCATTAACCGTCAACGGATCGCCTAGAATATCTGTCATGTATAGATACCCACCCGGAAGTAATCGCTCTGCACTCGATAGCTTCGAGATAAGTGTACCCAAAAACTTTTCAGCAGCATCTCTTTTTATAAAAGGTAAAAACTTCACTCCTCCTGAAGCTCCCGGTACCGTCATAAGCTTGCCAATCCCCTGGATTTCAAAACTCTCTTTTATTATTACTAAATCCTCACTAATTGAGGATTTGGCAGATCCATAGCGTTCTGAGAAAAAAGTTAGGGAAACGAGTTCATAAGGATGGATTAATAAATAATGTGTCATATCAACCAACCGGCTGCTTCTTTTTAATTTCATACCCTGCCTCCATCCCAATTAATAGTATATGGTAACATCTTATCGAATCGTTTCCCTCTATTCAAGGTTAATGGGCGAACCCAACAAGCGCACCCCAAAAACATGCGGACAAAATCCCTTCAGGCTATTATAAATTCTGTTTAACCTTGATTCATGCCTGATCAAACAAAATACCGTAGGACCACTCCCGCTCATCAACACGCCGTCTGCTCCCATTCTTGTCATTAATGATTTGATTTGTGCTACATCCTGACGCTTCCTTACCGTCACTGATTCCAGAACATTTCCTAAATGATTACAAATGCCATCAAAATTTTGCATCGTAATCGCCTGTATCATTCCTTCAACATCGGGATGGCTGACATCATTGAGCCGCAATTCTCGGTAAATCTCTGCCGTTGATATTGATATATTTGGTTTAGCAAGCAACACCCAACACGGTGGTGGAGCTGGAAGCATCTTAATTTTCTCTCCTCTTCCGGTTGCCAAAGCCGTTCCTCCTCGAATACAAAAAGGGACATCCGAGCCAATTTTTTCACCTATAGCCATAAGCTCTCTAACCGAGAGCTTCAGATTCCATAAACGATTAAGACCGCGAATAGTAGCAGCTGCATCACTAGAGCCTCCAGCGAGTCCAGCAGCTACAGGAATTTTTTTGATAATTTTAATACCCACGCCTGAATCAATCTCAAATTGCTTCTTCATAATATCCGCTGCCTGGTAGGCAAGATTCCTCTGATCCTCAGGGATATATGAAGACGTTGAATACAGGACAATACGATCACCTGATACATGCTCTAATTCAATCCTATCAGCAAAATCCACGGTGCTCATAATCATACGCACTTCATGGTAGCCATCTGATCGTTTATTTAATACATCCAATGCCAAATTAATTTTAGCTGGTGCCTTCTCTATAATTTTCACCATTTTTCCCCTCATTTCCTAGCAAGAGGTCCACCCATGTTTTATGTATAGTTTAAAACGAAAAAAACCGGAGTACAAGACTCCGGCTGCCCAACCTTAATTTTTCTGGCTGTTCATCATTTGATCTTGAGCTATTTCAATCGCTCTTTTGACCATATTTCCCGCATCTCGGGCCTTGATACCACCCCAGCCTTCCTGTTGAACAGTATCGTAAAATCCCAATTCTTTAGCGATTTCTTCCTTAAGTTGATCAGACATAATACCTCCACGTCGCCCCATGATGAACCTCCTTATATGCGCTTGAGCTTTCTTAGTTTTTACGGTCAAATGAGATTTTATAAGCAGCGATCATAGGAAATCAACACATGGTATGGAAAAATGCACAAATAAAAAAGCAGTCAGACAAATTTGCCTACTGCCCGCTTGCTGCTATTTCCTCAGAAAAAGTTATTTGAACTGTTTCTGTTAGTACATCTGTGTAGCTGTAAGACACACGCTCATAAGCATTTGTCTCTTGGTCGAGTTTAACAATAAACACGGAAGGATACGTTTCTTCTAAAACACCGATGCGTTGAATCGTTTTTCTCCGACCACCGTTAGCCTTCAAA
>Ga0154003_1000128_pt1 | contig 22936 bp, 19 predicted proteins | sample TSFL087MetaG_FD_104679 | JGI IMG/M metagenome (GOLD analysis project Ga0154003, IMG submission 104679) | Attine ant fungus gardens microbial communities from Florida, USA - TSFL087 MetaG | ecosystem: Host-associated > Fungi > Mycelium > Unclassified | place: USA: Florida, Lake Talquin State...
ATCCTGACCCGGAATGCGACCTCGATTACGTCGCCAACCAGTCCCGACATGCCGCCGTGAGTTACGCGCTCTCGAACAGCTTCGGCTTCGGCGGGACGAACGCGGCCCTGCTTTTCAAGCGATACGAAAAGTAAGTCATAAACTCTCAATCGGCCGCATCGAGAGTCGTGATCAATTCTACCTCGCGGCCGAATACCTCTGTAAAAAGGTCTGCGCGCTCCTCCAAACGCCGCCGCATCGCCTCGGCCTCTCGCGAACAGAGCGCGACTATGCGGACTGCGTCGTCGTCAATCTCACATCGCAGGCCGCGTACGCTCCCTTCGTGATCGCGGTCGAGCGCGTCGGCCAGGCGCAACAGCGCGGCCAACTTCCGCACGACCTCGCGGTCTTGAACCCTGAGGTCTGAGTAATACTCATGCTTCGCTTTGGGCAGGCCGCCGCGATGGTAATAAGCGAGGTTAGCGATGACGGCCGCCTCGGGCGAAGTGAAACCGGTCAGATCGCTGTTCTGTATCAGGTAGGCCGAATGCTTGTGATGGCCGGTGTGCGAGACGAAATAGCCGATGTCGTGAAGCAACGCCGCCGCGGCGAGCAGCCGCCGGTGCTCGCCGCCGAGCGAATGCAGCGGGCGCAACCCGTCAAACAACTGTTGGGACAAGTAAGCCACCCGGCTCGCGTGCTTCAGGTCGGCTTTATAATGACGCGCAAGAGCCAGCGCCCCTCGCAGGCTCGGGTCGCGTTCCAATCGCGCGGGGGATGTGGTAATCGTCTCGACGCGTCGCGCCAGATGGGCGATGATCACGCCTTCACGCAGCGCCCAGTCGCAAGAGACCAGCTCATCAATTTTCAACGTCTCCATCAGCGCCTCTAGCAATTGGCCGCCCGCGACAATGATCTCGGCGCGCTGGCGGTTGAGCCGCGCGGCTCGTACGCGTTCGTCGAGCGTGTACGACGCCAGCTCTTCGTTGATCGCCCGCAGTTCATCGAGCGTCAGCGAGTGTTCGAGGCGGCGGCGGGCCATCCGCCCTCCGCCCTCCGCGAGCCGCCTTCGCAGGCTGAGCGCGGCGAGCGCGTTGATCGTGCCAGAGGTTCCGTAGCAAGCTTCAATCCCGGCGGCTTCGATTTCGGGCGCGCGATGCGCGATCACTTCGCGCGATTCCGAACGAAGGCGGCGCAGCTGTTTCTCTCCGATCGGGTCTGATTTCACGTATTGCTCAGTCAGACGCACGGCGCCGAGTTTGAACGAAATCAGCGCCGTCGGCTCGCCGATCTTCATCACCGCCAATTCCGTGCTGCCTCCTCCGATGTCAATGACGAGCGATTGTTGCTTAATACTTTGCCTGTATCTGACCGAAACCGCGAGCGCGATCAAACGCGCCTCCTCAATTCCCGAAAGGAGATCAATTTCGACCCCGGCTTCTTCGGCGGCGCGCGTGATGAACTGATCTCCGTTCGCGGCCTCACGCACGGCGCTCGTAGCGACGGCGATCAACTCACGCGCGCCATGGGATTCGGCGACGCGCCGGAACCGTTTCAGGCAGTCAACGGCCCTGCCCATCGCCGCGGCGGAAAGCCGCTGATCACGAGCGGAGCTGCGCCCCAGCCGGACCACCTCTTTCGCGCTTGCGACCACGCGAAACGGCTTCTCGCGGTCGGTCTCAACCACGACCAGATGTATCGAATTCGAGCCGATGTCGAGCGCGGCGGTGATCATTATCAAAAAGCCCCTATGCGAAATTCTGATTTGAGCGGCAGATAAGAGTATAGCTTAGGCCGGCTTATGAGTCTGCGGCATTTATCTTATTTACAGATTGATTATCACGTATTTCGTGTGCGAGCTTTCGCGGAAGGGAGACAGGCGATAGAAGAGTTGAAACGGTCGAGTGAGAACCAGCGCATCGCACACCTGAACAGCAAGGAAGATGATAAATGTGAGGACGAGTCAGTACCGCGAACGGTAGCGAGCGGCCGTTGGCGAAGGCTCCGCTCGCTATCGCTCGCGGCGCTGATCTTCCAGCGCGCGTTCCCATTTCTTCAAGGATCTAGATAGCGTTTCCATTTCTTCAAGGATGGATCCCGGCGGCAGGCCGCCAACGGGCGCGATCGGGAACTCTTTATCTCCAGCACTTTCTTGGCCTGACGCTCGACTCGGACTTGCATGCACGCGCATCCGTAACCGTAGCTCACATTTGTCTTCACCCATTGCCCATCTTTAAAAGACGGCCAGTCCCAATCGCCTTCAACCTGATATCCGCCCTGCGCTCCGATGATCCATTCACCATCCCGATCGTATAATGAAATATTCCCAGGGGTCGGATTGCTAAACCAGCCGCAACGCGTTTCGAATTGCTTGGCCATAGACACACCGGGTAGCCTGACCTGTCCATATGCAAATACGACAGCCGCTAACAGCAGGTAGCAAACGACCAGTGAGATGAGTTTCGTGGCATTCATTTTTTTGATGGCCGACACAATGATCAAGGCCTTTATCCCGTTCGCCACGGCGCGGCGATGATCATCTCAAGCTCACGCCTGCTGCACGGCCTGCGCCAGCTTCGACAATGAAGACTTCGCGTCGCCGTACAACATCCCGGTGTTTGATTTGAAGAAGAGCGGATTCTCCAGGCCGGAAAATCCCTTGCCCTTGCCGCGTTTGAGCACGACGACGTTGTGGGCGCGGTCGACTTCGATGATGGGCATCCCCGCGATCGGGCTTTTCGGATTGTCGCGCGCGTCGGGGTTGACCACGTCGTTGGCGCCGATCACCACGGCGACGTCGGTCGCCTGCATTTCCGGGTTGATCTGCTCAAGCTCGTAGAGCGATGTGTAGGGCACGTTGGCTTCGGCCAGCAACACGTTCATATGCCCGGGCATTCGTCCGGCCACCGGATGAATTGCGTATTTGACGTTGACGCCTTTGTGTTCGAGGACTTCGGCCAGCTCGCGTACGGCGTGTTGCGCCTGCGCCGTGGCCATTCCGTAGCCTGGCACGAAGACCACCTGGCGCGCGTAGGCCAGTTGCACGGCCACATCGTCCGCGCCGACCTCGCGCATCGAGCCTTCGACGATGGCGCCTGTGTCGTCAGAGACCGCGCCGAACGCGCCGAACAGCACATTGGTCACCGAACGGTTCATCGCCTTGCACATCAGGATCGAGAGGATGAATCCCGAAAATCCGTCGAGCGTGCCCGCGATGATCAGCACGTTGTTGCCGATCGCGAATCCGGTCGCCGCCGAAGCCAGCCCCGCATACGAATTCATCAGCGACATCACGACCGGCATGTCCGCAGACCCGATAGGCAGCACGAGCAGAATGCCGAAGAGGAACGACAACGCGACCATTACGTAAAAGAGCGCGCTCTGCGTCGGGTCGTAGATCAGGTAGATGAAAATTCCCGCCGCGATGATGAAGAGCGTGACATTGATGATGTTCTGGCCTTTATAGGTGACCGGCGAGCCGCGCATCAATTCCTGCAATTTGACAAAGGCCAGCAGACTGCCAGTGACCGTCAGGCTGCCGAAGAGCACCTCAAAACCGAGCGCGATCATCTTGTAGCGGTCTATGGTTCCTCGATCGGCAACGACGTGCTGGTAGTATTCCGAGATGCCCACGAGCGATGCGGCCAAAGCGCCGAAAGCATGCGACAGCGCGGTTCGTTGAGGCATCGCGGTCATCGGCATCCATACTGACATCGCCGCGCCGATCAAACCGCCGATTAGCAATCCGACGATGATCCAGGTGTAATCAATAATCCCGTGATGCAACAATGTGCCGACGATCGCCACCAGCATGCCAAGGGCGGCGGAATTCATACCGCGACGGGCCGATTTCGGATGGCTCATCCCCTTGAGGCCGTATATGAAAAGGATCGAGGCGAGCAGATAGCTGAATTCAATAAGATAATTGCCGCTTATCATCGCTTTTCCTCCTTCCCGCCCGAATCATTGCCGCCGCCGATCCGATCTTTGAACATCTTGAGCATCCGGTCGGTGATCATGAATCCGCCGACGACGTTGATCATCGCGGAAGTAACAGCGATGAAACCTAGAAACTTACTGACGTTGCTGTAATCTCCGCCGGCGGTCAGGATCGAGCCGACCACCGATATCGCCGAGATGGCGTTGGTCGCCGACATCAACGGGGTGTGCAACAGAGGAGGGACGCGGGAGATGACCTGATAACCCAAGAACGCGGCCAACGCGAAGACGTAAAGAGATGCCATCAAAGCCGTCGCGCTCATACTCGAACCTTCGGCCAGAGCCAGAACGCAAATCGAAGGGATCAAACTTTCTACACTCATGACACGATTCCTCCGGAAATCTCCGGGATAATCATGAACGGGACTTATGGGACTGATTGGACCTATGAGTCCCATAAGTCCTGTTCATGATTATCCCGGAGGCAATATCACTATTTAAACGCTTCCTGAATGCGCGGATGTTTGGCTTCGCCGTTGTGGACGGCGCACGAAGGGCCTACGACGTCGTTGGCGAAATCGAGGTTCAACTCGCCGTCCTTGATCATCTCATTAAGGAAGGTCGTCAGGTTGCGCGAATACAACTGACTGGCGTGAACCGGGACGGTGGCGGCCAGGTTGAGCGGAGTCATGATCGTCACGCCGTTCACGTCTATGGTCTCGCCGGGTTTGCACAATACGCAGTTACCTCCGGTCGGCCCCGCAAGGTCTATGATGACCGAACCGCGCTTCATTCCGACGACAGCCTCTTCGGTGATCAGCACCGGGGCGCGGCGCCCTGGCACAGCGGCGGAGGTGATGACACAATCGGTCTGTTTGGCCTGGCGCGCGATCAAATCGCGGCTGCGATCCATCACTTCTTCGGTCACTTCGCGCGCGTAACCGCCGGCGTCCTCGGTCTGCAAACCGCCCATATCGACTTCCAGAAATTTCGCGCCGAGCGAGCGGACTGCTTCGCCCGCCGCCGCCCGCACGTCGAAGCCCTCGACGACCGCGCCGAGCCGCCGAGCCGTCGCGATGGCCTGCAATCCGGCCACCCCGGCGCCCAGCACCAGGACTTTCGCCGGAGGCACCGTGCCCGCCGCCGTGGTCAGCATCGGGAACATTCGCGGCGAGTGTTCGGCGGCCAGCAGCACCGCCTTGTAACCGACTATCGTGGCCATCGAAGAAAGCGCGTCCATCGCCTGCGCGCGGGTCGAGCGCGGGATCAACTCCATCGCGAAGCCGGTGATTCGGCGCTCGATCATCGGCTTGAGCGCCAGCGGTTCGTCAAGCGGACGCAGGAAGCTGACGACGACGGCGTCGCGGTTCAATTGCGCGACCACCTCGGGCGACGGGCGGTTGACAGCGAGCAACACCTCGGCCGCTTTGGCAAGAGCCGCGCGGTCTTTTGACACGCTCGCGCCCGCGGCCTCGTAATCGGCGTCGCTAGCGCCAGATTCAATTCCCGCGCCACTTTCGACAGCCACCTTGACCTTCATCGAAACCAACTTCTTAACCGACTCAGGAACCAGCGCGACGCGGGATTCGTCCGGCTCCGTCTCTTTCAACACTGTGATTTGCATATGGAACTGTTTCTGGGGCGCTAATTTGGGTCGGGAGACTTCTATGGGTAGGTATGACCATTAAACACTCTGCGTTTCCCTCTGACTTTGCCACTCACAATTTTGTGGGAAACGCTGGCAGTATAATGATGGGCCGGAACCTATGCAATCCATAAACTTAAGTTCGTGTATTCTTAGTTTAATTTTCCAGCGCTTGCGCGGAGGGTTTGCGGGTCGTAGAATCGCCATGCCTATCGATAGCGCATTGTAACGAACACGATCTAGATCGTCATACGCTAAACCGCCTGCAAAGGGCCACGACCAAGGAGGTGGGGTATCGAAATAGACTCACAATTCGATTCTACTTCAAAGGCGCATAACCCGCGCCTTATTATCGCGTCTCTTGGCGCGATGCTGGGATAAAGAGCCGTGGCGCGCGCAGGCGTTCTATATCGCCTGCGCGCGCAGGTTGATTCTCACCCGCCGATTCCCTTCCCATTTTCATCGTCCCGTCTCCAATTCCCTAATAGTCGAGCATTCGGCGGTGAGCGCCGCCATTAAAGTAATGATGCGCCGGAGATCATGACTGATACTTCAATATCGAGAAGACGTCGTGGCCGGCGAGTTTATGGCGGCCTTTCAAAAACTCCAGTTCGATCACGAACGACAACCCAATGACGTTTCCGCCTAGCGTTTCGACCAACTTAACCACGGCCCCGGCCGTGCCGCCGGTCGCGAGCAGGTCGTCGGCGATGATCACGTTGTGGCCTTCGCCGACCGCGTCTCGGTGAATTTCCAGCGTATCCCTGCCGTATTCCAGATCGTAGCTGTAGCTTTCGACCTCCGAGGGCAGCTTCTTCGGCTTACGGACGGGCACGAAGCCCGCGCCCAGGTGGTAGGCCAGCGCCGGGGCAAAGATGAAACCGCGCGCCTCAATGCCTATTACGCAATCGATTTTTCTGCCGCTGAAATGTTCGACCGTTCGGTCGATCACGACGCGCAATCCTCTGGCGTCTTTGAGCAATGTGGTGATGTCGTAGAAGAGAATGCCGGGTTTTGGAAAATCGGGAATTTCGCGGATTAGTTTTTTAAGCTCGTTTTCGGTCATGGGGAGATTATCCTCTGAAGAAGTGGGGCGGACTTTAGTCTGCCCGTCTCATGGGCAGATTAAAGTCCGCCCCACTTCTTCATTGTTTCATGGAGCCGTCACGGATGACGTGAACGACTCCTTGGGTTTGAATTTCAGTGATCAATACGGAAGTCGCGGTAGAGTCCTGTCACCGGCAGATCGGTCTCTTCTATGTCCGAGACCTCGGCCAGCGAGGGGCCGGTCGAGAGGTCCTTTTTGAATTCATCCATCGCGTCGCGTTCGCCCTCGGCCACCACTTCGACGCGCCCGTCCGGCATGTTGCGAACCGTCCCGAGCATATGATGGCGCGCCGCGGCGCGCATAACGAAGAAGCGAAAGCCCACACCCTGAACAATGCCGGAGATCAAAAATCTTCTGGCGACCATAGAAGAATTAAAATACAGAGGGCAAAGGGAAGACGCAAGGTATCCGTTCGCCCTCCGTGTTGTCAACTTGCCTACTACTGCAACCGCCTGTCAATCGGCGCCTTGCGACTGGTTCTCTGAAAATAATTTCTACCGCTCAAAAAAATATCTGTCTTTACGCCGGTGTGAAGGTTTTGTGAAGTCTGGCCTGATAGATTCCGCGCCGGATGGGAAGTGAGCGGCTGACTCTATCTTCGTCGCGAAGAAAATGTTATCACGCTCAATCCTGGCTCAGGCGAAATGGATCTCCCCCTAACGCCATACGCAGGTATCGTAAAAACCTGTCTAAATCGAACCGGGCGACGTTGGGACAATACCGGGAGCGGTAGCGACCGGCTCCATAAGCGACTGGTCGCTACCGCTCCCGGCGCTGTACCGCTGCGTGTCCCAACGTCGCCTGGCTCGATTTAGTGGCGTATTTGAGGAGTTCAGTTCTGTGGACGAAAACAAGCCGAGGCGTATTTACAGTTCGTTCCTGATCCGCTACTGGAGGTTCAGAAACGAGCAACAGACCGAACAATCGTATTTCGAGATCGAACACATCCAGTCCGGCGCGCGCCAGCGTGTGAGTAAACTCGCCGACGCCGAACCCTGGATGGAAGAAGCGGCGGAGACAAAACCGCCCGCCGTCAATGATGAAGATTAGAGCAGAGAGTCTCACACCTCAGCCATTAGGTTCGCAACTGATAACTCCGGAATCAATTGTCTCACCAGATCGTGACCGCTTCTTTCGGCAATTTCAGCGCGCCGGAATCGCGTGATGGGTTGCTGAAGCTGGCGCTGAGCGATTACTATCTCGCCACCCTTTTTCCATTGAACCTTGATTGTTGGGTACTAAGAAATGCTGTCAGTAAAAAGCCCCTTCCTCTTCCTCTTGCGCGCTTTCGCAGTCGTCATCTGCTTTTTACCGCTTCTTCTCGTCAGGGATGCGCGAAGCTTCGCCGTTTCTACGAATCCCGTTGAAGCCGTGATTTTCGCCGTAGCGGCGGAACATAACACCAAACTCAAGTCCGATCTAGCCTGGACATTCGGCGCAAAGCGGCAGCGCGGCTGGCGCCTCTACACGCCGCTCATCCAACGCCTTCTTAACACCGGCGCCGCCCCCGAGACGATCGCCTTTGCGCAGGCGCTGGCCGATTGGCAGGAATCGGCCGGACTACCCTCGACGGGCGTGCTCGATCAGCAAACCTGGATGAAGATGGTGGAGGTGTTTCAATTGCGCAGGATCAAAGACCGCTCAACCCCGCCGCCTGAGGCGTTGACGCTCGTCTCCGCCTCGGAATTTTTCGACCCTGAACGCCCCGAAGACCTGCGCTACGTCGAGCGCAAAGCGTACGCGGCTTACAAGAGACTCGTCGCAGCCGCGGCGGCCGACCTTTCGCTCAATTCAAACCAAAACTGGCTGAAGATCATCTCCGCGTTTCGCTCTCCGGCCTATCAGGCGCAGCTCCGCAAACAAAGCCCAAGGTCGGGGCGCGCCGGGCTGGCGGTCAACAGCCCGCATTTCACCGGACGCGCGCTGGACTTCTACGTCGGCGGCGAGCCTGTCAGCACGAACGATCAGAACCGGGCGATACAGATCAACACGAAGATCTATCAATGGCTGGTGAAAAACGCAGAGCGATACGGTTTCTATCCTTACTTCTACGAACCCTGGCATTGGGAATACCGTCCACAACATTTATCGGAATAATAGGCTATTTACAGCGGTTTTCATTTGGATGAATAGCCACAGAGCGCACAGAGGGCACAGAGCTAATAATGACTTCTCTGTGTTCTCGGTGCGCTCTGTGGCTAACAGCCTTCATACATTTGAAAACCGGTATAGTGAGCTTGAATTCGTTCGAGATCCGGTCCTCCAAAGGTAAGGGCTGATATTTGTTTACATGCCCAATAAACGCGGATCGGAACCGGACGTTGCAAACAGGTCAGGCCTGCGCTTACCATTTTCTTGCGGTTGATATCGTTATCTGAGGGCGGGCTTCCGACGCCCCATCCCGAAAACCTGCCACTAAAATCGCAAGGAGGATTTACCATGGTCTCGAAAACACCATCGACCAGACAACGCGTACGAGTATCAGGCTTACTACTGATCGCCCTGGTCGCGCTTTTCGCCGAGGCGGCGAGCGCGGCCCAGGTCAGCGTGCTGAACGGCACACAGTTTACCACCACCACGGGAGCGCCGATCCAGGCTCATGGCGGAGGCGTGATCAAGGTCGGCCCCTACTACTATTGGTTCGGAGAGAACCGGAACCCGAATTCGACGTTTTTCGCCGTGTCGTGTTACCGCTCGACCGACCTCAAGAATTGGGAGTTTCGCAACAACGTCCTGACAGCGAATTCGTCGGCGGAGCTGAATCCCGCAAACATCGAGCGGCCGAAAGTCGTCTTCAACCAGAACACCGGTCGCTACGTGATGTGGATGCACTGGGAGAACGGCGTCCATTACGGCGAGGCGCGGGCGGCGGTCGCCAGCTCCGCGACTGTAGACGGAAACTACACCTACCACGGCAGCTTTCGCCCATTCGCGAACACCGGAGTCGTTGATCACGGGAAACCAGGTTACATGTCCCGCGACTGCACACTGTTCGTGGATACGGACGGGACTGGCTACTTCATCTCTGCGGCGAACGAAAACGCCGACCTTCACGTCTACCGGCTGACCTTCGACTATCTGGCGATCGATAATCTGGTCGTCAAACTCTGGATCGGACAGAAGCGCGAGGCTCCGGCGATGTTCAAGCGGAACGGCTTCTATTTCCTCCTCACATCAGGGGCGACCGGCTGGAGTCCCAACCAACAAAAGTACGCGTTTTCGACCAGCATCGCATCGGGCTGGTCGAGTCTGACCAACATCGGCGACAATGTTTGCTATCATTCGCAAACCACTTATGTGCTTCCGATCCAGGGGGGTTCGACCACCTCTTTTCTTTACCTGGGTGATCGCTGGGCCGGCGCGTGGGGCGGCAGGGTTAACGACTCGACCTACGTCTGGCTGCCGCTTACATTCTCTTCGAATACTTCAATGAGCATGTCGTGGAGAAACGTCGCCACGATAGATGCGGCGACGGGCGCGCTCGGCGGGAGCAATTACGTGTTCAAGTTGAGGAACGCAAACGGCGGGCTTGTCGCCGACGTGCCGGGCTTTTCGACGCAGGACGGGACTCGGATCTTTCAATACGCGGACAACGGCGGCGCCAACCAGAAATGGAGGCTTCAATATGACGGCGCCGGCTACTTCAAATTCGTCAACGTACACAGCGGCAAATTGATGGACGTGAATTCGGGCTCGACTGCGGACGGCGCGCAGATCATTCAGTACGCGGACAACGGCGGCGTCAATCAGCGGTGGTTGCCGGTAGACAAAGGCGGCGGACGCTATGAAATCAGGAGCAAGCTCAGCGGTAAAATGCTCGACGTCGACGGGGCGTCTCCAAATAGCGGCGCTAACCTGATCCAGATGACTGGGAGCGGCGGAAACAGTCAAAGATGGGCGTTGGAAGCTACGAACTGAGCGTCATCTGACAAAAGCGAAACCCGCTGTCTGCCCGGAGGCCGGCAGCGGGTTTCGCGCTTTTGGGGGGGTAGCAAATGCGTATATGGTGTGGGGCGATATGTTTAATCGCCCCGTTTGTGGTTTTGTCTGATCAGGAGACGGGCGCGAGTAAACAACTCGCGGCGCCGCTCCCCCACACGCATTTGCTAACCGATCTAAAGTCAGAGCCGGCAGGATTTCACTGCCCCCAGACTCTCACATAATCCACCCGCAACTGTTGCGGGAAGGGCGTGCTGGCGGTCGGACTGCCGACGAAATTGCCACCTACCGCGACGTTGAGAAGGATAAAGAATTGGCCCTGGAACTCCTGGGTGCTGTTAATTCCTCCCGCGATGTTAGCCTCGTGATATTGAACGCCATCTATAAACCATCTGATGGTCGTGCCCGTGCGGGAAAGGGCGAATGTGTGGAACCCGGCCGCGAGGGAAGCGGATGAGTTAAAAGTGGTTCCAAACGAGGCGTGGTTGCCGCCGGAGTCGGCCCAGTGCATCGTGCCGACATTTTGGAATGGGTTCTGGCCTCGGATCTCCATGATGTCTATCTCTCCGCAATGCGGCCACCCAATGCTGCTGATCGTGGAGCCCAGCATCCAGAACGCCGGCCATATACCCTGGCCCTGGGGCGCCTGGATTCGGGCTTCGACCCAAGTGTTGATGCCGAAATTTCGACGATCTTGCGTTTTGAGGCGAGCCGAGGTGAATTGGCTCCCGCCCAGGTTCTCCCGGCGAGCTTCGATTATCAGCATTCCATTCTCTACGCGCGCGTTCACCGGACGATTGGTGTAATTCTGCAACTCATTGTTGCCGAATCCGCTATTGCCCAGATCGTAGGTCCAATTAGTCCCGTTGATGGTTGACCCGTTGAACTCATCAGACCAGAGCAAATTCGGGAAACCTGGAGGCGCGCCAGTAGGCGGCGGTGGCGGCGGAGGTGGCGGTGGCGGCGGCGTCGGCGTCGGTCCTCCGACCGCTCCCCAGGTGAACGTCTCCCATGTGCTTGCAGCCACGCGATCAGACACCAGCGCCGCCCCTCGGTTTAGATCCGCGCAGACGAAACGTCCGGTTATCCTCCCTGTCAATGTGAAACCGCCGCCCGCAAGATCGGCCCATCTGAAATGCTCCCATGTGTTTGCAGTAGCGCGGTCGGCGACCAGCGGCGCCCACGCCCCCCGGTTCGTATCCGCGCTAACAAAACGGCCGTTCCCGACGGACCTCAGCGCGATAAACCCGCCGCCTACATCAATTACTTGGAACTGCTCCCATCCGCTGATCGCGGCGCGGTCGGCGAAAAGTGGGGCCCACGCGCCGCGAGCTTGGTCCGCCGATACAAAACTACCGTTTGCGGAGGCCCTTATCCAGATCGTCTGCCCGATCGGCGGGGCGGCTGACGCTACCATCGCCGTCATCACAGTGATCAGCAATAAAAACATGATCTTCACGGTTCGTGACATGCACCGATTAGTGAAGCAACTGGCGCTATGCATGGGTAATCTCCTTTTTTAGGGGTTAACCTTCGGTTCGCTAATTTCAGCAGGGATTTTTGAAAATTGTAGTAAGGATAGAACACGGATCAAACCAATGCTGCCGACTGCTACGGATCGATCCTCCACGATCCGTCGCATCGGTTAAATCCGTGTTCTATTTCGGACAGCCAGGGCAAAATACGGGTCGAACCGATGCGACGGACTCCGGGCGGGTCGATCTGTTCTAATTCGTCGCATCGGTTCGACCCGTATTCTATCCCGTGTCCAATTTTCAAAAACCACGCGAAAAATAAGCGAGCCGGGAGTTCTAATTTCGAGCGATTGTGATGTGGTGTGCTACACAGTGTGATTGGATAAAGTGAGGGTCAGATCAGGTCAAGTGTATTACGGTACTGTACGTACTGTGGCCTACAAGTTCCAATTTGCCAGATGACCCCTGGGACAATAATGGACGTGCTGTACCCTTCTCTTGGCCACGTTAATCCAGCGTGATACATTGGCGCCATGCGTTCACCCGATAAAAATAGAGAGAACGCGCTCCCGGACCCCATCCTGGGCTGGTCTGAGACTGCGAAGCTAGCCGCGGTCGCCCAACTAGCCAGAATTTTAGAAAGCCCGCAGTTCCGGTCAAGCAAGAGATGTTCACAATTCCTACGATATGTGGTGGAACAGGCCAGTGAAAATCGCCTTGAATATTTGAAAGAACGCACCCTGGGAATGGAGGTATTCGGGCGGGCCCCTCAATACGATACAAATCAGGATCCGGTTGTCCGCGCCGCCGCGGGCGAAGTCCGCAAGCGCCTGGCGCAGTATTATCTTGAACCGGGGCATGAGGACGAGCTTCGAATCAGTCTCCCAGCCGGCTCCTATGTTCCGGAGGTCAGTTCGCCGGCGAAGATCAAGGCCGAAACGGCCTCTCGACCGGCCTTCCGGATAAAATACATCGGCATCGCAGCCGCCGTGGCCGCCCTGGTCGCGACGGCGGTTCTTCTATCACTTCGCTTCCGGCAAACCGATTTGGACCGCTTCTGGGCGCCGGTGATCGAGCCGCAGGAATCCGTGCTGGTGTGCATAGGTCAACCAAAGACATACAATTTCAACTCGAAGGCGCAGGGCGAGTTGGATGAATGGTTTGCGAATGGGACGGAGAAGCAAAATCCCCCACCGGGTTTGGCAACCCTGTCATTGGAGGATGTCGTGCCCATGTGGGACCGGTATATCGCGCTGGCTGACGCGCAAGCGTTCTCGCAGTTCTCCGAACTGATTGCGAAAAAAGGTAAGAAGGCGCAGCTCCGCGGTGTCCGGTCAGTCTCGCTGGCGGATTTGAGTTCGAGGCCCTGCGTCCTAATCGGCGCCTTCAACAATGAGTGGACCATGAGCCTGGCCGGCGAGCAGCGTTTTTACTTCGATATCGATTACCAAAACAAGGCCGAAATCGTCAGAGACCGGCAGAACCCCGACCAGACCGAGTGGAAGGTGGTGAACTCATGGCCGCATTGGAAAATCCCTACTGACTACGCCATCGTTTCGCGAGTCTTCAATCCGACCACCGGGCAGGCGGTTGTGATCGCCGCAGGAATTACACATTACGGCACGCATGCGGCGGGGGAGTTCATCACGAACCAGTCTTATTTCTCGGAGGCGTTGAGCCAGGCGCCTCGCGACTGGTATCGAAAAAACATCCAGGTGGTCCTCTCCACCAAGGTGGTCTCCGGGACGCACGGGCCCCCGAAGGTCCTCGCCGTCCATTTCTGGTAAGACCCGATGGGGAACCTCTTCGCCGCAATCGCGACGAGAATCGCCAGGTTGGCGCTTGACAAGATGAATAGACACCCATCAATATGTCTATGTAAATTACCCTGAAGTATGGACGACAGACGTTTCCAAAAAGTGGCCAAAGCGCTTGCCGACCCGCGACGCTTCGAGATTTTTCAGAAGATCGCGACGACGTCGGCGGAGGAGATGTGTTGCGGCGCGATCTGCGAAGAGTTCCCCGTTTCCCAGGCGACTGTCTCACACCACTTGAAGGAATTAACTGAGGCCGGGCTGCTCGAATCACGCAGCGAAGGACAGTTTAAATATTGGTCGGTCAACGCCGAAACAATGAACGAATACATCGCCGAATTGCAAAATCGTCTGCAATTGCCGAAAGCAAAGTCACGCAAGTGACGTAGTTTTTTTGTTAGATATATAGATGTCTGTACATATGTAAAATCATTCGCGACGCGCCCTTGAACGCGCCCGATCAGTCGACTTTCTACATGCCGGGCGAGAGAGGTTATATCGACTACCCGGCGCTTGAACTATATCGGTCTTCAAATGTGTGAAGACTGTTAGCCACAGAGGTCACAGAGAACACAGAGAAATCATTCTGTACTCTGTGTTCTCTGTGACCTCTGTGGCTATTCATCCAGACGCATCAACGTTGAAATCACATCAACCGGAGGTGAAAAAAACAATGACCGATCAGACTCTTGTCCGCGTCGTTCTGGCGAGCCGCCCGGGAGGAGCGCCGGTTCCCGAAAACTTCCGCATCGAGCGAGCGGCCGTCCCGACCGCTAAGGACGGCGAGGTATTGCTCAAGGTCCGCTATCTTTCCTTGGACCCTTACATGCGCGGGCGTATGAGCGCGGCAAAATCCTACGCCGCGCCGGTCGAGATTGGCGGAGTGATGGAAGGCGGCACGGTGGCGGAAGTGATCGACAGCCGCCGCCCTGATTTCGCAGTCGGGGATATCGTCCTGTCCCACTCGGGCTGGCAAACTCATGCGCTGTCGAATGGCGAGGGGTTGAGAAAGCTCGATCCGGCCGCTGCGCCGATCACGACTGCGCTGGGCGCGCTTGGCATGCCCGGGTTCACCGCCTGGGCGGGTTTGCTGATCGTCGGCAAGCCACAGCCGGGCGAGACCGTGGTGGTTGCCGCGGCCAGTGGGCCGGTCGGATCGGCGGTGGGCCAGATTGCCAGGATCAAGGGCGCGCGGGCTGTGGGAATCGCCGGCGGCGCAAGTAAGCGCGCGTACGTGCGCGAGGAGTTGGGCTTCGACCAAGTCGTCGATCATCGGGCGCCGGACTTCGCCGAACAACTGGCCGCCGCCTGCCCGGACGGCGTCGACGTCTATTTTGAGAACGTCGGCGGCGCGGTGTGGGACGCGGTCTTTCCTCTGCTCAACCCCTTTGCGCGCATCCCCGTCTGCGGTCTGATCGCGCAGTACAACAGCTCCGGCCCGTTCGAAGGGCCCGATCGTCTTCCCGTTGTCATGAGGGACGTCCTGACAAAAAGCCTCACGATACGCGGCTTTATCCAGCGCGAATTCGCCGACCGGCGTCCGGCTTTTTACCGCGAGATGGCCGGCTGGATCGAAAGCGGCCAAGTCAAATACCGCGAGGATATAGTCGAGGGACTGGAGAACGCCCCGCAGTCGCTGATCGGCATGCTCGAAGGGCGCAACTTCGGCAAGCTTCTGATCAAGGTTTCGTAAATCCCAGGGACCCCATGATTTTGAACTTCTTCTTCCGCCCCGTCAGTGGCGTTTGAATTTAGCCGTGCGCTTATGGCCTTGAAAAAGTAAGGTAACCACGGTCCGTTGATGATAACGCGATCGTCTTTGTCATAAACGGCGCAGGTACGCGCACGGCTGAAGCTTCCGAGTCCGGGGCGGCCAAGGCTCCGCTGTTGCGAGTCGAGTGGCGGTGAAGCAGGGCGAGGTTCGCGAACTTTGCAATGAGGGACAATCTCCACCTACATCGCGCTAGCATGTGGATGGAGTGGTTGACGATGTCATTTGGCCGACGCTCTGCCCGATCATGAGCAAAGGCGCTGTCAGGTCTTGAGCGCAGCTTGGGTCGATATGAGTCAAGATGTCTTTGTGAGTCTTTATCTGCCCTTCTTGGTAGACGTCCAAAAATCGATTGATCGTCTCCGTCGCGCCTGCCTCGTCATGATGTGAGCCTAAACAAGCCGTATGCCCCTTGTCCAAACTGACCCAGGCTTGATACAGCCCCGTGCCGTATTGCTTGATGACGCATGCAATGAGTTGATTACGAGGTTCCATGCGGCCTTTCCTTTCTTCAATCGTTCGACGGACGGTTGAGTCAGACACACGGCGCCACGCTCATATGATTGAGCAATTGATGGAATAGGTCTTTGCCAGTTTTTGAGTTCGGATACTAGAGGTTCGCACTCACCATTACGTTGCCCGGTCATCCGGGTTGCAAAAAATCTTCGACTGCAATCTGCTCAAGTTGCGAGACGGAAAGATATTGATTGGGTTTAGAGCAGATTTCATATCAGTGTGCGGGTTAATAGAACGCGGATGACGCGGATAGAGCGGATTGGCGCAGATGCTTTTCTGGTTTTATCCGCGATGATCTGCGCCCGTCCGCGTCATCCGCATTCTATTGATGCGTTCTTTAGCCGCTATGACAGCGATCCGCTCGCCGAAACCAATGCGGCCCGCTAGCTACCGCTCTCGGTACCGACTAGTTTGAACGACTGCGCTTATATTTCAGCAGCGAGTGTGTCCTGATAAATGACGGGTTTGAGCGGGAGGGGATGATCGAACTGTGGAAAATTGCGACATGGCCGGCGGCTAATTCCGCCCACGCCGTAAGGATTTTTCCCTCCAATGCCTAAATCGCGGCGCCAGCGGCCCGGTAAGCAAGTAGATACAAGAATCTTCCTCCGGCATTCAGATTGCCTTTATTTCCGGCGTCAAATTAAATAAACAGGGAGGGAATAACAATGCAGACCGAGATACGCGAAAAAACCATAGAAGTCCGTGATCAGTTAGGAGCCGAAGTCAAACGCGTGAAGGAAGCCGTCACTGACGCTGTCGACAACGGCATCGTAGCCGCAAAACGCGCTGTCAAACAGGGCCGCCGCGCGGCGGAAGACCTGGTTGATGACGCGGAGTATCGAATCAAACAACGACCGTTCAGCGCGCTCGGCATCACTCTTGGAATCGGAATGGGGTTGGGCGCTGCGATCGGCGTTCTTCTTGCTCGTAATGGCCGCAACGGCAACGGCAGATAAAGTGAATGGGAATCGGGCAATAAGTCTGAGAAAGTGAGACGGAACCGAACAGACCTCGCTCAACCGTCAATCCGAGATTTTTCTCGACTTGCCGGCCGGTAAGCGCTCGATGCCAGTCATGGTCACGATGCCGGGCGAAGATGATGCGCCGCCTTTCAATTTCAGAGCTGAGATGAACCAGGATTTGTAATTGCAAAAGTGGGGATTGATACATCCCCACTTACTTTTTTGTAATTGCTCAAAGCAGCGCATCGCCCCTATTTCTGAATAACCATACGCCAAGGCTTTTTGAGCCGATGCTTCGATAGGCGCCCGCAAAATACGTTTGTCCCATTGTAGGCAATTTGCCTACGCAGCATGTCGAGGTCAAAGTTAACTATATGTTTGGGCGCGCCAAAATCTGGATTGAGGCGACGAGCCAGTATCGCGAGCGTTAGCGAGCGGAACCTTCGCTAACGCTCGCGGTACTGATCCTATAGACGCCTTGCGAAATCGTCATATGCTAGAGGAAGGCGCCTTGATGGTCAGATTTATCGAGGAACCGTGGGAGTTTTGTCCCTTCCTTCCTTCGAATCAACATCGAAAAGTTTGTAGTCACTGAAGGTCCTCTTGGTGACCGTGATGCGGGTCATCATCATCATCATCCGGTTAACCTGGGTCTCTTCCCGATAGGACGGCAACCAGATTTTGTTGTTGATGCGCGCTTGTTCGATGATCCATTCCGTTCCCGGTCGCGGTCCTGAGCCCCCCTTGGTCACCCGCAGTTCGGCGCGGGTTATCTGTAGATCCTCTTCATCGATCCGAATCGTGCCCTCAAGCAGCCGTAGGAATTTCTCTTTGAGGGTTGTCGTTTTAGAGGTCGGGTCGGGGATGATGTCGAGCGCCAAGACCTTTCGTCCACGATAATTTTCGCGGCGCGGGGTGGCAAAACGCGCCGTTTCGAGGAATTCGACAATGTTCGGTGTCTGCTGATTATTTCCCTTCTTCCCTGCGTCAATCTCGGCGGTCAATTTGGCCACCCGGCTGCCTTCCTTCGCCTGTTCCTCGGCGGAAAGCGGCAGGCCGTACTTAGCCCTCAGGCGATAGATCCACTGGCCGCGGTAAAATCTCACCTCACATGTCGTATCGCTTAACTCCTTAAGCTTCCCATCGTTATCCCGCTCATACTCTTTGATCGTCTCGGTATAGGTATACTTTTCGCGTAATTGTTCCAGCGCCTCTTGATTGGCTCGGACACGAGTGACGATATCGTGAACATAGGGCAGCGGTTTATCCTGCGCATGGGTAGAAGACATCAGGAACAACAGAGAAATGATGTGCAAGAGACGCATCCTCTTTGAATTCCTCCTTCTTTACGGATGGCTACAATGCGGGGCGGAAATACATTAATGAAATTGGGAGACTCGAACACAATCAGATTTCGGTATCAGAATACATCGGCATGAGTGAGTCAGCAACGACGGATGTTTGATTATTTACATCAATGCGAAGCAGAATCGCGCCTATATTTTTGAGGGAAGCATGACTATGCCAAAAGAGAAAGCGCTCGTGGTCGATGACGAATCGGCGATTCGCTACACGTTGATCGAAGCGCTGCGCCCTTGGGAATACGACCCGCTCGAAGCCTCGACGGCGCCTGCGGCGCTGGAGTCCTTCGACGCGGAGCGGCCCTCGGCGGTGTTGCAGGAGGTCAATCTGCCCAACGGATACGGACTCAAGGCGCTGCTCGAATACAAGAAGCGCCAGCCGCAGGCCATCGTGATTATGATCACGGGTAATGCCGGGCGTTTCGCGCGATCAGCTTCGTTCTCATTTGATGAAGATTGAAGACTCTCAGCCGGAAGGACGCCGCGAGGTCATCGTCCCACTGCCAACGCATCGTCGCGATCCGCGCCCCCAATAGTGGTAGCCCGTCATAACGCGCCGACCATCCCCATGCGCAGCCGGCGCGCCACGCTTCACTTCGCCTGCGGTCGCCGGGCGCCGCCTTGCGGATTTTCCCCCTCTAAATTCGTAATTTTCCCCAACACAATCAGTTCTCGCGGCGCAAGGGAGTTTTTTTTGCGCGGCACGGACATTGCCCTTAAACCTTACAGGAGGGCGTTGCGCGATGTTGCGACGCGAAAGCATATGAGAAAAGCGATGAAAATTTTGTTGGCGGTTGACGGCTCGGAAGCTGGCATCGCGGCGGTCGAGGAGGCCGCCAAAACCCCTTGGCCCGAAGGTAGTCTGGTGAGAATAGTTTCCGTAGCGGAGATTCCTTCTCCGGCCCGGCAGTGGGCTGCGCCGATGTCGTCGGGCTCTTACGAAGAATGGGAGCGGACTTTTGAAGGGCGATCTGTCGAGAACATGGCGCGAGCGATTTCGCGATTCGGCGAGATCGGCGCCGAGCGAACTAAGATTGCGGCGAAAACACTCAAGGGCGATCCGAAAATAGCCATTCTCGACGAGGCCGAACGTTGGGGCGCTGATCTGATCGTCGTCGGGACGCACGGCTACAACGCGCTGCAGAGGCTCTGGCTCGGTTCGGTGTCGCGCGCCGTCGCTTCACATGCGAAATGTTCTGTCGAGATCGCGCGGCGACGTAAAGCCCAGGGCTCCGATAGAAAGGCGATGAGGATTCTGCTTGCGGTTGACGGCTCCGAATTCGGCGACGCGGCCGTTGAAGAGATCGCCAATCGCCCCTGGCCGCCGCGCAGCGAAGCGCATGTCATTTCCGTAATTCGTCTGCCGTTCACTCCGACTCCCGAGACGCAGGGGTTGCAGGACAGCTATTACTCTCAACTGGAAAGGGCCGAGCGCGAGCGGGCGGGATCGGCGATCAACCGCGCGATTGCCCGGTTGCGCGAAGGCGATGCGGAGCGGGAGACGCCTTTAACGTTGACGGGCGAGGCCGTCGTTGGACATCCGGCCGAAACGATCATCGAAACGGCTGAGAAGTGGGGCGCGGATATGATCACGCTCGGGTCGCACGGGTACGGCGGATTTAAGCGCTTTCTGCTCGGATCAGTCTCATATGCGGTCGCGACGCACGCGCCTTGCTCTGTAGAGATTGTTCACAAACCAGTGTGGAGCTAAACAACGCCGCGCGTAAGCAGGCGGCGGGCCGATGAAATAACCTCTCGCTTACGCGCGCGACGCCGCGCCGGGAGGAGAAAAATGAATAACGGCAAACTTAGGGCACTATGGAGTAGGAGCCTTGCCGTAGGATTGAACGAGCTTTTTGTTATACTCTTGTCTGAGCAGACTGAAAACGATAACCCCTCGAAGAATTATGAAACCCGAGAAACCGCCTGTCTCAGATGATCAACATCAGTCGCAGATCGCCGCCTCGCTACGATTGAGCGAGGCCAAGCTCGCAGGCATTCTGGCCTCGGCGATGGACGCGATTATCACCGTCGACGAAGATCAGCGCATTGTGCTTTTCAACGCGGCGGCTGAGAGAATGTTCCGCTGCCCGGCCGCCGAGGCTCTGGGAGAGAGGCTGGACCGATTCATTCCGGAGCGCTTCCGCCCGGCGCATCACGAGCACATCCGCGTCTTCGGCGAAACGAAAGTGACGCAGCGGACGATGGGCAAAGCGCGCCAGCTTTTCGGTTTACGGTCCGACGGCGAGGAATTCCCGATCGAGGCTTCGATCTCGCAGATTGACGACGGCGGACACAAGCTATTCACCGCCATTATCCGCGACGTCAGCGAGAAGAAGCGTCTCGAATCCCAGTTCCTGCGCGCTCAGCGGATGGAGAGCATCGGCACGCTCGCCGGCGGCATCGCCCACGACCTGAACAACGTGCTCTCGCCGATCCTCACCGCGGTGGAGCTGTTGCAGATGCGCCTCAATGACGAGAGCAGCCAGCGCCTGCTCAACATCCTTCATACGAACGCCGTGCGCGGAGGCGAGATGATCAAACAAGTGCTCTCGTTCGCCCGCGGAGTCGAGGGCGAATACATCTCATTGCAGCCAGCGCATCTGATCAAGGAAATCATCAAGATCCTGGCCGACACCATGCCGAAAAACATCGAGATAACATTCTCCGTAGACCCTGATTTGTGTAGCGTCTCCGGCGACGCGACGCAGCTTCACCAGGTGCTGATGAACCTCTGCGTCAACGCGCGCGACGCGATGCCGCATGGCGGGAAGCTTCGTATCGAGGCGGAGAACGTCGAGATCGATGAGCATTACGCGCGAATGAATGTCGAAGCGAGGCCGGGCAAATACGTCTCTGTCGGCGTAATTGACACGGGCGTCGGCATCCCGGAACAGAACCTGAGTAAGATATTCGACCCGTTCTTTACGACCAAAGAGCACGGGCATGGAACTGGCCTCGGCCTGTCAACTGTCGCCGGGATAGTTCGCAGTCACGGCGGATTCATCAACGTCTACAGCGAGATGGGCAGAGGGGCGCGCTTCAGAGTCTATCTGCCCGCAATAGAATCAGCGCAGCCGGCGCAGACGAAACCGTCACGGCGCGACCTGCCGCTGGGCGCCGGCGAACTGATTTTAGTCATTGACGACGAGAACGCTATACGTGAAGTTGCGAGGGAAACTCTGAGCGCGTTCGGCTATCGCGTGATGGTCGCCGGCGACGGGGCGGAGGCGATGGCGGTATTCGTCGCGCACAAGGACGAAGTGAAAGTAGTGATGACGGATATGATGATGCCGTATATGGACGGCCCGGCGACGATCCGCGCGCTGCGCAGGCTCGATCCGAAGGTGAAGATCATCGCGACCAGCGGGCTGAAGGCCGAGGACAAGTTATCGGACGCCGCGCAACTCGGCGTGAAGACCTTTCTTCCGAAGCCGTACACAGCCGAGAAACTTTTGAAGACTGTGGCCGCAGTTTTGAAAGAGGAGAACACACCATGAGCGAACCAACGCTACAAGCTCAGATCGATGCCGCAAACGCGTATGAAGCTTTGTTCGTACCGGCGCTCTTCGGGCAATGGGCTCCGAAAGTCGCAGAAGCCGCGCAAATCCAGCCCGGCCAACGAGCGCTTGATGTCGCATGCGGGACGGGAATTCTTGCGCGCGAACTCACCTCTCGATTGGGATCAAGCGGACGCGTCGCGGGGATTGACCCGAGTCCTGGAATGGTTGCGGTGGCTAAACATCTCGCGCCAGCCGTCGAGTGGAGAGAGGGGGTCGCCGAGTCACTACCGTTCCCCGATCAATCCTTCGATGCCGTCGTAAGCCAGTTTGGGCTCATGTTCTTCACGGACCGGCGCCAAGCCCTTCGCGAGATGCTACGGGTCCTCGCTCCCGGAGGACATTTGGCAGTGGCGGTCTGGGATTCTCTTGATAACATACCGGCATTCGCGCGCCTGGTGGCGCTGCTAGAGCAGACTGCGGGCCGTCGAGCGGCCGATGCGCTGCGCGCCCCATTCGCGCTCGGCGATCGGCGGGAGTTGGACACGTTGGTCACGGAATCCGGGGTGGCCCCAGCCGAAATCACAACCCATCACGGCATGGCGCGGTTTCCCGACATTCGGACCATGGTCGAAGCCGAGCTTAGGGGCTGGTTGCCGGTGATGGGAGTCATCCTGACCGAGGACCATATCGGCCGCATTCTACAAGAAGCTGAACACGCGCTCAGTTCGTACGCGACCACGGATGGACGAGTTACGTTCCAGTTATCGGCGCATCTCGTCACCGCGAAGAAGCCTTAGTACTCTGGAAACTAAGCTCGACTTTATCCATCACGCCGCATAACAAACGGCTTCAGTTAAGCGCTCCAATAAAGAGCGCGGAATTTTTACTACCTTAGATTGGCGACTCGACATCGAAAAAATG
>Ga0154003_1000130_pt1 | contig 22684 bp, 33 predicted proteins | sample TSFL087MetaG_FD_104679 | JGI IMG/M metagenome (GOLD analysis project Ga0154003, IMG submission 104679) | Attine ant fungus gardens microbial communities from Florida, USA - TSFL087 MetaG | ecosystem: Host-associated > Fungi > Mycelium > Unclassified | place: USA: Florida, Lake Talquin State...
CGCCCAGCCCACTGCCAGCAACCGCCTCGAACAGCGCCTCCCACACTCGGCTGCTCACCAGGTACCGCCGCCCAATCTGCCGCACCTCCTGTAGCCACGCCTGGGCTGTGTCCAAGGCTTCTATCATCGTGACATAACGCAACAGCAGTTGCTCATGAACTCCACGTAACGACATGCTTTCTTTGAGTAACACCTATCACATCGACATCAGTATTCAGTCCTAGTCTGTTTTTTTGTTTCACCTCGTGCATCTTCCTTTGGTCCTTCGCCTGCTCATCCTCGAGCCCCCACATCCAGATACGCAGCACCTCCTCTTCTTCCCCTTTCACCTTTTCACGCGCCAACTGCCATACCTCTTCCACCCTGGCTTGCCCCTCTCCAAGTGCTTTTTCCGCTTCTAATCGCGCGAGCCACACCTCGCTTGACTCTGGCGCCTTGGCGCTGTACCTCTCCCCTAGCCGAACAATCTCCCCACGCACACTCGGATCATGTCCTCCACCCATCGTCAGAACCCTGATATGGGTCGAAAATAAGGATACTGATGTCGGTGCCCGTTTTATCACCCCTTGGAGGGACGCAATAAGATACTGCTTCTGTTCGCTGCTTTGACAATACCGTTTTTCCATACAAACAACCTGTACATACCATGTGCTGATCGATAGACTGCTGGCACCATTCCTCCACAAACGCAGCATAAACCTTAAAGATAGCCTCTCCACCGTGCGTCTTGACCTCTTTCAATAGCTCCTCGTGAGCACAATGAATTCCATCAACGAGAGCCACGCCCCCCAGGCCTGGTGTGAGGTGGCGGTCAACCAGCAGCCGCATTCCCTCAGCCTTCCCTCCAAGATGTGTCCGAACCAAGTCATACAGGTGCTCCAGCAGCGATGTCTGGAGTTGGCCAGGAGATGGATGCTCAGTAATCACCGCCTTTAGCTGTACAAATAGCCCAATCTGGGGAAGGGCTGCCGAAATTAAATTTGATTTCGAGTACAAAAATCAACACCAAACCTTTAGCCGCATTTGTCATGACAGATTTGACGATAGCCCCTTGCATAATCTGTTGACGAGCAACATCTCCCTCATCTTCTGCACTTTCGCTGCTATGTTCAGCTTCCATACTCTTCAGCCCACTGCCGTCCTCTCCGAGCACCTCCATACCGATATGCTCACTCGGATCCATGATTTCCTCCGCCTTGCTCTTTCCTTTTACTGTTGTGTCAGGAGCCATCAAAGAAATTCCTAGTACATCCCATCTTCGTCTTAGACTCTCTATGAACCCGAGCTCCATGCGTACATACTCGCGCCACATGTCACTACTTTCTGGGTTCATTCTTATGCCCCGCTGAAGCAGTGTTCGTGCGGCCGAGGGTGACAATAGGTCCAGCTCATGAGATGCCGCAATTATATAAAGCGCTGGTTTGTTGGGATGGAGTTGTAAAGCTCTACAATGATATCAAGCCTCGTTTTTCAGAAAACTAGGAAATACGCCTACCGTGCGGTGATTCTTCCCAGTAACACCCGCGCACCTTCGTGTTTTGCAAGCTGAATATATTGAATCCACAAACCAACATCAGACTTGAATCGTTTTAGAGCTCTTTCAAAGATGTGAAATTGTCGCCGAACAAGAGCATAGTCAGAAACGGTGGGCGGTCCCGGTGGAATATCTAATCCCGGTAAGCTCTCTGGCGATAAAACAATAGGCGGGAGATTAACAGACCCAACCGGGCAATGCGCTTCCTCCGCAGTTGTTCAAGATTCATCTCGTAAGTGATATACCGAAGGAAATCTGCTTTTTTGGCAGCGCGCCGAACGAGGGTGGTTTCAAAGATAGTGCGCCTTTTCATGATTTGTTTTGTCTCAATCTATACGGGATGCTGTATGTCTCGAGTTCCGCGAATGTATTACAACATCAAGCGCGTGCTTACTTTAGTAAATATGTTTTTATCAACGAGATCCTTGAGCTCAAGGATCATCTGCAGAAAAGAGTCAACATCACACGCAAATTTTTTCACCTGGAGAGTCCCCGCAACATACCTGCTCCTGCTGAAACTGAACACGTTCCATGATGGTTACGAAAGCCCACAGGTAAAAATGAAAGGTGGTGGCAGACAGGCAAACCGAAAAAAAAATTGACGGCAACACAACCCAACAACTTTTCCATCAAAAGTCACGGGCCGTCTCAGCTTCACTACCTCCCCTGTCATGCCTCCCAAAGGAAACAGAACTGGTTCTTCTGCACTGCTTCGTTCCCACTCTCGCTCATCTTCTGGTGCAAGAACAAATACCAATCTTCAATTCACCCAGAAGGACAATGCTGGTGCCAAGGGATCCGACAAGGGGAAGCGAAATCCGTACGAGGTAGGCTGTCATGCCCAAGACCTCTCGTACTTTTGTCCGAGACATGGGGTCTGGCCTCCTAACTAAGTACAATCTCTTCTCTAGGGTGGAAAGCCAGGCTTTACGAGGGCTGCTAGTAGTCAGCGTGTGCCACTGAAACGAACCGGATCTTCGACCAGCGCCGTTCACCAAGCGAGAGGAAACGGAAAGACAAATACAAACGCAGCAAAGGCTAATAATGCAAATCTTGCATTGACTAAAGCTGCAGATGGCGAGGATGATGATGACGATCAATGGGTCTCTAGTAGCGGTGCACAGACTCCTAACCATGATGATTCCGATTCCGACACCGCTTCTGAAGGATCTGGTTTACCTCAAGAGCTAGTCCAGCAACTGGAACGCACCCAATTGGAACAACAGTCGGTACAAGAGCTTACAGTTGCACAAGCTCAGACACCACTATCACGCGTAGAGACTGCTCGTCAATCAGACTTTCAGGCTACAACCCAAGATGCTGTTGCTTCCGTTACATCTAGTCATGTCAATGATACTCCAAACTCGGCTCCCTCGGTACCTACACAGACACCTTCCCCTACCGATGACTCTGAGCCTCATATGGATTCAGCGATTCGGAACTCGCACGATTCTCAGCTACAACCTTTTGCGGCTGATTGTATCCCTGCCCCTAGCGCTACAGGTGGTCAACAGCGACACGTGAAAAAAGCCAACCATTCTCACTCAGAGTCCTACCCAAATCACGTCAAACGACAATCCATCACACGACCGCCCTCCGCACATTCAATGGCTGGTCGGCCGGATAGTGCACCTGTGCGCCCTCACCCACTGATTAGGGGACACTCACATGGATATCTCAATCTCGTCCCTAAACCCACACCATTAGCACCCCTGACAATCATCACTGACCAACCCACAAGCGCACCGAACGGTCAAATGTCCGGTTCTCCAGCGAGTGTCAAATCAACAGGGGCTTCACTTGAAGCTCATACAGCATTTCCTTTACAACGACGAACGTCCGTTTCTTCAGCGAGATCAGTGGCCACACTTCCGGCCCATAGTTCAGTCGTGCAACCGTCTCATAAACCATATGATCGTGCACGTACTTTCTCCATGACAACGACATCCTCTGCTCTCAAATCCCTTGTTCATCTGCCTAGTGTCACACGACCTCCTTCGCCTCAACTAATTTCATTTTTCCCTCCTGTCAATCCGCATATCAATATTGAGGCGATTCATCCTTTACTTCCTGGACCTTATCTCCATAACCATTTGACTGTTTTGACGCGGAGAGCACCTCTCAGGGAGTCTTACAATCGCATCATACAAGCTAAGATGGCAGGTAGTCGATGACCTGGTTAAATCCGGTTTTTCCTTGTTATGATACGTCTGTTTAGGAAGAAATTAAATCAGTGTTTGCCAGAGTAACTATATTTGTATATCTTGTTAATGTCATTTTTGGACGTGTTATGCTTTGTGACTTGATGGATGTGACATATCATCACAACCCCACTGACTGTGGTCCACAATCACGTTGTGCTGTCTTTCCTCATTGGGTTCTGCATTCCAAGGATATTCCGTATCCCCGTGGCTCTTGACTCCACCTCGCACAAACCACCTGTAACTAAAAGGAAAACCCAAGAAGGGGAAAGGGGAAAGGAAAGATAAAAAATGTGGCTCTCCGATACGCAAAGTCAGCTGATTATAGTTCGAATTCTTTCAAGACACAACCACTGACTTTTGTTGCTTCTGGTCGGTTTTATTTTTATTTTTATTTTTATGTATTTCAGAAATTGGTGTGGCGCTCACTACATTTGGTGGACTTTTTATGCTGCTGGGAGTTATGTTGTTCTTCGATGGAGCGCTGCTGGCTCTTGGAAATGTGGGTGTTGTCCTTTTCTTTCTTTCTTCTGCTTCGTTTCTTCGTATCATTTCCTTCCCCGTTCCTTTTTCGATTCGAGAACCACACATACACATATTTAACACATTCAGACGTCTCTTTCTCTTCTTACCCCTCTTTTGCTTTGTCCCTCTCTCCGCAGTCCCTCTCTCTCTCTCTCTCTCTCTCTCTCTCTCTCTCTCTCTCCAAGAAAAAGAAACACAAAAGGAAACAAAGCAAAATTAATTGATCATCTTGTATGCGCATGTTCATTCTTCTTTCCTTAACAGATCCTCTTCATTTCGGGTCTAACTCTGATCATCGGGCCTCAAAAGACATTCTACTTTTTCGCGAGAAAACAAAAGATTCGTGGGACTCTATGTTTCTGGGGCGGTGCTCTCCTGGTATTTCTCAAGTGGCCGTTTACAGGGATGATCGTGGAGACGTTTGGATTCTTGAATCTCTTCGGGTGAGTTTTTGTCCATTTCATAGCAACGTCATTTCCTGACTACGTGGTCCGTTGCTACAGTGACTTCTTCCCGGTCGTGATCACTTTCCTCAGACAACTACCATTCATTGGCACAGTATTGTCACTCCCATATATCCGTAGTGTGAGTCCTCTTTTTTTCGCTTTCCCCTTATGAAAAAGTTCATTGTTATTACATTTACTTTTGTAGCTCGTAGATCGAATTGCTGGTTCCCGCCAGTCTGCTGTATAATTTATGAATAAACGAAGTGAGAAGCAGACCAGATCCATTTCGGCTCGTGTCCAAACAGATATTTCAACCCGCTTATGCTCATGAGGACAACGGCGAGAAAGGGAAGCCCAAGGCGGAAACAAGAGAGAGAGGTAAAGAAGCATAGGAAGAACGAGAATCAACGAGACTCGAAGAATTCAACACTCGATATATCCTTCTCAAGGCTGTTCGCCGTCTCTCCTTCTCTCGCACCCACTTTCTCCGTAGCTAATTCGTCGACATTGCGGAATCTGAACCCGTTCTTAACAGCTTGATCAATCACCATACCCCTAGTAGAAGAATTAAGTCTCGTTATCACCTTGATCGGAGGAAGGACGTAGTGATTACTTACACTGCGTACATGGTCATAACGAGATACCCTGAGAGAGGAATCAAGTACGAATGCCGACTGGTTGTCCTGTCTGCTAGAGCAGCTTGTGCAGGAGGATACCAGGCACCACCACCAACACCCTCATGCAGCATCAATCTATTGAGTTCAAAACCCAGATCCTGAATCAACTTACCATCACAATCAAGCCTGATCCCCGTTTTGTATGAATACCCAAGTTCTTGGTACCTAATGTGAAGATGCACTATGTAAATGCGATCAGTAACTAGGTCTGTATTTCCGAGGCATGGAACGACTGACAGGATAACATATAGATTCGAAGTAGAACAGAAGGAACAGGCAGGCTACACCTGGTTTTCCTGGTACCGTCGCGATCAGAATACTGAACAGGGAGCACATTATCCCATAGAAGGACAGCAGCAGAGCGGGGTCGATAAAATTCAGGATGGCAACGCCAATGAACCTTATGCGGAGGTTGGATGAGTAATTTGGCCTTTCAGAATTGTCTAACTCACCTTCCAAACGTGAACGTTAGCTGACAGAAAGAGAACAGCTGACTCGCTTTCGATTTATCGATACCGACTCCCTGCTCGGACAAAAAGTTGACAGCGAGCGAAGCGACCCCCACTTGAGCCCCTCTACAAAAATTTCCCTGTCACCTTTTTCATCGTTGGTGTAGATGAAGACAACGTACACATAGGTCATCTGCGCAACGAATCCAAAGATACACCCATACTGTTTCCGGAAAGGTTTTTCATCAGTGTGAATACCAGCTTTGTGGATCTCGGCAGCCAGAGCGTCCTGTGTGATCTCCGGCAAGTGACAGAAGCTAGTGAAGCAATGAACATCGCCCCCAACTCCCGATCAGCCAAGACCTACTAGAAAAGGATGTTCAAAACCAATCCTAGACCTGCTACTGCCAGATATACCCTATCACAGATTATTAGTAGCTGTCAACGTACAGTCGTAAAAAATGATGTTACCATTGTACGGTGTCTAGACTATTAGCATTGGCTCCCCTAAAGAAGTACTTGGAGGCAATCAATGGACCAGCGAACGAAGCAACGCCCTGGAAGCCTTGACTAAAGTTCAATCGCGCGGCTGCGTATTTCTGACTGCCAAGAACCGCAATGTACGAGTTGGCGGCGACCTCCAGTGTAGCCAGTCCACACCCTATAGAGTTAGAGTGGATGAGTTCCCTTGAAGACGGTACAGATGCTTCACCAGTGTGGTACTATGGCTTCTTACTCACCGATCACGAATGTACAGCCCACGAAGCCACCGTACTTGGCAAATTTAGCAGATGGCCAGAAGAAGATGGCACCTGATACAATAGATCAAGATGTGCAAGAACTTTCACATCGGCGCTCCTACCAAGACTATAGAGAGTAAGTCCCATATGTATACCACGCTGGTAAGAACGATGAGAAGCAAGCTTTGACCTCTTCGATTCTCATGAACTTTACCTTATAGCCAAATCGATTCATCTACTATGTGATGAGTCACTAGACGGTCGAAAAGGCGTGAACGTACGAAAGCACCCGCAATCGGTGCATATACCACATATGCACCAAAGTATGCTAACTGAAGAAGAGTACTCTGTGTCTTGCTGATTCCAAAAACTTGTTGGAAGTGAGCATTCAGAACGTCGAGGAGCTAAAACCAAGATGAGCTCTTTGTTCAGGACCCAGGTCATACCACTGACCCCATAAGCAAAACCCCCTAGAGTCGTTTAACGATATGAATCAGACTGTGCAAGCAAAAACCCAACTTACAAGTGAAAAATAAGGACGTCACTAATCCAAAAGCAAACGCCCACTGAGGCCCACTCAGATCTGAACCTAACAGAAAGGGGTCGGTTCAGAACAATAATGTTTAATACAACGTGAGATCTGGTCACGAACCAGTCGTTCCCTTGGGTGGAGCCATTCTTCTGTGGGGTAAAGAGGGGGATTACACAAGATTTGATTCTTCTACTTTTATACTATTGCTTATCAACAGGTCCTGGCAGAAAGCTTCTCCAATTGGCTACGAGGAATGAAAACAAGGTACCATGCCCCTTGGAATGGGCCTACCCCGTGATCGACCAGCTGATGTTGGTAACGGGCCGATTCATGAATTTAACCCCCTCGATACATTTTCACGCGGCTCTTACCCCAAACATCAATGAACGGAAAGTGTCATGGTTTCTTTGCGGCAAGCTTCAGAACCACATCAAAAGAAGTCATTGTGATTAAATTACACTCCAGGGCCAATATCCCGATGTCCGTTCTAAATTCCCAGGGGAAGGTAGGAGGAAATGGCGACTTCGAGTAGTGAAACAGCTATGGTTGGCACCTGAAGTACAAGATGAAATTCTTTCCGATGCCATGAAACCTCAAGACATATCAGAATATGTCAGTTACTGCCTAATTGGGTATCTCCTTGCTCATGTTCAACACAGTCCGATCACGAAACCGATTATGATCCTCTCGATGAGGTTACTGATTGTGGGGAACTCGGGTTACTGCTTCGGGCAGATTTTTCAAACGATGCCGCATGGGATAAGTTCGTATCAGAAATACAAGTCGCGGAGAAGGAGCTCCTTGGATCTATCATGCAATTGGAAGAGGCAGCAACCCAGGATGACAATGACGTAACAATGAAAGAGGAGTCAGAATCAGAATCAGACGTCATACCAGAACATATCATCAAAGTCCTCACACACGTCAGGGACATTTCATTCGATGGTATTTCAAATCTCACTGCCCTTCGTCTGTTCAACGATGTAGCTATACGGCTTGCTCCACTACCTCCACCTGGTACTACGCGTATCAGTCCAAGCAACCGGCTGATAGACTGGAACAAATTACAAGAAATATATACAGGAAAGACTATCTGGATATACGATCAACGTTCAAATATAGATGGAAGCGTACGGCTTGTGAGCCCACATGGAGATGTTTATGGAACTGCTACGTGAGTTCACCGACTGGTCACAGCCTGAAAGGAACTCACTGAGGTATAGGGGAGACAGCTGGCGCGCGAATGCATCACACATACCGGAGCTACAGTTCAATATGACAGTCTATAACATGAAGATTGATTTTGGTGGATTAGATCGATGGGATTATCAGGAGAGAGTTAGAAATGTCAACGAAGCTGAGTCTGGATAATAAGCTATGCAATAATCGTGTCAGACCATGCCTATGATGGCAGAAATCCTGCATCGTTGTTGAAACAATGAATAAGATTGAAAATACTACAAACATCTCTTCGAAGTCTAACCAATAGATTGGCTTTTTATGAGCTGACCCCCCAGATTCGAACGACATGATCAGTGAAACCACCGTAAAGTGTTTGTCCATCAGCCGACCAAGCGATTGATACACACTCAGGTTGTCTAGCATCTTCCCCAACATCAGTGTAAGTAGGCTTGAGCTCATCAACAATCGACCTGAATCGTCGCTTATCAGATACAGAGATCAGCACTAGATACAACAACTTACTTGCTCTCCAAGTCAAAGATCTTGATACAACTAGTAGTGGCAGCACATAGCCAATAACGATTAGGGGAGAAAACGAGGGCATTCACCACATCACCAGCCTCAAGAGAATAGAGATGCTTGCCCTCGTTAAGGTCCCAAAGCATGGTGATGCCATCCTTTCCGCCAGAAGCAGCAAGTGAACCATCAGGTGAGACAGAAACAGTGTTAATGTAACCGCTGTGACCGAGATGATTGGTTTTAAGCTTGAGCTTGGTAAGGTCCCAAACCTTTTCAAATGTTTTATAAGTGATCCGCACAACTATATGGCTTGAGGACGTTACATGCCTTCACTTCTTTGTCCCAGCCAGCAGAAACGAAGACAGATTGAGTAGCACTGGGGCTGAAACGAACAGAGGACACCCTAAAAGTGAGGTAAACACCTGGCTCATTATACTAGGGAGCATCATTGTTCACCAGTCAGTGTGTCCATCGTCCTTGATGTCATACTTGCATTCACCAAGGGTATTCCAGAGTTTGATCGTTCTGTCCCGAGAGCCCGAAACGATTTGCCTGTTGTCAGCACTGAAACTGACGGAGAGTACATCGGAGGTGTGACCGACGAAACGCCGTGTAGTGTTTCCTGTATTAAGGTCCCAAAGACGGAGAGAGTGATCCCAAGACGAGGACAAAGCGAATTGACCGTCCGAGGATATAACAACATCGGAAACGAAATGGTTGTGTCCATGAAGAATTCGCTTTGGAAAACCTTGAGAGTCCTCATCATGAGTTAATTGCCAGACAATGAGAGTCTTGTCTAGGGACTGAAGATTAGATGTAACTTAGGTATAAGGTCAGATCAATTCACCTCGTGAAGCAGTCACAATCATATCTGGATTTTCGGACGACGTCGCAATAGCTGTGACCCATCCCTTGTGCCCATCTAAGGTGCCCAAATAGCGTAGAGACTCAGACATAGGTGTTTTCAAAGAGATATTCAAAATGTATAATAGATTGGGTTTCAGGGCTTCCTTGTCACGCGTTCAGCCACCGTGACACCGCTGTACAGTACCCGGCAACTTGCTAGTATATGTATGCATGTATGCGTCGCTCGAATGGACTCTCACAAAACTCTGACTAGTAAGTTAACATAGAACGTACTTTTTTCCCTTCATTAAATGATGCATGAATCTTAATATTTGCTACTTCAGAGGGTTGTATATTGCAACCTGATGAGACAAATTTCCACCAAGATCTCTGAATCCCATTCCTATTAAAAAATTAATGGCCACTGACTAATTGTCTCTGTAGGTGTTGTGTCATGTCCAGGTTGCCCTGCCTAGTATTTCTTTCCTTATGTAGTACAATAAATATCACCTTCCTTTTTCGATATCTACACCCGTATAGGCAACGTTCGTGCTAAAATTGTGGGAGTTAGTACTGCTTTGCCGCCCATGAGGACGCCAGTTATAGGTTAGTTGTCCCATTTCCATGGGAGCAAGGCTCACTCACATTTTTTTGACTCGCAGTTGACACAGACCCAGGTGTAGATGATATTATTGCAATGTTTGTCAGCCTGGAATAAAAAAGTCCTCAATAACGACGACGATGTAGACTTTTGGCATTAGCATCACCCGAACTGGACATTTTAGCGTTCATTGTTTCATTTGGTAAACTTTTCTGTGAATACCTCATTGTGAATGGCTCTGAATTCTGGTTACTCCTAGGAAACACCAACATCGACGCATCATAGTCAGTCCACTGAACTAGGTCTTCTCTATTTTGCTACTTACCTACAGACACTCTCAGCCTTAATATATTGAAGTTGTATCAAGCCATCGAACGGCACATTAAGAAGTACCCAGAGGATGCAAAACGCTTTCCCAACTTTGCACCTGAAAAACGGACCAAATTAGCGAGAGGGTGTGAAGGCCCAATCGGAGGGGAGATTCACAGTGCTCAGTATTTCCATGGAAGGTTCCGCCTGGTTTCTCCAGTGGTCTTAACAGCAGTAACCCTCTTTTATTCAGAGACGGTCTTGGTGGCATAACAGAACGACATCCGGATCTGAATGTTGATCTTGAATCTGAAACTCATCTAGTACATCCACAGTTAGAGATTTCTTCAGACCACCGGGTTGATATCGCACTCGATCTTCTGAGATCGTACCCTTCGAGGAGTATAACTTATATCGTCCTTGGCCCAATGACCAATCTTGCTCGGATAATGATGAAGGATGGAGAAATGGTTCGCCAGCGGATTGGCCGTATTGTATGTATGGGAGGGGCACTGGACGTTCCAGGAAATATAACGCCAACGGCTGAATGTAAGCCTAGTAATCCCATCTCCCATGCTTATGCGACTTACTGTGCCAAGTCAACTACTTCGCAGATCCTTTTGCAGTAAAACAGCTATTGCTATCCAGTAACGAGAATCTTAAGCTTCCACTTGATCGCTTCTTGTTGCTGCCCTTGGACATCACAACTCTCCACGAATTGCCATTCAACGTTTACCAACAAAAAGTTGACTCTGCTTTTCGATCTGCGTCTGAGGCCCCGTCCGATGGCTCAAACAAAACTCCTATTGTACACTTTACCAGTTCTTTCCTTGAGCGTACGCGGGAAGTGATGGTGAGCTATGGAAAAGACGCCATGGAACTTCATGACATTGTGGCAGTTTGGTGTGCTATAGAAAACCCTCCAGTACAAGAAGGTGGGGAAACAGGTACTCTTTCTCTAGGATGGAAAGGGTTTAACCGGATTTTCGACATTGAACGGTATGTTTGCTCTCTTAAGCATGGTGCTATCGGTTGAAATCAGCCCAAAACTCTCAGAAATGGAGATCTAACCCGGGGAATGCTCGTTGTTGATCGACGCAATGACCAGACAGCTTATGCTCCAGGCACCAATCGTGCAGAACTTCAGAAGCAGCTGGACTCACTAGGTCTCTCGCACAAAGTATGGGAATCGGTTGCAGTCCCAGCTCAGGTGGATGATGATAGTCATGCCTCTACGATTATTGGGACAGGCGTATGTTGTGTTAACGATACTCCAGGCCCGGAGATTCTCCTTAAATTGCTGCTCCGTAGGGTATGGGGATTGTAATTTCATATTCGAAACCGAGACTACAGTATTTGATATTTGTCTAAATCTTCATGTATAGACGAATAAATCACAGGCCTCAAAATACTCAGATCAATATGTTCATTAACTGATCCAGCTTTTGAGCTATTTGACATGCAGTTTCATTTCCCCTAGAGGAACCGGTCTATCCCAAAAATAGAATCTACAACCTAGATATGGAAGTGGATATAACTGCCACAATGAAAGTGTCGGAACCTAAAACAAAGGGCAGAAATAGAACCAGTCCAGATAGATATTCGGACGAAAAAAAGAAATGTTAAATCCACCTACATACACTTGATACACTTGACAGGAGTTTCAAACGTTCATTGAGAGGGTGTAATAATCAATCAAGCGGTAATATACATTACGGTAAGTGACGGATAATGCCACTTCTTTGTAAGGATGCAACACCCAAAACGAGTCTTGATAGAATGACACTACTCCCCATCCAACAGAGAAGAGGGTACCTGGAACTGATACAGCCGTAGAAAGACTCAAGGTGCACACCCAATCATCAACAGTCCGAGAAGCAAGAAGAAGTACAAATACTTCCTGAACGGTCAATGTGAATATCTGGAGCAAATTTGGACTTCAGTCAGAGAAACATATTATTACCCTTTTGAGTGTTATGACAAAAGGGCTTGTTGCTGCTGTTCCATCTCCAGAGCTAAAGAGATGTCATCTGTTGGTCGCAGCAAAGTGATGGAAAAAAGTATATTCAATGCTTTCAATATTGACTGACGTGGGTTGCAGATTTCTACCCCTGCTATGAACATCAATGTAGGCAAAGGCAGCGGAGATCATGATTCGAGGCTGAAGAGGCTACCTGGATTCGTGGGTGCAACATACCCCAGAGATGCTAAACATTTGCCCAGGCACCGATTCAACATCAATGAAGATACGAAGCCAGTGACCATTTGAACGGGGAAATCAGCTTGGATCCTAAAAAACTCTTGGACCTTCAGAAGAGCAAAACGAACTTCCCGTTCTCCGTACACGCGGACAGGTGACAGGTGACAGCTACTATTCAAGACACTAGGTAAGTCTCAATGGGACATTGTTCACCTGATTGGGACGGCCGAATTTGGCGCCTAAAAGCCAAGACGCTGCATGTTGCACAAATGCACCGCATATAAGTCTGAAAGCTGACATCTCATAAGCCACAAATTTGTCATTTGACAAAACTGTGCCAATCATTCGCCGATCATTCCCACTTGGGCAATCTGCATCCAGAGCAAGACAGGCAGGAGGACCTTTATGCTACTCTTGCAAGTTGTTTCATCCCCTACAAAACATGTTGATGAATAGTCGCTACAATTTCTCCATTTGACACGTCAATAATAATGGGACCGTTGGCGTGGGAAGTCCCGGAGCTTATCTCCGGCTGCACCCCTAATTGATTTTGTTGTGATTTTGACTTGAATTGATACCACCTTGTGGGAAGTTAAGCGACATGGCCATATCTTGCGCCATATTCGTCCAGAACTCTGTCCTCACCTCAGTCGTACATCATCTCTCCTTCCTCTCTCCATGACAAGAGGTCGTAAAAAAGACCTTACTATTCCCCCAACTAGGGCCCTCGTCCAACAGCGCGACTATCGCGCGCGCAAAGCCCACTATATTGCCGACCTCGAGGAACGAGTCCGGAGGGTAGAGGCTGAGAATTTTCAACTTCGCAAAGATCTTGAAGTTGCTAGAGCAGGCATATCTGCTCCAGCGACTCCGTTGAGCCGCCAAATCGTAGGCGATGCTTTCTTTTATCCCAACGTATGAATGTTGAAAGCCGATGACAGACAGAAGCTTCCTGCGATTTGATACATCATCTTTCGCTTGCAACAGACAGCCTGAACCGCTTACATTATCTGACATCCTCGGATAAATCATATCCTCTGAACCTGCCGGTTCTGCAGCTACCTCAGACAGATAGTTCTACTCAGAGACGTCCGACGTCCTTCCCGTCTCCCATTCCGTCCCCTCAACCAGGCCTTTTACCGACTCCTATCGTTTCAGTACCAGTTACTTCGACAGTATCCCACCCTTCCAGCATCAATCGCTTGTCGGGTCGTAAACGTCTCTATCGCGAGGAATCTCCTGAGCCTAATTCACCACCACACCCTATTGAAAATATTTCTCCGCGTTCAGACAGCTCGAGGGAAAGTCTCAGTCCTGAACTGGAATGCTCGCTCGGCATCCGAGACGTAATCGAGGGCAATAGAGATAAGGAAGATAGGGATCCACACTTTCGTGGGGCTTCTATCAATGCGGTCAACTTCGGAACCGTCGTACGCTCGTCAAGATTACTTTCGGCACCCTTGCTAACAAGATTCTGAAGGGATGGTTACATTCCTTTGCCCACTGTCGCCTTGTACATTTTTCAGTTGAAATATCTTCGGTATAAATTTGCCATACGTGTTTGATGATAAGTTGAGCTTAATCTTGTGTCTATATCTATATTTATCAACATAATGGACTAGGTTGATACAACGCGAAGGGCTGTCCTTCCTTCGTATCTTACGTTCTATTTACTTTTCCCGCTATCGTCCAATCTCTGCCTTCGGATAGCACTGCCTAGGTGACCACCAGAGCTTTGATCATCAAACAAGTAGTTTCAGTACTTGCAGCAAGTCTAAAATACAAACAATTTGTCACAAGCAGGGGTTAAAGAAAGGCAGACACCAACACTGATACCAGATTAAATCATGAATGTGAACTGAGTACGGGAAAAATCTCCATCTTGTTTCAATAATTAACTGTATACAGTGCCAGTCGCAGTATAATTGACACATTATACAAACACATCCTATATTATGCCCTCTGCCCTCTGCCTTGCTCAGAGACATGAATTCCACATCTGCAGAGTTGTTCATTTATCCCCTTATTGTAAGCTAAATCTTTCTCCCCTTAATTTCTGTCGTCACTATGTGCTGTCCAGGTGTCACAATAGATTATCAATGTGCTGGATGGTGTTGAACGGATGCTGTGTATACAGGAACCGTCTCACGCATAACAGGCCGTGTGCAGCATCACTTACCATTATTTCTTCACACCGTAAATAAACTGCTTTGTTCTTAGCTACCATCATCGTGCTTAGTCTCTAACTACCTAAGCCTTACTCAACTACCAACCATGTGAGTTAGCTCGTGCATCAATCCACTACGCTACGCTTGTTCCTCTGCTTTCACAGAAGCAAATTTTCCTTTGGACAAAAGTATCTATGTATAAGGTTCTATCGTCCAGTATCCAATAGGGACACTAAGGTAAATATCTGACGAGGTGATAAAGGAACCACCTTCCTGAGTGAAGAGAGAGACATGAGGCAAGGTGATGTATACGAGATTTGATGTTGTTCATCCCATATGATGAAATTCAAAGAAGCACGGCAGTCTTGTCTGGAGAGCTTTTACCGTCGTTCGGCAGGTGGGTTCATGTGGATTCATTTTGCGACGCATACATGGGAACCGACAGGCCACAGCATATGGATCCGGGTATTGGAGCAAACCAGAACACTGGATATGTTCAACACCTGGTAATCTTCCCAATGGGTCTCAATTAATCGGATCAGGCACCAGGCACGAGCCAAAGACGGTCTGAGCGATGCATTGTCTTATGGCACCAGCGAGCAACGCTGGACCAAAGACGCTTCTCCTGCATGAGAACAATAGTCTCCACATTGGTCTCTGTCTTCCCAGATAAGAATCTCACTAAGGCGCTTTGGGATGGGTCTGACGCAATTCTAACATCAGTGAGCGCCGACTCACCGGTACCATTCAAAGGATCGATAGATTTAAAATTATATGTCGGGACAGACAGAAGATAGACATGAATAGACCTGAGGAATAGCCACTTCATGATCGCGAAGGAAATCTCCGCTGCACAGCATCGGTGCGAGTTGTAAGCAACGAGGTCGACTGCAGCAAGTCAGTGAGACTCTTTGACACGTCATACGATAGGATGGTAATAAACGCCGATATTGGGCAGGAGTTGAACTGCCAAACTTTGGTTACTTTCCGTGCAAGGTCTTCATTTCGCCGGGTATGGTTGGAAAAAGATATCGACCAAGGATGGTAGATCGGCTGTATTGGTTAAGCAAGTCAAGTAATCAGGTCAACTTCCTCGCAGATCAATCACCACTAAGAGCGTTGAATCCTGGGCACAGAATATGCAAATTAGCAATGAGTGTAAAAAAAGTGAGCGTGATATAAGCTATACAAAATTTGCAAGGTCCTTGGGATTGTCTAAGAGTCATTGATCTCGTAAGGATGTCGCACAAGTTCATCGTACAACTCCGAGGGCAGATCACGAACAAGAGTGACAGCAATGCCGATGACAGGTAACGCTTCTAGGGGAGGGAATGTGCGCAGTAAACGCATTGGACTGGTATTTTAGAATGAGCATGGATGAAAGTGCCGCAGTAGCGAAGCATCACATACCTGGAGGAGGCCATGACATCATCTCGTATCAGAAGAAGCTGGGCGATCACACAGAGCACATTCAGGTGAACGCCAAAAGCCAAAAGGAAATCCCAGAGCCGCAGAACTTCATCTAGCGGAGGCGTACATGCACATAACGTTAGGACAGCTATAAGGTATAAGTCCAGAGCAAGAAATCTGAGTTAGATCACCCACAAGGAAATGCATAAATCTCTGCGGAGAGATTCTTGGATCGTAAATGAGCATATAATTCAGGGTCAACTATCCTCAGGCAGCGATCTAGTAGCTGCTGAAGTCGTCAATATGTATTTGGAGACAGATTCCACACTCACCTTCAAGCCACGATGAACCCCTTCTAAGGTTGGTTGAACGTATAGGGGACAACATTCTTCAATAAACTTCGCAAAGCAATAGAAAGCTTCAACTTCAGACGGCATAGTGTATAGAAATGGTGCAGCCAGTACGTTCATTCCTTGAACGTATGTAAAACCAAGTTGCGATGTTTCTTCCCGCTGATCTAGAAGGAACACTCATTGGGAGGGGGCGGACGGTTATAAACCAGGATTAGTATCTACCATGGTTTCGCCAGACAAATGCATCGAGAAGGCGGACGAGCATGTCTTCACGAACACGTTCTTTGAACCCTTTGTCTGTCGCCAATGTCCTGTGTCATCTAATAAATGGGTCTTATTGTGGAAAGCTTAATGCAACCTTACCGAAATGTATCGTTTCTGATCTTCTCGCGTACTTCACAAGGCCCTCGGGCGACGTAACGAAGAAAGTTATCGGCTGAGAGATCAATCACTCGAAGTAGTATTTTCCAGATCCTGGGACGTAATGTAGGATCCTTGCAACACAATGTCACAAATGCGATTGCTGGACAATGACATAACTCACCACAGAAGAAGGGATCCCATCAACAAGGATCAATCGTCGTAGTTTCTTCGTCCCGTCATCTGGCTCTCCTGTTGTTCGGGACCTCGAGCTTGGCTTCCGGTAGTTTAATATCTTGCTAAAAGAATGTGCTGTTGCTTCTGGACTACTTGACATCGTTCATTAACAACATGCCTCCAACCCGAGATCATTTAAGGCTTAAGGCTCACGTAATCAAAGGAAGTGCTGTTCACTTCTGATCTGCGCAATCTTTCATCATGAATGTGCCTTTTATTTCTTCTGGAGCGTTGAGCAGGAATCATTACACACTTGTTCGTAAAGTAGAGGACTCAGATTCGGAAGATTCCGCCAACCGAGTTCTCGATACAGAGGTCAAGTCTGTCCGCGAGCAGCTGGCCCGACCCAATCTGCCACTTGTTTGTGCTACTTCCTTCTGAAGCATGTCAATGACATTGAAATGAAAATAGAGAAGATTGAAGGAGGTACTCATAACACTCTTGTACTGTAATATGGCTGCTCCTACCTTGATCTTTCCGCGTGGTACTTTTGACTTTGCTATACTTCATGCCCTCAACCTGGCAGAAGCAGATACTACCATTGAAGACAAAAGAACAGGTATGGGAGATATTCAAAGCTGACTGCTTAGAGACTCAGCAATTTCAGGTTATCTCTTCTGTGCAGAGATGATGGAACCGAACCATGAAATGAGGGTGATGTTGGTCAATACCTTACGCAAAGTGAACCTCGAATACAGAATGTTTTCTCATAACTAACATCCATTGTAGGATCTAGAACATAGTGCGATTTCCCGCATATGTCTTGCCCTAGACAACCTCATACACGTTTCTTCTGCCCACGTCATACCTGCAATCCAAAGGCGATTGCCTGAGTTACTGTCGCATAACCAGTCAGTATGTATTGTGAATATGTTTGACATGAATGCCAAATTCAAGGATTGCACGGATAGTCCATCCGTACGACGCAGGGCCCTTTATGCTGCTCGAGCACTTTCCAAGCATGAACCCGAACTTCTTGAGCAAATTCATTCTAGGGTCCTCACCAGGCTCAAAGATCCAGACATGAATACTACAGCTGCCGCGTTGAGGGTCGTTGAAACGTTGTCTACTGTGAGCTGGACTACAAGCAAGAAAACGCGTGTTTTACCTTCATTTCCTCAGATAAACCCTGCATCGGCGCCAACTATCCGAAATGAAGTGAACGATGTCTTTGAGAGCTGCGTAAATACGTATTCTGCGATGGGACGTGGGGTCATTGTGGTTGCTTTAGAAGTTCTTCGTATTGTAGGGTATGTTTGTACCAATCAAAGGGTGCAAGTAATTAATTTCTCCCAAGGCTCAGGACATCGTCCCTGTCGGCTGCTTTTGATCTGTTGATGTCTTCTTCATCTGGCCACGACACAGGTATGTGTCACAAAACAAAACCCCTTGTAAATATGACTTGTTTTCCTTAGCGGTTGTAATGGGATTGTATCATCTGTTCAAGTCTTTCGATCAGGCAACTCTACATGCCCTCGAAGAACAGACTCAAATTTCCCTCGTTGGCTCTGTACGCGATTATCTGACGTCCGGGATCCCGAACGAGACCTATTTGTTTCTCTCTTGTTTAGAGTGTGTAGATCCTGGACTTTGGTCTGGGGCATCCGAGAATATCCCTGCGGCGCTAGAAGCCAGGGAGGTTGAACAGATCATGCAATTTCTTGATTCCAACGATGACTTGATGCGCAAAAAGGTATGCAAGGCAGAATACAATTCATTCAAGAACATGCTCATTTGCTTGTAGACACTTCATTTACTTGGTCAGGTAGATGAAGGTGTATTGAATGTCTATTACTCCCGTGCTGTCGCCCTTACAACGCAAGCCCTTCTACCCTTGAAGGACCTGAATGCGAGGACCAAGAGGCTTCTAGAAATCTTGGAGGTCATTTTTAGAGAGAACGGGGAGCTCTACGCAAGTCAAATTAAATGGCTTCTTTCCCAGATAGAGGCCCATGTAACAGGAAATGGGATTATAGATGCTGCAATCGAAGGGATACTTTTACGTCTCAGAGGTGGTGAGCTTCTAGTATTGAGATGATATCTAGATCTACAGGGACTGATCAATGTTTGAAGCCGATCCCATGTTTCAGGTGCCTTGCGCTACAGCGATGTTGGCAACATTATGTGACAAAGACGTGGAAATTGGTCCAACGATGACAATAATTCTAGCTGTATTAGCCACTGAGTACTCTCATTTGGTATCTCTCTCGCCTGTCCAATTGCTGTCAGGAATATGCCATAGGTTATCTCGTTATCAGCGTGAGTATTGCTTTAATGAATTATTAATGGCATTTGATATCGTGGTAGCAATTGTTCAGGAGCCCTGCCTGCTGGCAATGCTCAGATTGGCAGCAGATTGCGAGGAGGTACCCAAGCAAGCGATACAAATAGTGTCAGAAGTGGTTCAAACTGCTGGTCGGCACATTCGCCGCGTGAGTAGAATGGAGATCAGTTGCACTTAATAATTAAAAGGGACATTAATCTAGCGCTGTGAGCAATTCTTGACCCTCACCAGTGGCCGAAGGGAGGTGTTACTTGGTATTGTCGGCAACAGCAAAAATTTGACAGTGCGTCGTTTCATGCACTTTCTCCTACTGAAACATTAACCAATCCATGGACGTCTTAAGCTGCCAGACTTTCTAGAGGCGCTTGAAATCTATAGTGGGAACCTCTTGCAAAAAGATGTTGATCGTGACTCGGAGACAAAATCTTTCCAGGGTTCTGCAGTGCTGTCTGAAACATCATGTCGCGAAGCATCCCCCAGCAAAACGTGGTACCAAACAAATGATACACCCAAAGCCTGTCTCAGCTTGCGGACTGGTTCCCCTTTAACTTCTCACAGTATGTTGGGATCCTGAAAGGAATTGATCAGCACACGTTCGCCAGGCTCATTGGGTTTAGGTTCGCTGCCAGACGCTGGGGCAACGGCATTCAATGGAATGAATGTCATCACGAAGGTATGATGCTTTATGTATGTCTGTCGGATCTGATCATCAAACAAGCTCATTAGGAACGATTAAACTCGGATCCTACCAAAGGGACTAATATGGAAGATTTGGTGGGTTCCACCTTTGATCGGTACAGAAATATGTCCGAATTTAATATCAGAATTCCCGCATGGATCTTATCGCATTTGATTCTCCATCTATACTTGGGTCTGGAAAAGGCCAGACTGAAAATGAGAGTGCTCAGCAAATACTTGATTTCGAGAGCATCTGGAATTCCGACAAAGATATGCAACAACGTGCGAGGGGTTGGTATGATGCTCCCGTAGAACAAGTAGTCAGACGGTTGCAAGGAATTAGTCATTATCAACTGCAAATCAGGCCTGCAGATATGTTACCGTTTGCAGGTAAGTGCCAGGGATTAAAATACCAGTCAACATGCCAACCCTGTCACACAGGCGATCTGAAAATTATGATATTATCGAAAGGCGAAGGTGGCTCTAGTGGAACTGTTCTATTGAGACTCAGAGGTTTGGATGAGGATACCAGTCTTTGGTGGCTGCGTTGTAGTAATCTTGATTTACGAGACCAGGTCCAGCAGCTTCTTGCAGATCAATGAGCTTCGCTGCACAGACATGACTTAATCAAGGAGGTCTAATTTGGCTCACATCTCACTGTGGATGATTCGACCCAAACTGTTCATCTGTCAAACCGTATTGAAGTCGCAAACATTATGTGACATGCAATCGGAGCAATTCGTCAGCCGCATCGAGATCATCGGGCCAGATGGCAGTGGACGTGGGAAAGTCAGATGACTATATGAGACAAAAATTGGGTCCATGGATCTTTTCTTCACTCCTCGTCCTTGACGAACCTCCAATTGCCCTGTACAGCTGCTCTATGAAAGTTTCCTTACTGAGGTATTTTTCTTTGACCTAAGCGCTTTGGTGGACAATCACGGCTCATCTTTTCCCCAGTCTGATTCAACAAGTAAACGTAGTGCTCTTTGGTCCATCGCTCCTTGTGATTCGGGAACCCGACCGGCCTCCTTAGTGTTAATAAGTGCCTTATCCTTTTCTGTCTTGCATAGATCTCTATGGGCTAGATCTGTGTTCGCATATCAAGCTCGCCGGTGCCGCCCCAGGACTTCCAGAACAATAGCCCTCCACCTGTTTTACATATTTCAGAATCAGATACAGAAATCCAGAACTTACAATGAACGTTCTCAAGACCCCTTACTTCTTCCGCCCTGCCAGCCGTCCTGCTAGCCGCCCTTCTTCTCCCCCACCAGCTCCTGCTTCAGCCACACATACCGAGATCCCCGCAACTCCAGACAAGACTATGAAGTCACTCAATAAATTCTCCTTGGGCAATTTTCGCCGCCCTACCCCCGTTTCCGCACCATCAAATCCAACGCCTCTTGTCCAAGATGGCTCTTACCTGCAAATGCTCAGCTTGAAATTCAGTGAAGCTGTTTCGAAGGCGCTTGTACAGCCTTCGAGCCTAGGGTTTCCCACTGAACTCGTCTCTGGAAAGCGCCCGATACCACAGGGACGAGGTCATATATTAGGTTCCCTCATTTCGTTGTATGTCTAGCATTTTTGCCCGCCCCTCCTTTGTTGATGTCATTTCCCCTAGAGAACTGCTTGCCAGTCAGCATAATCCTCATTTGTATCGTGCTATCCTGCGATCACTCCACCGTCCACTATCCGTTTTGCTCGGTAATTTGTCAGCTCATCTCCTGCCTTTGCTTGGATCCCCTTTATTTCACTCGCCGTTCTTGCCTACTAATCCGAATCCAACGCTGAATGCCACTCAGTCTCACGCGCTCGCAATCGCAGCATTTGCGCAGGAACTTCTTGAGACATTTGATGAATTAGGCCTGGGTATAGATGCAGATGTACGCGGGGACGGTCTTAAATCAATCCGAGAGGGTCTTGTCTCTATTGTTCACCGCGTTGTCGGCCCACTCATTGCCAGCATTCGCGATGAAATTATACCCATCATCGAGGCATTAGAGAGTACCAATGATAGTCAAGTCAGATCATTGGTCGGAGCTAAGGCCTCGACTGTCTATCACCCTTCAATTGTTGCCTTACGGGCAGTCATGCCTACTTATGCAAAGGTCCTCTCCAGGTATACGGCTACCCCTGCCTCTCACACGATTCTTGCTTCATTCCTCATTGCGATTGTATGGAAGGGTCTTGTTGCCTTGTCCAATCGCCCGTATGCCTCTTCGGCTCCACCATCTCCGGATTTGGTGTATAACAAAAAGGTCCGTGCACTAGTCCGTACGCCATCACCATATCACACTCCTCCTGTTACACCTCCATTGGGACGCTTTTCGCTCAAGCTTCCTCCCTCTCGTCCACCTTCTCCTCCTATCAATGGTGCTCCTGCGAGTGTCTCTGCCGATGCACAGGCTTTGTTTGATCTATTGAGCACCCTTC
>Ga0154003_1000132_pt1 | contig 22301 bp, 11 predicted proteins | sample TSFL087MetaG_FD_104679 | JGI IMG/M metagenome (GOLD analysis project Ga0154003, IMG submission 104679) | Attine ant fungus gardens microbial communities from Florida, USA - TSFL087 MetaG | ecosystem: Host-associated > Fungi > Mycelium > Unclassified | place: USA: Florida, Lake Talquin State...
AATTGCCGCGTTTTGTTTGACGGGTGAAGAATTTTTTTCGGGGGGATCTTCGACGGCATGACACCTGGATCGTTGCTGGCGCCGCTGGTAGAGATGCAGGTCGGCAAGATTGAGGCCCACAGCGCAAAGGATCCCTTAAATCCAGGATTGCAATCCACGATGTGGCTTCGGGAAGCCGCTTGCCAGGCCTTTCAATTATCAAACCGGCTCTGTTGCAAAAAACATTTTGACCACAATCTAAAGTGGGAATAAACCTAAATTTGCCACAATATCCTGTGTGGCCAGCGAATTTTTGCAACAGAGCCTAAGAAAGTAACCTCTTCTTGTTTTCTGACCAAGTCCAGTCCCGCGGCGGAGCGATTCTGACCTCGAATCCTGCCTGAACTCAGAGTCGATCCAGTCTGAAATGCCCGTTCCGCCCGCCATGAAAGTTTTTGCCACGATCCCTCATAAAGGATGAAGAATTTAGTCGAGAGATATGACCTATGCCGGAGCTTCGGCTGTATCTTGTGTCCAGAGTCCGCTGACATAGAAAAGGAGAGAAAGTGAGCGTAAACGCCGGAAACGGGCGCATCAATTTCCACAGGTTCGCCATTTATCTTAGCCGATCGGTCGATCGCGATCCATACTGGTAGCTACGCAATACGCCGACGAAAAATAGATAAATAGCATGAATTAGGCCACGACGCCTGATGACGAGTGAGCCCGAGCGGCTAACGCTCTGGGTCCTAAGTAACAAAGGGTGACGCATTGACTGCTTCCGTGAGTTACCAAAGAGGATGCAGCCTATGCGTCTTCTATTTCAATTATTGTGAGTTAGGCCAAGATTGACGCTAAAAATATTGTTGGCTCAACATGCGGCAGCCCGCCAGGTTTCATCCGGATTTAGCTAGAAGATTATGAGGACACTTCCGATCACGAACGAAACCGCGATTGAAGATACAGCTCAATGGTATGTGATCCACACTCACCCAAAACAGGAGGATCGAGCTAGCAGCAACTTGAGTGTCTTGGGAATGCCAACCTTCAATCCGAAAATCAGAGAGCGACGCTATAACCAATTTGTGAGCGCGCCGACTTACGTGATGAAGTCATTGTTTCCTCGTTACATTTTCGCCCAGTTTAAAATCAATGATTTATATCACAAAGTCCGCTTTACCAGAGGTGTTTACAGTGTGGTCAATTTTGGCGGAAGCCCGACCCCCATCGATAAAGAAATCATCAGGCTGATTCGATCCAATATGAAGGACACCTTCGTCAGAATTGACGAGGAGATTAGGCCCGGCGATAAGGTAATGATAAAGGACGGTCCGCTGAAAAATTTCGCGGGAATATTTGAGCGAGAAATGAAAGATACTGATCGGGTAAGGATTCTTCTTGAGACCGTGAGCTATCAAGCTCACATTGAGATCGAAAGAGACTTAGTGAAGAAACCCAACTAAAGTATGAAGTAAACGATGTCGCATGCTTGATCGACTCACGACAATTTTTACTCTAAAAAACTATCTCAAAATAATGGAGGGATGGTGAGAAGACTGCTGATGGTTTTACTTCTTCTGCAGGCTGCCTCGCATGCGACCGCGCAGTCACGCGCTGATTTGGCCCAATCTTATGTCTCCCGTGGCGCCATGTGGGTTGAGAGGGGCGAGATCGAGCGCGCGATCAGCGATTACAACCTGGCGCTCGCTCTTGATCCGCATTCCGTGAAGGCCTTACTCCATCGCGCCGTCGCGCGATTTTACAAAGGCGATTGCGAAGGCGCGCTGGAAGATTACACTCGAACACTGGAACTTGATCCGCGGCAATACGCCGCCCGGCTCAATCGGGGAAACATCTTTTTCAGGAGAGGCGATTTCAAGTCGGCGCTAAGCGATTACGACCAAGCCGTCGCCCTCAAACCGCGCGAGGCGTTGGCGCGGAGCAATCGCGGGCTTGCGCGGCAGCGGTTGAATGACCTGGCGGGCGCGCTGGAAGATTTCAATCACGCCCTCAAACGCGATCCGCGCGACCCCGGGGCGTGGTACAATCTCGGAATCCTCAAGCGGATGATGAAGGAGGACGACGCGGCGCTCAATTGCTTCAAGCAGGCCTTGAGGTTCGACCCGCGGCTGAGCTATGTCTGGAACGAAAAGGGAAACCTGCTGGTGGAAAAGGGCGATCTGAGAGGCGCGATAGCCATGTTTGATCGAGCCATCGCGCTCGATTCCGGTCGGGCTGCTTTCTTCAACAATCGCGGCAAAGTACGGCTCGCAAGCGGCGACCTGGAGAAGGCCGCGAATGATCTGAACCGCGCGCTGGAGCTTGATCCGAACCTCGCCGAAGCCTGGGCGCATCGCGGAATCATCCGGGCGGAAAGACGGGATTATCCGCAGGCCATTGCTGACTTCGATCAGGCTCTAAAACTGAATCCGCGCCTGGCCACTACGTGGGCAAATCGCGGACTGGCTCTGCTGATGCAAGGACGGACTGAAGAAGCGGAACAGAACTTTGTCAAATGCAAGGAACTGGGCGGAAGGGTTAAGCCCACCGCCGAGGAGTTGTTGCAGGAACTGCGCGGGCAAGGCAACTGAGCGGCGTCATTGCTTCACAATCCATCAATCAGCCCGCAAATCGAGTTATTACCTGACGCATTTTTCCGATTTCGAGACTAAACAGTCCGAGGGGCGAACAGATCTCGAGGCTACATCTTGTGCATTATCTGGATAAATCAAGTGTTTCTCTCATTTAGCATGGCCTCTATTCTGGCGCCTGGGTTGCGCTTTTATCTCTGGTGTCTGTCCATGTTAAGGTGTCCGCATGAGCTTGGTACACAGACCAGGCACGCAATCTACCATTCGTAATCGAGTAAGGGGGGGCCATGCGAACGTTTCTGCAAGACCTGCGTTTCGGCGCGCGAATGTTGTTGAAGAAACCGGGCTTCACGTTGATTGCAGTCATCACGCTGGCGTTGGGCATCGGCGCGAACACTGCGGTCTTCACGCTCATCAAGGGCGCCTTTCTAAGTCCCTTCCCGATTGTCGAGCCGGAGCGGGTCGTCGCGCTGTCGCTCAAAACGAAGAGCGGCGAACTGCACGCCTTCTCTTATCCATATTACAAAGACTTTCGTGATCGGAACGAAGTCTTATCGGGAGTGGTCGCGCATAGCTTCGCGCAATTCCATCTGAGCCACAACGGCGACAACCAACGCTTGCACGGTTATGTGGTGACGGGTAATTACTTCGACGCGTTGGGCGTGAAGCCGGCGCTGGGCCGCGCGTTCACGCCGGAAGAGGATCGCGAGAAGTTGGCGCATCCGGTCGTCGTCATCAGTCACGGCTGCTGGCAGCGCCGGTTCGGAGGCGATCCGGGAATCGTCGGCCAGGAAGTGATACTCAACAACCACAAGTTCAAGATCGTCGGCGTCGCGCCCAAAGGCTTCCAGGGAATGATGCTGGCCTACGATCCTGAAATCTTCATGCCCGTGATGATGCAGCCGTGGGCCACGCCGGGTTATGACTGGGTGGATGATCGAAACGAAAGCAGCCTCCTCGCGTTTGGGCGGCTCAAGCCCGGCGTTAGCTTTGAACAAGCGCAAGCTTCACTCAGTCTCCTGATCGATCATCTCGCTAAAGAGCGCCCCGATACGGAGGCGAACAAGGTCATCGAGATCACGCCTCCCGGTTTTCCCACTCCTGAATGGAGAAAGGCTGGTGTTGGTCTGGCCGCGGTGGGGATGGCCGCGGTTGCGTTGGTGCTGCTGGTCACCTGCGCGAATCTGGCGAGCCTCTTGCTGGCGCGCGCGACGGAGCGGAATAAGGAGATTGCGGTGCGATTGTCGCTGGGCGCCAGCCGCTGGCGATTGATTCGGCAATTGTTGACCGAAAGCGTGATGCTATCCATGATGGGCGGAGTGATCGGAGTGTTAATGGCGATGGGGCTGCTCAATCTGTCGCTGGCTTCCATACAATCGGTGGATGTACCGATAGCGGTTGAGATAAAGCTCGACGGACGGGCGTTGCTCTTCACATTGATTGTATCGCTCGTGACGGGCGCTCTCTTCGGACTCGCTCCCGTATTGCAGGCGACGAAGACCGATCTGATCTCGGCGTTGAAAGATAGAGGATCGCTGTCAGGTTATCGCCGGTCGCGCTTGCGCAGCGGGTTGATTGTCGCGCAGATCGCGATGTCGTTGTTGCTGCTGATCATCGCGGGACTGGTCATACGCTCGTTGCAGCGCGTCGAAACGCTCGACCTGGGATTCGATCCTGAACGGCGGTTGATGATGTCGTTAAGTCTGAGCCTGCAAGGCTACAATGTCGCGCATGCCGAGCAGTTTCAAAAGCGGTTGCTAGAGCGCGTGCGCGCGCTGCCAGGCGTGAGATCGGCTTCGTACACCAACTTTCCGCCGCTCTCGCCGTCGAGGTATCGAAGCACCGAGGCGCATGTCGAAGGTCAGGAACTGACGCGCAGCGCGAATACGCCGTTTGTGATGTACGCGATAGTCGGGACGAGTTACTTCGAGACGATGGGTACTCCTCTGGTCGCCGGGAGGGATTTCGCTGAGCATGACACGGCTGACAATCAACGCGTCGTGGTCGTCAACGAGGCTTTCGTTCGCCGGTTCTTTCCCCGTCTGAAATCGCCCGCCGAAGCAATTGGCAAACGCTACTGGCATTATGGCGACGGCAGTGTCTGGTATCAGATCGTCGGCGTCGTCCAAACAGGCAAGTATTGGACAATCGGCGAAGCGCCCTCTCCGTTCGTCTGGTTCACCCTCGCGCAAAGGCCGTCTGGAGACGTGGATCTGGTTGCGCAGACAGAAAGCGATCCGGTTCGGTTGATCGGGGCGGTTCGCGCCGAGATCAAACGGATGGATGCGAAATTGCCTGTGACCGACGCGCGAACGATGGCCGAACATCTCGACGCTTCGCTCGCGCCTGCGCGCGGGGCGGCGGCGGTGTTGGGCAGCTTCGGGCTGCTGGCGTTGGCGATCGCGGCGATCGGGATTTACGGCGTGACGGCTTACTCGGTGGCGCAGCGCACGCGCGAGATCGGCGTCCGAATGGCGCTGGGCGCCGAAGCGATTGATGTCGTCAAAATGATCGTGCGACAAGGCATGACACTGACGCTCGCGGGGTTGGCCATCGGCCTCGTCGGAGCCTGGGCGATGACGCGATTAATGGCGAGCGTCCTTTACGGCGTGAGCGCGACCGACGCCGCAACCTTCGTCGTGGTGCCGTCGCTGCTGGCGTTGGTGACGTTGATCGCCTGTTATCTGCCGGCGCGCCTGGCGACGAAGGTGGATCCGATGATTGCGTTGAGGTCCGAATGATTCAGCTCCCATAATGAGATTTTCTCTGTGATTGTCCTGCCTTCAGCGGTGGTTCTGTCGCAGCCTGTAATTTCCGCTTTCTCTCTTCCCGTCCCGAAAGGACGCTCTCGCTGAGACGTATCGCAGGTTCCTTCCTTGCATGGCCGTTTCGGTCGGCTGGTGTTCAAATTTATACGTTTTTACAAGATCGAGTACAGAGCGAGATAACCATGAAAAAACAGATTGTTGACGCGGAGGCGCTCGTCAAGCTCACTGCTCCTTCGGCCACCGCGATTCGCAACTGGCTGGTTGCGGAACTCGCCGTCCGCCTTCGTGTTAACCCAGCCGAGATTGATACGCGACAACCCTTCTCGCGCTATGGTCTCGACTCGGTCGAATCGGTCAGGCTGGCCGGTAATCTCGAACGATGGCTTGGGCGTCAGGTCCCGGCGACCATCGCATGGGATTTCCCGACTATAGAAGCCGTCGCCGCGCATCTGGCTGGGGAGGAAGAGAAGGCGTCGACGCCGAGCCGCCGCAATGGCGATCACATGCATCGGACCGAACCGATCGCCATCGTCGGCCTGAGCTGTCGTTTCCCAGAGGCCAAAGACACCAGGGCGTTCTGGCGGTTATTGAGAGATGGCGCCGACGCCATTACGGAGACCCCGGCGGATCGCTGGAATATCGACGATCTGTACGATCCGAACCTCGCCACCCCAGGAAAGATGAGCACCCGCTGGGGAGGATATGTCGAGCGCATCGACGAATTCGATCCGGTTTTCTTCGGCCTCTCTTCGCGCGAGGCAGCCACCATGGACCCACAGCAACGATTATTACTTGAAGTGAGCTGGGAAGCTCTGGAGCAGGCAGGCATCGCGCCCGAACGGCTTGAGGGGAGCCGTACAGGGGTCTTCATCGGAATCAGTAGTTGTGATTACTACAGGCTACAGGCGGCGGCGCCGGCCCGGGCCGGCACGGGCATCGCCAACAGCATTGCCGCCAATCGCATCTCGTATTTCTTTGATCTTCGTGGACCGAGCCTGGCGATCGATACGGCTTGCTCGTCCTCTCTGGTGGCGCTTCACCTCGCATGTCAAAGCCTCCGCTCAGGTGAATCGGACATGGCGCTGGCGGGGGGCGTCAACTTGATCATCTCGCCTGAGCTGACGGTGACCTTCTCGCAGGCCGGGATGATGGCCGCAGACGGGCGCTGCAAGAGCTTCGACGCGGGCGCCGACGGTTACGTGCGCGGCGAAGGTTGCGGCGTCGTCGTGCTCAAACGGCTCTCAGACGCGCTCGAAGACGGCGACAACATTCTGGCGCTCGTACGGGGTTCGTCGGTCAATCAGGACGGGCGCAGCAACGGGCTGACAGCGCCGAACGGACTTGCGCAGCAGGCGATCATTCGTCAGGCGCTCAGGGAAGCCGGTGTTTCTCCGAATCAGCTCAGTTATGTCGAGGCCCATGGCTCCGGCACGGCGCTCGGAGACGCCATCGAAATGCAAGCGCTGACGGCCGTACTTGCCGAGGGGCGGTCCGAGAATCAAACTTGCATGATTGGATCCGTGAAAACAAATATCGGCCACCTGGAGGCCGCGGCCGGCATCGCCGGTTTGATCAAAGTCACGCTCTCTATCGGGCATGACAAGATCCCGCCACACCTGCACCTGAAAGAGATCAATCCGCATCTCGGGTTCGACGACAAGCGCTTTCAGATTCCGACGGAGCTGTCCTCCTGGCCCGCCGGGTTTGCGAGTCGCTTGGCCGGGATCAGCTCTTTCGGATTCGGCGGCACCAATGCGCATGCGATCATCGAGCAAGCGCCCGCGATCAAGCCGGCCCGCGCGGAAGTTGAGCGACCCATTCATCTGTTGACACTGTCGGCAAAGACCGAAAGCGCGCTCAAGCAGATGGCCGGTCGACTACAAAAGCATACGGCTGAAGAGCGGACCCAGGGGCTTGGGGACATTTGTTACACCGCCAACGCCGGCAGGGCAAAGTTCCCGCATCGATTGGCAGTCATCGTTCGCTCGCGAGCCGGCCTGTGCAGTCAGCTCGACGCGTTCGCCAGCGGCGAATGCGCCGACGGCGTGTTTTATATGCAAACCGGCGGCGCTCGGCCGTCATTGACTTTTCTTTTCAGCGGTCAGGGCGCTCTGTCCGAGGGAATGGGGCGGACGCTTTACGAAACGCAGCCGGTCTTCCGCAATGTGATGGACCAATGCGACACTGTGTTGCAGCCCCTCTTAACGCGGTCTTTATTGGATGTCCTTTATCCCGAGGTTGGAGAAACGCAGAATGGCGATTCGCTGATTCGCCAGACCGAATATGCGCAACCCGCTATCTTCGCGTTCGAGTACGCTCTCGCCCAGATGTGGATGAGTTGGGGAATCGTCCCCGATGCAGTGATCGGACATAGCCTCGGCGAATACGTGGCCGCCTGCATCGCCGGAGTCTTCTCGCCGGAGACCGCTTTGCGGCTGGTCTCCGAGCGCGCGCGGTTGATCGCCCGCCTCCCGGCTGGCGGCGCCATGGCGGTCGTCTTTGCCGATAGCTCGAAGGTCGCCGGCATGCTGGCCGACTTCTCCGATTCGGTCGCCGTGGCCGCAATGAATGGCCCGTCCAATACGACGATCTCGGGCAACAGCCAGAATGTGGCCATGATACTTGATCGCCTGGAGGAAAATGGTTTCCTCAGTCAGCCTCTGCCCGTCTCCTACGGATTTCACTCGCACCTGATGAATCCTGTTCTACGGGACTTCGAAGAGATAGCGAGCCGGCTCGATTATCACGAGCCGCGGATCACGATGGTGTCGAACGTCACAGGCGAGAGGTTTGAGCCGGGGCAAATCCCCGGCGCCGCCCACTGGCGCAGGCAGATTCGCGAGCCGGTTCATTTCTGCAAAGGCATCCGGACGCTCGCTGCCCTGGGACAAGAGGTTTACCTGGAGATCGGGCCGACGGAAACGTTAACAAAGATCGGCAAGACCTGCCTCGCGAGAAAAGAAGGCGTTTGGATTTCAAGCTTCCAGAAAGCTAAACAGGAGTGGGAGGCGGTGATGGAAGCGGCGGCCCGGCTGCATCTGGCCGGCGCCGATCTAGACTGGGAAGGCTTCGATCGTGATTACCTGAGGCGACGTGTCACGTTGCCGACCTATCCTTTCCAAAGAAAACGGTGTTGGCTCGAACCTTCCGAAATACACCAGCCCAGAATGGAATAGGCTGGGCGAGGAGAAATCAACATGCGAGTAGGAATCGAAAAAATCGACCTGTACGCGGGGCCGATCTATCTCGACCTTACGGAGTTGGCCGTGGCGCGCGGCAATGACCCGCGCTACGTAACCAAGGAGCTGATGTGCGAGGCGCGATCGGTCATTCCGGTTTGGGAAGACGCCGTGACGCTTGGCGCCAACGCGGCGATGAATGTGCTGACCCCTGAGGATCGCGAGAGTGTCGAGCTTCTGATCGTCGGTACCGAATCAGGGGTCGATTACGGCAAACCTATCTCCACCTGGGTTCACCGCTTTTGCGGCCTGCCGGCCAACTGCCGGAACTTCGAGGTCAAACACGCCTGTTATGGCGGCACGGCGGCGCTGAAGGCAGCCGCGTTCTGGATCGCCTCGCGCGTCCGACCCGGAAAGAAGGCGTTGGTCGTGAGCGCGGACTTCAGCCGCGTCCACATCGACGACGGGCATGAGTACCCGGCGGGCGGTTGCGCCATCGCAATGCTGATCAGCGCCAATCCGCGCATCCTGGAACTGCCATTGAGCGAGTCCGGCTACTGGACGCGCGAAGTGTCGGATACTTTTCGGCCGACTTCCAGAGTTGAAACCGGTGACAACGAAATCAGCCTCTTTTCATACCTGGACGCGCTGGAAGGCGCGTACGAGCATTTCGAGCAAACGGTGGGCGAGGTCGATTACCGCACATACTTCAAAAAACACATCTATCACGCGCCCTTTCCCGGCATGGCTTTTCAGGCGCATCGCCTGATGCTCAATCGAGCGGGCGCCGCGAAGGCCGAAGTTGAGCGAAGTTTTCAAGAGAAAGTGGTGGAAAGCCTCTGCCTCGCCAAACGTGTCGGCACGGCTTATGGAAGTTCGAACTTCGTTTGTCTGCTCGGCCTGCTCTCTGCGGCCAAAGACCTGCGCGCCGGCGACCGAATCTCTCTGTTCTCCTACGGATCGGGCTGTCAGAGTGAATTCTACAGCGGCCTCATCGGCCCAGCGGCCACCGAAGCGGTCGGTTCGCTGGAACTGGCGCGACGTTTAGATCAACGAACGCGCCTCGCCATCGAGCAGTACGAACTCGTCGAATACAATCGCGAGCGCTACATTGACCTTCCTGACTATTCCCCTCGGCGCGATGGATTGGACGGCGCCTACCGCAGGCTGTACGAAGGTCGCGGTCTGCTGGTCCTCAAGAAGGTCGAAAATTACGTCAGAACATATGAGTTGAGCTGATGGCAGAGACTGTTCGATACGAAATAGAAGCTGGGATAGCGCGCATCACTCTGATTGCGGGCGAATCAGGTAACGCGCTCAACGCCGATTCATTAACGGCGTTGAGTCGAGCGCTGGCGCGCGCAGAAGGTGATCCCGGATGTCGAGCCATCGTCTTGTGCGCCGAAGGAGCCGATTTTTGTAGCGGCCTCGACCTGACGGCGGTTCTGGCCGACCCCACCGCCATAGACCCAAAGATATTCCGAAGCTTTGTGGATTGTCTGACGATCATTTGTCATTCGCCGCGTCCGGTCATCGCCGGCATTTGCGGCAGCGTGAAGGGTGGCGGGGTCGGACTGGCGGCCGCCTGCGATTTGGTGATTGCCGCCGAGACCGCAACGTTCATGCTTCCTGAAGTAATAATCGGCATGATCCCGGCCTTGATAGCGCCGTTTCTGCTCAGACGATTAACGCTAGCGCAGATTCGGTACCTGACTTTGAGCAGCCGATCGCTCGACGCGCAAGAAGCAAAAGCCCTGGGGCTTGTCGACGAAGTCGCGGCCAGCGGTTTGCAGGCTGTGTTGGAGAAGCAAATTCGGCGCATTCTCCGTTCGTCGCCACTGGCGCTGGCGCAGAGCAAACGCTATTTCGAGTTGCTCGACCCACAGGACCTGAATTGCAATACGGCCGTGGCGCTGGCGCAACTTGAATTTTGGGTGAAACAGCCCGAAGTCCTCGATGGCCTGCGCGCTTTTGCCGAGGGCTTCTCGCCTTCGTGGTTTGTGAAAATAGGGAATCAAGCGACCGCCAGTTAACGACAGCCGCGCTCTCGCGAAATCCACCGCAATCAAGTGAGGCAAGGTGATGACGGAAGTTATCAGGGTGAGTTGTGTTCAGGATGGAATCTTCAGGCTCGATCTGAACGACCCCGAACGTAAGAATCTCTTGACAGTAGAGTTGGGCCGGGAGTTCCTGGCGGCGCTTGCAGAGGTGGCTCTCGATCCGACGCTCAAAGCGCTGGTGATCACTGGGCGCGAAGATGTCTTTTGCGGCGGCGCGAGCCTGGAGTCGCTCAAGCAACTGACGAGCGGAATCATCGATGTGAAGGATTTATTCGCCGTCCAATCGCAACTTCTCAACTTTCCTGTGCCGATCGTCGCCGCCTTGCAGGGGCACGCCGTCGCCGGCGGACTGATGCTGGCATTGTGCTGTGACATTCTGGTGGCCTCCGAGAGCAGCCGCTATGGCCTGAACTTCACACGGATGGGCTTCACTCCAGCAATGGGAGCGACCACGCTCCTGCCGGCCGTCGTGGGATACCATTTCGCCAATGAAATGATCTTAACCGGCAAGCTCTATAAGGGCAGAGAACTGAAGGGACGTGGCGTATTCAATTACGTCGTTCGGTCACAGGAAGTGCTTGATACGGCATTTAACCTGGCCAGGGATATCGCCGAAAAGCCTATGCACGTGGTGCAGTTGCTTAAAGAAACCTTCGCCTTGCCTCGCCTACAGGCCCTCCAGGAGGCCAGACACCGCGAACATTTGATGCATAAGATCTGCTTCAGCCGGCCAGAGATTGAATCAATCATCGAAGAAGCCTATATCGATCAGGCTTGAAATCCACCTCCCTAGTTAAACCCAGGAGAAAAACTATGAATCGTGAAAAAGTGTTGGAAGTCGTAATCAAAAACATCAGGCTCAACGTCGAGGGCCTCGAAACCTGTGAAATCGATCCGTCGAAATCAATCGCCGAGCTCGGCGCCAGCAGCCTGGATACGGTCGAAATTGTTTCCTCATCGATGCGCGAACTCAATATCCGTGTGCCGAGGACTGAGCTGGCCGGGCTAAAAAATATCAACGACCTGGTCGACCTTCTGGTCGCCAGGCATAACCAGCTTGCCGAAGGCGCCGTTCATTGATCAGCCAGCCTCCAACAGGAGTCGAAACTGGAGCCTCTCTTCGGAGATGAATTTGGCCATAGGTTCACGCCTTACCAGGTGAGAGGCGATGATCGCCGGCCTCGTAGCCGAGGACGCGGCGCCGTCGTCGAAGCTCCATTATCAATATGGAGCTGCCATCACGATCTGTTAAGGGGCGGAAGGAAAAGGTTATGAAAGCGATACTCAAGGAACAAACAACTACGATTATTGACAGGCTGTCGTACTACGCCCAAGCGCATCCCCACCGCGTCGCTTACGAATTCCTGTGGGACCGCGGCCAATGCGAATCAATCAGCTATCAGCAGTTGGAGAAAAGGGTCAGGTCGTTAGCCGCCCTTTTGCAAACCAGGGCGGCGGCCGGCGATAGGGCGTTGTTGATGTATTCGTACGGGCTTGAGTTCGTTTCGGCATTTCTAGCCTGCTTATGCGCGGGAATCATTGCTGTGCCGACGCCTGCCGTAAGCCGAAGCCGCAAGACGCAGCGGTTGAAAACCATTCTCGATGACGCCCGGCCCAAACTGATATTGACTACCGCTGAGTTAACTTCATCGTTGGATTCAGCGCTTACGCGGGATACTACGCGGGATACTGATGATTGCGCGATCATCAGCACAGATCAAATAGAGTCCTCCGAATCGCATTCTGCGCGCCCGGCTCTGAGCGCCGACACCGTCGCCTATCTGCAATACACGTCAGGCTCCACGTCAGCGCCCAAAGGAGCGATCATCACACATGGGAATATCATCGCGAATTGCAAAGCAGCCGTCGCCGGATTTGACTTCTCGCCGGAAAGCGTGATGGTCAGTTGGCTCCCGTTGTTCCACGACATGGGGTTGTTGGGCAACATCCTCGTGCCGCTTTACGAAGGGTACCTGAGCGTGATGATGTCCTCCAACGCCTTTATTCAATCTCCCGTTCGCTGGTTGCAGGCGATCACCAAATACCGGGCGACCTGCGCCGGAGGGCCGAACTTCAGTTGGGATTACTGCGTGCGGATGGTCTCGGATAATGACAAACAAGGGTTGGATTTGAGCAGCTTGATGACCGCATTCAACGGCGCTGAGCCGATCCGGGCTGAGACAATCAAACGGTTTTGTGAGGCGTTCGCCGCGCAGGGATTTCGCCCGGAGGCCGCTTTCCCTTGCTACGGGATGGCGGAAGCGACGCTTTTTGTTTCCGGCGGCCCGAATAACCGCGGCGCGCTGATCAGCAATATCAGCAACGCCGCTATTGAAAAGAACAAGGTCGTAGCCGTCTCCGCAGAAGATGAAGACGCCAGACAGATAGTGAGTTGCGGCAGGGTCTGGGAGGATACTGAGGCGCTGATTGTCAATCCTGAGACGCGTGAGGTTTGCGCGCCGGACGAGGTGGGAGAAATCTGGGTCTCAGGCGGCAGCGTCGGCAAAGGCTATTGGAACAGGCCGGAACTCAGCGAAGAAATCTTCCGGGCGCATTTGTCCTCCGGCGAGGGACCGTTCCTCCGAACCGGCGACATGGGATACATGCAAAATAGCGAACTGTTCGTTACAGGCCGTCGCAAAGACATGATCATCGTTCGTGGCCGCAACATCTACCCGCAGGATATTGAGGCGACTGTAGAGCGAGTCACGACTTTTGTGAAAGCGAACTCCTGCGCCGCCTTATCAGTGGAAGTAGGAGGGCAAGAAAAGGTAGTCCTGGTTGTCGAAGCCGACAGAAGACTGGCGCGAAAGTTGGATTCCGTTCGTGATGGTTCCGACTCGAGAAGCGCGGAATCGGAAGTAGCCGAGATCATCGGCAGAATAACCCAGGCGGTCGCGGAAGAGCACGAAATCCTGTTGCATGCCATCTCTTTCGTTCGACCAGGCGCTTTTCCGAGAACTTCAAGCGGCAAGGTTCAGCGATCCTTATGCCGGTCGCGGCTCTCAGACGGCAGCCTGGATGTTATTTAAGCGTCTCAGGGGAATGGCTCATCCGACCTCTCGAACTGACGACATTAGTCTCGGAATACCCATATGACCCAAATCAATGATTTATCTTCTTGGCGTGACCGGCCCGCGCCTGCAAACGAGCCGATAGCCGTCATTGGCTTGAGCTGCCGTTTCCCCGGCGCCGACAACGCAAAGGCGTTTTGGCGGCTGTTGCGGGACGGCGGCGATGCGATCACCGAAATTCCGGCCGAGCGATGGAACGTCGACGACCTGTACGATCCAAATCTGGCAAGTCCCGGAAAGATGAACACGCGATACGGCGGCTTTATCGAAAACATCGCTGAATTCGACCCGCTTTTCTTCGGCGTCTCGCCGCGAGAAGCGGCGACCATGGACCCCCAACAGCGGCTGATGCTGGAGGTCAGTTGGGAAGCTCTCGAAGACGCCGGGCTTGCCCCTGACCGTGTCCGCGGCGCCAAGACCGGTGTCTTCGTCGGCGTTTTCAATAACGATTATCTGGCGGTTCGATCGGGCGACCTCAATTGTATCAGCGCCTATTTCTCGACCGGCTCCACCCTGTCGATGGTCGCCAATCGCGTTTCGCATTTTCTTGACCTGCGCGGACCCAGTTTGGCCGTCGATACGGGCTGTTCCTCTTCGCTGGTCGCCGTTCATTTGGCGTGCAAGAGTCTGCTAATTGGAGAATGCGACATGGCGGTGGTGGGCGGCGTCAACGTGATCCTGTCGCCGCATGCTTCGATCGCTCTCTCGCAGGCCTGGATGATGGCCGCAGACGGGCGCTGCAAGAGCTTCGACGCTAGCGCCGACGGTTTCGTGCGCGGCGAAGGTTGCGGCGTCGTTATACTCAAACGACTGGCCGATGCGCAGCGAGATGGTAACCGGATTCTTGCTGTCATTCGCGGCTCTGCGGTCAATCAGGGTGGCCGGGGCGCCGGACTAACCGCGCCGAGCCGCGCGGCGCAGGAAGCCGTGATCCGCCAGGCGCTCGACGATGCTGGGGTGTCGCCGAACCTGATAGATTACGTCGAAGCTCATGGCATTGGCATGCCACTTGCTGACGCGATCGAGATGCAGTCGCTCGCGGCTGTGTTTGGCGCGGCCCGGTCCGATAATCAACCCTGTCTGATCGGTTCAGTCAAGCCGAACATCGGGCATCTGGAGACGGCCTCCGGGATCTCCAGCCTGATCAAGATGGCCCTCTGTCTTCAGCACGCAGAGATTCCGCCCCTGCTGCACTTGAAAAATATCCATCCGGATCTCGGTTTGGAAGGCCTTCCTATGCGGATCGCCACACAATTAACCGCCTGGCCTGCCAGCTCACACCCGAAGCTGGCCGGCATTCATTCTTTCGGCCTCGGCGGTACGAACGCGCATCTGATCGTCGAACAGGCGCCTGACAGTTCCGCCGATATGCCCATCGCAGAGTCGCCGGTTCACCTGCTAACGTTGTCGGCCAGGAGTGAGCCTGCCTTAAAGGAACTGGCGCGGAGATACCACGATCACCTGACCGAAGATCGCAACCCGTCATTAACTGATATCTGCTACACCGCCAACACGGGCAGAGCGCGATTTTCGCACCGGCTGGCGATCAAGGCGGATTCGATCAGCAGCCTGCGGCAACGGCTCATCGACTGCGCCGAGGACGATGCCTCCGCACGCGTTTTCCGGCGAGTGGTTGGGGGCGAAGGCCGGCCAAAAATCGCCTTCATCTTTGGCGAGCTGTTTTCTCCGCATTCGAGAGCCTGCCGCGATCTCTATGACCGGCATCCCGATTTTCGCCGGGCCATCGATGAATGCGATCGGGCGCTCGGCGCAAAACACACAAGGCCGCCGGGGCGGCTGCTGGGAGGAGAGCCCGACGCTGAGGGCTTCGCGCTGATCGATCAGACGAAACCGGGGGGGGCCGCGCTTTTCGCCTGCGAATACGCTCTCGCTCAAATGTGGATCGCGGCGGGAGTCGTTCCCGACGCCGTTTTTGGCGAAGGCCCGGGCGAATACGTCGCTGCATGCCTGGCCGGGGTTATTACGCTGGAAGACGGACTCAAACTCGCGGCGGATCGCGAACGGCTTTCCGACCCTTCCGCCAACTCCATTCTCTACGGCGAGCCTCATCTCTTGATGGTGTCGGGCGTAACGGGCGACGTCTTTACGCCGGGAACACTACCCGACGCTGGATATTGGCGCAGGCAGATCAATGATGTCGCCACGTTTCGCAAGGGGCTCAAGACGCTGGTAGATACCGGCCACAAGATTTTTCTTGGCGTCGGAGAACCGCTCGGCGAATCGAGGGCGATCGCCTCGGGGATCTGTGACGGCGAGTGGATTTCGACCTTCGAGGGCGAATGTATAAACGGCGACGCCGTCATCGATGCCGCGGCGAAGCTTTATCTCGCTGGGGCTGATTTGAAATGGGCGGGCATCGACCGTCGAAGTGAAGCGCAACTTGTCAGCCTGCCGGCTTATCCATTCCAGAGGCGGCGCTGCTGGCTCGATCCGCCGCAGGTTCACGCGAATCAGGCGGCGGCGATCCGGAACGAAACAACAGGCGAAGCGAAAGTTTTCCCGGTTCCTCGCGCCGCGCAAAGAAATAATGAACCCATTGCGGCGCGGAACGCCTGGGATGGCGAAACCCCGACCGATCTTTCCGGACCCTGTCGTCAATTACGGCGCAGGTTTCCGGGGAGCATGAAAGGACTGACGATAGAGCCTGCCGAGCGACAGACGCCGGGACCGGGCGAAGTCGAGATTCGCGTCCATGCGGCTGGTCTGAATTATAGAGACTTGATGATAGCGATGGATGTCTACCCCGGAGACCAGGTCGCGTTTGGCGGCGAATGCGCCGGGACCATCGCCAGAATCGGACCCGACGTCGTGGGCTTTGCCGTAGGCGATGGAGTAATCGCCTTCTCCTCCGGCGCGTTCGCCGACTATGTCAGGACGTCGGCCGATTTCGTTTGGATGAAACCGGCTGCGTTGAGCTTCGCCGAATCGGCGACTCTCCCGATCGCGTTTTTGACCGCCCACTATGCGATAAACCACCTTGCGAGAATCGCCAAAGGCGAGCGTATCCTCATCCACGCCGCCGCCGGCGGGGTCGGGCTGGCCGCCCTGCAACTGGCGCAGCAGGCTGGAGCCGAAGTCCTGGCCACGGCAGGCAACGACGAGAAGCGAGCGTTTCTGCGCGCGCTTGGCGTCAAACACACCTTCAACTCCCGCTCTCTCGATTTCGCTGAGGACGTAATGCAATGCACAGAGGGACGCGGCGTCGATGTCGTGTTGAATTCGCTGGCGGGCGAGTTCATTCCAAAGAGCCTTTCAGTTCTGGCGCCCTGCGGACGCTTCCTCGAAATCGGCAAGCGCGACTTCTTCGAAAATACCCCGCTTGGCATGCGGGTGTTCGAGAAGAACGTGGCTTTTTTCGGTATCGATTTGAACATCGTCCTCAATGAGCGCCCGGCCATGATCCGGTCGATGTTGTTCGAGCTGATGGAGTCTTTCAATAGAGGTGATCTTAAGCCGTTGCCGCTGCGCGCCTTTCCGATTCAAGAAGCGGTCGCCGCTTTTAGTTATATGGCCAAAGCCAAACATATCGGCAAAGTCGTGCTTTGCCTGCGCGATGACGCCACTGAAAGTCCACAGGCCGTGACGAAGCCATCAGCGCCAGGTCAGTCGCCCGATCCGGTCCCGTTGCGCGAGGCGATCATGGCGGCGGGCGCCGATCAACGACTGCAACTATTGAAATCGTATGTTTGCGAGCAACTGAGCAAGGCCCTCGGCCTATCACCGATAGAGCTGGATGTTCAAGCGCCACTCAGTAGTCTTGGGCTCGATTCGTTGATGGCGCTCGAATTGAAAAATCGCTTTGAAACGCAGCTCGACGTGACACTGCCGTTGTCGATCTTCCTGGGGGGGCCGAGCATCGTTCAGGTGACCCGGACCCTCAATGATCTTTTCGACGACGGCGGTTGCAGACCGTCGCAGTCGTTCACTTCTTCCGTGAACCCGGACGGCGGCGCCCAACGGTTGCTCGCCGAGTTCGATAACTTTTCAGACGCCGAAGTCGACCTGCTGCTCAATCGAATGCTGAAAGAGGGGGCCTCGGTCAATGGATGACCTTACTACTAACACGAGCGCGATGTCGGCGACAGACCGGCGCGCGCTGCTGAAACGAATCCTTCGTCAAAGGGCCGAAGCCGAGTCGGTGTTTCCGCTTTCTCACGGTCAGCGCGCGCTCTGGTTTCTGCACCAGCTTGCTCCCGAGAGCGCGGCCTACAACATTATGGGCGCTGCCCGCATTTCGGGAGAGGTCGATATCGACGCGCTCGGTCGCGCCTTCCGCGGTCTTGTAGACCGGCACGCTTGCCTGCGAACCACCTTTACGACGCGTCATGGGAAACCGCTGCAACAGGTTCATGAAGAGGTCGACTTTCTGCTTGCGCTTGAAGAGGCGTCGGGCTGGAGCGACGACGATATCGAAAGCCGATTGGCCAGGGAATATCATCGCCCATTCGACCTTGCCCATGGGCCTCTGCTGCGCGCGACACTGTTCACGCGATCTGCGCGAGAGCGCGTTCTCCTTCTAGGGATGCATCACATTACCGCCGATTTCTGGTCGCTGGCATTGCTCGTCAACGAATTGCAAGTGTTGTACGCGGCGGAAAAAGCCGGCGCGGCCAATCCGTTGGCGCTCCTGCCCGCGCAGTATCGTGATTATGTCCGATGGCAGGAAAACGAACTGGCTGGCCCGCGAGGCGAGGCTTTATGGGCCTACTGGGAGAAAGAGCTTTCCGGCGCCTTGCCGGTCTTGAATCTTCCGACCGACCGGCCGCGGCCGAGTGTGCAGACCTATAGCGGCAGCACGGAACCCGTTTCCCTGAGCCCGGCGTTGATCAGCGGTCTCAAGCGCATCGCTCGTTCACAACTGGCCACGCTTTATATGGCGCTGCTGGCCGTCTTTCAAACGCTGCTTTACCGCTACACGGGGCAGGAAGATTTAGTGATCGGTTCGCCGACCGCGGGCAGGAGCCGGAGCGAATTCGAGGGACTCATCGGCTACTTCGTCAACCCGGTCGCTTTGAGGGTCGGCCTGTCAGCCGCCCTTTCCTTCAACAGCCTGCTCAGTCGCGTGCGCCGCAAAGCGCTGGGCGCTCTCGAACATCAGGATTATCCCTTCCCCTTGCTGGTCGAACGGCTTCAGGCGCAGCGTGATCCGAGCCGCTCGCCCATCTTTCAAACCATGTTCGTCATGGAAAAAGCCCAGCTATCCAACCAGAAAGCGCTGGCGGCCTTTGTCCTCGGCGATGCCGGAGCGAAGGTCGACCTGAACGGGTTGCCGATGGACTTCATCGACGTGAAGCAGCGAGCGGCGCAGTTCGATTTGATGTTGGAAATAGCTGAAGGGATTAATGGCGGTGTCACAGGCTTCCTTCAATACAACACCGACCTGTTCGAAGCCGGAACAATTGCCCGGATGATAGCGCATCTGAAGGTTTTGCTGGCAGGAATCGCTCAAAACCCGGAGCGAGCGCTTGCAGACTTGCCGCTTTTGACCCCGGCCGAAGAACAGCAGCTTCTGGTCGAATGGAATGATACCCGAGCCGATTATCCGAACAATGTTTGCATGCATGAGCTTTTCGAGGAACAGGTATTGAGGACACCGGACAGCGTGGCGATTGTGTGTGACTCAGCCACCATGACGTATGCGGCGCTTAACCGGCGCGCCAATCGATTGGCGCGGATTCTCGTCCGGGAAGGCGCCGGACCCGAGGTTTTAGTGGCGCTTCTGGCTGATCGCGGCATTGACTTGCTGACGGCAATCCTCGCGGTTTTCAAGGCCGGGGGAGCTTACTTGCCTTTGGACCCGCTTCACCCACACGAACGGATGGGCCAAATCATCCGGCAGAGCGGCAGCAAGCTGATAGTTGCGTCAAGAGATTATTTCACGCCCTTGGCGCAAGAACCGCAGGCCAAAGAGTCTTGCCGTATTCTGATTTTGGAACGGCTCTTACAAGGGCAGGCCGTGGAACAGAATCTGGGGGCGCGGTGTTTGGATCGCAACCTGGCTTATGTCATCTACACATCCGGTTCGACCGGAATCCCCAAGGGGGCAATGGTCGAACATTGTGGGATGCTTAACCACCTAATGGCAAAGGTGACCGACCTCCAACTGACCGCCGCCGACAGGGTCATACAAAATGCCTCTCAATGTTTTGATATCTCGGTGTGGCAATTCCTCGCGGTGTTGCTCGTCGGCGGGCAGGTGACCGTGTTTAACGATGAGGTAACACACGATCCTGGTCAATTTAAGGAACAATCTCACCAGCAGGCCGTCTCGATCATGGAGGTGGTTCCCTCTTTCCTGCGAATGTTGATTGCCGGATCCGAAACGGGCGCAAGTGGGAGCGACAAACCGGCGGCGCTCAGGTGGTTGATTTCAACTGGCGAGGCGCTGCCGCCGGCGCTCGCGCACGAGTGGCTGACCCGCTGTCCGGAAGTGCCGTTGCTAAACGCCTACGGCCCGACTGAATGTTCGGATGACGTAACGCATCATGTGATGAAATCGCCTTATTCAGAGACGGCGCCAAGCGCGCCGATCGGACGGCCGATCGGAAATGTAAAGGCTCATATATTCGATGCCAATCTATGGCTCAATCTGCCTGGCGCGCCTGGCGAGCTACATATCGGAGGTGTGTGCGTGGGTCGCGGGTACCTCGGGCGGCCCGATCTGACGGCGGAAAGATTCGTTCCGAACCCGGTTTCCGGCGGGCTCGGGGATAGGCTGTATAAGTCCGGCGATCTCGCGAGGCATCTGGCAGACGGAACCATTGAATTCATGGGCCGAATCGATCACCAGGTGAAAGTCAGGGGATTCCGAATCGAACCCGAAGAAATCTCGGCCGTTTTATCGGCTCACCCAGATATCGCCGAATGCTTTGTCCTGGCTCATGAGGATGAGGGTGGGAAGAAGAAGTTGGCGGCCTACGTGGTTGCCGGCCGGGATCGCGCGCTCTCGACCGCCGAAATGCGGGCTTATTTAAAAGGGAAATTGCCGGATTACATGACGCCGTCAAGTTTTATTGTGCTGGCTGCTCTTCCCTTGACCAGTAACGGCAAGATCGATCGAAAAGCGCTTCCGAATCCCGAAGAGCAGGGTAGCGAGGCGATTGAGGAAACAGCTCCTCGCAGTGACACCGAAGCAACGCTGACAAGAATTTGGGAAGATGTGCTGCGCCTGTCACAAGTGGGGGTGCACAGCAACTTCTTCGAGTTGGGCGGAGACTCGATCTTGAGCATTCAAGTCGTGGCAAGAGCCCACGAAGCCGGTCTCAGATTTACCCCGAAAGACATTTTCCTCTACCAAACGATCGCGGAATTGGGGGCAGCAATCGAGGCCGCGGGCGCAAGCAATCAGCCGCAATACACCGTTGAAGTATCCGGACCGCCGACTCCGATTCAGAGCTGGTTTTTCGAGCAGAATTTCCCGGAGCCGTCTCTCTATAACCAGGTAATTATGCTTGAATTGGGAAAGCGCCTGGATTCGCGCTTGCTGAGCGAGGCGGTTCATCAAGTGGTGTCGCATCATGATGTGTTGCGGTCGAGATTTCATAGAGAGCCGGATGGATGGAGACAGGTGATAACGGATTCCGAACATCACGATATCTTTTCCACCTTTGATCTCTCCGACCGATCGGAAGGCGCCCATGAAGTAGCGATTGAACTTTTGACTTCGGATCTTCACCGACGATTGGATTTGTCGGTCGGCCCACTAATTCGGGTCGCCTTGTTTGATCTTGGACCTGAAAGACCCCAGCGACTACTGATCATTGTTCACCATTTGGTTGTTGACAGTCTGTCATGGCGGATATTGTTGGAAGACCTGTATAAAGCTTACGATCAACTCAAGAATGGTGAACGAGTCGGATTGGGGCAAAAGACAACGTCTTTCTTAACCTGGTCTCGATTGTTGGCGGAGTATGCTCGTTCCGACGAAATTCGACAAGAGGCGGAGTACTGGTCGGCGCGTTACGATCAATCGGGCCTGGCCCTGCTTCCGGATTTCACCAACGGAGCGAACGTCGGAGCTTCCGAAGCGGTTATAACATCATCGCTTGACTACGAAATCACAAGCATTTTGCTGCATGAAATTCTTCCCAGGCATCGCGCTCGGATCGACGAATTGTTGTTGGCCGCGCTCGGGTGGGCCATCGGAAAACGAACCGGCGCCGACTCATTCCTAATCGACTTGGAGAGACACGGGCGAGAGGACATTTTCCAGGGAGTAAGTTTATTTCGCACAGTCGGTTGGTTTACAACAGTATTCCCGGTATTGGTTAGGATTGCGCCGAACAACGACAACCCGAAGCTTGCGCTGCAAGCAGTTAAAGAAGAACTTCGCGGCATTCCGCATGGAGGCATTGGGTTTGGGTTGCTGCGATATCTTTCGGAAGATGAAGATACCATCAATCTACTCAAGTCTGTATCGGCTCCCGAGGTTTGTCTCAATTACCTTGGCGAGCTTGATCGTAGCTTGCCAACCGATTCGTCATTGAATTTGGTGAAGCAGGCAAGTGGACTTGTGCGTGGTGGGCTCAATCCTCGGGGTTATCTTCTCGAACTGGACGCTTACACGATCGGAGGCAGGCTGGGCTTTAATTTTGCCTACAGCAAAAGCCTGCACCATCGCTCCACCATC
>Ga0154003_1000133_pt1 | contig 22196 bp, 10 predicted proteins | sample TSFL087MetaG_FD_104679 | JGI IMG/M metagenome (GOLD analysis project Ga0154003, IMG submission 104679) | Attine ant fungus gardens microbial communities from Florida, USA - TSFL087 MetaG | ecosystem: Host-associated > Fungi > Mycelium > Unclassified | place: USA: Florida, Lake Talquin State...
AAGCCGGGCAGCGGATCGCGCGCCCTCAAAATGGATTATCTAGCGGCCTTCGCCAGCCTTGAAATAGACAATGATCCCAAGATTTTAGGACGGGCCACGTTAGATATCATCCACCGCGCTAATCGGCAACCGTCCAACTACTTTCCAATCAGCGTGTATGGAGGTGTAACGGAACACATACTACTCCCTGACCTTTTCGCCACCGTTCGGCGGGAATGGGAGAAAAGGAAGTGATAGTGAAATCGCTCCCTTCCATATGCCGATCTGCTCCGCAAAACAAAGCGCGAAGCTGAAGCGGCGGAGCTGAAAGCGCAAGCGTTGGAGATTCGAGCAAAGGCCAGGCGCGAGCTTTCGGTGGGCTGTCTGGATTTTTATCATAAGCATGTTAAGCCAGCTCAAGCTTACAGTGAATCTGCAACTGTCTTAACCACTTGACGCAGGTTCAGTTTTATCAACGCGCATCTCCTAACATCTCAAACCCGGCCCAGTAATAAGGATGGCTGAATTCCCCTCGTCTTAGTAACTGATTTACCGCTGATTGCCATGCCTGCGATTTTTGATTTCCGCTCTGCGATTTCAGCGCACGATAAAAGTCGGACATCAATTCAGTAGTACTCGGCGAATCGATTTGCCACCGAGCCACGAGGGAAGTCGGACACCCAGCGATGCCCAATGCCCAGGTCACGCCGGTCAAGTCTCGCCCCAATCCCAATTGCGGCGCTACTTCTTCGGACGCGGAGAGTACGATCAGGGAGGATTTTAGATCCATTTCAATAATTTCCTGCAAGTTGAGTATTCCGTCTTCAGTCGATTCATTCGCAGTAGAAAGGGCGATCGCGGAAAAAAACGGGGCAGCCTCGCTTAACATGCCGCGCGCGGCGACATGTAACAGCCCGTATTTACCGGCCTCTGCTTTCATTCGCTCTTTGCTGGCGTCTGCTCCAGTGTAGGTCGCGCTGCGCCCCGAGCCGTAGAGTTTCCCCAACATCTCGACTTCGGCTTGAGTTCTATTCAATGGCTTGAGTCGTTCCGTCGACAGCATCATCTTGATCCGCTCGGTCGTTTCCGGGTTCAGAGAGGGGGCGCCGAAGGCGAGCAATGACAGTGGCTGCTCCTGACGAAGTTGGGTCTCGTTTAACTCGGAGATCGCATTGAAAGCCGTCAATGAAGGTACGAGCGATATGGCATGAGTCTCAATCAAATAGCGGTCGTCCGGCGTCCGCAAAGCTTGAAATGGTAAGTTCCAAAATACGCCATCGGGCGCAATGATCAGTTTGTCCCTGCCGTCAAGCTGAGCTTGGACAGGTTTTAATATCAGATCGTATAACTCTCGCGCCTGTGATTCGACCTTGGCGTCAACCGTCGCAATCAACCGCTTCAAGTTTAAAATTCGCGGATACAGGCTGGGACGATCGACGTCAAGCGCGTAGACCAGAAGTTCGGGCGCCGAACGCAGCTCATACGGCTTCCGACGTTGGGTGAGCGCGGAGCGCTGGTTCCTGGTCAAGACGAAAAGATAAGTTCGCTCCTCAGTCTGGACAAAACTCAACAGCGCTGTCTTGGCATCGGGCACTAACTTTAGCGCCTGATCGGAATTGAGCGGACTGGCTTCGCCGCGCATAACCTTCAATTGAGGACGAAGGGCAAACAGTTTAGCGCGAGCAGCGTCGTATTCGGCCTGCGCCGCTTTCAATTTCCCGCTAAGAGACTCGATTCGGGCCTGATTAGGTTGTTGTTTCTGCTTTTCACTAGTAATCCGCGCCGTAAGCGAGGCCAGATCCGCGGTCAGTCGTAGTTCGCGCTCACGTTCCGACTGAGTCATGGTTTTGTCGATCTGGAGTCTCGAATTTCGCACAAGACTGGCCAGCGATCGAGCTTTCGCCCGTTCGGCAAAGTTGAATGCCGCGGCGCCACGTCCCTCCGCAACCAACACGTCGACCATGGCCAGGTAGGGCGCGACCTTGTTTTCGTCAGATGACGACTGCAACCCGCCGTCCTTGGGAGCGCTCATCGTCTCAATAGTCCTAATGGCTTCTGTCAAAGCCTGACGCGCCGCCATCAGATTGTGTAATTTATAGTGGACTCTGCCAGCGCGATAGCGCGCTTGCCAGAACAGATCCTGGGCCGCGCTCCTTTTGGCGATAGCTGCGGCTTGCTCTGCTAATTTGAGGGCGTCGGCGAACTGTTGTTGAACAAAATGGACTCTGCTCACATTGAGCAGAGCCGCCGCCACCCCTGAAAGACTACCGGCCGATTCGTATAGTTTTCGACTCTCGTCATATTGCTCAATTGAGCGGGCGAACTCATTTTGTGCGGCGAAGGTGTCCGCGACATCGAATTTCGCGGCTGCGATATCATAGACATTTTTCAATTCTTCGCGAACGGCCAAGGCTTTTTGAAAAGCTTCGAGCGCTTGAGGAAGATTATCAAGCCGAGAATGCGAACTACCAACCTTGGTGAGCGCCGCTGCGATCTCGGTCTTCTCACCGAACAATTGCGCAATGCTCAAGTTCCTCTGATATGCGCTGAGCGCAAGCTCATAATTGCCGTTGATACTATGGATATTCCCCAGGCCTTGCAGCGCGAGAGCTTCAGACGCTGGATCGCCGGAGTCTTTGGATGACTTCAAACTTTTCAGGTAATAATCTAGCGCTAAAGGATAGTTTCCCTGCGCATAATATATCTCGCCGATGCTTAATAGAGTGTGGCTTCGCGCTTCGCCTTCTTTCAGATTATCCATTTTAGCGATAGCACGCTGATAAAGATTGACCGCGCTAGTGTCGTTCCCAATTTCGCGCTCGGTCAGCGCAACCTTAAGCAATTGCGTAACCAGAGGCTTAGTAAGCTTGCTATCCCTGCTTGCTTCGAGCTTCATCAGGCTCTTGCGATAAAATTCGAGGGCGAGTTCAATATCACCTTGTTTGTAATGGACATCTCCAATGTTATCGATAGTCTGGGCCACGCTCTGCGACTCATTTAACTGTTCGTAAATTGTGAGTCCGCGCTGAAAATAATCGAGCGCAACCCGAGGTTGGTTGAGCGCAGAGTGTACAAGTCCAATTCTGGTCAGGGTTCGCGCGAAATGAGACTGGCTCCCGACCTCCTGGTTCAGCATCAGAGCTTTTTGGTAGGTATCGAGAGCTTCTCTATATTTCTGTTTTAAGGCCCGGGCATTGCCCACTTTTTCCCATATGTCCGCCAATTCCGACCGGTCATTAATGCGTTCGGCAACCGCCAGGGCCGCAGCCAATATCCTCCGCGCTTGATCAAGCTCAGCCGCGATGGAAACGGCGTTGACATTACCGCTAAGCTCAAACAGCAAATCTTGTGTCACGAGGGATGAAAATCTGTCCAACAAAGATCGGCGTTCGGCGTCTGACTCGGCCGCCACTAAATCCGCATACAATCCGACAATCGTGGGAGTTTCATCCAAGAACTTCCATCCGCCGTCTTCTTTGACGAACAAATATTCAACTCGCATCTCGATCTTACGTATCAGACTATCGTTGCCGCTGATCGTTCTGCGTTCGGTGGCGAGTTGCAAGGAAGCCGTGTCGCCTGACACTCTGATACCTATGATCTGAGGCTGGGTAAATCTATAGCTCTCGATTGTGAATGTCTGCCGCCAAATTTTGTGGCGAGAGGCGATAATTGATGAATGGGCGCTCCACATGTCCCCCATCGCCTTTGAGTCTTTCTTTTCGCAGAAATCAAAATAATTGGTTATGAGAGTGCGAAGAGCAGTTTGATCGTTGGATATGGCCGTCGCGCTGTTATTAATTGCTTGTTGCGCAAGCGCATACTTAGCAACCAAAAGTATGAGCAAGGTGATCCCAAGGAATCGAAAATTTCGTCTCACCCCTCCCTCCTGTGCTCGAAAATCTCAATAATTACGGGGGAAATAGCCCAATGAGCATCGCATATTACAAATCATAATAACTATCTATAGCAAGCGTTTCAACGACGCTTACAACGATTCACGTCTGCTGGCCATACCATCACCCCTACGACCGCCTTCCGGCTGGCAGTCACAGCTTCTTCTCACGATTCGGCCGTCGTTGATGGCAATACCGGCCACGGAGATGGCCGTGATCTCTTTCAAGAAGTCGCGTCGTGATGAGCTTTTTACTCGTTTCACTGATTTTCGCATGGCATGCGCTTCTTATGGCTTGAGCCACTTCACGAACCACGCTATCGCCGATTGACGAGCGGCGGGCGTGACGGCATGGCCGGTCTTCTCTTGAATGAGCAGTTGGAACTTATCCTCCGCCCGGGCGTTGGCGTATGCCTGGCGCGCGCGCGTGGCGCATTCAATCACGCCAGGCATCGGCGTTCGCGGATCGGAATCGCCGTTGATCACCAGCAGCGGGCGCGGCGCGATGAGCGGCAGCATCTCCGGCCCGTCAAACTCCTTGTGGATGCCGGGAACCACTCGGTCATAAAACTTGCGCACGAAGTCGGCGTTGAGTTCCGCAATGCCAGCGTCTTTGCTCGCGCCGTTGACCGCCGCCTGGAAAGTCTCGACGCGCGATTGCCAACTGTTGTTCTCAAGCGCCCAGCGGAAGCTCTGCACCCCGATGCACGGCACGGCGACGGCGACGCGCGGATCAACGGCGGCGGCCAGGTAAGTTTCCATGCCGCCTTTGGAAAATCCGATCAGCCCGATGCGCTTTGCGTCCACATCCCCGCGTGTCTCCAGGTAATCGATCAGCCGCAAGACATCCCACACGGTGTCGTAAAGAAATGGATGCTCGCGGCCGGTGCGGTAAGCGCGCAGGATGGATTCGCTGTACTCCGCCGAGCCCTTGCCAGCTTTTGTGCGCTCGCCGTGATAACGGCCGTCAATCGCCACCGCGATGAAGCCGAGGCCCGCCAGTTCCTTCAAGAGCGCCAGTTGGCTCTCTTTATTGCCGCCCGTGCCATGCAGCGCGACGACCACCGGACGCCTGCCGACGGATTTGGCCTGCTTCACCAGGATACCCGGCACGCGCTGCTCCGCATCCGCCGCAAAGGTGAAATGCGTCTGAGCCAGGCCGTCGATGGCCCCCAATTCTTGCGCCTCCGGCGCGAGCGGCGCGCGCGGGCGATCAATCAGCCTCAGAAACTCAGCGCGGTTTTGAATGTTCTCTCGTTGTAGCCTGACGACGGCATAGGGCGTCTCTTTCTCCACGTCGGGATAGATTTTTCCGTTACCCCGACCATCAATGTCATCGCCTGGCGCAGAGTTGCGGGTCAGGAAACCGCTCCACGGAGCGGCTGACAGCGACAGAATGACCATCATTGAGAGGGTGTATGCCGCCTTCGAAAAATAAGCCTGTTTCATGTCGTCCTCCTCATTGCTACTTGAGCTTATAAAGAAAGATTCCGTCGCGCAAATCACGCTCGGGCGCCACGTCAGCTTTGGCAGCGACATGGTTGAGTTGGTCAAGCTCGTTATTCTATCTGTCAGGGGTTTCCGGGATCATCCTGTCGTTTATAGTTGAAAGACGATATCAAGAGCAAAAAACGCTCTTTCTAAATTCGAAGCATCCGCTGACGCAACAAAAGGAGACGAACAGCCGTGAGCCTCCGGTTGGCGAGCGCAATGTTTCTCCATAACGCCAGCCGAAGGCTCACGATCGGCGTGGCTGAGACATCCCATCAATTTGCAATGGTAGCGTAGAGAATGACCGCAAGACGCCCGCTTCGGGGAGTTTTGACAAGACCATCAAGCTGTGGAGGGTAGCCGTGCGGCAATGAGGTAGGAAGAAGGGGAGATGCAGGTCTTTTCGACCTATTTAAGATGGCTGGCCCATTTTGGGGTTTCGGTGACTTACTAGGGCCGCCCCCACTAGCTTTGAGGGAAGTTCAAGCCACCTGCCCAACGGAGAATGTTAAATTTACCTGCAGATCGTTTTCCAAAAGACCCGTCCGTCCAAGACGGCCTGCTTGATGCGCTGCTGTTTTCTGGATAATCGAGAGCCACCAGTCTTGACCTCGAGGAAGACGATTTCCACCTGATCGTCTCCCTTGCCGTTCACACCCTCCGGCTCGTGAAAGACGATGAAATCTATGGGATTGCCCATAAAACGCATCTGTGACGGCCGGTATTCGCAGTCGTCACTTAATGGATAGAGTTGCTCTTCGATCTGGCCTTTGATCACCGCTCGTTGACGATCTGGCTGTATCTTCAGCTCGCGCCGGAGTCTCTGGATCTGCTGGTAGAACCGGCAAAGAATCAAAAATTGTAAGACGCAGATAATGGTTAATAGTAAGATCGCGGTTTCCATACTTCCTTCGAGAGACTCCTCACCTGTCATCATTTCGATCCGGCAGAGTTTGCCCTATTTTCCTCGGCCTGTCAGGTGTCCCTAAAGACACCGGGAGCGCCACGCAAGTTTTTGGTCCATGACGTATGCGCTTCTTGAATGACTACCATCTTATTACTCGATCACCCCATTCTCTCTCAAAAGCTTCCATACTTTCGGCGGAGTGGTTATATCAGAACTTGGCCGTACTTATGCCATCAAGCGCGCCTTGGAATCTGTCCCGTATGCGACCTCTTGCGCGCGTGTGAGGCTTCAGTAAGTCAGCTTGATCTATATCGGTTTGCCGCTCCGCGTACGGATGTTTGTAGTCCCGCCTTTAGGCGGAAAGGCTCAAGAGCCAGACCATTCCGGCTAAAGCCGGGACTACCAACCGTACCTGCAATCGCAACATGCTCTAGGGTTGGTCTTTAGTCAAGCTGGCTTACTGAAGCCTCACATCCTTGATTCGAGAATTGAGTTACCCGACGGCGCCAGACACTTGAGACTTCTCAAGACAAATCCGTAAACGTTCCGCGAGCGCGTCGGCATGTGGTTCCAAACCCATAGTCTGATGGTTGCCGGGCATGAAGTGGATTTCAACTGGTTCGACTGAAAGCGCTCCCCACCCTCTGGTCGGATCTAGTTGTTTGAACTCATCGGGTTCATCCAGAGGGCGGAATAATGTAATTTTCCCGTGATAACACTGCGCCTCATATGCTTGTCCTACTCTTATCCGCGACCTCATTATCCGTAACTGTCGGCGCAAGTACTCTATGGCGTATTCAGGATCGATTTTGTCCGCTTCTTGCCTATCGATAAAATAACTCAAGACATATTTTAATTGCTCTTCCGACCCCAACTCTCTCAGGTCCATCACAAGTTTTCTTATCTGATTACCTTTCAATGTAGAGCGTGTTAGTTGGTTAGTGATGATAGCCAAAAGCATCGCGTCATCCGTCGCCATGCTCTTTTTTGTGAAAGCCGGGGATGCGGCGTCAACCAGTAAAAGCATAGCTATCTTTTGGCCGAGCCTCGTCAATTGTTGGGCCATTTCGAACGCCACCAGGCCTCCGAACGACCATCCGCCCAATAGATACGGCCCTTGCGGTTGGACGCTACGAATCGCCTCCACATAGTCCGCGGCCATCTCATAGAGAGATATCCCCGGCCCATCTTCTTGATAAGCCCGGTGATCTTGCAATCCATAAAACGGTTGATCCTTCCCCAAGTAGCGCGCCCAAGGCTCGTAAGCGAGGACTTCTCCGCTTCCGGTGTGGACGCAGAAAAACGGCGTCTTTGATCCCCGAGGTTGGATAGCCACGAGCGGTGAGGGGCGTACAACCGAGGCCTGGCCTCTCAAAACATTGGCCAGATGCTCTATGGTTCCGCCCTGAAAGAGAATAGATAATGGGAGTTTCTGACCAAACCATTTCACGATCTGGGCCATTAGTCGTATGGCCCGGATCGAATGCCCTCCCAACTCAAAGAAGTTGTCGGTAATGCTAATTTGTTCCTCGATGTCTAATATTTCTTTCCAGATATGGGCTAGCTGAACCTCTAGAATATCCCTGGGAAGAGCGACCGTTTTTCCATAACCGGTCTGTAATTGTTTAGGCGGAGGCAAGGCGTTGCGATCCACTTTGCCATTGCTCGTCAAAGGTAGCGCATCAAGCCCGACCATTGCCGAAGGTATTAAATAATTTGGCAATCTTTCTCGCAGAAACTCGCGCAGGTCGCTGACCAAAGGATTATGACCGGAGTTGTAAACCAGGTACGCAATAAGTCGCTTATCACCCTGATCGTCCCCAGCGGCTATGACTATGGCCTCTCTTATCGCAGGATGCTGACAAAGTACCACCTCTATCTCTCCAGGCTCTATCCGGTATCCATGGATCTTCACTTGCCTGTCCGCTCGCCCGATAAACTCAAGGTTCCCCTCCGATAGATATCTGCCCACATCTCCCGTCCGATACAGGCGTCCTCCTCCTTTTTTGCAGAACCCGTTAGGGATGAATCTCTCCGCTGTCAGGGCTGGTTGTCCCATGTAACCTCTCGCCAGCCCGACCCCGGATATGCAGATCTCGCCTCTCACCCCTATGGGCGCCGGCTCCAGGTTCTCATCAAGTATGTACATCTTGGCGTTCGCTATCGGCTTACCTATCGGAATGGTCTCTCTCTCCCGTTCAAGCTTGCCGGCCTCGACCTCATAGACACAACATCCGACCACTGTCTCGGTCGGCCCATATTCATTAATCAGCCGCGTCCCTCTTGCTCTCTCCTGCCAATGCTTCAATCCTCCGGCTTTCAGCTCCTCCCCTCCTATCACCAGCGCCCTGGTTCTGCCCTCTACGTCCGAGGTCTTCATTTGTTCCGCCAGAACCTCCAAATGAGCTGGCGTGATCTTCACCAAACTATACCCTCGCTCCTGGCTCAAGGCGTTCGCCAGCGCGTCGCTCCCCTCCTGCTCTGATAGCAGTTCCACTCTCTTGCCATTGACCAGCGGCGCGTACAAACTCGTCACCGTCAAGTCGAATCCAATCGATGATTGAACCGGCGCTCCTTCTCCTTCTCCTATCCGATATGCGTCGGTCGCCCACTTCAGATAATTGGCTAGCCCTCCATGCGTGATCATCACACCTTTCGGTTTTCCAGTTGAACCGGACGTGTAGATCACATAAGCCATATTAGCCTCATCCGCCTTCACATCCGGACCTACCTCAGATTCATAGTCAATCTCCGTCCACTGGGTCTCCAGATCAAAGACTTCCACCGTCAGATTTTCCGCCTTGAGCCGCGCTCCTGATTCCCCCTGCGTCAACAACATAGTGACAGACGCATCTTCCAGCATGTACCGTACTCGCTCCCGCGGGTAATTTCCGTCCATCGGCACATATGCCCCTCCCGCTTTCAACACTCCCAGGATGGCAATCACCATCTCCATCGACCGATCCGCACAGATCCCTACCAGGTGTTCGCATCCAATCCCTTTTTTCCGCAAATAATTCCCCAACCGATTAGCTCGCCGGTTCAGCTCCAGATAACTCAGCTCACCCTGTCTACTCCTCAGCGCTATCGCATCTCCGTTCCGCCTGGCCTGCTCAGCGATGAGCTCATGCGCCAATCGCGCCTCTCTATATTCCTGCTCCGTATTATTCCACGTCTCGGTAATCTGCCTCTTCTCGGCCGCGCTCATGAGATCGATCTCTCTGATCCCCCGCTCCGCATCTCGGGCCGCTTCTTTCACCACCCGCTCATAGTGTCTTGCCATCCTCCTGATCGTTTCTTCCTCGTACAGATCACGGCTGTACTCCAGGCAACCTGTGATACCTTCCGGGCCCGCGGCCAACTCCAACGTTAAATCGAATTTGGCCACGCCTGCCGCTTCTTCTATTTTGGTCACCTTCAACCCTTTGAGCTGCGTCCGATCCTGCCTCGTGTTCTGCAAGACCATCATGACCTGGAACAATGGATTCCGGCTGAGGTCTCGCTCCGGATTGATCTCCTCCACCAATTTTTCGAACGGCGCTTCCTGGCGCGCATACGCTTCCAGCGCGACGTCTTTCTCTCTATTGACCAACTCCCTGAAACTCGGATTCCCTCCGAGATTGGTCCTCATCACCAGCGTATTGACAAAGTATCCGACCATCCCCTCCAACCGTCTCTGCGTCCGGCCTGCGATCGACGTTCCAACACTAAGATCCTCTCCCCCGCTGTATCTCATCAAGAGCGCCTTAAAGGCCGCCATGAGCGTCATAAACAAGGTCGCCTCTTCCAGTTGGCCGAGCCTCTTCAGATCCTCGCTCAATTCCTTCCCGATATACACTTTTTCCGTGCTTCCTCGATAACTTGGGACCGCCGGTCTCGCATGATCGGTCGGCAAATCCATAACGGCCGCGCCCTTAAGCTGCTTTTTCCAGTATTCGAGCTGGTCTTCCAAGATCCGCCCGGCCAGATACTCTCCCTGCCATACAGCATAGTCCCCATATTGGATCTCCAGTTCCGTCAGCGGCGATCGCCGGCCCTCACTCATCGCTTCATAAAGCAAACAAGACTCTCTCAACAGTACTCCCATCGACCAGGCGTCGCATATGATGTGATGCATCGTAAGTAACATCACGTGCTCATCAGTTCCCAGCTTTAAGACTTTCACCCTCATCAGCGGTCCTTGGCGCAGATCGAATTCGGTCCTCGCTTCCGCTCTCGTGATCCGCTTGATTTCGACCTCTCTCTCCTCCCCGGTCAAGTTAGTTAGATCCTGAACCTCCAAGCTCCGCCATCTCCATTCATCGATCACCTGTACCGGCGAGCCGTCCTCCACTTCAATCCTCGTTCTGAGCGTTTCGTGCCTTTTGAGAAGATCGTTGATTACAGATTCCAAGATCTCCAGATCCAGTCGCCCCTCCAGCCTCATGGCGGAGGGACAGTTGTAGGCTGAGCTGTTCGGCGTAAGCTGATCTAAAAACCACAGCCCCTGCTGAGCGAAGGAGAGCGGAAAAGAGCCTCGCTCCCTCCTTTGAGGTTCCAGGGGTAAAACCGAAAGATTCATGCCCTCTTCCTTAAGGCACAAATCCAGAAGGGCTCTTTGTTCGGCTGAGAGAGCCTCGATATCCAGTTCAATCTTGTTCACGCTGATAAACCTCGTTGGAAAAGCAGCCGATTCGATTCAGCCATGGCGCGTCAGGCGCAACGACGAGAGCGGATCCGGCCGCGCCCGCAATCGATTCTTTGATCGGGGAAATACGCGCGTCGCGATGGGCGGGAATGTTTTAGAGCGGATTGCGTGCGTGTACGGTAGGGGCGGACCTACGTGTGGGGCCCCGGATCGGTACCGCGAGCGGTAGCGAGCGCGCTTCACACTCTCGCCGCGCTCGCTACCGCTCGCGGTACTGATCCAGCGAGCATTCCCGTACACGCAATCGCAAACCGATCTAAGGTAAAGCGCGTTCGCTACCGCTCTTTGCAAACCGATCTAGTGAAACTCAACGGCGGGAAACACTTCGATTTTGCTCTTATCGTACTCGATTTTGCCGTATTCCAGTTTAATGATCCTATCCGCTACATGGTGGTATCGATCGTCGTGGGTGATCACGATGATCGTTTTTCCCAGAGCCTTAAGATCAGGGAGCAATTCACAGTAGAACACCTCTTTGAAAGCCGGGTCCTGATCGGCGGCCCACTCATCAAACAGATAAATGGGCCTGTCCTCCAGATATGCGGTAAGCAGAGCCAGGCGCTTGCGTTGTCCTTGTGAAAGGTCGATTGCGGAAAAGACTCCGTTGTCGACCCGAACTTTGTGATTGAGCTGAAGACGGTTGAGATATCGCTGCGCCTGGTCATCAATCTCAGAAAACTCCAGTCCCAAGACGCTTTCAAAGAGAAAGAAATCGGAGAAGACCGCCGAGAAGAGCTGACGATAGTCCTCTCTCTCTCGGTCATCGATCTTCCGGCCATCCAGGCGAATCTCTCCGGCCTCCGGGTAATAGAGACCGGTCAGCAGCTTGGCCAGGGTCGTCTTGCCGCTGCCATTCCCTCCGATGAGAAAAAGCAGCTCTCCACGGCGCAAGGTCAGGTCAAGGGGCCCTAAGGTAAAGCTCAGGTTCTCTCTCTCGATGCGATAAGAGTGCGTGACGCCTGCCAGATTCAGAGTCGACCACTCGGGTTCGAGAATCGACTCCTTGCCGCTTCGATCTTCGCCTGGTTCTGACGCCAGAGAGAGCCCAAGACTCTCAATCTTATCGATTGCCACGCCTGCCCGATTAATCTCCGAGAGCCGGGTGAGAATAACTTCTAAGGGCACCATCACGTAAAGCAGGGTTACGCAATAGCTGGCCATCACTTGAGGAGTAGTCGCCAGCGCCGAAGGCCGCGGAAACAAGAGCAGACCGATCAACGCGAAGATCACAACTTGGCCCAGACTGCTCGCGAAGGCAAAGATGTCACTTCCGGCTATATGAGACTGCGCGAGCGACGTTGCGCTTGGGCGCAGCAATTGGCGGTGAAAGGACTCGCGACGGCGGCGGTGGAGCTTCAGTTCCTTTGCGCCGCCCGTGACAGCCTGAAAATGCTTAACCAGCGTGTCCCATTCCTCACGAAACAGCCTGAAGTAATACGCGGACCTCGTAAGAGGGATTTGATAGATGATGACGCTGAAGGCCAGTATCCCAAAGATGAAAAGGAAGAGCGTCCAGGAGAGCCACGCCAGGTAGATACAACTCGCCACGACTATCGACAGATGCATGAAAAGGAGGGGGAGCCCGGCGAGCGCGCCGCTGATAACCGAGCCATCGTCGACGAGCGCGGCCAGTAGCCGGTGAGAGCCGAGTTCCTCAAGCGCCCTCAACGGCGTGGCGAGAAGACGCCGGCAGATCTGCAACCGCAGCTCAAGCAGTCCCCGCGCGGTGAGGCGCGCTAATAACGTATTGGAAGCGAACCTGCATGCGGGCTGCAACAGACAGAGCCCGATAAAAGACCAGAGCATACTCTTGGTCAAGGTTCGCCCTCCGACCGCCGCGCTGATCAGGGCAATCAGCGCGGTGTTACTCGCCCCGCTAATCACTCCGGCCAGAACAGCAAGAATCAAAGACGCGCGGGCGTGGCGCACACTTTTTGAGATCCGCAGTAAAAAAGAGATGACTCTGACGAGCCTGATCACCGAGTTGAATGGCATCACGGTTTCCTTAATCCTGCCGCAGCGCGAGAATCGGGGCGACTCGGGTTGCTCGATGCGCGGGAAGGCAACACGCTAACCCGGCGACGCCGATCAGAACGACCGTCGCCCATAAGAAGATGGCGGGATCTCGGGCGCTTATCTCAAAAAGCATACTAGCCATCAACCCGGTCAGCCCCAAGGAGGCTCCAAGACCAATCCCTATTCCGATCAGCACCGGCGCCAGCCCCTGTTTGAGAACAAGCTTCAAGATATCCGTTCTGCCGGCTCCAAGAGCGAGGCGGACGCCTATCTCCCGCGTTCGTTGCGCCACGAAATATTCAAGCAGACCATAGACCCCAATAGCAGACAGGCTCAAGGCGATGGTCCCGAAGATGATCAGGAGCAGCATATTGAACCGTTGCGTGGACAGCGACTCGCTCAATGCTTGATCCATCGTCTTGACATCGATTACCGGCTGAGAGCGATCAATTGTCAAAATCTGTTGCCGTATCGTGGAGGCGAGCCGGAGCGGGTCGGATGTCGTACGTACAGCCAGTGACATGGCCCCTAAGGTTTCGGTTCCACCCTGTAAATGCGGGACATAAACAGTGGGGTAGAAGTCCTCATCGAGGCCGCCGAATTTCACATTGCCCACCACACCCACTATCTCCAGATAAGGAAAGCGATCACTGGATAGATTTGGGGGAGGACCCAACCAGATCCGCCGGCCAATCGGATTTTGAGCCGGAGACAAAGTATGGACGAAAGCTTCGTCCACAATGGCCACTTGAAGGCTCGCGCCGCTGTCCTGTTTGGTGAAATGCCGGCCCTGTAAAAGAGGGATTCCCATGGCTAAACAATAGTCTGGGCCGATCTGCCTATAGAGAACACGTGGCACCTGGGAGAGTGAAGACGGAATCGGGCCGCCTTCGATACTCGCGCGTTTCAAATACATAGCGCCCGCCAATGGCAAGGCTGCGGTCACTCCAGCCGATTGAACCCCTGGCAGCGCATTGATCTTTTCATGGACATCCGCGAAAAATACGGCCTTGCGCTCAGGTTCCGGGTACTTCAAGTTAGGGAGCGAAATCTGCATCGTCAGCGCATTATCCGCCCGGAACCCCGGGGCGACGTTCTGAAGCCGATACAGACTCTTAATCATCAAGCTGCCTCCAATTAGCAGCACGAGTGTCAGTGAGACCTGAACGACGATCAGAGCATTGCGAGAGAACGCTCGGACACCGGCGACGGCCCCTCTTCCAGTTTCTTTGAGCAATTCGAGGAGGTTCGACCTGGATGCCTGCAAGGCCGGAATCACTCCGATCATGACACTGGTCAGTAAAGAGAGCGCCAGGGCAAAGACCAGAACCTTCGAGCTGATGCCAATGCTGAGCCCAAGCGTGAGATGCGGAGGGATGTATGCGGAGAGAGCGTCAATCCCCAAGTACGCCAGCCCCACTCCCCCAAGCCCTCCGAGCAGGGCAAAAATGAGACTCTCACTCAACAACTGTCGAATCAGCCTCCCCCTGGGCGCCCCAATCGCAGCCCGGAGCGCCAGTTCATTTTTTCTCGTTGGCGCTCGGGCCAGCAGCAGATTGGCCACGTTCACACAGACGATCAGCAGCAGGAAACAGACCGCCCCCCACAAGACCAGGAGCACTGGTTTTACATCTCCCACGATCCCTTCTCGAAACGGGCTGGCAGTCGCACTGGACCCGGCGTTCTCCTTGTACTCGTTGGCCAGGGCGTTCCCGATGCTGCGCATGTTCGTCTGCGCCTCGAGTGTCGTGACCTTCGGCTTGAGGCGTCCAATCACCGAGAGAAAGAAGTTTTTTCGGGTATTGAGGAAACTATTCGGCTCAAAGGCCATCGGAATCCACAAGTCTACTCTGGGTGGCATTTGCGGAAACCAGAAATCCCGTGGCATCACTCCCACTACAGAATAAGGCTCAGCATCCAGCTCAACGGTCTTACCGATGACGCCGACATCACCACCAAACCTGCGCTGCCACAAGCCATGGCTTAAAATGACAACGCGATGGTTGCCGTACTGCTCTTCCTCAGGCCGGAAGATGCGCCCTTGAACCGGGTCGACTCCCAACAATGGAAAGAGATTGGCTGTAACGGGGGCATAGGATACTCGTTCGGGTTCCCCGCCGCCTGAAACATTGATCCCAGAGACATAGTAAGCAGCCAGGTCTTGAAAGACATTATTCCTGGCTCGCCATTCGCGAAAGTCCGGGGGTGAGGTTCGGACTTTCCCATTGGCTGTTCCGGATTTTGATGGAACCTCTTTCCACACCGATTGAAGTCGGTCTGCGTCTCGAAACGGAAGTGATTCCAGAAGCACTGCATTTACCACGCTAAAGATCGTCGTGTTGGCGCCGATGCCTAACGCCAAGGTAAAGATCACGACCAGGCTAAATTGAAGGTTCCTGCGAATACATCTAAAGCCATAGCGCAAATCTTGCCAGATAATATCCATCTTTTGTCCTCCAAGTCGTACTCTTTTGTCAGATTGATATATAGCTTGATCCCGATCTTAAGCCATCGGTAGGGAGACTCCGCGCCATCCTCTTCACACAATCGCGAATCTCTGCAAATTATCCCAGCTCATGGGTTCAGCCATGCCGACGAGAATCTTTCGCGGCCCTGAATAAGCGGCGCGTCCATGCGCAACCAGCATATTGTCAACGGCCAGTAAATCCCCCTTTTTCCACTGGAATTGAACCGTCTCCCGGTGGTATGCCTCTCGCAGAGCATCCAATACCTGTGACTCGATCTTTGTACCGTCACCATAGTAGCTGTTACTAGGCAAGTCGTATTCGTCGAAGAGTGTAAGGAGATCTTCCCCCACGTCAAGCTCCATGGTTGAGACATGAAAAAAAGCCGCATGATTGAACCAGACCAACTCACCCGTTTGAGGATGTCTTGAAATAGCGGGGCGCACCGCGCTGGTACGCGCCTGATCATCTCCTTTCCACTCGACCTTGATCCCATTCTTCCGGCAGTACTCCTCAATCAATGATCTATCATCTGTTTGAAATACGGCCTGCCACTGAAGCCCGGCCCCGGCGTCGAAATTTCGAATATACATCCACTTCTTTTCATCGAAACGCTCCCTGATCTGAGGGGGAATCCTGGAAAGGACTCTCCGGCAATCGGCGATCGGGGTCTCTCCTCCCTTAGCGGGCGGTGTGACGCAATAGAAAAATATTCTCATCGGCCAACTGTTTTGATAGGAGTTTTCATTGTGCAGAAAGATGCTTTGACTCTCGGGGTAATCAGTCGAGGTATAAATATTTCCACTCACCTGGCTGCGCGGTGAAGATCGCTCATTATACTCAATCGTCCGTTGGTACAGGACTTCAATCAACTCCTCAAACTCCGCAGCCCCATCAATATCGAAACCACGAAATAACACAGCCCCGTGGCTTAATAACTGTTTCTCGATAAAGTCCCGATTCTCGCCAGCCCAGGTAACCAGTCTGGCGTCATTAGCCGCCGGCTGGAGGACTAACGGAAAATCAGGCGTTCCAGGCAGGTAAGAGGTATTAATCAAATCGCAATTTGGCATAGCGGCATCCTGATTACTAACAAGGTTTCTCAGCATGGATAAAGCCCGTTTAACTGTTAACCGAGTTGTCAACGGCATATCCGCATAGGTTTCAAGCGCATATTACTCGCGACATTGATAAGTTAATCGAGCAATGGAACGTCGAATCAGTACCGCGAGCGGTAGCGAGCGTGGTTCCCGACATTAGCCTGCTTCGGGAGCCACGCTCGCTACCGCTCGCGGTACTGATTCGACGTCAATTCAAGGCGAGTTTCGTCAGCCACGTCCTTCTACGCGCAATAAACAGGCGACGGGCCGTCTCCAGATCGGGGCTCATCACCCGATCCACTTCGAGAAATTCAACGCTGGCGCGAAATTCTTCAAAGACCTCGGCGGTCGCGCGAGATAATTTCATGCCTCGGTTTAACTCGATGGCCTGGGCTGCGGTGAGCAATTCGATAGCCAGCACGTATTCGCAGTTCTCGATAATCTGGCACAGCTTATAAGCGGATGTGCCGCCCATGCTGACGTGGTCCTCTTGAAGCTGGCAAGTGGGGATCGTATCCACGCTGGCCGGGCTGCTCAACACTTTATTCTCGTTGACCAGCGCGGCGGAAGTGTACTGCGGAATCATGAAACCTGAATTCAATCCGGGGTGTTTAACCAAGAAACTAGGCAACCCCCGCTGGCCGGATAAAAGCTGATATGTTCGCCTTTCCGATATACTGGCCAATTCGCTGACCGCAATCCCGAGGAAGTCCAGGATCAGAGCTGTTGATTCTCCATGCAAGTTTCCGCCGAAGAGGATTTCGTTTTGTTCAGGAAAGAACAAGGGATTGTCCGAGGTTCCATTGATCTCTTTCTCGATGGTCTCCCTGGCAAAATTGTAGGTTTGCCGGATCGCGCCATGAACCTGCGGAATACAACGGAAAGAATAAGGGTCCTGCTTTGATTTATTACAAGTGCTCAATTCGAAGTGATTACTCCCTTCGAGCAGAGAGCGCAGGTTTGCCGCGACTGCGCGTCGATCCTCATGCAGCGAAGTTTCATGATACAGAGCCTGGTAGAACGTCTGTGAACAACTGAACGCCTGGACGCTCATAGCCGCAATCAGATCCGCACACTTTATCAACTCCTCGATCTGCAACAGACAGAGAGTGGCGATGGCGTTGATGTACTGAACGCCATTCGTCAGCGCCAACCCTTCTTTGGCTTTTAAATTGACAGGTTTCCAACCTCGCTCCTCCAGGGCCTGTGAAGCGTCCACCAATCCACCGTTGGAATGCAGCCGCCCAAGCCCAAGCAGCGGGAGGGCCATATGAGCCAGCGGGGCCAAATCGCCGCTGGCTCCTACCGTCCCCTTCTTCGGGATGGCGGGAATCAAATCGGCGTTCCAAAGATCCAGCAATCTATTGACCACCGTGGTTGACACTCCGGTATGTCCGCTCCGAAATGTCAAGAGCTTGATGATCAGGCAAAGTCGCGCGATCGATTCTGAGACCATCTCTCCGACGCCACAGGCGTGAGAGACGACATGGTTGAATTGAAGCTTTTCGACTTCGTCTGGCGCGACTTTGGTCTCGCACAGCGCGCCGAAACCCGTATTGACACCGTATATATGCAGATCCTGCCGCGCCTTCTCTTGAACGAAACGGGCTCCGGCTTGAATCTTGGTCTCAACTTCGGTTCCCAGCCGCAACGAAGGCCTCGCCTCAAGTAGATAACGCAAGGTTTCTAACGAGTAGTATTTTAGTGACAGCGCATGAATCTCTTTGTTCGGCATTCGACACCTCTGTGGAGATCAGGCCGTAGATCAAGATGTGAACGGCCTGACCTGATTGAGTGATGATTTAAGGGTGTGAGTTATAGTCCTCGGAAGATAGGGAATCAGGGCTGAGAGCGTGTATGCCCCCGCGACGCCAATTTCTGTTCCAACAAGCTTCTTACTTCATCCGGCGATAACTGTTTAATCTTCTCGGCCATAGTGGACGCTTTTCGGTTCCGCTCTTCCACCGCCTGACGCTCCGCCTCAAGTTTTGCGGCCAGGCTCGACACCGTCGGGCTCTCGAAAAACCCGCGCAGGGAGAGTTCAACAGAGCATGCCTCTCGGAGCCGGTTGATAACCTGGGTCGCGAGTAATGAATGACCGCCAAGACTGAAAAAGTGATCGTTCACCCCTACTCGATCCACCTTCAACACTTCCTGCCAGACCTGGGCGATGATTGTTTCCAGTTCGGTGCGTGGGGCGAGGTACTGATTACCGGTCTCAGGGCGCAGGCTCTCAGGCGAGGGTAAGGCTCGACGGTCGAGTTTGCCTGTTCGTGTCCTTGGCAGACTCTCGATAAACATAAAGAGGGACGGCGCCATATGCTCAGGCAGATACTGCCGCATGAACTCTCGAAGCCGTGGAGCGAGCCGGCTTCCGAACTCGGCTTGCAGCGGAGCATTCGCATACTTGTTCCAGTCGGTCGCCGCCGCCTCTTCGCGCTCATGCTTGAAAACGACTATAGTTTGCGGGTCCGAGCCGGCGGCGCCCCCGCCCCTTTTGAAGACGGCGTCATACGAACCATCCTCCCGGCTGCTGGCCCAACTGAGGTCGACGGAATAACCCAGTTCCCTGGCAGTGGATTCCAGTTGATAAGGATCGACGCCGCTATCAGGCAATTCTTTCAACGCTCTCCTGATCTCTCCCGCCGTCTCATAATGATTGTCGCCGTCTATCAGGTCGGCGGCTTGGACCTGTTTCAACACACGCCCATTCGGTACCCGGGTAACTCCAATCAGATCTGAATCTCGGCTGACCAGAAGTCGGCTGAGAGACGCAAGATCCAACCCGTCCCTCACCCAGTCCACCCACTCGAAATCCGGGTTAGGGCGCCCGCCGTTCAGATGAACGATCACGTCATATTGAAAATAGTTGATTTCGTTATGCCATCGGCCCAATTTCGGAAGGACTTCAACATGCGCGTCCGGGCAGGCCTGGCGATAGTAATCCACAAAGAATGCGGGATCGATGACCAGGTCCTTATCGGAGGACATGCGGGCGCTCACGCGAGTCCGCAATTGCTCCTTGGTCAGAAAAGCCGGGGCCTGCTCCAGTTGAACGGATGAATGAAAGGCTTTCAGTAACGTCCGCGTGCGCACGCCGCCCACAAAGATAGATCCGTCAGGAGTCACAACTTTGTTAGCCCCCTCCAGAACCCTGATCAGATAGTGGATACTTGGAAAGTGCTGGGTCACCAGGTTCATGACCACCGTATCAAACGGTCCACCGCCGATCTTCTCCGCCTGGTCCGCGGGAGCTTCATAAAGCGAGATCTCCGGAAGCGGCGGCTGGAGGTCCGCTAATTGTCGTCGCAGCCATTCGATTGCCGTTGAAGAGAGATCCGCGCCGCAGTAACTCAGGCAATGCGGGGCGACTCGAAAAAGCAACAACCCGCTGCCGCATCCCAATTCCAATACCTTGCGCGGTTTGAGCGCGGTCACACGGCGCGCCGTATCGTTCACGGCTTCGAGAATCTCATCCTCAGGCAAGGAGTCGTTGGTGTAACTACTGGTCCAGGACCGAAAGTTAATCCCCGGATTGTCAGTCGAAAATGCGGAGCCCAGGCCATAGATATCATCGTAGACGGATTTGTATTGCGATAAGTACCTGGCCTCCAAAGCCGCCGGCGCGCCCTGTTCACGATCTTCCTCGGGGTCGCGGTAGTTAGAATCGCCGACCACGTATGCGATCAGCCGCTGGTCTCCTTCGCCGAGCGCCTTTGAGACAACCGCGCACTCGCTGACCGCTTCGTGCCGGCGGAGAACCGATTGGATTTCTTCCAGCTCCACCCGCATTCCCCTGATTTTGATCTGCTGATCCTTTCGGCCCAGGAACTCGATATTGCCATCGGCTGTCCAGCGGCCGAGGTCGCCGGTTCGATAGACCGGGTCGGGATACTGATCATGCAGCGGGTTCTGCATGAAGACCGCCTTTGTCTCCTCGGGTCGACGCCAGTACCCGGCGGACAAGAACCCGCTTCTGATGTAGATTTCGCCCTTCACTCCGATCGGGCACAACTTCCCAGAGGCGTCCAGGATCAGAATCTGGCGCCCCGGAAAGGCTCGACCGATAGGAATCGTTCGCTGATCTTCGGCTATAGCCCGGACCGGGTAGACCGTCGCTAAGACCGTTTCTGACGGACCGTACAGATTAAACAGTCGGACTGATTGCGAGAACCGGCTGAGCCATCGCCGCGCCAGGTTTACAGAGAGGGTTTCGCCGGCCAGCAACATATTCTCAAGGCTTGGCCAGGGATTGTCCGTGAGGTCATACTCTGACTCAATGAGATTAAGAACCTGCTGGCAGAAACTCGGCGGCGTCTGCAACCAGGAAATCCGTTCTTCTCGCACCCATTTGATCAGGGCCGGCGGGTCAAATCGCGTCGATGAACTGGCCAGACACAACGTGGCGCCGAAACAGAGCGCGCCGAATATTTCGCAATAACTTGCATCGTAGGTAGTAGTCGCCCACTGTGCGACTCGTTTCGGCGCCGCAATCCCAAAGCATTCGCTCTGCCAGTTTAGGAATTGGCCGAACGCCCGATGCGATTGCAAAATTCCCTTGGGCTGGCCGGTCGAACCCGAAGTGAAGACTAGATAGGCGAAATCGGACGGCTCAACCACCACTTCAGTCTGATTGGCCGTCGGCGTCACATCAAACCAGGTCGAGCCGTCGATCAGGCCCGCGTCAGCCCTCCCGGCGCCGATTGGCTCAGGGCCCAGTTGCACGACGCGCTGACAGCGGCTGTTCACCAGATTGAAAAGTCCTCCATGCGCGTTCAATGAGGACTCATCGGCCAGGATGGACGAAGGCGTAATGTCATCGAGAATTTGAGACAGGCGCGAAGGCGGATAGTTAGGGTCCAGACAGACAAAAGCGCATCCCGCTTTGAGCGCGCCGAACATTGCGGCAATCTGCAACGGACCGGCCTCGAACATCAACGCGACAAACTGGCGGGGTTGGACGCCAATTTGCCTGAGCCCGCGCGCAATTCGATTGCTGAGCTCGTTAAGCTGCCCGTAACTAAGCGTCTCTCCTTCGAACGAGATGGCCTCTCGATCCGGGTCCGCCGCGGCATGGGCTTCGAACATTTGATGGAGAAGCCGGTCTTGCGAGAGATCGTCGGCGCCGCCCCACTCAATGAGGATTTGTCGTTTCTCGCTCTCGGTAATCATCGTCAGTTCAGAGACCCGCTGGTCGGGGTTATCAGCGATGCTTTCGAGCAGGGTCATCCAATGACCGAGCATCCGATCGATCGTCTGGTCATCAAAGCGGTCGCGGTCATAGAATAGAACCAGCGCCAACTCTTCCCCCGGCCTGGCGACTGCCAACAGCGGATAGTTCGCGCCCTCGACTATCGACGAGCCGCGGACCTCGATGGGCGAAGATCTGGTCTCGGCCGAAACCCGGGTAGGAAAATTCTCGAAGACGAAGACACTTTCAAACAAGGGAAGGGCGCGCGGCGCCTCGCTCCAGCCGTGGACCTGGGACAACGGGCTATACTCATAATAATTGGTTTCGACCTGCTCTCCCTGACACTGTCGCAGCCAGTCAAGCAGCGTCTGCTGAGGGTCTATTTGAACCCGGACCGGAAGAGTATTGATAAACAGCCCGATCATTGACTCGATCCCGACCAGATTGGCCGAGCGACCCGAGACC
>Ga0154003_1000135_pt1 | contig 22146 bp, 11 predicted proteins | sample TSFL087MetaG_FD_104679 | JGI IMG/M metagenome (GOLD analysis project Ga0154003, IMG submission 104679) | Attine ant fungus gardens microbial communities from Florida, USA - TSFL087 MetaG | ecosystem: Host-associated > Fungi > Mycelium > Unclassified | place: USA: Florida, Lake Talquin State...
TAATTTTCAAAGGCCATAAAAGCCGGGCTAGGATCAACCGTCGCTCCGCGACGAAGAGGCGTTGTTGCATATATTTCTCAAAGACCATAAGTCCGTCCCACTCTAGAAGCCGCGCGTCAGTGATAAGTACACCAGATTGTTCTCGTTGCTGTGTCCAAGCTCTATGCGCACGGCGAAGGCCCTGTTGTGGCGGTAGGTGAAGCCTCCACCGACGCCGAAGCGCCAATTTTCCGAACGGAAATCGTCGTTCGCGAGAACGATCGGGTTTGTGTTCGAGCGATTATCGCCCCACACCTGCCCGCCGTCGCCGAAGGCATGGATGTCGAGACCTCTCGTGTTCTCGTCATTCATCTTCCATATGGTCTGGCGTAGTTCGGCCGAGAGGACGAGCGCGTTGTTAGCGCGGAAGCGATAGGTGCGGAATCCGCGCAAAAACATTCGCCCACCGATGAAGGATTGGTAGTAGAAAGGAATCTGGCTGCCGCCCTTCGGGTCTTCCAACGAGGCATAGGCGCGCGCCGCGAACGAAGTCTTGTTGCTGCCGAGTGGAATGTAAACGCGTCCGTCGAATAACGCCCAGAGCCAGCCGAAGTCGTTAAAGAACGCGCCATTATCCAACCCGTCATAGGAGCCGAACCGCCCGAAGAAATAGAATCCCTTGGTCAATCCACGCTCGTTATTGCGCCCGTCGATTTCGCCGAAGAACCCGTAATAGAGAATTTCCGAGTTCATATTCAGTCCCGGCGCCCAGGCTGTGATCGGCGTGACTGTCGGGAAGCCCGAAAAGAACACGTTTATATTCGACACGTTCTCATTATTCCCGTTCTGCGCGCCGGCGTTGGCGAGGCCGGCGTATACGCCTGCTTTCAAGCGGTTGGTGAAAAACCGCTCGAGCAGACCGTTGTAGCTCCGCTGTTCGAGTTGGAAGCTGGTTCTTTGCTCCTGCGGAGTGCGAGGGCCAATGCCGTAGAAGTTCCATTGAGTGGCCAGGAGATAATTAAACCAGACGCTGGCGCGCGTCCGCTCGTCGCCGACGTGAGGGAAGTGGGCTTCGAGCTTGCCTCGCGCGTAACCCAGCGTGCTTGTTAGCGCCATGGCCCGCAACTCGACCCAGGAAAATTTGTCGGCGGTCGTAAACTCGATACCCATGGGCAGCCCTGACCCCTGATCAAGGCCGCCCACGACTGCGTTGATGTATTTAGGGCCAATCCTGATTGAGGCGTAGTTTTCGGGCCACCACGGCGCCAAGTATTCGCGCACTTTGACCCGGTCGCTGGGTCTTGCTGTGGGCGTCGGGCCTGTAGGTCCGGTAATTTGAGGCTCAGGCGTCGGGTTCGGCATCAATGCGTAATTCTTTAATGCCAGCGACCAATTCGGGGAGATGATGTTTGCGCCTTTATTGCTGGCGGTCGCATCAACCGCCACGTTTGATTCATCATTTGCAGCTTGGGCCTGGCAACGGATCGCAAGAGTTGCGTTCAAGGTCAATCCAATAATAATAACAGTCCACATCCTCAATAATGATTCGATCATTGAAGGCGCCCCCCTCCATTCTCTAATAATTCTGATTGTGTTTATTGTCAGTCCAGGCGGGATTAAATCTACGCGGGAGAGGATGCGATGTGGGAGTAACCTGGATTTGAAACCGCTGGAAGTCTACTACCGCAATTTATAGCTGTACACCCCGTCCGGATGATTTAGCCAAAAGGGGCGATTGGTTGTATACTCTCGCGGCTGACTCCCATGGTGGTCTAATCTAAGGCCCGCCAAGAAGCTTATTTGTATTTTGTGCAGGGAGGTTTGGCTATATAATTTCTCCGTCAGTGCTAAAGAGAAATCAGGATGAGGCGGTCAGATCAAATCTGGATGCGCTCCCAGACGCCTTGATTACGACGTAAGAATGCCCCAGCCAAACGTCGAAGGACGACAATGCAATCACCAAAGGCCCAATCATTTGGAGGTAAAAATAAAATGTGTAGATTTCTGCGAACGCGCATATTGTCGGCGGGGGCGGCTCTGCTTTTAACCGCGACGGCGACGGCTGACATATTCGGCCAGTCATCAGGCATGGCCGCCGAGGTTTCAAATTCCGCCTCCCGCAAAAACATCGCCTCTTCAAATTCGACTTCGCGAAAAGTGGCGACGCCGAAGTCGCCAACGACCGTAGGCAATTTTCCGGTCATCGTACCGTCAAAATTGAACAGCGGCCCAAAAGCAAATGAGGACACAAACAAGTCCACAGACAAGGCCGCGAACAAATCGGGCGCGAACGACAACGGAGGCGCCGGCGACAACGCGGCCCCGCCTTCGCCCGCGCCGCCCAGCCCACAGGGGGGAGTTTCTCAACTCTCCGGCCGGACGATCTCGCGCGACCGCCTCGGGCCGCAGCAATACAGCGCCACGGCCATCAAGATCGTTGACCACGTCAACGCCGTGGTCGGCGGATTCGACCAGGGCGCGGGATTCGGCTTCGGCATGGAGTTCACAACCCTCAAAGGAGGGGATCTCAAGGGCTTCGAATTATATGCGCGGGCGCTGGGATCTACGCGCTTCTACAGGGCCGGGGACGTCGGCGTGCGGGTCGGGACCAACAAAACGAACGCCGAAATCTGGTTCAATTACACCCGCCGCACGCGCGACAACTTCTTCGATTTCGGCTCGCTCAGCCCCGACGACCCTGAAACGAACTTCTCGACAGAGCGCCGCAGCTATAACGGGGTGTTCTCTCACAAATTCGGGAAGATATTGGAAGGCGGCCTCTACGGGTCGTTCGCCAGCACGGGGGCGTTCCGCGGCGAGGACGATAGGGATCCGCCGATCGACCAGTTTTTTTCCGGCAACCCCGGCGTCACGCCGGCTACGAGTTTTCTGCCCGGGTTCCAACAAAACGCGAGGCTCGTCTCCTACGGGGCCTTCGCCGAAGTCGACCTGCGCAACAATGAACGCGGGTTGACCAAGGGCGGTTACTTCTACGGCCGCTTCGGTGGGGTCGATGCGGTGGATACCGACAACCAGTTTTCGGACTTCGGATGGACCGAGACCGAGCTGGACGGGCGCGTGTATATCCCGGTCTTCAGCAACAAGACTTCGGTGGCGCTGCGAGGCTACGCGGTGCTGAGGGAGCCTAAAGGCGGCAGCCAGATCCCGTTTTATGAACAGGCGGTCTACGGAGGGCGCAGCATTGGTCGCGGGTTCACAAACGCCCGCTTCCGTGGCAACAACTCGGTCCTTTATTCAGGCGAGATCCGCCAAACCGTCTGGTCGATGAATGACGAGAACACCAGGGGGGTGGACATCATCGTATTCGGCGACGTCGGCCAGGTCTGGGGCGATAACCGCTCTAACATCGATCCCACGGTCTTGCGCAACGACGATTTCGATTCGAGGAACTACCGCACCGGGGCCGGCGGCGGCATCCAATACCGGCTTAACAAGAGCGTCGCTTTCCGCTTCGAGATCGGCGCCTCGAATGAAAGAACTCTGAGCTATATCGCGCTCAGACCGGGGTTCTAAGGCAACATTTCATACGCCATATTTCATTTGTCATATGACAAATGAAATATGGCGTATTCGCCCCGGACTCTCCACAACGCTGCAGATCCACTTCCCAGCCTTCTCTTCGTAAACCACGCACAAACCCGAAACCGGCGGGCGCATTTGGCGTCTTTTCCCGTAGGAGCCTTCACAGTTCGCCTTTAGGCGGAAGCGTCAGATGCAAATCCATTCCGTAGTACCACACGCTTCCGCCTAAAGGCGGGACTACGAACTAATTTCCCCAGGAGCGCACACATGCGAAGAAAGATTCTCTGGACTCTATTACTGGTTGTAGCGGGACTGGCCGGCGCCAATCAAGTCACTTCCGGGCAGGGGCGCGGCGGCGCGAATCCGGAAATGGTCGCGAAGCGACACGCAATCGAGAAAGAGTTGCAGTCGATCGCGATCGTCGAGCGCAAGCTCATGGTCCCGATGCGCGACGGCAAGCGCATGGCAACCGACGTCTATCGCCCGAAAGACGCGTCGAAGAAATACCCCACGGTCTTCGTCCGGACCCCGTACAACTTCAATTTCTGGGACGTCCGCAACGGCGCGCCGCGCGACATGAGTAACGAGCTTGAGGCGGTCAAGCGCGGCTACGTCTTCGTCCAGATGAACGAGCGCGGTCACTTTTTCTCCGAGGGGAATTACGACATTCTGGGCGCGCCACTCAGCGACGGCGACGACGCCTTCACGTGGATAGCCAAGCAGCCCTGGTCGAACGGCAAGGTCGGTACGATCGGTTGCTCTTCAACCGCCGAATGGCAATTGGCCGTCGCGGCGTTAGGAAATCCGGCGTACGCGGCGATGATACCGCAGGGCTTCGGCGCAGGCGTTGGACGCGTAGGCCCCTATTACGAGCAGGGCAATTGGTATCGAGGCGGCGCATTCCAGATGCTGTTCGCCGCCTGGATTTACGGACAGCAGAACCAGGTCCGTCCAATGTTTCCGCCGAACACGTCGCAGGAGGATTTGATTCGAGCGTCGAGGATGTTCGATATGGCGCCGCAAATGCCGCCGGTGGATTGGTCAATGGCTCTGCGACATCTTCCGGTCATGGACATCATCAAGGCCGTGGACGGGCCTCTCGGAATCTTCGCCGACCCTATGCCGGTTGACACTGGCGGCGCGATGATCCGGCGGGCGCCTAACGATCCGGCTTGGTACAAGGGCGGACTGTGGCACGACGACATGAAGATCAACGTGCCCGGATTCTGGTTCATGTCGTGGTACGACGTGTCGACGGGGCCGAACCTTGCAGCCTACAATCACGTGCGGAAGACCGCCAGGCCCGAGATCGCCGACCAGCAATACGCCGTGATCGCGCCGACCCTACACTGCGCCTACAAGCGCGCCACCGAGAATACGATCGTCGGCGAGCGCAGCATGGGCGACGCGCGGTTGAACTACGACGAGTTGACCTGGGCATGGTTCGATCATTTCCTCAAGGGAGAGAAGAACGGCGCCCTCCAGACGATGCCGAAGGTGCGCTACTACACGATGGGGATCAACAGGTGGCAGTCCTCGGACACCTGGCCTCCGCTGGGCGCGCAGGCGATGAGCCTCTTCCTGTCGAGCGGCGGGAAGGCGAATACTCTCAACGGCGACGGCGCGCTCACGAACTCGCCCCCGGCGACGGATAGCCCTGACAGATTCGAATATGACCCGATGAACCCGGCGCCGTCTCGCGGCGGAAACGTCTGCTGCACCGGAAACGCGGTGGCCGGCGGCGCGTTCGACCAGCGCAAGATCGAGGAACGGCCCGACATTCTTGTATACAGCACTGAGCCGCTAAAGGAGGGCATCGAAGTCAGCGGCCCAATAGAGGTGACGCTCTACGTCTCGTCCGACGCTAAGGACACAGACTTCACGGTCAAATTGATCGACGTGTACCCGGACGGTCGGGCCTACAACCTGGATGAGACTATTCAACGGATGAGGTATCGGAACGGCTACGACAAGCCCCTGGTCTGGATGGAAACCGGAAAGGTCTACAAGGCGCCGCTGCAGCCGATGACGACGAGCAATTATTTCGAGGCCGGCCACCGGATTCGCCTCGAAGTGTCTAGCAGCAACTTCCCGCGCTTCGACCGCAACCTGAACACGGGCGGAAAGAATTATGACGAGTCGCAGGGCGTGGTCGCGCGCAACGCCGTTCATCACTCGATGCACTACCCGTCAGAGCTCAAGATCATGGTTGTAAAGAAATAGTTCCTCCTCGGAAAATCGTTCGTAGTCCCGCCTTTAGGCGGAAGCGTTTGGAGTGACGGAATGGATCCGCAGCTGACGCTTCCGCCTAAAGGCGGGACTACGAACTGCGCTTTTCATTGTTTCAGGGCGTTGCAACGCCATATGAAGGCTACAATAAATATTTGGAAGTGAAAGGGCATGGAGCCCGGGCTCAGGCTTTGCCGGTTCAAGGAGCCGAACCAGAGTCCGGACTCCATGCCCTTTCGCCGATTCAGCGCCACAACCCCGGAATATTTATCGGCTAACCCTCTTCTTACTGGATCCAGCCGCCGACTTCTTTAAGTAAGCCGTCTCACAAAGCAATTCAATAACTCGGATAAATTCAGGAAAATGAACTCCCGCTCCAGTCTGTCCATACTTGGAGAAATTAAGTCGCACATTTCCAGCGCTCGGCCAGTTTAAACAAATAGGGCATAAGGCTTGCCTTTTTTCTTGATTCTTTCTTCTTACGGTTATTTCGGCTTACTTTCCATACAACTGAAGCGGCGTGAAGGTAGGCCGCCGATATTTTGAGGAGAAGCCGCAATTTTGGAAAGAAACTCAGCATCCTGGCAAAACCTGCGCCTGTTCTATTGCAAGCGCAGGCGACAGGAGATCACTACACTTCGATCGGAGGTAATATGAGAAAAGGCAACACTCTGTTTTTCACTTTGGCTGCGCTCTCAGTAATTGTGATTTTCAGCATCCCAGCGCTCGGTCAAGGGCGAGTGACCGGAACCATTACTGGAGTGGTTACCGACCCCACAGGAGCAGTTATTCAGAGCGCGAAAGTAACGGCCTTAAATAATGCGACCGGCTTAAGACAAGAAACCGCGACAGATTCCAATGGATTTTATCGTTTGGATTTGCTACCGGTCGGAGCTTACAGCGTCACGGTTGAACCCACCGCCGGATTCAAACAGTCAGTCAATAACGCGATCAATCTCAGCGTCAATGACGTCTTGAGAGTCGACTTCAAATTGGAAACGGGCCAGGTCTCTGAAGTTGTGACCGTGTCAGACTCGCCGTCGCTCGTCAACACTGAAACTTCGACATTGGGGAGAGTTGTAGATAACAGGACACTCACGGATCTGCCGGTGCTGTCCGCAGCGGCGGGGGGAAGAAACCCCTTGCAATTGGCTCCTCTTCAATCAGGCGTCGTAGCTACTTCACAAATTGCCTCGCAAGTCGGCGCACAAGTTGGACCGTTTGCCGTCAACGGACAAAGATCGCAAGCGAACAATTTTTTGCTCGACGGGGGCGACAGCAATGATCTGGCGATCAACGTCCCTGACGCCATCCAAGGGTTCAGTCCCGACGCCCTCCAGGAATTTCGCATTCTGACCAACACTTATTCCGCCGAGTACGGGCGTAATTCAGGTTCGGTCGTCAACGCTGTCAGCAAATCCGGCACTAATCAGTTTCACGGGAACGTGTTCGAGTTCTTCCGCAATCGCTCGTTGAACGCAACACCGTTCTTCAATAATTCGACGCCGACATTTAACGGTCTGCGCAATCCAAAATTCAATGTTAATGAATTTGGCGGGACGCTCGGCGGCCCGGTGATCAAGGAAAAAACCTTCTTCTTTTTCAGCTATGAAGGTTTCCGCCGCCGCCAGGGGGTTGCGCAATCAGCGACCGTATTCAGTGACGCCGAAAGAGCTTTGATCAATCAGTTCGGCACGCCACAAGCGAAGGCATTGATGGCTCTGGTTCCCCCGGCCAACAGCGGTACCAACACTCTGCTCTCCACCGCAAACAACAGCCAGGACCGCAATCAATACTTCGGCAAAGTCGATCATTCGTTTTCGGAAAATAACCGCCTCTTCGTTTCATTCTTCACTGAGAAGCAGGTTAGCCTGGACCCCTTCGCTTTCGGCGGCAGCACGATACCTGGATTCGGCGCCACTGGCGATCTCCGATTTACCAACGTCGTCATCGGCCACACCTCCGTGCTCAGCTCCAACCTGGTGAATGAAGCTCGGTTCTCTTTCCACAGGCGGGGAACCTTTTCCGTCGTCCCAGTCAACAGGACTAAGCTTTCGGACCTTGGCATCAGCGGCGTAGTTCCTGATGACCCTAATGCGGAAGGCCCGCCCAATATCCTGTTTGCTGGAAGCGCGATTCAATTCGGCAATACCATTCAAGGGCCACAGGCTCGTTTCGACAACACCTTCCAGTATTCCGACAATCTGTCTCAACGCTTAGGCTCCAGACACTCCCTGAAATACGGCACGGACATCCGCACTTACGCCCAGAACCAGATATTCGATTTCATCAACAATGGGCGATACGTCTTCCAAGGCGGCGTGAGCGAGGTCTTTGGGCTGCCCGCAATCCCCGGCCTTTCAGCCGAACTGACTGATTTCGCCAACGGGGTTGCGTTCCGATACTTGCAAAACAGCGACGGCAGAAAGGGTTATCGAACCCGTTCCTTCAATTTTTATGGGCAGGACGATTTCAAAATAAAACCATCCTTCACCCTGAATCTGGGGCTGCGGTATGAATTCAACACCAACCTCCGCGACATTCGCGACGAAGTCGCTGCTTTCCGCCCCGGACAGCAATCAACGGTCTTCCCGACCGCGCCAGTGGGATTGGTCTTTCCCGGCGATACCGGGGTTCCACGTTCAACCTATCCGAACGATTACAATAACTTCGCCCCGCGTTTTGGATTCGCGTGGGACGTGCTGGGTAACGGGAGGTTGAGTCTGCGTGGGGGCTACGGACTCTATTACGACATCGTAATCTCCGAGACCACGCTGCAATTCCTCACATCGGCTCCTTATTCGATTCAACCGAACATTCTTCAAACCACCATCAACAATCCGTTCTCTGGTTCCCGACGGAATCCGCTGCCGCAGCCATTCCCCCACACTCCCGCGAAGGCGGGCGATCCGTTCAACTTCGCCGGCGTGGCGCCGGTGGCGCTGACGGTGAATGATCCGAACTTCCGCACCCCTTACGCGCACCAGTACAATATGCAGGTCCAGTATGAGTTTCTCAGAGGCTATACGATGGAAGTCGGCTATGTCGGGACGTCAGGCGTCAAGCTGCTGACACGACGAGAGATCAACCCTGCCCTGCTAACTCCCACAGCCGCCGCTGGAGATACAGACGTCCGTCGCCTGTTCAATCAGAATAATCCTCAAAGTCCGGCCTTTAACGGCGCAGTCTTCGGCAGCATTACTAATCAGGAGACCAGCGCAAACTCCAATTACAATAGTCTGCAATTCAGCGTCTCCAAACGGTTCTCTCAGGGCTTTCAGTTCCAGAGCGCTTACACCTATGGCCACTGCATCGACAACGCTTCGGGTCTGCGCTCCACTGTTCGTTTCAATGATCCGAGCGCGGATCGGGGTAATTGTGAATTCGATGTCCGCCAGCGTTATGTCGTTAGCTACATCTGGGAGTTGCCGTTCGGCAAGGGCTTGAAGGGAGCAGCCGGTAAGCTCTTATCTGGCTGGCAAGTGGGTGGCGTCACCCAATTCCAGACTGGGACCCCTTTCAATATCACCGAAGGACAAGATCGTTCACTCTCCGGAGCTGGCGGTAATCGGCCAGACTTTCTGGGCGGGGAAGTGCAATTCTTCGACCCCAGAAATGTCGACACCACCCTCGGTAATGGATTCAACCATTATTTCAACGGCGTGGGTGGAGGAACGGCCACAGCCGCAGCCAATCCCTTGTTCCGCCGTATAGGATCAGGTACAAGTGTAGCGCAAGGCGCCGGCCGATTTGGTACTCTGGGACGAAATGTGTTCTTCGGCCCTGGAGCCAATAACTGGGACTTCTCTATCCTTAAGCGAACCAGGGTGACAGAAGCGCAGGAAGTTGAATTCCGAGCGGAATTCTTCAACCTGTTCAATCACGCGCAATTCCTTAATCCCAATGGCAACATTGGCTCGCCCGACTTCGGACGCATTACCACAACGCGCGATCCGCGAATACTCCAATTTGCCCTGAAGTACAAGTTCTAGGCTTGACTTCAACCGGTTAAAGCGCCTTTGTGGAACGCGCTTAAGGCTCCCTCAGGAGAGGGAGCCTTTTTTATTGCGCGCCGCACATTCATTCTTAGAGACAGAATTTCCAAAATTGTTAAAACACAGAGCATTTGGTGGCAGCACGCGTAAGTGGATCCTATTACTAGCTTATTTACGTGAGGATCATAGAGCAATTCAATAACTCGGATAAATCCAGAAATATGAACTCTAGACTCAGTCTTTAGTATGTTGATATAATTTAAGTCGCATATTTTCAACATCCAGATGGCTGAAACAAATAAGGCATAAGTCTTGCTATTTCCTTGCCTCTCTCTTTCTAATGTTAATTTAGCTCACTGTTCATATAAATTGGAAATGAAGCGGTGTGACTACAGGCAATCTAAATATTGAGATGAAGCCGTGATTGTGGAACGAAGCTCAGCCTCTTGGTAAGACTCGCGCCCATGTCCCACTGCATGCGCAGGCCAAGGGAGATCATTAACAACTAGCGTTGAAAAGCCCCACTGGATCAATGTCCAGGCTCGATCTTTCCACGCTTAAGGAGAAAAAATCATGATAAAAATGAGACGATTTTTGATTATGTCTTTGCTCGTCGCGCTGTTCCCGGCTGTAGTTTGGGGACAGCAGGCGTCCGCGGTTACGGGAGTCGTGACGGACACCACCGGCTCAGCGGTAAGCGGCGCCGAGGTGAAACTCACTGACACAAAGACGGCGGCGGAACAAACAACGAAGACCAACGAACAAGGTGTTTACTCCTTCAACAAGATTGCGCCGGGCGCTGGTTACAAGCTGACCTTCACCGCGCAAGGCTTCCAAACTGTTGTGTTGACGAATGTTTCGCTCGGTGTGGGGATTACGGAGACTTACAACGCTGAGATGTCAGTCGGACAGGTCACCAATACCGTGACAGTCACGTCATCAGGCGAAGCTACATTGAATACGACCGACGCGAGTATCGGCAATGTCATCAGTACGCGACGGCTGCAGGAACTGCCGATTCAGATTCGCAACTCGCCGGCCGCGCTCATCGGTCTGCAACCGGGCGTTGTCGGAAATAATGTGGGGACCGGAACCACCAATCGCGTAGGCTCGGTCACCGGATCGAGAGCAGATCAGGGAAACATCACCATTGACGGAATTGACGCCAATGACCAGGCCACCGGGCAGTTTGCCGCTACAGTCGGCAATGCGCCGATCGACGCGATTCAGGAATTCCGAACCGTGTCTACCAATCCCGGCTCCTCCGAAGGCCGCAGCAGCGGCGGTCAGATTCAAATGGTGACCAAAGGCGGCAGCAACGCTTTCCACGGGTCGTTGCGCGAATACAACCGCACCGCGCTGACCGCGGCTAATACATTCTTCAATAATAAGACGGGAGTCGAAAGGCCCCAATTGACCCGGAACCAGTTCGGCGGAAGTATCGGCGGGCCGGTTGTGAAGAACGACCTCTTCTTCTTCTTCGACTATGAAGGACGGCGTGACGCGCAGGGGGTCACCAATTTGCGCACTGTTCCTCTTGCTCACTTTCGTAGCGGCGGTCTGGCCTTCCTGAATAACACCCCAGGGTGTCCGACGAACGCCCGTCTCAATACACGGCCGGAGTGCATTACCATTTTGACGCCCGCGCAGGTCGCAGCCCTCGATCCGCAGGGGACCGGCGGTAATCAAGCTCTCTTGAACTTCATCAACCAACGCTTTCCTGTAGCCAACGACCTGACCGCAGGTAATGGGATCAATACCGGTGGGCTGAGGTTTAACTCGCCTTCGCGCAGGTCAGACGACACCTACACCACACGCATTGACTGGAATGCGACCGAAAAACAGAAGGTGTTTGGCCGATTCAACATTGCCCGTCGTACGCAAACGGATACGATCAACACCGTAGCCCAGCAATTCCCCGGAGACCCCGAAACCGGGCAGATTATCGTGAAGGATTACGCGTGGGTTGTCGGACACACCTGGACCCTGGGATCATCCGTTGTGAACCAGGCGACCGCGGGAGTGTCACGTTCAGGGTTGGAATTTCCGGCAAACTTCGCTCCGGCGTTTCCGAACTCCTTCGCTTTCGGGGCGGGTCTTTCAGCGCCTTTCGCAAGCATCAGTTCCCAGGACCGGTTCGTTCTTGTGCCGACGATTCGTGACGATCTGACCTGGACCAAGGGAAGTCATACATTGGTATTTGGCGGCCAAGTTAAGCCGATAGATTCGGAATCGGGCTTGACCAACGACTTCAACTTTCCAACTATCGGTCTTGGTGGCCCTATTACGACACTTAACGCCTCGCTCCGCCCCACCACCATTGGCGCCGGCGCCACACGCACGGGCAACTATGATGCCGCGTTCGCTTTTCTGTTGGGAAGGTATGCTCAGGTCGCAACTAATTTTAATTATGACACTAACGGTACCGCCTTCGCTCCCGGCACGGGAAAGAATCGCGATTTCCGTTACAATGAATTCGAATTTTACGCGCAAGACAGTTGGAGAGTACGAAACAACCTCACGCTAACGTACGGGTTGCGCTGGCACTATTACCCTGCGCCGTATGAAGTTAACGGATTCCAGGCGGGTAATGACGTGGACTTCCGTAACCTGTTCGACATCAGGCAACTGAACGCCGCCGCCGGAATCAGCGGCGTACAGGCCGAGCCCCTCCTCCGCTACGACCTGATCGGCAGGGCCAACAACGCCCGTGGATACTATGAACCGGACCTGAACAATTTCGCCCCGCGATTGAACTTCGCCTGGACTCCCACATCTAAGAACAAGTTCCTTGAGAAGGTGTTTGGCGACCGTAAAACCTCTATCCGAGGAGGAGGATCCCTCGTATACGACCGTGTCGGCGGCGCGCTCACCTTTATTCAGGATCAGGTCACGTATCTCTTCGACAATTCAAGAACGACTACGTTCGGCGGCGCAAACGCTAACGCCGCATTGGCTAGTAATCCGCGTTTCACCGGAATCAACACTCTGCCGGTACAGAACGTCGCCCCCACAATTACCCGTCCTTTCACCCCATTCGTTGACGCCGCCGGGAACCCGACGGGGAATGCTACTGGAGATGCCAACTACGCGTTGGATCAACAGTTCAAGATACCGTATTCCATCCAGTACAGTTTCGGGTTCCAGCGCGAATTGCCGGGCAATTTCCTTTTGGAGATGGCTTATGTGGGACGGCAAGGGCGCAAGCTCTTCGCACAGGCGGACGCCTCACAGGTTCTGGATTTCAAAGACCCTGCTTCAGGCCAGTCAATGTTGGCGGCATTCAACGGGCTGCAGGCTCAACTTCTGGCCGGGGGGGCGATCACTCCGCAACCGTGGTTTGAGAATCAGATCGGCTCGGCCTTGGGGATTACTTGCGGAGGCGCCTGCACGGGGATTATTTCCGACAATTTCGCCGACCTGGTTCTGAATGGAGATACCGCCGATACTCTCCAGGCCATGTTCGCCAACGGACTCCTCAATCCGAATGTGGGCCTTAGCGCGCAATTCTCAACTAATGCCCTCATTACGAATCTGGGGTCATCAAGTTACAACGGGATGCTGGTCAGCCTGCGGAAGCGATTCTCGCGAGGCCTCGAATTCGACTTCAACTATAGTCTCTCTCACTCGATTGATAATCAGTCGAGCGTCGTGAATACGGTGTTCGGCGGGTTAATCTGCGATCTCCGCAATCTCCGGGTATGTCGCGGGAACTCCGACTTCGACATCCGGCATCTTCTGAACGTGAACGGGATCTATGAGCTTCCTTTCGGCCGGGGGCGCAAGTTCGGCGGGAACGCGCCTGGTTTCCTGAATGCCATCATCGGCGGATGGCAGGTTTCAGGTATTTACGTTCAGCGAAGCGGATTGGCTTTCAGTTCGACTACCGGCTCTTTCCCGGTAGGCTTTTCCTTCAACAGTCCGGCGGCCTTCAATAGCGCTAGCGGCAATTCGCTGAAAGGGCGAATCCGGGACGCTGAGGGAGGAACGATTCAGTTCTTCACTGATCCCAAGGCAGTCTTCGACACCGATAATCCTACGAGCGGCATTTTGCGTTTCCCCAAACATGGAGAAATCGGCAGCCGCAACACTCTTCGAGGCCCTCGCTTCTGGAATATCGACATGGCCCTTCAGAAGAGCATCAGGATGCCGTGGTCGGATGGACATGAACTGAGAATCATCTGGCAGTCCTTCAACGCCTTCAACAACCACGACTTTGGTTTACCGAACGCCAACATTTCGTCGCCCGCGTTTGGACAGATCACTACTTCTGCTACTACGCCGCGTGAAATGCAATTCGCGTTGCGCTACCAGTTCTAGTTGATTCGTCCACCCGAATCGGCTTTCAGGCTCCCTGAAACAGGGAGCCTTTTTTATTACGCCGACCCGCGCGACAAGCGCCAGGCTCATATCGCCTCCGAGTACTCGCCGAACATGCGTCGCATGGCGTCCGCGACTTCGCCCAAGGTCGCGTACGCCTCGACCGCCGCGATAATCCTCGGCATCAGGTTTTCGCCCGAACTCGCCGCCCGCTCTATTTCATTCAGCGCCGCCGTCGCCATAGCCGCGTCGCGTTCGGCCCGCACTTTCCGGACGCGTTCCACCTGCGCCCGCTCGAAGGCCGGATCGATCTTCAATATCGGGATCGTGGTCTCCTCTTTGATCTGAAATCGATTGACTCCGACGACGACCTCTTCTCCGGCCTCGACCGCCTTCTGATATTCGTAAGCGGCGCGCTCGATCTCGCGCTGAGGGTAGCCGGCCTCGATGGCCGCGAGCATCCCGCCCATCGCGTCGATTTTCTCGATGTATTCGGCGGCGAGGCGTTCGATCTCATTGGTCAAATACTCGACGGCGTAAGAGCCTCCGAGCGGGTCAGCCGTGTCGGCCACGCCCGATTCGTAGGCGATGACCTGTTGAGTCCGCAACGCGACGCGGGCCGCTTCCTCGGTCGGCAAACCCAAGGCCTCGTCCATCGCGTTGGTGTGCAGCGACTGCGCGCCGCCCAGGACCGCCGCCAGCGCCTGGACCGTGGTGCGGATGACGTTGACTTCGGGCTGTTGAGCCGTGAGCGTCGAACCGGCGGTCTGCGTGTGGAAGCGCAGCATCATTGATTTCGGATTCTTCGCGCCGAAGCGGTCGCGCACAATGCGCGCCCAGAGCCTGCGCGCTGCGCGGTATTTCGCCACCTCTTCGAGAAAGTTATTATGCGCGTTGAAGAAGAACGCCAGTCGCGGCGCGAAATCATCTATCAGCAACCCGGCGTCGAGCGCGGCCTGGACGTAGGCGACGCCGTCGGCCAGCGTAAAGGCGACCTCCTGGACGGCGGTCGAGCCGGCCTCGCGGATGTGGTAGCCGGAGATCGAGATCGTGTTCCAGTTCGGGACCTCCCCGGCGCAATAGGCGAAGATGTCGGTGATGATTCTCAGTGAGGCGCGCGGCGGGTAGATGTAAGTTCCGCGCGCAATATACTCCTTCAAAATGTCGTTCTGGATCGTGCCGTTGAGTTTGTCCGGCGCGACGCCCTGTCTCTTCGCGACCGCGATGTAGAGAGCCAGCAGGATCGAGGCGGTCGCGTTGATAGTCATCGAGGTCGAGACTTTGTCGAGCGGGATGCCGTCAAGGAGAGTCTCCATGTCGGCCAGCGAACAGATCGGCACGCCAACGCGCCCGACCTCGCCGCCAGCAAGCGGATGATCGCTGTCGTAGCCAATCTGCGTCGGCAGGTCGAAGGCCACAGACAGTCCGGTCACGCCGTGTTCGAGCAGGTATTTGTAGCGGCGGTTCGATTCTTCGGCCGTGGCGAAGCCGGCGTATTGCCTCATCGTCCACAAACGGCCCCGGTACATCGTCTCGTAAACGCCGCGCGTGAACGGAAACTCGCCGGGCGCGCCCAGGTCTCGCTTGACATCAAACGCGGAGTCCTCCGGCGTGAAATGATTTTTCAGTTCGACATCCGATGATGTGGCGAATTTCTCTTTTCGCTCTTTGGCTTTGGTCCTTGACATACGCAAATAGAATCCAGAAACGATTTGTGTTTAAATTGGTCTTCAATTTTACTGGTACTAACGGATTTTGTGGCGGCGCCCCCCGGAGGGGCGAAATGTTTATAGCAAAGTGGGCGAGTTTGGTTTTTAGCCCCAGCGGGGCGACATCCTCTTTGGGCAGATGTCGCTCCTGACGGAGCTTGGACGAATTATTTCCTCATTACTATAAACATTTCGCCCCTCCGGGGCTCACGTAATGGTCACAACCTCAAAATCCGTTAGTACCAGCAATTTTAAATCAAGTCCCCTGGGATTAGTACGGCGCCGATGCGGCGCGCTGCAATACATACCGAGGTAGAGTTTTGGATGAAAATCTGGAAAAACTGATCCGCGAGCTGGGCGAAGCGATCAACGACGCGATCAACGAATCGGAAGAGATTCACGAGGCGATGGAGCGAATCCGCGCATCCGGCGCTGATGTAATGCTCATCCTCGAAGCGACCATCGCGTTCAAAGAGAAACCCGCCTCTGAAGAAGAAGAGAAGCCCAATTTCAGGGACATTTCTATTGAACAGCGGCTGGCCGAGATCAGCTTCGAGGATCGGCAGTTTCTGAAGAGCCTGAACATCAAGTTTGATAATGACGAATAGTTTTGAGCGATACAGTATTGGGAGAGTGAGCGACCCGGGGCTCGATCAATAGGCCTATTGATCGAGCCCCGGGTCGCTCACTCTCCCAATACTGTATTGCCAGCTCTTAGCTCAGGCAATCTCCGGCACAAGCGATCCCTTTCGCTCGCCGCGCATCTTAACGAGCGCCGTCACGACCAGAAAGATCGCCAGCAAGATCAAGGCTGCGGCGGCCAGCCCGTTCATCATCGCCACGTCCACCCCATGCGCGGCGCGTAAATTGGCGAGCGTCAATTTCGCGAGCGACCAGAGCGTGATCGTCAACACGAAGAGCATCGGGAAGAGAGTGAACCAGACGCGCCGCCGCGCCTTGTAGAGCCAGAACGTGATGGCCAGGAGCGTCAGCGCCGCCAGCAACTGGTTCGACGCGCCGAACAGCGTCCAGAATTTCAGGTACGCCCCTTCCTGCGAGACCCAGAGCAAAAAGGCGGGCAGTAAGAGCGTGAGGAATGTCCCCAGGGCGGCGCTCGCGCGCGTGCGCCAGTTGAACAATTCCTGCACGATGTAGCGCCCCAGCCGCGCCGACACGTCGAGCGTGTCGAAGACGAAGGTCGAAAACGCCATCGCGCCGAAGGTGATGGCGAATTGCAGATTCTCCGGTCCGATTAGCAGCGTCATGAAACGCCCGATGCCGTTGCCGTAGATCGTGCCGGGCCGCAAACCGGCAATCTCGCCCGAAGTCACTATCATGATTGTCACCAGCGCGATGAGCGCGACAAAGCCTTCGGCCAGCATCGCGCCGTAACCCACCGCGCGCATGTGCGATTCGCGGGCGATCTGTTTGGAGGTGGTGCCCGAACAGACCAGGCCGTGGAAGCCTGAGCAAGCCCCGCACGCGATCGTCACAAAAAGGAACGGGAAAAGCGCCCCCGTCATCGTCCCCAGGTCCCAGGAGTTGAACATCGGCTGCTTAATCTCATAGCCGCCGAAGAAGACCCCAATCACGCCCAGGGCCAGCGCCAAATAAAGGACGAAACCTCCCAGGTAACCTCGCGGTTGCAGCAGCAACCATACCGGCGCAATCGAGGCGACAAAGCAGTAAGCGATGATCAACAGACCCCACGTCTTCACGTCCAAAATCAACCAGGTCGAAATCTTCGTCCCCAGCCAGGAGAGCGCGAGCGTCGCCGGAACGAAGATTACTGTGACCAGCCACAGCGGCGGATTCAAGTAGCGCTGGACGAGCCCTAGAATGAGGGCCAGGAGCAGGTACATAATGCTCGCCGCCGCGACCGCGCCGCCCGGGTTGAATGGCGCCCGCACTCCCGCAAGCTCCTCGGTCACGCCCGTGAAGCTCGCGGCGGTGATGTCGGCGAACGCGACGATGACGTATATGAGCGCGATCCAGATGAAGGCCATCATCGCCCGCCCCGCGCGCGGCCCCAGGTGCTCGCGCATTATCTCGGCGACCGAGCGCGCGCCATGGCGCACCGAAGCTGTCAGGCTACTGAAATCATGCACCGCGCCGATCAACACGACGCCGAGCCCGATCCACAGCAGACACGGGGCCCATCCCCAGACCTGGCAGGCCAGGATCGGCCCCGCGATCGGACCGGCGGCGGCGATGGCCGAAAAGTGTTGCGCGAAGAGATAGAACTTCGGCGTCGGCGCATAATCGATCCCGTCGTTACGCTCGCTCGCCGGGGTCGCGCGCGAGTCATCCAGAGCGAATTGGCGAGCCACCCAGCCGCCGTAAAGGCGATAGGCGACGACGAGTAGCGCCAGGAAAGACAAAGCGAGAAGTGGAAGATTCATATTTTCGATCTCGGTTGGAAAGATTTTTTCCGTTGATTTGCCGTCACATCGCGCCGTAGTGTAGCTTTCATTCAAAATGTTTTACAAGGAGCGCATCCACATAGTAACGACTTATGGTCTTGAGAATTAAATGACGCCATAGCAGGGATCTGCCCTTCGCGGCCTTTGCGTCTTTGCGCCTTTTCGAGAACCGCCGCCTGAATGAGAAAGCCCATTTCTCGCCAAGACGCAAAGGCGCAAAGGCCGCGCCATTTAACTCTCAAGACCATAAGTCATTACTAGGTGGGTTTACTGAGGAGAAAAGGTGAAAAGACTCAACTATCATTCAATCAATATCGTGCTCTGCCTTGCGATCTTCGCGTCAATAACCACTTTCGCCCAATCTGAAAAGGTCACCCTCAAAATGGTCCCCGGGCCAAATCAGACGGTTCGGATGAGGGCGATTCAGGATATGGAGCTGGACATGAGCTTCGAGAGCGAAACTCCCTCGGCCGCCGCTTTGCCCGAACCGGTGAAGATGATGGCCAGGGCTGTCTTTGCGCTGACACAGAAGGTCGGAACGCCGGACAAGGAGGGTAATGTCAACGCGGAGGTGACTTACGATGAGGTAAGTTCCGAAATATTGGTGAACGGCCAACCGACGCAGATCGACGATAAGGTCGACAAGTTCATCGGTAAAAAGATTATGACGACCTTCAACAGACGGGGCGAGATGATAGACCTCAAAATTCCTCCCGATCTGGGGCTGCCGGAAGAATCATTCAAACAACTGTTGAAATCGTTATACGGCAATCTGCCTCAAACGCCGATCGGAGTGGGAGAGGTTGCGACGGCGCCGTTGGACTTCACCGTCCCGCTTCCCGTACCCGGCGCGCCGCCACTGAAAATAGACGGTCAGATAAAATCCAAGCTGGTCTCCGTCGAAAAGGGCGCGACTGGCCGGACAGCCAGATTCGACCAAACAATGGACGGCAAGATGGTCAGCGACATGGAAATCCCCGGGCCGAACGGCCAGATCAAAATGAGCCTCGATTTCAAGTTGAACGGCGGGGGCGGTATGGTGATGAATGTTGACAACGGCGTGCTGAAATCGAGCGATTCGAAGGTTACTTTCAGCGGCAAGCTCAAAATGGCCGGCGAATCGGGCGCGGCGAAATTGCCAACGATCAATTTTCAGGGGATGATGAAGGTCACGGTTACGGGGAGCAATTGATCGAAACTTTCCGGCAGTGGAGTATTCAACAATGATAAATCGATTAGCAATCGTTGGCGGCAGTATTGTCACACGGGATGAAGTGATCGAAAACGGCGTCGCGCTCTGCGAAAACAGTTACATCAAAGCCGTCGGCTCGTCGAGCGCGATCGAGCCTGAGCCCGGCTCGCGGATCATCGACGCCAGGGGGCGCGTCGTCATGCCCGGCTTCATCGATACGCACTTCCACGGCAGCGGCGGCGACGACGTGATGGCCGACGGCGCCGAAGGGATTCGGCGAATCTCCCGCGCATTGTTGAAATTCGGGACGACTGGATACCTGGTCACGACCGTAGCCGCGCGCCACGAAGAGCTGATGCGCGCCGTCGAAGCCACGATCGCGGCGGAAGAAGACGACTCGTTCGCGGCTGAGATTCTCGGCCTGCACATCGAAGGCCCTTATATCAACCCCAAGTTCAAAGGCGCGCAGCCGGAAAGTGGCATCCGTGATCCGAACTTCGACGAATGCGCCCAACTGCTCGACGCTGCGGCGGGCCGGATCAAAATCATGACCATCGCCCCCGAACTGCCTGGCGGACTGGAGATGATCAGAACGCTCGCGCGCGCCGGCGTCGCGCCATCGGTGGGCCACTCCGAAGCCGATTACGACACAGCGCTCGCCGCAATCGAGGCCGGGGCCACGCGCGCCACGCACCTCTTCAACGCGATGTCGGGCGTGCACCACCGCAAGCCGGGGCTGGCCGCTGCGGCGTTGAACGAACCCGGCCTTTGCGCCGAGATGATCTGCGACGGAGTACACGTCAACCCGCGGATGGTCGCCTTGGCATGGAAGGCGAAAGGGCGCGGCGGAATGACGCTTGTCACTGACGCTGCCGCCGCGCAGGGCGTGGGCGACGGCGTCTTCACGCTCGGCGGCTTCCCTATTCAGGTACGCGGGCCGCTCTGCACGTTGATGGACGGCGTGACGATCGCCAGCTCGGTATTGACTATGAACCGCGCCGCCGCCAACGCGATCTCTTTTGCCGGAATGAGTCTGATCGACGCGGCCCACACGGCGTCGCACGCGCCAGCCGAGGTCTGCGGCGTGGCCGACCGCAAAGGCTCAATCGAAGTGGGCAAAGACGCCGACCTCGCAATCCTGAACCCTGATTTTTCGGTCTCGCATACGATCCGCGCCGGAGTGGTGGCCTATCAGGCGAGCGACGCCGTTTAAACACGGCTCGGCGCTTGCCTGCTCAGTCAAGAAGGCGTTAGATCAGCTTTCAAACGCTTGTACTGGTTGGTAAGCGGTACGGTCAGTAAATCGCGAAATCGGGAAGAATGCGCATAAATCGAAAGACACCTGGGTACTGTTCGCTTTCAGCGTGCAGTCTCGGCGGGAAGCGCATTGATCGAAATCAGACTTCTCCAAAGTCGCCATGCCTAGGTTGAGCGATCATCGGCTGCAATCATGAGCTTCCAATTCCGGGCGCGCTTTAGTTTCCAATAGGCTTGCCGCATACGCCTGCACGCTGGAAGCGAACAGTACCCAGGTTTGCGCCAATCAATGTACGGGAAATGGACCTCTTCGATCATTTCGCGATTTACTGACGGTACCGGGAGCGGTAGCGACCGGGCGCCAGTGACCCGGTCGCTACCGCTCCCGGTACCGTGCCGCGCCGCAACCAGGGCGATTAAACGAATCGCCCGACACCGTACACTCATTTGCAATCCGCTCTATTTCAGAGGCCCTTCAGCCAGATGTTCCGATACTCCACTTTCATCGGAGGGCCTTGGTGCAACTGGAATCCGATCAATCCGCCCATCGCGCGGTTCGTCGCGTCGTCATCAATCGAGGCGGCCATCAGACGCCCGTTCAGAACGTGCGTGAGCGCATTCCCTCGGGCGACGACGTGGAGTTGATTCCAATCGTTGACCTTGATCAGACTCTTGAGGTCGTCGCCTCCGCCCAGGTTGGCGACAACCTGCTTTTTACCCTGTTGCAGACGCGTCATCTGGCCGCGCATAGCGAGAAAGCCGCGCCCGCGCTCCTCGTAAAGCTGCCCAGTGAACGTGTTCTGGAAATCTATGTCGGCTTGATAGCCCTTCAAGACCCACTTGCCTACTTCAGGAAGTTCTAGGCTGCGGTACTGCACGCCGCTGTTGGTCGAGTTGATGCGGTATTCCAGTTTGAGTTCAAAGTCCTTCGGCTGGCCGCCGCGCCAGATAAGAAACGTGTTCGCCTTCAGCGGCTTTTCCGCCGTGCTCTCGCCGACGATGGCTTCGTTCTCCGCTCGCCAGAAATCGGGATCGCCGTCCCACCCCTTCAGGCTCTTGCCGTCGAAGATGGATTCAAACCCGGTGTGATCGTCCGGCGCCAGCGCTTCGATGCCCGACCCCCGACCGGCGCCGCCTCGCGGTGGGCCTTGTGGCGCGCCGGCCTGCTGCGCGCTCGTGTAGATTTCCTGAAAGGCCAGAACTGCCGCCGCGAGCAAAGCGGCGGAGGAAATTGCGACAAGCTTTTTCATAAGACTCTCCTTCGCGAACTGTGAAACGAGGCAGGTAAGGCGCCAGCCTAAACGCTCTCCCATTGCCTTGTTTTTGCTGATTTCAATACCGCGTCGGTCACATAATCCGTCGCCAGGCCGTCCCTGAACGTCGGCGCGGCGTCTTTGCCCGCGCCGAGCGCATCGAGGAAATCGGCGAACTGGTGGATGAAGGTGTGTTCGTAGCCGATCTGCAGCCCCGGCACCCACCAGCGTTTCATGTAGGGGTGA
>Ga0154003_1000136_pt1 | contig 22143 bp, 36 predicted proteins | sample TSFL087MetaG_FD_104679 | JGI IMG/M metagenome (GOLD analysis project Ga0154003, IMG submission 104679) | Attine ant fungus gardens microbial communities from Florida, USA - TSFL087 MetaG | ecosystem: Host-associated > Fungi > Mycelium > Unclassified | place: USA: Florida, Lake Talquin State...
GTCATCCGAAGACTCTGTCATGCTTCACGCGCTCGACTTGCATGTATTAGGCACGCCGCCAGCGTTCGTCCTGAGCCAGGATCAAACTCTCCGTGTTGGTCTTTCTCTTGCCTTCCTCTGAAGACCTTTCGCGTCTGTCTTGGCGTCTTTCCAAAGGTTTCCCTTTGTGCGCTTGGCTTTTTGTTCAGTTTTTAAAGAACGATCAATCTGTGTTCGACAGCTTAATTAGTTTAACACATTACTAACATAGATGTCAATAAATTATTTCAATAAAAATCACTATTTTTTTAGTAACAACTCAATAAACATATCATGTAATCGTCATTTAAGTCAAGAAAAACTTTCATGCGCTACAGATTCGCAAATTAAGTGTCGATAAACATCGTAGCACCTCTACAGTTAGATGTCAATACACCCCAGTGATATTCTTAACAAGAATATCGCTATTTCATTGAAAGCTATCTTTCACTAAACTCTCTCCGCAAATATTTTACACATTGCTCAACAGGTACAATCCGCCTCATAATCTTGAACAATAGCTGATAGCGCTCTTCCATCACTCGTCTAACAATATGAGTCATCTCACTGTCAGCCATCTCTAAATCTAATTCTTCAAGCTCCTTTTTTAATAAATATTCTATCTCCCACACTTCCTCATCTTTAAAAAGCACACCAAGCACCTTTCATCAACTCCATCATGACAAGATATTTTCTTTTGCTCAATCGCAATCTAGTCATATCCTGTCCAAACAAAAATAAAATAGTACAAACCATTTGACGGGGGACAAGTCGATGTTATTTATCTGGATATTACACGGGCGTAAAATTAAAAATATATTGTTTATTTTAGTCACTGCTTTTTTTGCTGCTTTAGTTGCTTACATTCAAAACGAGGAAATGACCGTTTTTTCTACTTCTAACGGACCACGTGCTTTATCCAATGTTGAAACAAACAAAAAACAGATCACCCTATCATTCGATGTCGGTTGGGGAGACGATAATTTAAAGCCTATGCTAGACTACCTTGATGACAATAAGATTCCTGCGACGATCTTTATTACGGGCGAATGGGCTGAACGTCACGCTGAATTGGTAGAAGAAATGAAAAATAAGGGGTTTGAAATCGAATCTCATGGTTATAATCATAAACCTTATACCACTCTGAAGCCTTATGAAATCAAGAGAGATATTTCCCTCGCTAATACAGCCATCGAAAAAGCAGGCGGAGGAAAACCTACATACATTCGACCACCCGAAGGAAAAATAAATCAAGAGGTGATCAAAACAGTAACCACGACGCAGCAACAAATCGTGCTCTGGAATATCAACCCACAAGATTGGAAATTACGGAAGGCACAAGCCATCGCTCAAGAGGTTATTCAACAGACCACAAACGGTAGCATTATTAGGCTCCATGGCTCCGATTCTGCCATACAAACCCTCAAAGCATTACCGATCATCATTGGTCAATTGAAGCAAAAAGGATTCACCTTTGTTACTTTAACAGAGCTTATTTCAGATGCAACACTCAATCTTGAAAATATAGATTAACTAACATTCACACAATCAATCCATCTCTGTGGGAAATGGGTTGATTAGTTTTTCAACCATCTAGACGCTATTTCCCCTCCTTTCATCGCCTCCTTATCCTTAATGAGATGCAATATTAGTAGTATAGAGGAAAAACTCCATTTGGCTTATGACGCTGAATAGACCTCCGAGAACAGGTATCACCATCAGGTTGATAAAAAATCCGCTGCTGTGGTCATCATATAACCCCTATATACTTGTAATGCCAATAACCACGCCCGCAACACAGCTCGATAAGAGCCTTTTTAAAAAGTACTACCCATTTTCTTACACTCACCCAACATCCCTCAAATCCCCTTGTTCACACTCAATTTACCAAGGACATTTAAAAAATCCAACCAAAATTTGACTGTTATAGAATAAATTAATCTGACAAGCATCATCTTAAAAGATAAGAACTCTTGTTAACTTATACCGTTGAATTCATAAACCATCTCGGATTGTCCCTGGATATAGCGTTATTGAAATTTTTTCCCATTCACGCTAAAAGGAGGTCAAGTTAAAGTGAAAGCCTTTCATAAAATATTTTATCTGCTTCTCTTTCTTTTACTGATAACCGGGTGCTCCTCACAACCCTTAACCCAGAGCAACGAACCTGATTATCAAACCACTAAAAAGATGGTCATTGACATGCTAAAAAGCGACGAAGGTAAGAAGGCGCTTCAGGATATATTCAGTGATGAGCAATTTCAAACACAACTCATCATGAATCAAGATTTTGTAAAAAAAACAATTTCAGACACCCTAACCTCTAATAAATCCAAAGCCCTGTGGATGCAGATGATTGCAGATCCTGACTTCTCCAATAAACTGGCGCAAGCCATGCAAAAAAATAACGAACACGTTCTGAAAAAATTGATGAAAGATCCCGCTTACCAGCAGTCAATGATGACCATCCTCCAAGCCCCCACACTACAGGATCAGTATTTGGATTTATTAGCTACAGAGCCCTTTAGAAAACAAATTCAAAAAGAAATCATTGAAACCATGGAAAGCCCACTCTTTCACACGCAAATGACACAGGCGCTCGAAAGCATCATAAAAAAAGAAATGAAAAAAGGACATGACACGAGCACCGAGACCCAAGAAGAAAGTCAAAATGTCCAATAGCACTTGCCCCAATGCTTAGATCAAAACGAGATAAAAAACAGTCCATCCTTTATTGCTAACACCGTTTAATGAAACACATGAAGTTTATCTTAAAGCTCTGCCTCTAAATATATACAATCAAAACCACCAGTGTGAACTGGTGGTTTGCTCTGCGGCTGAAAGCCTCTTTTACCAGCCTCGGCCTGAAAGGCCCACCGAAAGGGTTTCCCTCTTGCACCCCATTCACTCACTGATTCTAAAGAATCTCTTATTTCTTCTTATTTTTTTGTCCGGTAAACGGATCCTGTTCTTCGAACAAGGTCAATTGATCACTCATATAATCTTCTTTGAGCTGATTTCTAATGTAATCTTGAATCTGCTTCTTGTTCCGATCCACTGTATCTACATAGAACCCTCGACACCAAAATTTTCGATTCCCATATCTATATTTTAAGTTGGCATGTCGATCGAAAATCATCAAACTACTTTTTCCTTTTAAATAACCCATAAATTGAGACACACTTAACTTGGGTGGGATACTCACAAGCATATGAATGTGATCAGCACAGGCGTTGGCTTCGTGTATGGTCACGCCTTTACGCTCACATAAGTCTCGAATGATTTGTCCTATACTATACTCTTTTTATAATAACCATAAATCACTTGTCTTCTGTATTTGGGAGCAAATACTACATGATACTTACAATGCCATGTGGTGTGTGCTAAACTATCCTTATCCTTCATAGGATGCGCCTCCTTTGATGGTGAGATAGAGTGGTCGGGAAACCAGCTTTATCTTATCATTTTCAAGAGGCGTTTTTGATACCACGCTAAAAGCTTTCCGGAACCCCTGGCATAGCCAGGGGTTTTCAAAAGCATTAAAAAAAGCCACGACACAAGCCGTGGCCTCACCCTTAATCAGCAAGTTGATCAACAACCTTTGTTGCAATCTCTATATAAATCTGCCCAACTCTATGATCCCCTGCATAAACACCCGGAGCAAAGACATCATCGTTTTCATCCGGTTGATCCAAAGGAATTTGACCGAGAAGATTGGTTTCCAATACCTCGCTTAACTTCTCACCGCCACCTTTGCCAAACACATACTCTTTCTCACCAGTCAGCTTACTTTCAAAGTAAGCCATGTTTTCAATAACCCCAAGAATATGGTGCTCATTCTTTATCGCCATGGCTCCAGCACGAGCCGCAACAAAGGCTGCTGTCGCATGAGGAGTTGTTACAATAATCTCTTGGCACTGAGGAATCACAGAGTGCACATCCATCGCAATATCTCCCGTTCCTGGAGGAAGATCAAGAATTAAATAATCCAAGTCCCCCCAATCGACTTCTGTAAAGAAATTATTCAACATTTTTCCAAGCATAGGTCCCCGCCAAATAACCGGAGAGTTGTCTTCCACAAAAAAGCCCATGGAAATCACTTTAACACCGAAACGCTCAACAGGCATAATGCGCTTATCAACAACTTGGGGCCGATTTTCAACCCCCATCATATCCGGGACACTAAATCCATAAATATCAGCATCAAGAATCCCTACTTTTTTCCCTAAACGATTCAATGCAATAGCAAGATTGACTGACACCGTCGACTTTCCAACACCACCCTTGCCGCTGGCAACAGCAATAAACTTCGTTTTACTTCCTTTTGACAAAATGGTTGGTTTCCCTTCTGGAATCCCACCTAATTGCTCGATTTCATCCTCGTTCAAAGGCTCAAACCTCAATCCTACAGACTCCGCTCCCACATCTTTAAGCTTTTGAACAATTTCCTGTTGAACTTGCATTTGTTCAGGGGTTTTTGTCTTTGCGAGAGCCACCTTGACACTCACAAAGGATTCGGTTATTTTAATTTCCCGTACACCATTGGTTTCAACGATATTTTTATGTAAATGCGGATCGTTTACTGTTTGCAACACCTCAAGAACTTGATCTTCTGTCATCATGTAAAAACCTCCTTCAATCTCCATTTAGTATAACAATTTCCCCACCAAAAAGAAAAAAAGAAATCCAGCTTAAACATGCCGTTTTTATATCGATGAAACAGGTCAAAATATGACCGCTTTGTTCACGACACCCTTGACACCCCTAAAAGGCATCTCCTAAGAAGCAGGCGCTTTCTCATCGGTATAATATCGAAAAATGCCTTTATAAATTGACTCGGCTATTTTATTTTGATATTTACGTTTTACAAGTAACCCTCTTTCCACATCATTAGATAAAAAGCCCACCTCTACTAATGAAGATGGAACCCTGGATTGTTTGAGTAAAAATACGTGCTCAATCGTCTTAGCCTGCCGATCTGTATTTTCCAAATCCTTGCGAAGAGAATCTTGGATAAAAGAAGCTAATTTTTTATTTGCTTCTGATTGAGGATGATAAAAGGTTTGTGCTCCTCTCCATTTTGAAGAAGATATTTTATTTAAATGAATGCTGATAAACATATCGGGAGCAGACTTGTTTATGATCTCTAATCGTCGGTTTAAATCCTGAGTTTTACGATTGCTCAGCCTCTTTATATCTGTATCAGCGAGATCAATGTCCCGATCTCTGGTCATAATCACAAACGCTCCTACTTCTTGAAGATAATCCCTTACTTTTTTAGTCACGCTTAACGCAATATCATCTTCTTGAACATTGTCACTATCCGCTCCCCCATCTGAACCCCCATGCCCAGGATCTAGCACAATCACTCTGCCAGCCAAGGGTAAGTTCCAATGATCCCACGAATGACGTGTTAACACATCATAGTTAAGTATCAATATAAATAATAAAACCGCTAATATGATGATTGCTTTTTTAAAGCGCCCTTGCATACCTATACCCTCCATCCCAATCAATCCATAACCTTATACAATCTATATGGGACAAAGGCAACATATATGAAAATATTGTATTAGTGCAATCTTAATCGATGGAGCCGGATGGCATTATCCAATCCCTCTCCCCACCAATAATATAAAAAATCCTTGCATGCTTTATAAAGACCTTGAAGCATGATTTGGTCCGAAGTATGCCAAAATGCCCAAAAATCAACAAAATCATCCGTCAACCGTTTAAATAGCTTCTCACTACGCATATAAATGGATTGAACATCTTCACCGTAATAACCATGCCTTCCATAGGAAGCTCCCAATAAATAGGATTCAATAGCGTAATCTAAGCACATATCTGAGATTATTGAATGATAACCCTCCAAGACAACTTGAAAAAAGGGATTAAAATAATCTGACATAACCGTTTCAATTTCAGGTATTGAAAGCTCTTTTAAGGTTTTTCGCTCAAAATCAAGCTGCTTATGGCGATATTTATCATGAAAATTCATAATCATTCCCATCCATTAGCCCTCCTTTCTTCATTAGTTTTCGTTACAAAAAAGCCCTCCATCCTAACACCTTTTGCCATGTGAATAATTGACAAAAATGATAAGCTATCTCATAGAAGTCCGGGACAATTGAAACACTATGTTACATAACCAAAAGGGTTTTCAAAAAATAAAAAAGCTCATCAGCTACTTAAGTTATTTACATCGTGTAGCAAAACTCGAAAACAAAATAAATAACTCGTATCTTCTCTCGTCACAGTTCAACACCATTATTTGGAATTAAACCGCAAAAAAAAAGCATCAGCAACATGCTAATGCTTCCAATTATATTTTTGTATTGTTATTTTCTAGAATATTTTCAAGTTTATTTTTCAATTATAACCACAAATATTATTTAAACATAAAAAAACCCTTTTCACCAAAGTAAAAAGAGCCTTGAAACATAGGTTTAGTTTATTATCGCTTCGAGAATTGTGGTGCACGACGAGCGCCTTTAAGACCGTATTTCTTACGTTCTTTCATACGTGAATCACGTGTTAAGTAACCAGCACGCTTAAGCGCTGAACGAAACCCAGGATCTGCTTGTAATAATGCACGAGCAACGCCATGACGAATAGCACCTGCTTGACCAGTGAAGCCTCCGCCATTTACATTGACCAATACATCGTATTTTCCTTCTGTGTCAGTTTCGACTAAAGGCTGCTTGATTACTTTTTTCAAGGTTTCAAAAGCCATGTAATCATCGATGCCACGTTTGTTGATTGTAATCTGTCCTTCTCCAGGAACAAGGCGGACACGGGCAACAGATTTTTTACGACGACCTGTGCCTATATATTGTACTTGTGCCAATGGTTTCCCTCCTTATCTAACCTCTTAATTCGTAGCTTTCAGGCTTTTGTGCTTGATGTGGATGTTCATTGCCTGCATAGACATGAAGCTTCTTAGCCATCTGACGTCCCAAGCTATTGTGTGGTAACATCCCTTTGATTGTTCTTTCGAGCAATTCCCTAGGATATTTACGGCGCATCTCAGCTGCTGTCCGCTCTCTAAGTCCACCAGCCCATCCGCTATGATTATAATATTTTTTATCTTGAAGTTTCTTACCAGTAAATTCAATTTTTTCAGCATTAATGATAATAACATTATCACCAGTATCAACATGCGGTGTATAGATTGGCTTGTGCTTGCCGCGCAAAATAGACGCAACTTCACTTGCCAAACGACCAATCGTTTGACCTTCTGCGTCAACAATCAACCATTTGCGCTCTATATCTTGTGCTTTTGCCATATAAGTAGTACGCACAGTATCCCCTCCTCTAAAGGCGTCATTTCGTTATAGAATCCATTTATATAGTTTACGGGGCTATGAGTGGTTTCATTTATAGAAATGCCGAATCATACTATATAATAATTATCGCTCAATGTCAAGATAGATTTACACTTACAGCATATTCATAGTCTCATGGCTAACTTCCCAGAGATATAATCCTTGTGGTGGTGCTGTGGCAAAAGCTTTTTTGCGATCTTTCATTGTCAGGATCGTAGCAATAGCCAATGGAGTCGCCTTGCCTTGCCCAATGGCCAATAAATTACCAACTGCAATCCGTACCATTTGATAAAGAAAGCCATTGCCAACCATAGAAATGACCAACTCATCCTCCTGTTGATCAATTCGCACATCATATACCGTCCGCACCTTGTCGATCACTTGTGTGCCCGCAGCACAAAAAGCCGAAAAATCATGAGTACCGATGATATATGTAGCCGCTTCTCGCATAGCTGCAATATCCAAATCATTTGGGACATGGTAGGTGTAAAAGCGCCGAAACAGGTCTGGTTGCTGTCGACGTAAAATCCGGTAGCGGTATTCCTTATGACTCACATCAAACCGCACATGAAAATCATCAGCAACTTCCTGTACCTGCTTGATGAAAATATCATCTGGAAGCAATGTATTTAGAGCTTTGCACCAATTTTCATCTGGAAGCAATAAAGGACTGTCAAAATGAATAACTTGACCGACAGCATGGACACCTGCATCCGTCCTACCTGAAGCAGTGACTCGAATTGCCTTGTCTTTGTGCATGCGTTTGAGCGCCTCTTCCAGCTCCCCTTGTACCGTCCTTCGATTAGCCTGAATCTGATAACCCGAGAACCTTGTCCCATCATACGCAAGCACACATTTTAATCGTGCCAATAGCGTCAACTCCTTAACAACCACAGCACAGGAATCAATAAGAAGATAATAACGAGCAAGCTACTGTCGCGTAACTCCCAATTAAATAAACGTAGCTTAGTACGACCTTCATCTCCGTGATATCCGCGCGCCTCCATCGCCATGGCTAAATCCTCAGCACGTCGAAAAGCACTGATGAATAGCGGAATAAGCAACGGTAAGATTGCCTTAACACGTTGCATAAGCGGTCCAGAGGAGAATTCTACCCCTCTAGCAGTCTGAGCCTTCATAATTTTTTCGGTTTCTTCCATAAGCGTCGGAATAAATCGGAGCGAAATGGACATCATTAGAGCAAACTCATGGACAGGAAAACGTATTTTTTTCAAGGGTCTTAGCAAGATTTCCAAACCATCTGTAATATCCATAGGCGTTGACGTTAAAGTAAGCAAAGTAGTTGAAATGACAATCATGAGCAAGCGAATCGAGATGAGCAATGCCTGCCTCAAACCACCTGTCGTCAATTGAAACCACCCGTAGCCAAAGAGCTCGTGCCCACTTCGTGTAAAAAAGGCATTTAATAAAAACGTAAGCACAATGATAAATAAAATAGGCCTTAAACCTTTATAAATAAATCTTAACGGCACTTTAGATAGTAGGATAGCAACACAGGTTATAGCAACCAAAACAGCATAGCTTATCCAATTATTAGCAATAAAAACAATGATTACAAAAGCAAAAACTGCAATAAGCTTAGAGCGGGGATCCATGCGATGAATAACAGATTGGACTGGCACATATTGTCCAATGATAATATTCATAACCTATCCCTCTCCTTTAACAAACGCTCAGCAATATGAGCCGCTGTCGCATCAATACTAAATAGAGGAGCCATAAAATCCTTTTCCGTCTTCTCACTTAAAAAATGTAAAAATTGCATGGTCTGGGGAATATCTAGACCAAGATGAGTCATATGCTCCACATCTTGAAAAATCTTTTCTGGGTGGTCTTTAACTACCATACGTCCATGATCCATAACCATGATTTCATCTGAATATAAAGCTGCATCATCCATATTGTGCGTGACCATAATAATGGTTAACCCCTCGTGCTTATTCAAACGGACAAATAATTCCATAATTTCACGATGTCCTCTCGGGTCTAATCCAGCGGTTGGCTCATCTAATATAAGCACTTCTGGCTCAATCGCTAAAACACCCGCTATCGCTACACGCCGCATTTGACCACCACTCAAATCAAAGGGGGACTTATCCAGCACAGATTCCGGAAGATGTACCAACTTGATGGCTTTACGTGCTCTGCGTCGCGCTTCCTCCATTGAAACACCAAAATTAATTGGACCAAACATAACATCCTTCTCTACAGTTTCTTCAAACAGCTGATGTTCTGGATATTGAAAAACCATACCCACCTTCTGTCGTAAAGCCTTCAGATCCTTTGTCTTACTTCCGGCTACCAGTACTTTATCGCCAACGATTACTTCACCCCGAGTCGGCTTTAATAAACCATTGAGATGCTGCAAAAGTGATGATTTTCCCGAGCCAGTATGTCCAATAATCGTTAAAAAAACTCCTGAAGTAATCGACATCGTAATATCCCGAAAAGCAACACGCTCAAAAGGAGAATTCGGTTGATAAACATGAGTTAAATTTTTGATGATAATGTCCACAGCTCGTTCACCAATTCCTTTTGTGTAAAAGCTTGATCAGATAATGGAACACCGTGACTTTTGAGCGCTTGATGTAGCTTCACCGTAAAAGGCAAATCCAACCCCAGTTCGATAAGCCCTTCTGGTTCCATAAAAATATGAGAAGGTTGACCTTCTCTCACCACTTGACCTTTATCCATGATTATCATACGGTCAGCACTGGAGGCTTCCTCCAAATCGTGGGTAATCGATATAACCGTTATCCCTTTTTCCTTATTCAAACGTCGCACCACATTGAGAACATCTTTCTTACCTTGAGGATCTAGCATCGATGTCGCTTCATCTAAAATGATTATCAAAGGCTCCAAAGCAATGATTCCAGCAATGGCTACTCGCTGCTTCTGCCCTCCTGAAAGACGATGGGGTTCACTCTGCATGAATTCCTGCATATCAACGGCTTGTAGAGCGACTTCCAAACGCCTTAACATTTCCTCGCGTTCTATTCCATGATTCTCCATGCCAAAAGCGACGTCATCTCTCACTGTCGTTCCAACAAATTGATTATCAGGATTTTGAAAGACCATGCCAACGAGCCTACGAATGTCCCACAATGAATCAGTCGTTCGAATGGACTGATTCTGCACATGAACATTACCTTTTTCCGGCAATAATAGCCCATTGAAGCATTTAGCCAATGTCGATTTTCCAGAGCCATTATGTCCAATAATGGCTAACCATTCACCCGAATATATCCTTAAATGGATATCCTTAAGTGCCCAATCCTCCACATCATGATTATATCTAAACCATACATTATCTACTGCAATGATCTCCTCTTTACCCAATGAATCACCCCTCACACAAGAAGTGAGTGTATATAAAGAAAAAGGGCAATAAAGCCAAGTTCAAGACCTCATCAACCCGCTTTGCCCTTTTGATGTTTATACTAATTCTATAATAGCCTGCTCTGCGTTATCACCACGACGTGGTCCTAACTTAAGAATACGCGTGTAACCACCTTGACGTTCTTGGTAACGAGAAGCAATATCATCAAACAATTTTTGGACAGCATATTGTCCAGTTTCTTCATTGGCAACTTCATTGCGAACGAACGAAGCGGCTTGACGACGTGCGTGTAAATCGCCTCTTTTACCCAAGGTGATCAATTTTTCAACGATAGGACGTACTTCTCTAGCTTTAGCTGCAGTCGTCACAATTCTTTCGTTGATGATTAAGTCCGTAGCCAAATCACGGAACAACGCTTTGCGTGCAGAAGTATTTCTGCCTAATTTTGCATATGCCATATTACAGAATCCTCCTTTTCATCAATTTAGCTGCTTTTTTGCGCAAAAAAGACAGTTGGAATAGATTCAATCTTCATTTCTCAAGCCCAAACCTAAATCGGTAAGCTTTTCTTGCACTTCTTCAAGCGACTTACGACCTAGATTCCGAACCTTCATCATGTCTTCTTCAGACTTTTGGGCAAGCTCTTGAACAGTATTTATACCAGCACGTTTAAGACAATTATAAGACCTTACAGAAAGATCAAGTTCTTCAATAGTCATTTCCAAAACTTTTTCCTTTTGATCCTCTTCTTTTTCAACCATGATTTCAGCATTTTGTGCTTGATCAGTCAAACCAACAAAGATATTCAAATGTTCTGTTAAAATCTTAGCGCCTAGAGAAATCGCCTCTTCAGGTCTAATACTACCATCAGTCCACACATCGAAGGTTAATTTGTCATAGTTAGTGACTTGACCCACTCGTGTATTTTCTACTTGGTAATTGACGCGAGAAACTGGCGTATAAATAGAGTCAACGGGAATGACACCAATCGGCAGATCATCATGATTATTGCCTTCTGCTGGAACATACCCTCTTCCTTTTTTCGCAGTCATCTTCAGATGAAATCGAGCACCCTTTGCTAAGGTTGCAATCGTTAGGTCCGGATTAAGAATCTCAACATCACTATCATGAACGATATCTGCTGCAGTAACAATTCCTTCACGTTGGACATCAATCTCAAATGTTTTCTCTTCATCAGAGTAAATCTTCATTGCGAGATCCTTAATGTTAAGGATAATTGCAGTAACATCCTCAACAACGCCATCCATTGTTGTAAATTCATGCAGTACATTATCAAACTGGACAGTAGCCACTGCTGTACCCGGGAGGGAGGATAATAGAATACGTCTTAAGGAATTACCCATTGTCGCACCATATCCGCGTTCCAACGGCTCTATGACAAATTTGCCATACTTCGCATCATCGCTGATTTCAATCGTTTCAATTTTCGGTTTTTCGATTTCAATCATTCAACTAAACCCTCCTTCAATCGTACAATCGTAGAAACTCAGAGCCAATAAACTTGCCCAAGAGTATGGATGTGCAACCTAATTCTCTTTGAAAAGCTATCTCATCCCATATACATACTTGCCATTATTAACAAAAATGACAATATTCATACGATATTAGACGCGACGGCGTTTCGGTGGACGACATCCATTATGAGGAACGGGTGTCACATCACGAATTGCTGTAACTTCAAGTCCCACAGCTTGTAAAGCACGGATTGCTGCTTCACGACCAGAACCAGGCCCTTTTACGGAAACTTCAATGGACTTCATACCATTTTCCATTGCTGTTTTCCCTGCAGTTTCAGCAGCAGTTTGTGCAGCAAATGGGGTAGATTTACGTGAACCCTTAAATCCAAGACCTCCAGAACTTGCCCAAGAAATCGTATTACCGTGTGGATCCGTTACGGTGACAATCGTGTTGTTAAATGTAGAACGAATATGAGCGATACCACTCTCGACATTCTTTTTGACACGACGCTTACGTCCTGTGCGATTATCATTACGTTTAGCCATGACTTATCTAAACCTCCCTTATTTTTTCTTGTTTGCCATCGTTCGGCGTGGACCTTTTCTCGTACGAGAATTGTTCTTAGTGTTCTGCCCACGAACAGGCAATCCACGACGATGCCTAATACCACGATAGGAACCAATTTCTATCAAACGCTTGACGTTAAGGGAAACTTCACGACGAAGATCACCTTCAACTTTATACTTGTCGACCTGTTCACGAATGCGGCCTAACTCTTCTTCGGTTAGATCACGTACTCGAGTATCTTCTGAAACATTGGAATCTCTTAAAATGTCTTGCGCCGTCGTTTTTCCAATACCATATACATAGGTTAAAGAAATCACAATGCGTTTTTCTCTTGGTATATCAATGCCTGCAATACGTGCCAAATGCGTACACCTCCTAACGATTATCCTTGTTTTTGTTTATGTTTCGGATTCTCACAAATCACCATGACGGTACCCTTACGACGAATGATCTTACACTTTTCACACATGGGCTTTACCGACGGTCTAACTTTCACTTAAAAAACCTCCTTAGAGCGCAGGCTCACATTAATTACGATAAGTGATCCTGCCGCGCGATAAATCATACGGTGATAATTCTATCGTCACACGATCTCCAGGTAAAATGCGTATATAATGCATGCGCAACTTACCTGATATATGAGCTAGGATCTTATGGCCATTTTCCAGCTCAACACGAAACATAGCATTAGGTAAAGGCTCTATAACTGTACCCTCTACTTTAATGACGTCTTCTTTAGCCATCGACCGATTCACCCTTCCTTAGGTCACTATCCTTTTCTTCTAAAAACTTCGCAATGGCAAATCGCAATTTACCGTTTGTGACTTTACCGGTTTCATCGATGCTATTTTTCACTTCTACTGATATCTCAGTGTGAAGTTCCAAATGACTCACATTCTTTTTTTTCGCCCGATCAAATTTCCGCCTATCACCATCCGCCACTTTTACAAAATGGCTGTCCATGATATCCACAATAACACAATATTTTCCTGCGTCTCTGCCTCTTACTATCCGAACGATTTGACCAGGTATGGGAATTATATCCGATTCGCTAACCAATCCGTCATCACCTTCACTTAAGGCTTTTTAAAGCTGATCACTGTCTCAGCATAAATCATTAATTTATTGACACATCACTATACTGATAAGACGATCTTGGATAGAACAACGACAATCTAGATGACAACCTATTATATGCTTAACACTTACTAATTTCAAATCCTGTAGCCACACTATTGAGAATTTCCTAAAATCTCTTCAATGGATTGAAATACATCATCAATGTGCCGGTTGCCATCAATCTCATATAAACTGCTTTTCATTCTATAAAAAGATAGAAGAGGTTCTTGCTGTTTGATGTTCACTTCAAGACGTGCCTTCACGGTCGCTTCCGTGTCATCATCTCTTTGAAAAAGCTCTCCACCACACTTATCACAAACACCCTTAACACTTGGCGGGTTGAATATCACATGATAAGTTGCGCCACAATTACTACATATTCGTCGACCTGACAGGCGATCAAGCAACTTACCTTCATTAACATTGATGTAAAGCACAGCGTTAATTTGCCGACCACTATATTTTAACATATCCTCTAGCGCTTCTGCTTGAGCAGTCGTTCGAGGGAATCCATCTAACAAAAAACCATTGCGACAATCATCTTTTTGTAGACGTTCCTTAACAATGCCATTGGTCACTTCATCAGGTACCAGCTCACCAGCATCTAAAAATGCCTTTGCCTTTTTTCCCAATTCAGTTCCTTCTTTTATAGCAGATCGGAACATATCTCCTGTAGAGATGTGGGGAAGGTCATAACTTTCAACAATTTTTTCTGCCTGTGTGCCTTTTCCTGCACCGGGAAGTCCCATTAGTATTAGGTTCATGCCACCACTCCACATTTCTTACTAAATTTCTGGCCTAGGTTGGCATAGGTATTGTCATACTTACCTATTTTCTGATAAAGCCTTGGTAATGTCGTTTAATCAATTGACTTTCAATCCGTTTCATAATGTCCAGCGCAACACCTGTGATAATTAAGAGGCTCGTTCCACCAATACGAATATTAGCGGGCAACTGAGCAATATCAACAAAAAGCATTGGCAAGACCGCAATAAGCGCCAAGAATATAGAGCCTGCCAAAGTCAACCGGTAAAGTATACGCGTGATATATTTTTCCGTCTGCTTTCCAGGTCGTATTCCGGGTATATAGCCACCCTGATTTTTCAAGTTATCAGCCATCTTTTCTGGATTGACTTGAACAAACGTATAAAAGTACGTAAAAGCAATGATTAAAGCAGCATAGATGATCATACCAGTCACATGCGTATAATCAAAGGTTTTTATGATCCAACTTGTCACTGCATTCTGGGAAACGAAGCTTGCTATTGTTCTCGGTGTAATCAAAAGAGCGATCGCAAAGATAACTGGAATAACACCTGCAGCATTGACCTTAATTGGCAAGTGAGTTGACTCACCACCATAGGTTTTACGCCCCGCCGTTTGCTTTGCATACTGAATTGGAATCTTTCTCATCCCTTGTTGGATATAGATTACCCCAACAATAATCGCGATGATAACAACTAAGATAATAAGCAAATAAACAAGCTGTAAAAACAAGTTCTCTGCGCCTTGAATTTTTTGGGCAAAAACTTGGTTGACTCCATTTGGTATACGCGCAACAATACCTGCAAAAATAATAACAGATATGCCATTTCCTACACCATGTGAAGTGATCTGTTCTCCAAGCCACATCAAGAAAGAAGTCCCTGCTGTTAAGATCACGGCGATGAGTACGTAGGTTGCAATACTAGGACTCTGCACAAGACCAGGAAATTGAGCATTAAAACCATATGCCATTCCAAACGCTTGAATAAATCCTAAAATTACCGTTCCATACCGCGTCACTTGCGCCAGCTTTCTTCGCCCCATTTCACCCTGCTTCGACCACTCAGTAAACTTAGGAACGACCTCCATTTGCAAAAGCTGAACGATAATAGAAGAGGTAATGTAAGGCATAATTCCCAATGCAAAGATTGAGAAATTTTGTAATGCCCCGCCACCAAACGTATTTAAAAATCCGAAAACCTGATTGCTTCCGAGATTAATAACACTGCTATCTACCTTAGGAACCGGTATAAAAGTTCCTATTCTAAATATAATGAGCATTAGCAAAGTAAAAATGATTTTGCGACGTATATCACCTACGCGCAATATATTGGAGATCGTTTCAAACATTAAATCACCTCAGCTGTTCCACCAGTGGCTTCAATTGCACTCTTAGCAGACTCAGAAAATTTATGAGCTTTGACTGTAAGCTTATTCTCTAGCTGACCTTTACCCAGAATCTTAATACCGTCTTTAACATTGCTGACGATTCCTTCTTTGATCAATAATTCTGGTGTCACTTCAGTACCTTCCGCAAAACGGTTTAGTCCAACCAAGTTAACAATTGCATATTCTTTTCTTGTCGGATTGGTAAATCCACGCTTAGGCACACGCTGAATTAATGGATACTGACCACCCTCAAATCCCGGGCGAACACCACCACCTGAACGTGATTTTTGACCTTTTTGACCACGGCCAGAGGTTTTACCTAAACCAGATCCGTAACCACGACCAACACGTCTACGCTCTTTACGAGAACCTTCAGCAGGCTTCAATTCATGTAGTTTCATTTCAGCACCTCCTATTTCCATAATGGATCATGAATGCACACCTAGAACATCGTGCGCTATTAACAATTACCAATAGACTTATCGTTCTATCACTTTTTTGGCAGAGGCTGATTATTCAGCAACTTCTTTCACCTTTAACAAATGTGAAACTTTGTTAATCATACCACGAATAGCAGGATTATCTTCTTGCACGACAGTTTTGTTCGTTTTTTTAAGACCAAGAGTCTTGACGGTCGTTCTTTGACTTTCGGGACGTCCTATCACACTGCGAACGAGGGTGATTTCTAATTTTTTAGCCATTCTCTATCCCTCCTCTATCCTAACAATTCTGCAACAGTTTTTCCACGCAACTTAGCAACATCTTCTGCGCGTTTTAAGCTTTGCAGGCCTTGAATCGTTGCCCGAACCATATTGATAGGATTATTTGAACCTAAAGATTTAGAAAGGATATCACCAACTCCTGCAAGTTCAAGCACAGCACGAACAGGTCCACCAGCGATAATTCCAGTACCTTCAGCAGCCGGCTTTAAAAGCACGCTACCTGCTCCATATCTACCAGTAATCTGGTGAGGAATTGATGTGTTGACAATGGGTACATTGATCATATTTTTCTTCGCAGCTTCAACACCTTTGCGAATAGCTTCGGGTACTTCCTGAGCTTTACCCATACCGAATCCAACATTGCCTTTTTTGTCACCAACAACAACCAACGAAGCAAAACGGAAACGACGACCGCCCTTTACAACTTTCGCTACACGATTGATGGCTACAACACGCTCTTCTAATTCAGATTTGTTACGCTCACGAGATTGCATGTATTTCCCTCCTTTTTTCTTAGAATGTTAATCCAGCCTCACGAGCTGCATCTGCAAGAGCTTTTACACGACCATGGTAGAGATAGCCACCTCGGTCAAAAACGATTTCATTCACGCCTTTTTCAAGAGCACGCTTAGCAATGAGCGCTCCAACTTTTTTTGCAGCTTCAATATCTGACCCTTTTTCAAAATTAGTCTCTTTATCTAATGAAGAGGCGGACACTAACGTTTCACCTATTTCATCATTAATGACCTGAGCATAGATATGCTTAGATGAACGATATACATTTAAACGCGGACGCACATCCGTTCCAGTAATACGATGACGAATATGCTTATGTCTTCTTTTACGAATCGCATTTTTATTTGGTTTTGTGATCATCTTCTAGTCACTCCTTTCTATTACAGATGACTATTTACCAGTCTTACCTTCTTTACGACGCACAACTTCGCCTTCATAACGAATCCCTTTACCTTTATACGGCTCAGGAGAACGCACAGAGCGAATATTGGCCGCAACGGCTCCGACACGCTCTTTACTAATCCCTTTAACAATAACCTTGTTGTTACCTTCCACATCTATTTCAATACCTTCTTCGGGAACAATTTCAACTGGATGTGAATAGCCAACATTTAATACAAGATTCTTTCCTTGTTTGTTTGCTCTATACCCAACACCAACAAGCTCAAGTGTTTTTTCATAACCCTTAGTGACACCTTCAACCATATTACTGAAGATACTAGAGGTTGTTCCATGCAAAGAACGATGCTGTTTCGAATCACTTGGACGTTCTACCGTAACTACATCATCCTTGAGATTAATTTTCATATCAGGATGAAAAGTAAACGATAATTCTCCTTTGGATCCTTTAACAACCACGTGATTTCTTTCATCAATTGTGACCGTTACACCTTGTGGTACTTCAGTAGGTCTTAAACCAACTCGAGACATGTAATGCCACCTCCATTCTCTTATAGACGATTACCAAACATATGCTAAAACTTCTCCACCAACTTTTTGTTGACGAGCTACCTTATCAGTGATGATACCGTGCGAAGTGGATACAATCGCAATACCAAGCCCACTGAGAACACGAGGAACTTCATCCGCTTTTGCATACACTCTTAGACCAGGCTTGCTTATCCTTTTTAAACCTGTGATAACACGTTCTTGATTTTTACCATATTTAAGAAAAATGCGAAGTACACCTTGCTTGTCATCTTCAACAAATTCCACATCTTTCACAAAACCTTCATGTTTTAAAATCTCAGCAATTTCTTTTTTCACTCTCGAACCTGGAAGCTCTAATGACTCGTGACGCACATTATTTGCATTCCTGATACGAGTAAGCATATCTGCTATAGGATCTGTCATAACCATTTGAGTGACCTCCTTCCCTAACTCGGGGTTTACCAGCTGGCTTTTTTGACGCCTGGGATCTGTCCCTTGTAAGCTAATTCGCGGAAGCAAATTCGGCAAAGTTTAAACTTACGAAGGACAGAGTGCGGACGTCCACAACGTTGGCATCGTGTATAATCTTGTACTTTAAATTTTTTCGGACGATTGTTTTTTACAATCATTGATTCTTTAGCCAATCCATTTCCTCCTTTGCTTACCTATTTTCTGAATGGCATTCCAAGTAACGCAAGAAGCTCTCTTGCTTCTTCATCAGTATTGGAAGTTGTAACAATAACAATATCCATTCCACGGACTTTATTAATTTTATCGTAATCAATTTCCGGAAATATGAGTTGTTCACGAACACCTAAAGTGTAATTTCCACGACCGTCGAATGACTTTGGAGAAACACCGCGAAAATCACGCACACGTGGTAATGCTATTGTGAATAATTTATCTAAGAATTCATACATTTTTTCGCCACGCAATGTTACCTTCGCACCAATCGGCATACCTTCACGAAGCTTAAAACCTGCAATAGACTTTTTTGCACGTGTAACAACAGGCTTTTGACCCGCAAGCGCAGTTAATTCTTCAACAGCTTCATCAAGCACCTTTGAATTCTGAACTGCATCACCGATTCCCATATTGATAACGATCTTTTCAACGCCCGGAACTTGCATTTTGTTACTATAATTAAATTTATCGATCAACGCAACAGCAACTTCACTGCTATATCTCTCTTTTAAACGATTCAAACTAGTGACCTCCTTTCAGAAACCATCCTTATTTATCCAAAGGCTCGCCAGATTTTTTTGCAATGCGCACCTTTTTACCGTCTACTGTTGTATAACCAACACGTGTCGGTTCATTTGTTTTAGGATCCAGTGGCATAACATTAGATACATGGATGGATGCTTCGATATCTGTAATACCACCTTGTGGATTAACTTGTGAGGGTTTGGCGTGTTTCTTGACAATATTTACGCCTTCAACCAAAACACGATTTTTCTTTGGATAAGATTCGAGAATAACACCTTGTTTACCTTTATCTTTTCCTGAGATAACTTGTACTTTATCTCCCTTTTTCACATGCATACTAGTCATTGTGAATCACGCACCTCCTTTTGGTCAAAACCAACATATTATAAAACTTCCGGAGCAAGCGAAACAATTTTCATAAATTGTTTGTCACGCAATTCGCGGGCTACGGGCCCAAAAATCCGAGTCCCGCGCGGGCTCTTATCGTCTCTAATAACTACAGCAGCATTTTCATCGAAACGGATATAAGAACCATCAGAGCGACGAACACTACTACGAGTACGAACAACAACCGCTTTAACAACCTCACCTTTTTTAACAACGCCACCTGGTGTTGCTTGTTTTACCGTTGCAACGATGACATCACCAATCTTAGCTGTCTTACGACCAGATCCACCTAGAACCTTAATTGTTAAAACTTCACGAGCACCAGAATTGTCAGCAACCTTCAATCGGGTTTCTTGTTGAATCATTCAAAGAACCTCCCTTCGGATAACCTTCCGAACGCATTAGATGATTACAGCTTCTTCCACAACCTCAACAAGACGATATCTCTTGTCTTTAGATAATGGACGAGTTTCCATAATTCGAACAACATCACCAATTTTAGCGATATTTTGTTCATCGTGTACTTTATATTTTTTAGAATACCTTACGCGCTTGCCATATAACGGAGCCTTTTTGTACGTTTCAACCAGCACCGTAATGGTTTTATCCATTTTATCAGAAATAACTTTACCTGCATATGTCTTACGACTGTTCCGTTCTTCACTCATTCAGGATTGCCTCCTTCCTATCAGCCGTTTTGTATTTTTAATTCACGTTCGCGTAAAATAGTTTTTGCACGGGCAATATCCTTGCGGACCTTACTTAGTTGAACGGTATTTTCTAACTGCCCTGTTGCTGATTGAAAGCGAAGATTAAATAGCTCCTCTTTCAAAGATTGAATTTGTTGTTCAACTTCGGCAGTGGTCAAATTACGAATCTCATTAGCCTTCATTGACATCACCACCCACTTCCTCACGCCTTACAAATTTAGTTTTTACCGGGAGTTTATGAGAAGCAAGACGCAATGCCTCGCGAGCAACTTCTTCAGAAACGCCTCCGATTTCAAACATTATTTTCCCTGGCTTAACAACAGCAACCCATCCTTCAGGAGCACCTTTACCAGAACCCATTCGTACTTCAAGTGGCTTCTTAGTATATGGCTTTTGCGGAAAAATCTTAATCCACACTTTACCGCCACGCTTCATGTAACGTGTCATGGCAATACGCGCTGCCTCAATCTGACGGCTAGTGATCCATGAAGAAGTTAATGCCTGTAAACCAAATTCACCAAAGTTCACTTCAGTACCGCCCTTAGCACGACCTTTCATTTTGCCACGATGCTGACGACGATATTTAACGCGTTTAGGCATCAACATATTATTGTCCTCCTTCCTTCTTTTGCGACCCTTTCGTTGGAAGGATTTCGCCTCGATAGATCCACACTTTTACACCAATTTTACCATAGGTGGTATCTGCTTCAGCAGTTCCATAATCAATATCTGCACGCAGTGTGTGCAACGGAACGGTTCCTTCACTATAATCTTCAGAACGAGCAATATCAGCACCGCCAAGACGTCCAGAAACCTGTGTACGAATACCTTTAGCACCTGCACGCATTGTGCGAGTGAGAGTTTGCTTTTGAGCACGACGCCATGCCACACGACCTTCTAATTGATGTGCGATATTTTCAGCAACAAGCTTAGCATCAAGATCAGCTTGTTTAATTTCCAAAATATTAATATAAACTTTTTTATTCGTTAAATCATTAAGGGATTTACGAAGTGCTTCTACTTCTGAGCCACCCTTACCGATCACCATACCAGGCTTAGCAGTTTTAATAGTGACATTAATACGGTTAGCTGCTCTTTCTAATTCCACGGATGACACAGCAGCATCCTTTAAACGCTTTTCTATATATGCACGAATTTTAATATCTTCGTGTAGGTAGTCAGCATAGTTTTTATCCGCATACCACTTGGATTCCCAATCACGGATGTAGCCAATGCGAAACCCATTAGGATTGACTTTTTGACCCACGCATTATCCCTCCTTCTTTTCTGAAACGATGATGGTAATATGGCTTGTGCGTTTGTTAATTTTTCCTGCACGGCCTTGGGCACGAGGACGGAATCTTTTTAACGTAGTACCCTCATCAACAAATGCACTTTTAATGAACAAGCTGTCGGCTTCCATCTCATAGTTATGCTCTGCGTTGGCAATAGCTGATTTTAATAATTTTTCTACAATTGGTGAAGATGCTTTTGGTGTGTTCTGCAAAATTGCATGAGCTTCACCAACATCTTTACCACGAATAAGGTCTATGACCAAGCGAGCTTTACGAGGAGCAACACGAACTTGTCGTGCAATAGCTTTTGCTTCCATGTTTTTCCCTCCTCTCAGGATTACTTAACGA
>Ga0154003_1000138_pt1 | contig 21923 bp, 14 predicted proteins | sample TSFL087MetaG_FD_104679 | JGI IMG/M metagenome (GOLD analysis project Ga0154003, IMG submission 104679) | Attine ant fungus gardens microbial communities from Florida, USA - TSFL087 MetaG | ecosystem: Host-associated > Fungi > Mycelium > Unclassified | place: USA: Florida, Lake Talquin State...
AGAGGGCCGGTCATGGCAGAATCCTCCTCAACCTGGCGGAGGTTTTTGCGCAAGAAGCAGGTTGTGGCGAAGCGCGTTCCAATGTAGCGGCTGACGCCGTTGGCTTTTACGAACGGTGTGGCTATTCGCGTGATCTCTCGATGCCTGCTGAGAGCGGAAACGTTCCGATGCTCAAGTTATTGGTATGATATGAGGGAATGTCTACCCGCTCGTTGCGTTGGAGCAGGGACAGCTTGCCGTTTCAAGAGTTGACGCGATCCGCGGATAAGAAAGAGTGATGCTGCGCCGTTTCGATCTCGCCGCTGACCATTTCGCTTTGCACGGAAGCTCTCGAAAGAAAGACGATCAAGTAGTCCGATATTCCCAACTGCATTCCGATTTCTCGGGCCCAATCGGTTCCGACCTTCATCGTTTGATCGATAAAGACGTCGTAATGACGGCTGAGCTGTTGATTGACTTCGTGCGCGAGAGGTTCGTCATACTCCGTGCCGCGCTTATAGCTGATGAAAATGCGTGTCCGATTTGCTGAGGGAGAGCCAAACATAGAGCCTCGCTTTTGAAAGAGATCACGCTTCGCGAAACGCAACTCGCATGCGCGGACGGATCATATTCAAACAGTCTGGTTCTGAGCCAGTAAAAACAGCCGCCCAGAGGCGCTTCGCCACCAGATCAGCCAGTTCAAGCGCGCCCAATGCACCGCCGTGGCGGCGGTAGTTATATCCGGACTCATAGCCGCGCCAAACCGTTGAATGCCGGCTCCAGGACTCAATTTTGTTGAAAATTCTTGTCTATAGTAATAATTAGGTGTACTATCCGCCCGGATTGGTGATGGTGGCGGTCACTCTTGGCAGCACTCAGACTAATTCCCACAAGCATTGCGTCGGTATTCGAGGACATAAAGCCATTGACACCTCCGCTAAAGGGGCCATTAACTTTGAGCGCTGAAAATGCAGGACTTAATGCGTTTCAGCTTTAAATTTTTACCCTTTTGAAAGGTACTATACGTGGAAACCAAATAAAATCAGGGATCAGAGTTAATAACACTCTCTAGAGCCATGGCCAATAAGCTCAGAGGTGTAGATTGATTCAGTTCGGATTCCGGCCCCCTATCGGGGTTTTCAAACGAATAAGAGTTTTAGCCATAATCCTGCAAAATCAAACGGTATGCTGAACGAAGCCTGGGAGAGGGAGTTTATATGCAAAGTGGCTCCTCCGAACGCATGGCAGCCATTTTATCAAGACGACAAAAAAATTCGTTCAAGGTTTCCGGGATCAGGATGTATCGCCTATTAAAAGACTCGTTTATCAGCGCAATCGACGATATTTGGGACCATGCCAGACACGAGAATGGTAAGTGGTAGAAACGTCGATTTATCGGACGATATGTGATTCAAAGGGATAAGAAAGGAGCGCCTATGGCGTGTAAGGAGTTTTCGATCAATCTTGCGGTTCTTGCGCCGACCAATAAGAGGCAGATTTCGTTCGGCATGATGCGGGGATGTATTGATGATGCGACTCCCTTCTACGCGATTATTTTTGTTTTGCGTGATCTGATTGATGGTGAGTTCCAAGATCGCGTAAGGGTCAAAATCACAATAGGCCCGGCCCTCAATGATAAAGCGGATGCTTTAATGAATCGTGGGTTGAATGCGGCTCAACTCGATTTCTTACAGGGGCCACTAACTAGCCGAGCCAAGAAGCTCCCTGTGACGGGAAGCGCAGAAGTCGAAGATAAAAGAATGAACGCTTTGGGCGAAGAGATGGTAGTCCTAAAGTGACTAAATTAGCTCACTATGCGCGTAAAAGTTATTTGCCAGATGTCACCATCCCCCGCGACCTCTAAATATTAGCTGCTTAGAGTTTCCCGAGTGGTTGTCGGAACTGAATGGCGTCCGACGCGAAAAGCAGGACATCGACTCGCATTGACTGGCGGGCGCTGGGCGGCCGCCTTTTATAGATCGTCGCATTGAAAAGTTAACTCACGCCGAATCAGTCGCGCTCGCTACAGCTCAAGGCGCTGATTCGGCGCCGCGCCCTTGGTTAACATTTCAATACGACGGTCAGTAAGTCCTCATTCCGATTTCGACTGAAGATAGCTATTCAATATTACCATGGCTTTTACTTGCTTACTCACCCTCCCTTACTTTGCCTAGTTAATACGTGAACAAGGAATCCGGCATCCAGCAATTTTTGAAGAAAGTGACTATGAGCTTCAGGCGATCTTTATTGACAGTTTGTTGGATCTTAGTCGCCACAATCACCGCAATGGGGATTGACGACCCGGCAGGTTTTATTTGCAGGAAATCGCCCGACGCTTACAAAGGCTATACGATTACGGAGGCGCGCATCGAAACGCCCTTGAGCGTCAAAACACCGTTAAGCTTTTTTTTCGGGGCGCAGGGGCGGCTTCAAGAAGAGTTCGCAAGTGTGAGGAAGCAACTTCCATTGAAAGAAGGGATGCCGTTTGACCGCGCGTTACACAGCGCTTCTATCAAAAAACTGTTCGAGCTGTACGGCGAAATTATCCTCTTGCCAGGTGAAAGGCTTAGGGCGACTTACATAACTTATTCGCTCGAGGGTTGCGACGAGAATGCTCGGACGATGAAGGTTGTTTACCGCATCTACAGTTCTGATTTCTTCTATTATATTTCGCGCGTCTTTGAAATGCGTTCAGATAAGATCACGCGCTCACTCGCGCCGGGACGCATCGCCGCGGCCGGGGCCATCGCCGCCGCAACCAACAAGATCCTTCCACAGCCTTTTATGGGCTACAACCGGTCGCGAGGGGTGTTTGCGGGAACGAGGGCTTCTTTCAAATCCGAAGGCGGTATTTTTGACCGGGTGGATATGGACGTATCTGCGTCGGGAAACAGCGCTACGGCGGGGGTGAATCTTTTCGGCTCTAAGGGGTTCAACACGGGCTGGCTGAGTTATCTCGACTGGCGATTGGGCTACAGATATTTCAATCTGCCGTCTGACAGTGTCGATCTAAAAGCGAGCACAGTTGTCATGCAATTATTTGGCGCGAGCCAGCCTATAGGATGCTTGAATACAGTATTTCGCTTCGGCGCGTCCATAGAAGGGGGCAACCGTCAAGCCGACCTCGCAAATGACCTTGACCTCTCCCCAACCCTGGCGGGGGCTCCTCATAGAGCGGCCAAGATATATACGGGCGTTACGTTCAATTACGGGCGACAAGCCTGGGCCGCCTCCTATGGGTTACAAATTGGCAGTAACGACTCGAGTTTCGGCGCCGATTACCTGAAGCATGTCGTTGATACGAATTATGACGGGCGGTTTCTATGGCGCGAGCACAGACCCTTGCGAGTAGAATTGCAATTCACAGCCGGGGCAATCCAGTCGACGTCCGGGAGCGTCCCTCTCGTAGAGCGATTCTTCGGCGGTAACGAACAGCTGAACTTCATCGAGGGCGGCGACTGGGTGATCCATAGCAGCCCTCTCATACGCAGTTTCCCACAGAACCGATTGAACCGCGTCGGGCCGGACGCCCCGATAGGAGGAAAAAACTTTTTCTCTTTCAACGCGACGCTGACGCAACCTTTGTGGAATCGACCGGCCGTACCTGATGAAATATCGAGAGATTCGGGAGCGCGCGGCGCAATCGGAGCAGGCCTACAAACCGCCTACAAAGTGACTTTCGATTCTTACGTCATAGAAGAGCCGCAATACAAACAAACATATGAGTCGCTGCTCGCCAAGTTGAGCGGACTGGCGGCGACGGTAGAGACGCTGCCGAAGAAACTGGAAGACCTTCGGTCGCAAGCCATGCCGCAAGGGGTACTCGACAAAATCGAACAAATCGGCGATGACCCGGTTCTCAAGATCGATCTGTTGGAGGACTCCCAAGAAAAAATCGAGCAAGCGAAATCGAGCAAGGACCAGTTCAGGTCTGGCGTCAGAACGCTGGTAGTGGGCTTTTCCGAGACTAGGCCGGCGCTGATAACAAGGCTGGCCGCGGATCTCGGGGAGTTGGGGGAGGCGCTCCGGCGGGCCAATCTCGGCGCGGACGCCGTGCAATTCGAAACTGCGGCAAAGAAACTGCTTCAGTTTCAAACGGAAATGCTGCCGATGTTTAACAGTCTGCTCTTTTTTGGCCAGATCACCGTGGCGGATCTGCAAGCCGCCCGCGCCGTGCTGAAGAACGGCGCCGGGGACGAGGATGTCGAGCGCGTCCTTCAACGAATGGGGAGAATCGTCGGAGAAATAAAACAGCAACTTGGGGCCGGCGCGCCGCTCTCCGACTCAATCAGCCTGCTCGAAACACAAATAGATGGGGCTAAGAAATACTTGGCGGACGCCACGGCGGACCCCGCGGCGAGCAGTTTAGAAGACATTCAAAACAGCATTGATTTACTGATGGTCGGGTTCGGAGAACTTGTGCTTGCTGCGGCGACAAAGATCGTGACTGAGATTAAACGTCTCCAGCAACCTCTTGCTGTGGCTGACTTCAGCGCGCAGGCGCAGGAACTCGCGAAGGAAGCGGATAAGCTCGCCAACTACAGAACGGAGGTTAGAAAAAGGCTGCAAACCGTCCGACGAACCAAAGTGGAACTTAAGGCGAGGCGTGACATTGATTTTGCCGCACGATCTTTAGAAACCGTCTTTCGTGAACTGAACCTGATCGCTCTCAGCCCGGCCGTCATGTTCGACGCCGCCCGTATCGGCCCACCAGCTAATAACAACCAAGGGGGAGTCCGCTACGGGCTAGGGGCTGGGATGCGCTTTAGCCTTGTAACTTTGGACGTCACTACTGGCTATTCTTGGAACTTGAATCCGCGGCCCGGCGAAGGCCGCGGAGCCTTTGTCTTTTCGATGAACATCAGTGACTTATTCCGATAGCGCAGGACACTTTTGACTTTACCGGCAGTCCGCGACTCCTCGCCGCGCTAGCGGCGAATACAGCCGAACATCCGCTACAGCTTTAACAAATGACGAGCCTTGCGTAACAGCCGCAGGTAACCTTGGCAAGTAAACAATTAATACTTTGGCGGATTTTGTGCGAATCACGTCCGTGGTCTGAGTTCGGGTCCATAATAATCCGACAAAATAAATATTTTCACCCGACCTGTAATATTCCTCTTACTTCTGCTTAACAGGATGAGAAGACGAGCTTCAGTTACACAGGTGAGAGCCTGCTATTCGTCTTATTGCAATAATGCAAACGGCGCCTTCAACCTTTCTTCGGCAGAAAGACTGACTATTGATGGTTGCCACTGAAAACTGAAAGTGTTGAAAATAAGCTCAGTCCGCCTGCTCTCGAAAATTTGCACCGGAGCCGTAATATGGCGTAAGGCTCAACAACTTCACTTTCGGAGAGCATATTGCGACAGTGCGCCTCATATGGTCCGGCAAAGGTTCGGTGGAAAGGCGGAAGGAAAATTCAGCGCCAACCATGATCTCTTGAGTTATAGATGGGACTCTGGACGGCGGCAGCCTGTAAAAATTTCGGCGAAATTCAATCAGCTATCTCTCAACAAGCGTATACCTCTAAAAAATGAAGTTTTTAGAAGGAGGATTGTGTTGGTTACGGCGCTGGATTACACTCCCCGCCGTCGCTGGCTTGGAGCCCAAGGAGGAACAAAATGCGAATTCTCCATACCTGGATTGGAAGGAGAGCGGGTCACAGACTATTGAATGCTGGATTCTGGTGGGGGATGATCATCATCACCTTCTCTCCACCTGTGCTTACAGAGAGAAATGTATCCGCTATCTCAATCGATGATCGAGAGAAACAGGTTCGCGAATTTGTCGAGGCTTTTAATACCCGTAAGATTGAAAAGATGCTTGAATTGGCCGATGAAAGCATTCAATGGTTGAGCATTGACGGCGTCAAAATATCGGTTGAAACCGAGGGGAAAAAGGCCTTGCGAGACAGCATGGAAAAATATTTCCGTGATTGCCCAACCTGTAAATCATCGCTCGAATGGGTACAAATTGCCGGAAGTCGGGTGACGGCGAAGGAAAAAGCAAGTTGGATGAGCAAACATGGTCCCAGGGAACAGAGCAGTTTAAGCGTATATGAATTTCGTAACGGCAAAATTCTGCGTGTTTATTATTTTCCGGTCGATATTGAACCAGGCCAAAATAAATGACTGGTCACATCTGAGAAAGGGCTCTGTTGCAAAAATTGGCTATGTTGATTTTGGCATTCTGATTTGGTCGATTTCGGCTGCATTTGAGGGACAGGAATTTCACCTGTACGAAATTCAAGTTATCAAAGACCTCTCGGTCTTCGTCCTCCATCCCTGACTACAGAAGTCATTTCGGAGGAACTGGTCGCAGTCAGTTGTTTCGGAGCGCGACCAGTGGATCAACCTTCGTTGCCCGCCGCGCCGGAATCCAGCACGCTGCAAAAGCGACGAGCGCGAGAAAGACCGTTACTGCCGCGTACGTCAACGGGTCGGCGGGACTCACACCGAACAACATGCTCTTGAGCGCGCGCGCCGTGACGAACGCGCCCGCGAGTCCGAGGGTCGCGCCGATGAGTACGAGCTTCATCCCTTGTCCTAAGACATGTCGCAGCACGTCGCGCGTTCGCGCGCCCAACGCCATCCGCACGCCGATTTCGTGCGTGCGCTCTGTGACGGTGTATGCCATCACGCCGTAAATGCCAATCGCAGCCAGTGACAACGCCACTGCGCTGAGCAACCCCATCAACAGGGTTTGAAAGCGCGGCTGCCCCGCAGCATTAGAAACGATTTGCTCCATCGGGCGTATGTTGTATACCGGGAGGTCATGGTCGAGCGCATAAACCTGCGCGCGCAACGCCGCCGTCATCGCCTCCAGCGGCGCGCCGGCGCGTACCACTATGGTGAGCGCAGGCAAGCTGAAATGACCGTAAGAAACATAGAACGCCGGCCGCGCTTCCCTCTCAAGACTCAGGCCACGCACATCGCCCACCACACCGATGACTGTGCCGAAGACGTTGGCGCCGAAACGGAAACGTTTGCCGATGGGATTTTCATTCGGCCAGTATCGGCGCGCGAAAGTTTCGCTCACAATCAACGTCCACGGCGATTCGCCAAGCCAAAACGCGCCGCGATCCTGCTCCGTGAAATCGCGGCCTGCCAGCAGCGGGATGCCCATCGTGTGAAAGTAGCGCGGCGTCACAGCGTTCACATCAGCAGGGAGCGGAGTTCCGCTCGGCGCCGTATCGCGCCCTTCAATCGTGACTTCCTCTGCCCAGGAGCCGCCGCCGGCGAGGGGAAGGTCGTTGATTGCCGAGGCGTCTATCACACCCGGCGTGGCGCGCAGCCGTTGCAGCAATTGATCGAAGAAATTCACTCGCGGCGCGCCCTGGCCGTACTTCGCTGTGGGCAAGGCGAGCCGCATCGTCAGCGCGTGGTTCGGCGCAAAGCCGAGCGGGACGTTTTGCAGATGCGTGAAGCTGCGAATCATCAACCCGGCGCCGACGAGCAGCACGAGCGCGAGCGCGACTTCAGCGATGACCAGCGCGCCGCGCAATCGCTGACGCTTGCCGCCGCCGCTGCGTCCCCCTTCTTTGAGCGTTTCGTTAAGCGCGAGCTTGGACGCTTGCCACGCGGGCGCTAAGCCGAAGATCAGTCCGGCGCCAAGCGCAATAAGGAAAGTGAAGCCAAGCGCCTTCACATCAAGACGCGTTTCATTCAGACGCGGAATATTGAGCGCGGTGCTGGCCTTGATGAGGTCTGTACACCAGAACGCAAGCAACAATCCGACCAATCCCCCGAGCGTCGAGAGCAATACGCTTTCGGTCAGCAATTGCCGCATCACGCGCCAACGATTCGCGCCCATCGCGGCGCGAATCGCCATTTCCAGTCGCCGCGCCGAAGCCCGCGCCAGCAACAGGTTCGCTACGTTCGCGCAGGAGATCAATAGCACGAAGCCAACCGCTGCAAAGAGCACGAGCATAGACCGTCGGATTTGTTCCGGCACAATCCAATCGTAAAACGTGCTCATCCGCACGCCCCAGCCGGTATTCGATTCCGAATATTGCTGTTCGAGCTGGCGCGCAATAGCGTCCATCGCAGCTTGCGCTTGCGCGAGGCTGGCGCCGGGCTTGAGTCGCCCAATAACGGATAGGTTGTGAATGTGGCGATTTGCGCGCCCGGGCTGCGCTGCCGGGTCTAAAGTCAGCGGCGTCCATAATTCTGTGCCCTGTGTAAGCTGAAAGCGCGGCGGCATCACGCCCACGACCGTGTAGCTCTCACCGCTCAACTGAATCTGGCGACCAATCAAGTTTGGATCAGCGCCGAAGCGCCGGCGCCATAACCCATCGCTCAAGATGGCGACGTGGTTGCGCCCGGACTTTTCATCTTCGGGCAGAAAGTCACGTCCGTGCGCGGGCGCCACGCCCAATACCGAAAAGAGATTCGCCGTCACCCTCAATGCCGCCACTCGTTCCGGCTCGCCGCTGCTGGTGAAATTGAACGTGTTAAATTCGTAGGCCGCGAGTTGCTCGCAAACCGACTGCTGCTTCCGCCAATCCGCGAAATTGGGCGCCGAAGCTGCGAACTCCAGCCAACCGCGTCCCGGATTGATTTCCCAGAAACGAACGAGCCGCCCGGGTTCCGGGTAAGGCAGCGCTCGCAATAACACTGCATTGACCACGCTGAAAATCGCCGTATTCGCGCCGATGCCCAGCGCCAGCGTGACGACGGCAATCAACGTAAAGCCCGGATTCTTGAATAACATTCGCGCGCCAAAGCGCAGATCATGGAAAAGTGTTTCGAGCATCGGTAATCCCCTCTGTTCTCGATGAAGCTCTTGTACTTGCGTCACGCCGCCGAGTTTGACGAGAGCCCGTCGCCGCGCTTCCTCCGGCGACATCCCGCCGCGCAGGTTGTCTTCGATGTGCATCGCCAGATGGCTTTCCAACTCTTCGGCGAATTCACGCTCGCGTCGCCCTCGATTCAACATCCCAAAGAACCGCGCCATCCAGCCGCGTATTTGTCGAACGTTCATCACGACTCCTCCAGCGGAGCGAAGAAGCGCGCCAGGATCTCGGTTGTTGTCTCCCATTTCTGAGTTTCCTGGGCGAGCCGTTTGCGGCCCGCGCGCGTTAATTTGTAATACTTGGCCTTGCGATTGTTGTCCGATATGCCCCACTCCGAAGCGATGTAGCCTTCCTGTTCGAGCTTCAGCAGAGCCGGATAGATAGTTCCGTAATTGATTGCCAGCTTATTCTCGCTGGTCTGTTCGATGCGACGCGCGATGCCGTAGCCGTGCAATGACCCCAACGCTTCGAGCGTCTTGAGAACCATCAGCGCGAGCGTCCCTTGCCAGACATCTGTCTTCTCACTCATCGTTGCAACCTCCCGTTATTTAATCTTCCTATGGGGAAATTATAGGAATGATGGCACGGCTTGTATGGGAAGGCAATAGCAGGGTTGAGATTAAAATCTTACTTGCATAATCCAAAGCTGAGAAAATCGCGGTATAGTAGGCGCCAATCGTAACTGTGCGTAGTGCGCGCTTCCTCGACAATTTCGACCTCGCGTTCTGGCGCCGCCGGGCGCAACACCGCGAGTTTTTCGCGCACGATATTGCCCGACTTGGCTATATTCCGCCAAACTTTCAAAAACAGCATGGATTAGGTTCAGGTCTTGTCTGAGTAATGGTCAGTGAACATCTGGATATCTTAGCTCGGCGCTATGTGTTTTGTGTCGCCTGGTTGTACAATCGGGAGCGGTTGCATCAGTCGGTCGACTACAAAACTCCGAAGGCGGTTTACCGTCTCACGGCCTGAAAAATGGACCCGCAGCAATCCATCTTATTTTCGCTGAATTTTTGTCTAGACAATGGGGAGTACCACAGTTTGAGCCATTGACTTGGCGGAGGAAAATTGTGACACACTCATATGCCGACCTCGCAAGCCTTAGCTGTCATCGCTGCGGGAAAGGCTTCACCGCCAATGTCTGGTTGATCGTGGACTTAGCAGAAAGGCCTGATCTGGCTGACCGGGTGCGAGCGGGAACGCTATATGACCTGGTCTGCCCCCACTGCGCTGAAGCTATTGGAGAACTCCGCGCCCCGTTACTGATTTACTGCCCGGGTGAGTTCCCACCCTTGATCTACTCCCCAGTTGAGAGCAAGACAGATGAATGGGGAGTCGAGATGCACAAGGTTATGCTCCTCACTCGTTTGGAACTAATACTAGGCGACGAGTGGCGAGCCGAGTGGGTAGATCAGGTTTCTGTGGTGTCACGTCAAGCGCTGCCCTCAGCGCTCTGGCCCGGGATGGGGACCCAGATCGCTGCTAACCCAAACGACGCAAACTCCATCGTGAAAGAAATCTCTCGGCTAACACAACCTGGCGATCTGCCGTACCGCATCGAACTGTGTCGCCGGGCGCTGTCACTCGTTGATCGTGAGCATGACGAGCGCCTCTGGGCGAGTCTGCAAAAGCAGCTTGGCAGGAGCCTATTCCTCAACCCAATGGGCGATCGAGCCGACAACATTGATCAATCCGTACAGGCTCTCAGACAAGCTCTCGAAGTGTTCACCCAAGAAGCCATGCCTGTAGAGTGGTCTGAGACGAACATGCAGTTGGGCATTGCTTACGCCAATCGATTGCGAGGCGATCGAGCGGACAACTTTGAGCAAGCAATCAACGCTTACGAGCAGGCGCTAGAAGGAGCGACGCGCGAGCAGATGCCAATAGCCTGGGCGCAGATCCAAAACCATCTGGCTCAGGCGTACGCCGAGCGCGTGAGCGGGGAACGGGCGTTCAATCTCGAGGACTGCATAACAGCTTTGCTCCGGGCGCTCGAAGTTTGGACACGGCAAGACTCGCCTATGGAATGGGCTAAGACGATGATGGACCTCGGGACGGCCTGCGCCCAGCGTCTTCTGCGAGACCGGGAAGAGTCCGTCGAGCAGGCCATTGCCTGCTATGACCAAGCGCTCGAAGTACTGACGCCACAAGCGGCCCCTCTGGAATGGGCGCAGCTCCAGCACAACCTAGGGAACGCTTACCGCGATCGCATTCTTGGGCCACAGGACGAGAACTACGAAGCAGCCATTGACCACTATACGCAAGCGCTGCAGGTCTTCACCCCCACGGACTTCCCTATAAATTGGGCACGGTTGCAGAACAACTTGGCGACTGTGTACGAAAGATGTTCACACGGCGATCCGGCATACAACGCCGCTCAGGCAATCACCCATTACCAATCGGCGCTTGAGGTCTGTACTCTGGAGGCCTTCCCTGACGATCATTTACTCATTCTGCGCAACCTAGGCAATCTACACTTCCGGCTACAGCAATGGTCGGAAGCGACGGCTGCTTATACGCCAGCCATTGAAGCCGGCGACGCGCTCCTCTCGGCGGCATATACAGATTCAGGCCGTCAAGCCGTGGTTGATGAGACCTCGCAGCTTTATGCGAACGCTTCTTACTGCCTGCTAGAGTTGGGGCAGCGAGCTGATGCGCTTCTTCTGCTAGAGCAGGGGAAAACCCGCTTACTCACTCAGGGCCTAGGCGAGGCAGACCTGGCTGCGCTACCTAGAGAACAGCAGCAGCTTATCTGTGAGGCGCAGGCGGCGGTGCGGGCCTTAGAATCCGAGTCGCGCCTTCCTCCCGCGGCGGTGAATCGTCGAAGCAACGTTGAACTCGGTCGGCTACAACACCAGGCTCGTTCTACCCTCGCCCATCTGATAGACACCGTGCGGTCTGAGCATTCCGAATCCGGGGACATCCGCATCTCGCTAGAGAATCTACTGGCCCTAATCCCTGAACAGGGAGCATTGGTGTCCCCGCTCGTGACCTCGCAGGGAGGGGCTGTCTTTGTGTTACCCCATGGGCTGACGACGATCACTCCGGACTGTGTGATCAAGCTTGACTCGCTGCGAGAGGATACGATGCAGACATTACTGTTCGGCGCAAGCAGTGAACTCGGCTGGTTAGACGAGCGCATCTATGTTTGGGACGAAAACCGGTCGCACCATGAATGGGAGGCGGCTATAGAGAAATTTACCGGCCAGTTATGGAATCTGTTGGTAGCGCCCGTCCATGAGCGGTTAATGGCATTGGGATTAGCCGAAGGAGCGCCAGTCACATTCATGCCACACGGCAGGCTCAACTTCTTTCCATTACATGCGGCCTGGCGTCAAGTGGACGGTAAGCAGCGCGCTTTGCTAGACGACTATACAGTTTCATTCATTCCCAGCGCATCTGTGCTGCGCGTCAGCCAACACCGCGCCCAAGAACCGCTCCGCCAAGGGCGCAAGCTGCTGGCAGTCGTCGATCCGACAGGCGACTTGCCTTACGCGCCTTTTGAGGGCGAGGCTATCGGCAGCCTCTTCGAAGCAACAGCCCGACGGGCGCTCGCAGCCGGCGACGCCACCAAGGAAGCGGTGATCACACATTGCCCGGGTTGCACATACTTGCATTTCGCTTGTCATGGCTTTTACGAGCGCCAATACATACAGGACTCAGGATTGAAGTTAGCGGGCGGGGATTCTTTAACGCTGGCTGAAATTATTTCCCCACGCTTTGACCTGAGTGCGGCGCGACTGGTGACGCTTTCGGCTTGTCAGACAGGACTGACCGATTATCGGCAATTGCCTAATGAATATGTTGGCCTCGCCACGGGCTTCCTGCAAGCCGGGACGCCAGGCGTCATCAGCACTCTATGGGCGGTCAATGATCCTGCGACGGCGCTGCTGATGAAAGAGTTCTATCGTCTCCACCTGATCGAAAAGCAAGGGATCGCCGCCGCGCTCCGAGGCGCGCAACAATGGCTGCGGGGGGCTTCGGCGCAAGAGATGAGCCTGGCCGAATACTACGAGCGCCAGTACGAGGCAGGCGGCTGCATGGAGAAACGCCTGGCGCAGGCGGCGGTTTATTACCGGCGTCATCCGAACCTCATCCCATTCAGCCGTCCGTACTACTGGGCGGCATTCGTTTTCAGTGGCGTATGATATGAAAATTGTTCCTTTGCAAATCGAAGGGGTAAAAGAGCTACTTGATAGGTTGGAGTCGATCTCTAAGACAGCCTCATCAATTGAAAGGCAAGTGGCGCCTAGCGAACCTATTGAGGAATATTCACTCTTGGGAACAACGCCAAGGGCCAAAAAGCTAGGCGTGCATCCAGTCGCGCTTTCTCCCACAGCGCCGCTCCTGGCGGAGTTTGTCGAGAAGGATAAGCGCTCTATACGAATCACCAATTTTGAAACTCAAAAAATCCTTGGACGTTTTCCAGTCGACTATGAGCTGAATACTCTATCGTTTTCACCCGAAGGCAAGTTACTTTTGGCCCTCGACCGGGGGTTTATCATCTGCAGAGAGCCATGGAAATCCAGGTCTCACCTGCGGAAACAACTACCAAGCCAACCATTACACGGCGCCTGGGTGGATGAGCGAACGGCTCTGATTGCAGGGAAAAAAGACAAGTATACCCCGTGGGCAGCAGTCTTCGACGTCAAAAGAAAAGACTTGAGAATTCTAGACTTGGAACTACCGGAGGATTTCGTTTACAACAAAGAACGAGTAATCATCGATGACATAAACCATGCCTTCTGTTCTCCTTCCGGATTGATCGGATTTAGCCTTGGCTGTCATTATTGGACCTCTGGAGTAGAGTATGGCACTGTAATTTTGTTCTACCAATTGGCCGAAGGAAACTCCACAACGCGGCGAGAGTGCAGCTACCTCTTGAATGATTATGCGGTGAGAGTCGCCATCAGTGAAGACGGGCAAACAATTCTGTGCGTCTCCGGTCGTAAGCGTAAATCAATTGATCTCATCGACAGACAAGGCAATCTGCTAGACAGCCTGCCCTGTAGTACAGAAAGGGATGACTATTCGATCACCTACCGGTATGGTAACGTCATAGTGCGGCGTAATAACGAGTCTGTGAAAGTATATTGCGTTAATGACAGAACCTTCCGGCGTTGGTGCGAGCTACGTATCCCCAGCCCAAATCCTTATAATTATTATCATCTTCAACGAGAAATTTTCGTCGGTTATGTCGATCTCGCTGAAACGCAGGGAGAAACTTGTCTTGCCGTCGAGCTGATGGATGGAGAGCAAACGCTAATCTATCGGCTCTTAGATTTTGATATCGTCGGACTCTTTTCTAAAAAGCCTGAGGAACGACGTCGGGCTGCCAATAGCCTTGGTTGCCGCCGTTACCGGCCGGCAGTCACCACGCTGACAGCGCTCATTAAGGATCCCAACCTGCAAGTCCAGGAAGCCACAATCCAAGCGTTAGCGGAAATCGGGGACCCACAAGCGCTGCTCGATCTGATTGCCGCCCTGGGATCCAAACCGAGCGATGAAGTCCGAGATCTTCTCCTGAAGTCGCTCACTTGTTTTCCAGAAAGCGACCTGAGCGCCGCCATCACAGATGGTATCGAGCGAGCAGAGGCCGTCTACCGTCTTGGAGCAGTGCAAGCGCTTGAGCATGCGCTGTCCCTCGAGGTTGGAGGTAGACTGCTCCAGGCATTGGCGGATCCGGAAGCCGAGATCCGAATTGCCGCCGCCCGCGCCCTTGGAAGTCGCCATTATCGCCAAGCAATTCCAAAGCTGACAATGCTCCTCGAAGACGAAAACGCGAGCGTTCAGGAGGCGGTTATCGAAGCTCTGGCTAAGATTGGCGACCCTGTTGCGCTGCCTTACTTGATTCGCGCCCTCGGCCAGCGAAGGAGCGAAAATCTGCAGGACAAAATTCTGACAGCGCTCAACCTTTTCCCAAATGAAGAGGTGAACACGGTCGTTCTTGACTGCCTCGCTCATCCCGAGGAGCCTCGCCGCAGCGGCGCAGTTCGCTTTCTGGCAAGCTCGCCAGCCATCGAGGCAATCGATGAACTGATCGAGGCGCTGTCAGAGACAGATGCGCAGGTCCGCCTCTTTGCGGCGCGCGCCCTGGCAAAAAGAAAGAACCTGCGCGCTTGCGTTGCACTGCTTGGGCGTTTGAACGATGGAGATTTCCAAGCTAGATTGGCCGTGCAGCAGGCCCTCATCGAGCTCCTGGACGCCGCCGGCATGTTATCGCCTCAAGTCATCAGGCGACTGTCAACGCCACTGAACCTATCCTCATACGCCGCTGAGGTGATCTCGACTGGTCGCGCGCCGGATTTTGCTCATCTTGGAGATTCCCTTATCGGGAGTTTCTTGAGCGATCTGGTATCGGCGTTAATCGGCGGGAATGAGCAGTTATCTTCCATATTGAATGCCGTTGAATCGATCGTGGCGTCTGGGGAGATAGATCCCAATGGCGCGAGGGGAATTGCCTTGACAGTTGCCCTGTTTTGCGCAGAGGCTTTCCGAAAGAAGGAACGCTGGCCAGAGGCGGTACAGATCTACCGAATTGCCGTCCAACTCTCCAAGGAAATTCAAGCGCCTCAGATAGAATGGCGTACGTGGCAGGCCACTGGAGAATGCCTGGAGTGGCTGGGAGAAGACCCGCTAGCGCTGGATGCCTACCAAAAGGCTATGCAGGTCATCGACCAACAGTGGTTCGCGTTGCTGGAGGAAGAAAAACTACGAGGTTTTTTCCAGGATAAAGCCATCCTCTACGACCGGGCGGGACTGTGCGCCTTACGCCTGGGGCATCGAGCGCTGGCGCTGGAAATCGTTGAGAAGTCGAAAACGCGCTATCTCGGGGATCTGATCGCGCGTCGACAAAGGGCCCCACAAACGGCGGTTCACGGAGAGCTTGTAGAAGTCTGGGGCCTTGGCAAGCATGCGCTCCCGGTTCAGGTGACGATGGCTGAATCAATGATGCCTGGAAAAAAGGGTGTCAAAATTATTGGTGTCGCTAATGCAGGCGAGGAAAGCGCAGGCAGCGCAGTTAAACCGGAGCGATTGGCCGCTCTCGAAGAGGCCAGCAGGAGCATCGGGGACCTACAGTCTAGTCTCAACATGATCAAGGCGATCTGGAGGTTGGTTACACATCTTGCCCTTCGTGTCGATGACCCGAACCTCCACCACCTGGAAGTGATATACCAGGCGCTCTTTTCGATCCGCCAAGCTTTGAAATCTGGCAACCTGCCCATCCCTCCAGTCGAACGCGATTTGTATCTATTGCAGATACAAAAGGCGGCATACGACTTGAGACCTACAGACCATACGGGCGCAAACATACCGTATTGGGCGTTTGGGGAATACTTTTTGTTCTTTCAAGAATTGGTTGACGCGAGAGAACCTGGCGAGCGCTCTTTGGAATTGGACGCCATCATAGAAGCTCTGAACCTTGTCCTTCATCACGAGCCTGTCCGGGGAGTGCCAGACCAGTCAGCGGCGGGAGGTAGCGGCGGTTTAGTGTTCTTAACACGGACAGACGACGGATCACCCCTCCCGCCGAGCCATCGAACCACAGTGGTCGAGAGTGCCCTTGAACGGCGCACGCAAACCCGCTGGCAGTATGTCACCCAGGTGGCGCGAGGCGAGATCAGCCATTTCCGGGATATCTCCCATGCATTGAGGGGTAGTCGTGACCTAGCCCAGGTGCAGTTCGCGGTAAGTGAACACGGAACGATAGCCTATGTGACCCAAGGAGACGGAGGAGTCGAGCCTGTGACCGGGCCTGTGACCGGTTTGATACCAAGGCTGTGTGGTGAGGATAATCTTCAAGTCTTTACCTTTCCACAGGTAACTTTGTCTGAGCTACACCATCGTTTGTGGCAAGGTTCGGATAGCTGGTTTGCCAGCTTCCGGGATGGTGGGCGCCCCGAAGGCCGGCAAGCCTTACAAGATGTCATAGATCGCACCCTGCAATGGTTGTACGCACAGCTTATGCCGCCACTGGTAGCGCATTTTAAGCGCATTCAGGTGGAGCGCCTGCGCGTCATCCCTCACCGCGCCCTGCACCTGATCCCATTTGCAGCCCTTCATAACATTGACGCTTACGGCCAACGCCATTACTTGATCGACGATTATGAGATCGAATACGCGCCCAGCGCCACGATCCTGCGGATATGCCAGGAGCGTCAGCATGGCCGAGATGTTTCGCCAAGTCTGACTGTCGTGGCTGATCCGACCGGTGATCTGCCTTTTGCTACCTACGAGGTGGAGCAAATCATCCATAACTTCGCGACTTCCCATGTCCAGACATGGTTCGGTGAAAAAGCGCGATTGAGAGATGTGACCAGCACAACGATTGGATCGGTCTTCCACTTCTCTGGACACGGCCGCTACCAGTGGGACGATCCGTTAAAATCTTCGTTGATTTTTGCTGGAATGGAATCCCTACAGCTCGAAGACCTGTTTTCTGAGATGATTACCTTCCCGCATACTAACCTGGTCGTGCTTTCGGCGTGCGAAACAAATGTGGTCGATCCTCAAGACTTGGCCGATGAATATCTTGGATTGGCCAGTGGTTTTCTGTTCGGGGGAACTCCGGCCGTCATCAGCACACTCTGGGCGGTCAATGATCCTGCGACGGCGCTGCTAATGAAAAAGTTCTATCGTCTCTACTTGAGCGAAAGGCAAGGGATCGCCGCTGCGCTCCGAGGCGCGCAACAATGGCTACGGGGAGCTACGGCGAAAGAGATGAGATTGGCCGAGTATTGGGAACAGGTCTATCAGGCCTCCAGCGGGCGCAATGTAGAGGCCTTTCGCTCCATGCGCATCTACCGCGCCAATCCTCAATGGCGCCCATTTAACCATCCGTATTACTGGGCGGCGTTCACCTGTCAGGGTGTTTGCGGACCTGAGCAAGGAGTGAAGAAGGAAGTATGGAACTGAGTTCAGTTGCCGAAGATACGTTTGTTTTGCTGCCGGCGTCTTGGTCGGTCGCCCAGGCTAGCCGATTTATCGAAGGCTTGGAGTTCACCCACGTCATCGTGCGCCGCGTCGAGCCGCAAAACGACTACTACTATCTCTACACCAAAGCAGAGATACTGAGAAAGCTCGCGCAAGCTGATGGCCAACAGACGATCCACGTTGCCTTCAACCTGCGCGAATACGAGGCTACCGAAGTTCGTGACGCGCACGCGAGCGCTGACGATGCGCCCGATCGCACTGTTGTGGTGGAGGAGGGACGGGCCGTGGGATTCTTTGATGTGACTGACCCAACAAGTTTTTTGGTAAAAGGGCCGTCGCGCGGAGTCCAGCCGGATCGCTTCGAAGCCTACCCTTCGCTCGAAGTCCCTGAACAGGTCGCTCCGGAAGCGCAGTTCGACATTTTTGTTGGCTTCCGTAGCAATCTCGACCCGCGCTTGGTCCAGTCTGGGCGAATGGTATTCGACGACATAGAGCCTGGCGAAGAATGCCTGGTCGTTGTCATACCAGACGGAGTTGAGCTTGACCGGAATCACGATTCTTTACCGCTGCGGGTGAACGCTCAAGTCAGGTTCGCCTGCCGTGCGAAAACTCACGTCAGCGAAGCCACGATCAAGGCGCAGTACTTTTACAAACACCAATTGGTCGGTACCGCGCAACGGAGTCTGACTATCGGTATGGACAAAAAGGAGACGATCAGTATCGCTTTAGACAGGCCACCCAATCCATGCCGTTTGACCGCCCCTGACTCCGGGAGCAATGTGGACATGACAGTGATCATCACCTACTCGAACGATGGCTCGCTGCAATGGACCTTCAGCGCGCCCAATCCCCCCATTGACACCAGACAGGAGATCCGCACTCAACTCCAGGGCGCCCGAGAATTCGCCGCAGATCTGATCCGCGACCTCAAGACCGTGAATCATACCGGCCCGTTAGCGGCCAATCTCTTGGAGAGTAAAGGACAGGATATTGCCAACATCATGCCAGTGGAGTTCTTCGATCATTTGCGGAGCGTCCATGACGCGATCAACCGGACGCCCACGCTGCTCTTGCTCACCAATGAAACGTATGTCCCTTGGGAACTCGCCTGCCTGGACGACCCGCTCGACCCGAACGCCCCACGTTTTCTCGCGGCCCAGACGCACATGGGACGCTGGTTGGATGATCAAAATGTCAGGTTGCCGCCGGCAGTGACCATTGACGTGCGGCGGTTCACGGTCGTAGCCGCAAAATACGGGCTGGGAACCAATCTGCGGGCGCTCCCCGAAGCCATGGCGGAACAGGATATGCTCCAACAGCGATGGAAGGCGGTTGCGTTGGAGGCCAAGAAAGCTGAACTTGAAGCGGTGGCGACAGGGGTGAAGGTTCCTGGACATCTCATCCACTTCGCCGTCCACGGCTTGAGTGACGCGGCGGCCAATCACCAGGCAATCCTGCTGGCTGACAACACGCAAATCCTTGCCGCCGCCCTTACTGGAAGATACCGATGCGGCGAGGCGCCGCGCTTCGCCTTTGTCTTCCTCAACGCCTGCCAGGTCGGCACGGCCGGAGAGAGCCTCGGGCAAGCAGCCGGTTTCCCTGGCATTCTAATCCGCCGCGGCGCCTTGGGATTCATCGCCCCATTATGGGAGGTCCATGACCAGGTAGCCCGTGAGTTTGCCGAGACCTTCTACGAGGAGGCTCTGGATTACCAGAAAACGGTCGGCGCCGTGCTGCACGCACAGCGGTGTAGATATGATCCGCACAAATCAACGACACCGATCGCCTATATCTACTATGGACACCCATCACTATGCTTGAGCTACCGACAAAATTGAGGATGTAGGTTATGCCCAATCAAACGCCACTGACCGGAAGCCAGTTGCCGATTGAGATTGCGCCGGGGGGATATACCTTGCAGGCGCCTGAACTGTTTGGCCGCGTGACCAAAATGAGTGGAACAGAAAGCGCCACACGCTCCGACAGCGGTCACTATGAGGACCGCTTGCTCGAGGCCATGCAGCAAGTCGAGGTTCATACCCAGAATGTCTTTGAGATCGAAGTGACAGCGGATACCCTCGCCGGCTCACCTTTCAGCACGATCCGTTCTGGCGACCTGCTCGTCGCCACACGCGAGAACGAGCCCGCGATTGTGTTGCGCGCGCCGAGCCTTGGAGATCAGGTGGAACAGGTTGTGCTCTACACTGATGAAGCGGGCGTAAGTCGCTGGATCTTTCCTGAAATCGCAAATAGCCAGACGGCCGGCGCGACACGCGGGGGCAGCGGCGAGATCATCTTTCATCTCCCGCGCAACGGCGCCCCTACGCCGCCCGTAGCGGCGGATGAACAGGCCTCCCGTGGACCGATCAGTAAGCTGGGGCGCCGGCTCGTGCGTGTACTCGCCTGGTCAACGGACGATATTGTGGGGCAAGGGGCGTTAGCTGTTGCTACTCGATGGGAAACCGCACGGCGCCCATATGCCCTCCGCCCTCTCCCCTTTACTGACGGGGAGCCGCGAGTGGCATGGGATACTGTCCGCCAAGGGCGGGCGTTGCTGCTGATCCACGGGACATTTAGCTCGTCGCGCAGCGCGTTTGCTCATCTGCCTCAAACTACCATTGATCAACTCTGCCATCTGTACGGCGGCCGCCTCTTCGCGTTTGACCACCCCAGCCTGCACCACTCGACGCAGCAGAACGCGCAAACTCTTTTGGATCTGCTGCCCGCTGGGATTGAGCTGAATCTAGACATTCTGACCCACAGTCGAGGAGGGCTATTGGGCCGCGAATTAACCGAGCGGTTACCGGACCTCAATCGCGCCGGGCGTCAGCTCAAAATTCACAAGGCGATCCTGGTGGCCGCGCCCAATCGAGGCACTATCCTGACTGATGGCGATCACGGCATCGAGATGCTTGACCGCTACACCAACTTACTCACCAGCCTGCCGGACAACGCCTACACGCTCACCATTGAAGGCATCTTGCTGGTAGTGAAGTTGCTCCTGCATGGCGCGCTCAAGGGGTTGCCTGGGTTGCAGAATATGTATCCCAAGGGTGAGTATCTGCAGCGACTCAACGCCAGTCTGGCGCACGACACCCAGTACTACGCGCTAGCCGCCAACTTCACCCCTTCAGCCCCAGGCCTCCTTGCCCGATTCGGCAAATGGGCGGCCGACAAATATATCGACGGCGTCTTTGGTGAAGACAACGACGGGGTAGTGCCCACTCGCGGCAGCTACGAGTGTGAGCCCGAATCGCCAGGCTTCCCAGTCCTGCCCGAACGCCTTGTTGTGTTTGAAAAGGACGACCAGATTCACCACTGCAACTACTTTACGAGCGAAAGATTGAATAGGCAGATTATCGAATGGCTGTCTACGTAAGGCCGGTTACACGGGCGCTATGGGAATTAGTAATGGGTGACAACACCACCGCGCATCGGGATCCCCGTTGTCCAGTCGAGAACGTATCTTGGGAGCTTATCACGGAGCCCGGCGGATTTCTTGATCGAATCAATGCCAGCGAGGCGCTCACGTCCGTTGCGAGTAGTGATCCCAACCTGCGTTTCCGCCTCCCCACTGAGATTGAATGGGAAGGTGAACTTCATCGTTAGGCCCATGAGCTGCCCCCCACAGAAGATATGCTTCCAGTTCCTCCTGAAACCTTGTCGTCTGGCGAGATTACGTTGCGGTTCGCCCAAGTTGTGCCGGGGGAGCCGTCTCGCGGATTTGTTCCATATTTCCATTTTCGCATTTTGACTGCGGATGGTTCGGATGCCGGGCACATCAATTTTCGTGTAGGAGACACTGAGCACGTTCGTGTTTGCGCCGGTCACATCGGATTCGAGATAGCTGAGGTATTCCGGGGTCGCCGCTACGCATTGCAGGCGTGTCACGCCATCGCCCCGTTCGTCCGCTCGATTTATCGGAGCGTCACGATTACCTGCGACCCTGACAATCTCGCCTCCAGACGAACCATTGAGCGGTTGGGCGCCGAGTTTGTTGACGAGGTTGCCGTGCCTCCGCACGATCCGCATTATCAGCGAGGATCGCGTATCAAGAGACGATACAGATGGACACCTTGATTTGACATAACAATGCGCTGCATTGCGCTGTGGTTGCGATCGGCGCGCCCTGTGGCTGCCGTCGCTGAGCTTGGGTCGTTAGGCTACTGGTTGTGAAATATGAACAGAAAACCAAGGTGCATTATCATCACAG
>Ga0154003_1000139_pt1 | contig 21914 bp, 1 predicted proteins | sample TSFL087MetaG_FD_104679 | JGI IMG/M metagenome (GOLD analysis project Ga0154003, IMG submission 104679) | Attine ant fungus gardens microbial communities from Florida, USA - TSFL087 MetaG | ecosystem: Host-associated > Fungi > Mycelium > Unclassified | place: USA: Florida, Lake Talquin State...
GAGAGTGTCGCCGACGGGAGTGGCGGGAGAGATTTGCATTGGTGGAGAAGGAGTGGGACGAGGATATCTGGGAGAGGCCTGGCAGACGGCGGAGAAATTCACGACGGAGGAGTACGGGAGGGGGGAAGGAGAAAGGATGTATAGGACGGGAGACTTAGGAAGATATCTGGAGAATGGGAGGATAGTGTACGAGGGTAGAAGAGATGACCAGGTGAAGCTGAGGGGATACCGGATCGAATTGGGAGAGATCGAAGAGGTGTTGAGGAGTTACGCAGGAGTGAGAGAGGCGGTGGTGACGATGAGGGAGGACGAGCCCGGACAAAAGCGGCTGGTAGGTTACGTGACAGAGAGGCAAGAAGAGGTAATAGAAGGAAAGCGACGGCGGCGGATACCTAATGGAATGGCAATAGTGGAGCAGAACAAGAATGAAACGGAATACTTATATGAAGAAATCTTCAAGAAAAAGAGCTACTTCAAACACGGAATCGGGCTCCCGGAGAACGGATGTGTATTCGACGTCGGAGCGAATATTGGCCTGTTCACGCTGTTCATAGGCCAGAATCGCAAAGGCGCCCGGGTGTACGCGTTCGAGCCGATCAAGCCGATATACGAGACGCTGAGAATAAACGCGGGCTTATATGGAGGCGAGAGAGTAAAGCTATACCAGATAGGTTTAGGAGAAGAGAATAGGAAGGAGTGGTATACCTATTACCGAGGGTATTCGATGATGTCAGGTGAGAGCAGGTTTGCGACGGCGACCGAAGATATAGAGGTGATCAAAAGATATGTACAGAATGAGCCGGGGTCAGAAGAGCTAGAAGCGCTCTTCAATGAGGCGGAAGAGATATTGACGCGCAGATTTGAGGAAGAAAAGTACGAATGCGAGGTTAGGAGGCTGGCCGACGTAATAAGAGAGGAAAAAGTCGAGAGAATAGATCTGCTGAAAGTGGATGTGCAGAGAGCGGAGATGGATGTGCTGAGAGGGTTAGAGGATGCGGATTGGAAAAAGATCGAGCAGATCGTGATGGAAGTGCATGACAAAGAGGGTAGCAAGAGTGAGGGCCGGCTGAAAGAGATCAGGGGGTTATTGAATGCGAGAGGGTTTGAAGTAATTATCGAGCAGGACGAACTGTTAAGCGGGACTGACCGCTATAACCTATACGCAAGGAGAAATGGGAAAAGGGCAGAGATAGAAGAGCCGGGATGGATAGAAGGGAGTGTCGATGAACCATGGAGGGCAATAAGAGAAGAGGAGCTGAGAGAGTATGTAAAAGAGAAATTGCCGGACTATATGGCGCCGGCCGCGATAGTAGTGATGGAGGAGTTACCTCTAACACGGAACGGGAAATTGGACCGAGGAGCTTTACCTAGACCGGAAGAATTGAAGAAACAATCTGATGTGGGAGAGAGCCAGTACCGGAACGCGTATGAGGAAATAATCAGCGGGATCTGGAGAGACCTTCTGAAAGTAGATCGAGTGAGACCTGAAGATAACTTTTTCGAGGTTGGTGGGGACTCGTTATTAGCGACGCAAGTAATTTCGCGAATAAGAGCGGTCTTCGGCGTGGAGATCAGGTTCCAGGTCATCTTCAGGGAAGGGACGGTGGAAGGCCTTGCAAGCAGGATAGAAGAGGCAGTCATTGCGCAGGTGAAGACGAAAGCGCCGCCGTTGGTCAAATCGTCGAGAGCGGAAAGTTTGCCGCTCTCGTTCGCACAGCAGAGGTTGTGGTTTAGTGAGCAATTGGAGCCTGGCAACACCATGTACCTCTGTCCAGGCGCGGTGAGGCTGGAAGGGAAGTTGGACATTGGGGCGCTGGAGCGCGCCATAAATGAGATCGTCAGAAGACACGAGGCGCTGAGGACCAGGTTCGAGGTCAAATCGGGCGAACCGGCGCAGGTGATCGACGACTGGGAGCCTCAGAAACTAAAAGTCGAAGACTTGACGAGCCTCTCCCGGGAAGAGAGAGAAGCCGAAGTCCGAAGAATGGCAGGAGAGGAAACTGGGACTGGGTTCGATTTGAGCCGGGGGCCGTTGCTGAGAGTGAAGGTCTTGAAGCTGGCAGAGGAAGAGCACCTAATGTTCTTCACCATGCACCACATCGTGAGCGATGCCTGGTCGATGAGAGTGTTGGAACGAGAAATCTATGCGTTCTATGTGGCCATCTGTGAAGGACGGGAATCGCCGCTGCCGGAGCTGGATATCCAGTATGCCGATTATGCGAAATGGCAGCGCGATTATCTGACCGGAGAAGTGTTGGAAGATGAGGTCGGATACTGGAAAGGACAACTGAAAGACGCCGCGGTCATGGACCTGCCGACCGACCATGCGAGGCGGGCGACGTCGAGCCATCGAGGTAGTGTAGAGAGAGTCGAGATCGGTTCAGAATTGAGCGCGGGACTGAGGAGGCTCAGCCAGCGGGATGGCGCCACGCTGTTTATGGCGCTGATGGCGGCTTTCAAGACGCTCTTGATGCGGTACAGCGGGGAAGAGGATATCAGTGTCGGGACGGTAGTCGCGAACCGCACCCGGAAAGAGGTGGAAGGGCTGATCGGATTCTTCGTCAATACGCTGGTTATGAGGACGAATCTCGGAGGGAATCCGAGTTTCAGAGAGTTGATGAGGAGAGAACGGGAGGTGGCGCTGGGAGCGTATGCTCGCCAGGAGGCGCCGTTCGAGAAGTTGGTGGAGGATATCTCTCCGGAGCGAGACCTGAGCCGGAGTCCGTTGTTTCAGGTCATGATGTCGCTGCAGAACACGAAGCGTGAGCAGTTAGAGATCAGAGGGCTGAAATTAAGCGGAGTAGCGATGGAGATGGGGTCGGTTAAATTCGATCTGACGTTGGCGCTGTCGGAAGAAAGAGAAGAGGTCGCAGGCTGCCTGGAATACAGTGAAGACCTCTACGAACGAGAGACGATCAGGAGGATGGCGAGACATTATGAGCGGGTGATTGCGGAAGTAGTCCGAGACACGGAACAGAAGATTGGAGAGATCGGGTTTCTGAGCGAGGCCGAGAAGAGGCAGATCATCGAAGAGTGGAACGACACTAAAAGAGATGAAACGCCGCGATTTGTACACGAAGTGATCGCCGAGCACGCGGAACTCAGGGGAGATGTAATAGCGGTGAAGAGCGAGCAGGGAGAGTTGAGCTATCGAGAGCTGATGAGGCGAAGTAACCAGTTAGGAAATTACCTGAAGAGGAGAGGGATAGGACCAGAGGAGGTGGTGGGAATCTGTGCGGAGCGGTCGGCGGAGGCGATGATAGCGGTATTAGGCGTATTGAAAGCTGGAGCGGCATATACGCCGATGGACGGGAATTATCCTGAAGAACGAATGAGGTACATGCTGGAAGACGCCGGCGTAAGGGTGTTGATACTTCACGGAAGAGCGGGAAGGCAGTTGGCAAACGAGACGCTGTCGGCGGAAGTAATAGATCTTGAGAGGAGCTGGGAAGAGATCGCCAAGGAGAGCGAGGAAAGCCCGAGTGTGAGATTGGAGGGGGATAACCTGGCTTACGTGATCTACACCTCCGGCTCGACCGGGAAGCCGAAGGGCGTCCTGATCGGACATCATAGCCTGGCCAATTCAACGCTCGCTCGCCTCCAGTATTACAGCGAACCTATATCCAGTTTTCTCATGGTTTCACCATTTGGTTTTGATAGCGCCGTCGGTGTTATTTACTGGACATTGTGTCAGGGCGGGACGCTTGTGTTGCCGGAAGAGCGGCTTGAGCGCGATCCTGCGCGGATCACAAGATTGATAGCGGAAAACGGCGCCTCTCATTTGCTCTGCCTTCCCACGGTGTATTCACTGCTGTTGACGGAGGCTGAGCCTGGCCAGATAGATTCGTTGAAGTGCGTAGTCGTCGCAGGCGAGGCCTGTTCGTCTGAAGTGATCGAGCGGCATTCTGGTCTACTTGTTAATACCCAACTCTTCAATGAATACGGCCCGGCTGAAGGCGCCGTGTGGACTTCCGTTTCAGGGGATTGCTCAAAGCAATTCAGAATTCCGGCGCCGATCGGGAAACCGATAATGAATGTCCGGATGCATATGCTTGACCAGGAGCTTGGACTGGCGCCGATCGGAGTGAGTGGGGAGATCTATATCGCAGGGACAGGGCTGGCGAGGGGGTATCTTGGGAAACCGGCGTTGACGGCGGAAAGATTTATTCCGAATCGGTTCGGCGGAAAAGAAGGAGAGCGGTTGTATAGGACCGGAGATCTGGGCCGATATCTATCGGATGGAACCGGTGAATTCATCGGGCGGGCGGATGAGCAGATCAAGGTCCGCGGGTACCGGATCGAGCCGGGAGAGGTTGAAGTCGTATTGAACGAGCACCGAGGAGTGAAGCAAGGGGTGGTCGTCGCGAAGAACGACGGGGGAGGAGGCAAGCAGCTTGTAGCTTATGTAGTAAGAGAAGCAGGCGTAACAATCACAGAGCTCAAAAGATATGTTCGAGAGAGATTGCCTGATTACATGGTCCCTTCGGCAATACTTATGCTGGAAGAGCTGCCTGTCACCGCGAACGGGAAGATTGACCGGAAGAAGTTGTCAGTAATGGAAGACGTCCGCCAGGAGGCGGAGCCGGGGTATGTGGCTACTCGGACGCCAGTCGAAGAGATGTTGGGCGCGATCTTCCAGGAGGTATTGAAACTGGATCGTGTGGGAAGAAACGACAACTTTTTCGAGATCGGAGGGCATTCCCTACTTGCAACCAGAGTGATCTCGCGAGTGCGGAATACGTTCGGAATAGGGATTGAGGTCAGGAGCATATTTGAAGAAGCGACGGTGGCGGGGCTGGCGCGAAAGATAGAAGAAGCGGTGAGGGCCGGCGAGAAGGAGGAGGCGCCGCCATTGGTCAGGGCGCCGCGACATGGCCAAAGCGTTTGGAGGCCGCCGCTCTCGTTTGCACAGCAGAGATTGTGGTTTGTGGAGCAGTTGGAGCCCGGCTCCACCATCTACAACTGTCCGGGGGCAGTGAGACTGATAGGGCGGTTGAATCTTACAGCGCTGGAGCGCGCGATCAATGAGATCACCAGAAGACACGAAGTGTTGAGGACGAGGTTCGAAGACGAAGCAGGCGCCCCGGCGCAGGTCATCGACGAGTGGAAGTATCGGCGGTTGGAGGTCGTGGACCTGACGAGCGTTCCCCGAGAAGAGAGAGAAGCCGAAGTCAGGAGAATGACTGAAGAAGAGGCGGGGACATGGTTCGATCTGAGGCAGGGGCCACTGATGAGAATGAAGGTGTTGAAGCTGGGAGAAGAAGAGCATGTGGCGCTCTTCACCACGCATCACATTGTGAGCGACGAATGGTCGATGGGAATCCTGGTTAGAGAAGTGGGAACACTCTACCAGGCGTACAGCCGCGGGGAGGAGTCGCCGCTCGAGGAATTGCCGATCCAGTATGCTGATTTCGCGGTCTGGCAGAGGGCGTGGTTGCAGGGAGAGGCGCTGGAGCGGGAGCTCAAGTACTGGCGGAAGCAGTTGGAGGGACTGGAGCCTCTGGAGTTGCCGATAGATCACCCGCGACCTATGGGGCGGAGTTACCGAGGCGCAAGCCGGAGTTTTGTGATCGAGAGCGAGATCGCGGAGCAGCTCAGAGAACTGAGCCATCGAGAGGGGGCGACCCTGTTCATGACGCTGCTGGGAGGCTTCGATGTATTGATGAGCCGGTACAGCGGTCAGGAAGATATCGCGCTCGGGACCGACATCGCCAACCGGAACCTGGCGGAGATTGAAGGGTTGATCGGGTTTTTCGTCAATCAGTTAGCGCTGAGGGTGAAGGTGAGGGGGGTAGAGAGTTTCGGTGAGTTGCTGATGAGTGTGAGAGAGGTGTGTTTGGGGGCGTACGTTCATCAGAACGCGCCGTTTGAAAAGCTGGTGGAGGAATTGCAGCCGGAGCGAGACCTGAGCCTGGCGCCAATCTTCCAGACAAAGTTGATCTTACAGAATGAATCGAGAGAAGAGCTGGAGCTGGAAGGGATACGGCTGCTGAGCAATGGGGGCGCCGAGGCGTTGGATGTGGGTGAAGCCCAGACAGTGAAGTTCGATCTGACGGTGTTCATCACAGATGTAGGGCATGAGCTGATTGGAACGGTGACATACAGCCGAGATCTGTTTGAGGCCGAAACGATCGAGCGGCTCATGGGGCATTACAAGAATGTGCTGAGAGAAATTGCGCCCGGAGTCCTCCAAGAGAAGAGTAGGAGGCCGATCTGTTCACTGAACTTGCTGAGCGAGGCTGAGAGAAGGCAGGTCGTGGTGGAGTGGAATGAGACCGGAAGGCCCTATCCGACAGATCGAAGCATCCACCAGCTATTCGAGGAGCAAGCGCGGCGGAGACCGGAAGCCGTAGCCGCAATATGTGAGGAGGAACAGATAAGCTACCGGGAGTTGAATGAAAGGGCGAATCGGCTGGCGCGGCGCCTGTGTGAGCTGGGCGCCGGTCCTGAGATCCTGGTAGGAGTGTGTCTGGAACGGTCGATAGAGATGGTGGTCGGCTTGCTGGGGATATTGAAGGCAGGCGGGGTCTACGCGCCGATGGATCCAACCTACCCCGACGGACGGCTGCAGCTGATGATCGATGACGCGCAAATCAGCCTCTTGCTGACGCAGGGGCGTCTGGCGGGGCGATTTGACGGCCTATCAGCGAACCCAATCTGTCTGGACAGAGACTGGGAAACTATCTCGACCCGGAGTCCTGAAGATCTCCAGACACTAGTAGAGCCTGACAATGCGGCCTATGTGATCTACACGTCCGGGTCTACGGGCAAACCCAAAGGGGTGATTGTTACTCATCGCAGCGTATCCAATTTGTTCAACGCAGTGGACGAGGATCTGCGCTTCAGCCATGACGATGTATGGATGATGTCCCATTCATATTCATTCGATTTTTCGGTCTGGGAGATGTGGGGAGCGTTGACGCGCGGCGGGAGATTGGTGGTGGCGCCTTACCTGGTAGTCAGAACGCCGGAAGAGTTTTGGGACCTGGTTCACAAGCAAGACGTAACGATCCTGAGCCAGACCCCCTCGGCGTTTCGCCATTTCATCAAGGCTGATGAAGAGATGGGAGCCGGCCGCGATTTGAACCTGAGAGCGGTGGTCTTTGGGGGAGAGGCGCTGGAGTTCCAAAGCCTGAGAGGGTGGATGGAGCGGCGCGGCGATGAGGCGCCACAGCTGATCAATATGTATGGCATCACGGAGACGACGGTCCATACGACCTACAAGAGGGTGACGGGCGAAGACCTGAGAAAAGCTTCCGGGAGCGTGATCGGCAAACCATTGGCGAATATCCGAATGTATGCGCTCGACGGTTGGATGCAGCCTTCCCCGGTGGGAGTGAGAGGGGCGCTCTATATTTCCGGAGGAGGTGTGGCGAGGGGCTATCTTGGAAGGCCGGATCTGACGGCGGAGAGATTCATCCCCGACCTGTTCAGTCCGGAAGGAGGAGAGAGGTTATACCGGACTGGGGATGTGGCGAGGTATTTGACGGATGGAAACGTTGAGTTCATCGGGCGAGCCGATGCGCAGGTCAAGATCCGTGGATACCGGATCGAATTGGGAGAAATCGAATCGGTGTTGAATGAGCATCGATCGGTAACGCAGAGCCTGGTTATCGCGAGCGAGGACCAGAGAGGCGGTAAACGGCTACTTGGGTATGTGGTGGCAGGAGAAGGGGTGACGGCTACGGAGTTGAAGAGGCATGTTCGAGAGAGGTTGCCTGAGTACATGGTTCCGGAGGCGATCCTGGCGCTGGAGCGGATGCCGATGACAGCAAACGGGAAGATCGACCTGAAGAGACTGCCGCTAGTTCCGGTAGTAAAAGATGGGAATGGGCCGGTGGAACAGGAGAGTGTGAGAGCGAAGACATCGGTCGAGGAGATGCTGGTTGGGATATACGAAGAGATGCTGAAGGCAGACCGGGTAGGAAGAGGCGACAATTTCTTCGAGATCGGCGGACATTCACTCTTAGCGACACAGGTGATCTCGCGAATAAGAGACGTCTTCGGGGTGGGAATTGGAGTGAGAAGCATCTTCGAGGCGGCGACCGTAGAGGCTCTGGCGCAAAGGGTAGAAGAGGCGATGAGAGCAGGGGTGAGGGACGAGGCCCCGCCGCTGATCAGAGCCGGAAGGGAGGGCCGAAGCGTCTGGAGGTCGCCACTGTCGTTCGCGCAGCAGAGGTTGTGGTTCTTGGATCAGCTCACACCTAATACTCCGCTCTATAACATCCCAAGCGTGGTGAGGCTCGAGGGCAGATTGGACCTCGCGGCGCTGGAGCGCAGCGTCAATGAGATCGTAAGAAGACACGAGGCGCTCAGGACCAGGTTCGAGGTAGAAGCCGGCGAACCGGCGCAGACGATCGACCCCTGGGAGCCGCGCCGCCTGGAGGTGACGGACCTGACAGGCTTGGCTCCCGAAGAGAGAGAAGCGGAGATCAGGAGAATGACGAGAGAGGAAGCAGGCGCGGGGTTCGATCTGAGCCGAGGGCCGCTGCTGAGAATGAAGGTCTTGAAGCTGGGAGAGGAAGAGCATGTCGCGCTCTTTACCATGCATCACATTGTGAGCGACGGCTGGTCGATGAGAATCCTGAGCAGAGAACTCGGAGCGCTCTATCGCGCATATCTTGCAGGAGAAGAATCGCCGCTCGAAGAGTTGCCGATCCAGTATGCCGATTTCGCGGTCTGGCAGAGAGAATGGCTCAAGGGAAAGACTCTGGAAGCGGAGCTTGAGTATTGGCGTAAGCAGTTGGCCGGTTTGGAAGACCTGGATCTGCCGACGGATCATCCGCGACCGGTGGCGTGGAGTCATCGAGGAGCGAGTCAGCGTTTTGTAGTGGAGAGAGAGTTAACGGAGAGGCTGAGAGAGTTGAGCCGGCGAGAAGGAGTCACCCTGTTTATGACGCTGCTTGGGGGCTTCGACGTGGTGATGAGCCGGTACAGCGGGCAGGAAGATATCGCGCTCGGGACCGACATCGCCAACCGGGATCGGGCGGAGATCGAAGGAGTGATCGGATTCTTCGTCAATCAATTGGTGCTGAGAGTAAGAGTGAGTGAGAGAGAGAGCTTCAGTCAGTTGCTGAAGAGGGTGAGAGAGGTGTGTCTGGGAGCCTATTCCCACCAGAGTCTGCCGTTCGAGAAGCTGGTGGAGGAGTTGCAGCCTGAGAGAGACCTGAGTCGATCGCCGCTCTTCCAGGCGAAACTCATCTTGCAGAACATGTCGCGAGAGGCGGTAGAACTGGAAGAGATGGGGTTGAGGATCGGCAGCGGTCAGGCACAGGCGTCGAGCGAAGCGCAAACGGCGAAGTTCGATTTAATGGCGGCCGTCACGGATGCAGGTGGTGATCTGGTCGGGGTCATGGTGTACAGCCTGGATTTGTTTGAGGCGGAGACGGTAGAACGGCTGGCGAGCCATTACACGAACGTGCTGCGGGGAATGGTAGAGGGAGGCGGGCGGCCGATCTCCGAGTTGAGCATGCTGAGCGCGGCCGAGAAGAGGCAGATCGTCGAGGAATGGAATGAGACCGGCAGGCCCGTTGATCAAGACCGTCGTATACATGAGCTATTCGCGGAGCAAGCGAAGCGAACTCCGGACCGGATCGCGTTGATTGGCGCCCGAGAACGGATGAGCTATAGAGAACTGAACCGGCGAGCCAACCAGCTGGGGGGCTATCTACAGAAGCTGGGAGTGGGGCCGGAGGTGATGGTCGGGCTGTGTCTGAATCGGTCGGTGGAGATGGTGGTGGCCTTGCTGGGAGTGCTGAAGGCCGGAGGCGCCTATCTGCCGTTGGACCCGGAGTCCCCGCTGGAGAGGCTGAGCTATATGCTGGAGGATGCGGGAGTGGGACTGGCGCTGACCGAGCGGGAGTTGGAGAAGAGGCTGCCGACATTTTTCGGACAGGTGGTCTGTCTGGATGAGGAGTGGGAAGGGATCAGTGAGGAGAGCGATCAGGAGAATGTGGCGGAGAGAGTGGTGGAGGCGGAGAACCTGGCCTATGTGATCTACACGTCGGGATCGACCGGGAAACCGAAAGGAGTGATGGTTGCGCACAAAGGATTGTGCAACCTGGCGGAAGCGCAGAAAGACGCATTCGGGTTAAGCGAACAATCGCGCGTCCTTCAATTCGCATCATTTAGCTTCGATGCGTCAGTCTCGGAGATTTTCAGCACGTTTGCGGCGGGGGGAAGTTTACACGTATGCGCGCGGGAGAGCCTGATGCCGGGAGAAGACCTGACAGGAATACTGAGAGAAGGGCAGATCACGGCGGTGACGTTGCCTCCATCTGTGCTGACGGCGCAAGGAGAGAAAGGTTTGGCCCATCTGCAGACGGTGATCGCGGCAGGTGAGGCATGCAGCGCCGAGATAGTTGAGCGATGGGCCAGCGGGAGAAAATTCCTTAACGCTTACGGGCCCACGGAAACGACAGTCTGTGCGAGCATCGGAGAGTGCCGGGCGGATAGCAATAGAAAGCCGACCATCGGTCGTCCGATAGCAAATACGCGGTTGTACATACTGAATCGTGAGATGGCTCCGGCGCCGGTCGGTGGGCGAGGTGAGCTTTACGTCTCAGGGGTAGGGGTGGCGAGAGGCTATCTGGGAGGACCACATCTGACGGCGGAAAGATTTGTCCCAAACCCATTTGGCTGTGGAAAAGGAGAGAGGCTATATCGAACGGGAGACGTGTGCAGATATTTGTCAAACGGAGAGATAGAGTTCATTGGACGGGCGGACGATCAAATAAAAGTCCGTGGATATCGCATCGAGCCGGGAGAGATAGAGAGCGTGCTGAGCGAGCAACCCGGAGTGCGGCAGGCGGCTGTGATAGTGCGCGAGGATGAACCGGGCCGGAAACGGCTGGTCGCTTATGTGGTTGCGGATTTAGCGGCGGGAGGCCGCCGGGGCCCCAGGTTGGGGGATCAAGACGGAGTCGAACTCTGGCCATCAGTCGCCGAGTACTTCGTCTATGACGATGTTCTTTACTATGCCATGACGCATGATGAGCGCCGAAACCTCAGTTACCGCGTTGCCATTAATGAAAAGGTTAGGGATAAAGTGGTGCTCGATATAGGTACGGGCGCAGATGCGATCCTCGCCAGAATGTGCGTTGACGCCGGCGCCAAGAAGGTCTATGCCATCGAGCTGCTCGAAGAGACGTATCGAAAAGCGAAAGCGCTACTGTTCAGACTGGGGTTGGAAGACCGGATCGAGCTGATCCATGGCGACTCGGCCAAAGTTCGATTGCCGGAAGACGTGGACGTATGTATATCCGAAATTGTGGGTTCTATAGGAGGTTGCGAAGGGGCCGGCAGGATATTGAACGATGCGTGGCGCTTTCTGAAGCCGTCAGGCAGCATGATCCCTTGCCGGAGCACAACCCTCATGGCTGCGGCGCGGCTGCCTGAGGCGCTCCGTTCCGACCCGCGATTTTCCATCGCCTCCGGCTACTATACCGAAAAGATATTTGAACAACTCGGCTACCGGTTCGACCTGCGTCTGTGTGTGAAGAACTTTCCGGGCGACCACATTATCTCAGGGCAGGCGGTCTTCGAAGACCTGGACTTCGATAGAGTCGTGCCGGATGAAGAGAGCCATGAAATCACCCTGACCATTACGGAACACACCACTCTCGACGGATTCTTAATTTGGTTGACTCTATACACGACGCCCAGCGAAGTAATCGACATCCTGAAGTCTACGGGTAGCTGGTTGCCCGTCTTCTTTCCGGTCTTTTATCCGGGGCTCGAGGTCGGGCCTGGAGATACGATAAAGGCCACATGTAGCCGCCGGTTATGCGCAGAGAACGGAATCAATCCCGACTACCAGATTGAAGGTCGAGTAATCCGGCGCTACGGTGAAGAGGTGAGATTCAGCTATCAATCTCCTCACTTCCCCAAATCGTTCAAGTCCACTCCATTTTACCAAGAGTTATTCAGCGCCGAATCGGCAGTGCAAACTGAAGACCATCGTGCGGCGAAAGGATTCTCCGCCGAACTTCGCGGAGCCATCGAAAGCCGCCTGCCAAACTATATGGCGCCGAGCGCCATCGTTCTATTGGATCGATTGCCGCTGACTTCCAGCGGGAAACTGGATCGCAAGGCTCTGCCGGCGCCAGAGTCCGATCGCGCCGAGATCGAGAACGGTGATCTCAGTGCGCGGACGCCTGTGGAAGAGATAGTAGCTGGGATCTTCGAAGAGACGCTGAAAGTCGAACGAGTAGGAAGAGATGAGAGCTTTTTCGAGTTGGGGGGGCATTCATTATTGGCGACTCAAGTGGTGTCGCGTGTGAGAGATGTGTTTGGAGTGGAGATCGGAGTGAGGAGCGTCTTCGAAGAAGCGACGGCGGAAGGATTAGCGCGAAAGGTCGAGGAGGCGATCGGGAGAGGAGAGAAGGTAGCGGCGCCGCCGTTGGCGCCGGTCTCAAGAGAGGAGAGACTGCCGCTGTCGTTTGCGCAGCAGCGATTGTGGTTTTTGGATCAGTTGGCGCCGAATAATCCGTTTTATAACTGTCCAAGCGCGGTGAGGTTGGAGGGGAGATTAGATCTCGATGCGCTGGAGGAGGTGATCAACGAGATCGTCAGAAGACACGAGGCGCTCAGGACGAGGATCGAAGCGGAAGAACGCGAGCCGGCGCAGGTGATCGACGCCTGGCAGTGGCGGAGTTTGGAGCGAATAGATCTGACGGGCTGGCCTCGTGAAGAGAGAGAAGGCGAGGCCCTGAGAATGGCGATCGAGGAGGCGAGGACGGGATTCGATCTGAGGCGAGGGCCGCTGCTGAGAATGAAGGTCCTGAAGCTGGATGAGGAAGAGCACGTAGCGCTTCTCACGACGCATCACATCGTAAGCGACGCCTGGTCGATGGGAGTTTTGGTCCGAGAGGTTTGTACGCTCTATGAAGCTCTAAGTGAAGGTCGGGAATCGCCGCTGCCGGAGCTGGAGATTCAGTATGCCGACTATGCGAAATGGCAGCGGAACTGGTTGCAAGGCGAAGTATTGGAGCGGCAACTGCGCCACTGGCGTGAGCGGTTGGCGGGAGTGACGCCGCTGGAGTTACCTACTGACTATCCACGTCCAGCGCTGGTGAGTTACCGCGGAGCGAACTTTAGCTTCGCTCTCCAGGAAGAGTTGGCGCATGGGATCCGAACACTGAGCCGCCGTGAAGGGGCCACGTTGTTTATGACTATGCTGGCCGCCTTCCAAACGCTGTTGATGCGATACAGCGGACAGGAGGACATCGTTGTCGGAGCGCCGATTGCCAATCGCCCGCGAGCGGAGACCGAAGCGCTGATTGGATTCTTCATGAATACTCTGGCGCTGCGAACCCGAGTCGAAGAGAAGCTCGATTTTCAAGACTTGCTGGGCCGAGTCCGGGAGGTCTGTTTGAGCGCCTACGCTCATCAAGACTTACCGTTCGAGCAGTTAGTCGAGAGCTTGCAGCCCGAGCGTGATTTGAGTCGTCAGCCTTTATTCCAGGTGATGCTAACGGCGCAGAATGCGAGGCCGGAAAGGGCGGTGTTACGTGGCCTGCGGTTGAACGCCTTTGAGATTCCCGTTGAGACATCGAAATTCGACCTCTTGCTCTCGGCCACGGAAGCCGAGGATCGCTTAGTTTGCAATCTCAGTTATAACTCCGACCTGTTCGAGGCGACGACCATTGGCCGTCTGATCGGGCACTTCAAAACGCTGCTGGAGAGTATTGTCGCCAGCCCTCAGACGCGTCTCTCTGAATTTGCGTTGTTGCCGCCCGACGAGCGGCGCCAGATACTCTTTGAATGGAATCAAACATCCGTTGCTTCCGCTCAGAACCGCTGTATTCATAATCTGTTCGAGGCGCAAGCCGCACGGACGCCGGAGGCGGTCGCGCTCAGTTTCCGAAACAAGCAGTTGAGTTACCGAGAACTTAATGAGCGGGCCAATCAAGTCGCCTGCCGGTTGCGTACGTTAGGGATCGGCCCGGAGGCGGTTGTCGGTATTTGTACGGAGCGGTCGGTCGAAACACTCGTCAGCGTCTTGGGAATCTTGAAGGCCGGCGCCGCGTATCTGCCATTGGATCCGGCATATCCGTTGGAGCGATTGTCTTTCCTTCTGAAGGATAGCGGCGCCGAAGTCCTGGCGGCCTCAAAACGCTTCGCAACCATGTTCTCTCAATATGAAGGGACGGTCGTGCGCCTCGATGAAGATTGGGGCTGGCGAGCGGAAGAGAGCGGCATGGATTTCGAGATGGAAATGGATTGGGAATGCCCGGCTTACGTCATCTACACCTCAGGTTCCACCGGCAGACCTAAAGGCGTAGCGATGATTCACCAGGCGTTGGTCAACCTTATCCAGTGGCAGCTGAATTATCCCATGTCGTCGCCCGCCTGGCGGACGCTACAGTTCACTTCCCTCAGCTTTGATGTCTCTTTTCAAGAGATCTTCGCCACATGGCTCGCCGGCGGCAGCCTGGTTTTGATTGATGAGGAGACACATCGCGATCCAGTCAGGTTGTGGGAAGCGATCCGCAATGATGCGGTCGAAAGACTGTTTCTGCCGTTCGTCGCCTTACAGCAGTTGGCCGAGGCCGCCGACCTCGACAATCTGACCGATATCAGCTTGCGGCGGATCATCACCGCCGGTGAAGCGCTGAAGCTTTCATCCCCGATCGAAAAAATGTTAGGGCGGTTGACGGATTGCGTCCTGGAGAACCAATACGGTCCGACCGAGAGTCACGTGGTGACCTTCTATACGCTGCCACAGGCTACGACCCAATGGGTAAAGAAGTTGCCGCCGATCGGACGCCCCGTCGCCAACACTCAGATTTACATCCTGGACAACCTGATGGAGCCCGCGCCGGTAGGAGTGATCGGCGACCTGTATATCGGCGGAGCAGCGCTCGCGCGCGGTTATCTCAATCGTCCGTCGCAGACGACGGAGAGGTTTATTCCCGACCCATTCAGCGAACGACCCGGCATGCGTCTCTACATGACGGGAGACAGAGCCCGTTATCTCCCGGACGGGATTATCGAGTTTATCGGGCGAAGTGATGACCAGGTGAAAGTGCGAGGGTACCGCATCGAGTTAGGCGAAATAGAAGCTACTCTGGCTGGCGCGCCGCACGTCCGAGAATGCGCCGTCACGACGCGGACGGATGATTCCGGCGCCGGGTATTTAGTTGGATACCTGGTATGCCACGAAGGGATAGAACCACCGGTCAGTGAGCTGCGAAACTACCTTCAGCAACGGTTGCCCGCCTACATGGTTCCGTCCTCCTTCGTATGTTTGCAAACTCTACCACTGACGCCCAGCGGGAAACTCGACCGCCGGGCGCTTCCCTCGCCCGAGAGGAAAGCGGCGCCTGACAGTAGTTACTCCGCGCCACGGACAGCGGGCGAAGAGATCATGGTTGGGATCTTCAAGGAGGTGCTGAAGCTGGATAAGGTTGGGCGAGATGACAACTTTTTCGAGATCGGAGGGCATTCCTTATTAGCCACGCAGGTAATCTCACGAGTGAGGAGTACGTTCGGTGTGGAAATCATGGTCAGGAGCATCTTCGAGAATCCCACGGTCGAGGGGTTGGCGCGAAATGTAGAGGATGCGATCAGGGCTGGAGAGATAGAGGCGGCGCCGCCGCTGGTCAGGGCGCAGCGAGATGGCCAAAGAGGCGCCCAAAAAATTGTGAGGCTGCCGCTCTCCTTCGCTCAGCAGAGGTTATGGTTCATCGACCAGTTGGAACCTGGTAACGCCGTCTACAACTGTCCAGTGGCGGCAAGGTTGGAAGGGCGGTTGGACCTCGTGGCGCTGGAGCGCAGCGTCAATGAGATCGTCAGAAGACACGAGACCCTCAGGACCAGGTTCGAAGAAGTAGCGGGCGAGCCGGCGCAGGTGATCGACCCTTGGGAATATCGAAAGTTGGAGGTTGAGGACCTAACAAGATTGCCCCCGGAAGAGAGAGAAAGAGAGGTCGGGCGGATGGTGAGCGAGGAGGCGGAGACCGGCTTCGATCTGAGCCGAGGGCAGCTGCTGAGAATGAAAGTCTTGAAGCTGGGAGAGGAAGAGCATGTGGCGCTCTTCACCATGCACCACGTCGTGAGCGATGGGTGGTCGATGGGAATCCTGGTCGAAGAAATCGGCGCTCTTTACCGGGCGTACAACTGCGGAGAGGAGTCGCCGCTCGAGGAATTGCCTATCCAATACGCCGATTTCGCGATCTGGCAGAGGGCCTGGCTGCAAGGCGAAGCGCTGGAGAAACAATTGGATTACTGGAAACGGCATCTCGGCGGAGAGCTGCCCACGCTGGAATTGCCGACTGACAAACCTCGTCCGGCCATCCCAACCCACCGTGGATCGCAATGCGCGCGCCTGCTACCAACTGCGCTGTCAGATTCATTGAAGGCGTTCAGCCTGGAGCAGAGGCTCACATTGTTTATGACATTGCTGGCCGCATTTAAAACCGTCTTGTCTTACCTGACAGGGCAGACCGACATCTTGGTCGGCACGGACATCGCGAATCGCAATCGCGCGGAGTCGGAGAAACTGATCGGGTTCTTCGTCAATCAACTGGTACTGCGAACCGAACTGTCGCGCGATCTCACTTTTATAGAACTGTTGAAGAAAGTGAGAGAGAGCGCGCTGGGCGCGTATGCGCATCAAGATTTACCTTTTGAAAAGTTGGTAGAGGCGCTAAACCCGGGGCGCGATGAGAGTCATTCTCCGCTGTTTCAAGTCAAGATAGCGCTTCAGAACGCCCAGGCCGGAGAGTTGAGCCTTCCCGGTTTGACGCTCAGCCCGATAGCGCCCACGACCGGCGCAGCCAAATTCGATCTCTTACTCAATTTGAGAGACACCGAGCGCGGCATCATCGCCTCGCTGCAATACAACACCGACTTGTTTGAGGAGCGCACTCCCACTCGCATCCTCGACCGATTCCACACGTTGCTCAGCCGAATTGTGGAACATCCTGAGTCCACGCTGCGGGAATTGGTTGAATCGCTCAACGAAGAGGACAGCCGCGAACAACTAGAGAAAGAAAAAGAGATCGAGAGCATGCGCTTGAGAAAACTGAAAAATATCAAACGGAAGTCATCGGCGCCGCGCGTTTGGAGACAGGACCATGAATAAAGATGATCCGCGGCGCGAAGCGAATAGGACGGCTCCGGGTAGCGTCAGACGTAAACCTCTGAGCGTCACGCGGGGAGAGTTGGTCGTCGTTGAGTCTCAAAAGCAAGGTGTGGAACTCCCGCTGGTCATGCGCCCTTCGGTGGAGGCGCTGGATTTGGTGACCTGGGCCGCGAGTAATCGTGAATTCATCAATACACACCTGCTGAAGAACGGGGGAATACTTTTCAGGAATTTCGACATTTCAACCCCGGAAGTATTCGAGCAATTCGCCATCGCCTGTTCGTCCGAGCTGTTGCAATACAACGAGCGTTCTTCGCCCCGTACGCAAGTAAGCAATAATCTTTATACTTCCACTGATTACCCGGCCGACCAAAGCATCTTTCTCCATAATGAGAATTCCTATCAACACACCTGGCCAATGAAACTCTTCTTCTTTTGTATGGAGTCGCCGGAGCAAGGCGGAGAGACGCCGATTGCGGACTGCCGCAAAGTCTTCAAGCGCATTGATCCGAAAATCAGGCAGCGTTTCATTGAAAAGAGGTGGATGTTAGTCCGGAACTTTGGCGACGGTCTCTCTCTCTCGTGGCAATCCGTGTTTCAGACTGAGGATAAGTCGGCCGTCGAAGCCTACTGCCGCCAAGCGCGCATTGAAACCGAATGGCGAGGGGATCGTCTGCGGACGAGGCAGGCTCGTCCTGCGATCGCGCAGCATCCCACGACCGGCGAAACGGTCTGGTTCAATCATGCCGCCTTCTTTCATGTCTCAACGCTTGAACCGTCGATCCGCGAGGAATTGCTGGCCGAATTGGAAGAGGCGGATCTCCCTAACAATACTTACTACGGTGACGGCTCGCCGATAGAGCCTTCTGTTCTCGAAGAGATACGCGAGGCATATCGAAGGGAGACGGTCAGCGGCGCCTGGCAGGCGGGCGATGTCCTCATGCTCGACAACATGCTGGTCGCGCATGGTCGCAATCCTTATGTCGGCCGGCGAAAAATTCTGGTTGCCATGGCCGGGCCTTCGGTTCCGATGGCGGCGCCGCTTGACTGAGAGAAGGGAGCAGAGATGCAAGAGGAAATGCTGGAAGGTTATCGGCTGGCGCCGCAGCAGAGGCGCCTGTGGGGATTGTTACGGCACGGTCGGAATGGGTCGTATCAAACGAAGTGCGCAGTGATGATCAAAGGCCGGCTTGAGAGCCGCCATCTCAAAACAGCGGTGGAAAAGATCATTGCGCGCCATGAGATTCTGCGCACCACCTTTCATTGTCTGCCCGGGATGACCATTCCGATGCAGGTCGTCAATGAGACTGGCGATCTCGCGTGGCGGGAAGATGATCTCAGCGGCCTGGATGAGCAGGCGTCGTTGATCGAGGCGTTTTTTCAGGCGGACTCACAGCCTTTCGATTTCGAGCGAGGCCCATTTCTATTCCTCCATCTCATCAAAATGGCGGAGGATGATTACGTCATGATCATCCGTCTTCCGGCGGTCTGCGCCGATTCCGTGAGTATTCGGAACCTGGTCGACGAACTCTGCCAGAGCTATGCGGCGGCGGCGCGCGGAGAGGAATTTGATCGTGACGTCATGCAGTACGCCGATCTCGCCGAGTGGCAGAATGACCTGATCGAGGCCGAAGAGATGCGCGACGCCCGAGAGTACTGGCGGCGGCGCGCGACGCCGCATTCATCCGCGCTGCAACTTGCATTCGAGGGCGCCCCGTCGAAAGACGAGGTCTTCGAACCACGCTTTGATGAACTGGTGATGGCGCCACATTTGACGCCCCGAATCGAATCCTTCGCTCGGGACGCCAGGACATCGGTAGAACAAATTCTGCTGGCCTGTTGGCACATCCTGCTCTGGCGCCACACTGGGCAGCCGGAAATCGAAGTCGGGACCGTCTTCGACGGTCGCCGCGCGGAGGAAATTGAAGACGCGTTGGGATTGTTTGCGAAGCACTTGCCCGTTACGTGTCATCTGGATGAAGAATTGCCGCTCAGTGAGCTGATCGATCAGATCGGCAAGTCATTCCTGGTGGCTCGGAACTGGCAGGAATATTTTTCCTGGGAACAATTCCTCGAATCATCGGAGTCTGCGCCGGGCCCCTCCTACTTCCCGTTCTGTTTCGAGCCGGAGACGCCGCTTCAAACATTCTTGGCGGGAGATGTTTCGTTTGCGATTTTCAGACAGTCCGCCTGTATCGATCGCTTCAAGATCAAGCTCTCTTACGCGCATAGGCCGGATGGACTGGTCGCCGCATTCCATTACAACTCTGAATTGTTTCGTTCGGCGGATATTCGATGTCTGATCGGGCAATTTCAGACGCTGCTCGATAACGGCGCCGCCAACCCGGCTGCGAAGGTCGGCGCCCTGGGGATGATCAGCGATGCCGAACGGCGACAGCTTTTGTCCGAATACAATTCGACGAAGGTCGAATGGCCGGTAGATAAGACCGTCCATGAACTGTTTTGGGAGCAGCAGGAGCGCACGCCGGAAGCGATAGCCATCATCTATGAGGACGAACGATTAACTTATCGCGAATTGAACGAGCGAGCCGCCAATCTCGCGCATTATTTGCGGGGATTGGGAGTCGGGCCGGATATCATCGTTGGGATTTGCATGGAGCGCTCCATCGATCTGGTCGTCAGCCTGCTGGCCGTTCTTAAGGCCGGGGGGGCATATTTGCCGCTCGACCCATCGTACCCGCCGGCGCGCCTCTCTTTTATGCTTGAAGACGCCGCAGTCGCGGCGCTGCTGACACAGTCTCGCTTGCGCTCGCGGCTGTCGCATATAGGGCCATTGCAGCTTATATGTGTGGACGCGCTATGGGGGGAAATTTCTAAAGCTCCCTCGCGCAACCGAGAAACAACGCTCTCGCCGGATAACCTCGCTTATGTGATCTACACTTCAGGATCGACTGGCAGGCCAAAGGGGGTTATGCTGCGACACCTTTCGTTGACGAATTACCTGCTGTGGGCGATCAATCATTATCCGGTGGATGTCGGTTGTGGCGCCCCGGTTCACTCGTCGCTGAGCTTCGACCTGACAATCACCGCGATCTTCCCACCCTTGCTGGCCGGCGGCCACGTTCACCTGCTCTCAACAGAAAATGAAATCGAGTCCCTCGGCGTCGCCCTGAGCGAACGCCCCGGATACAGTTTGGTCAAACTCACTCCGGCGCATCTTCAATTACTGGCCGAACAGTTGGGCGACATCGATCTCGACGGCGCGGCGCGCTCGCTGGTGATCGGCGGGGAAAATCTGCCGGCGCAGACAGTCAGATGGTGGCGGGAGAGAGCGGCTGCGGTCAGGCTCTTTAATGAGTATGGCCCCACGGAAAGCGTGGTCGGTTGCTGTGTTTACGAAGTCGGCGACGAGCGGGAAGTGGAAAGAGGGAGGGCTATCGTTCCTATCGGACGACCGATTGCCAACACTAGCCTCTATCTTCTCGACGGGCGACAGCAGCTCGCTCCTAACGGAGTCGTTGGCGAGCTATACATTGCCGGCGCCGGATTGGCGCGCGGCTATCTCAGCCACCCTGATCTAACGGCTGAAAGATTTGTTCCGGACCCTTACTCCGAAGAACCGGGGAAGCGTACGTACCGGACAGGAGATCGGGCGCGCTATCTCCGCGATGGGCATATCGAGTGTCTCGGTCGTGTGGACGATCAGGTGAAGTTTCGGGGTTATCGAATCGAGTTGGGCGAGATTGAGGCTGTATTGCGTGACCTGCCAGGGGTTCGTGAAGCGGTCGTGATGATGGTCTCCGAAGACGGGCAGAACCGTCTGATCGGGTATGTGGTCGGAGATGAAGAACAACAGCCGGACATCGCGCGAACACGCCGATGCTTACAAGAACGTCTGCCTGATTACATGGTTCCGGCGGCGCTCCTGACACTCGACGCTCTGCCCTTGAACGCGAACGGTAAGATAGATCGGAAGAGGCTTTCAGCCATGCCACTGGAGTCACTCCTGAAGAATGCCGGCCGGCAGCCAGGGAATGCCGAGACGCGGACGCCAGTAGAAGAGATACTGGCTGGGATTTTCCAGGAGGTGTTAAGGCTGGATCAGGTAGGGAAACACGATAACTTTTTCGAGATCGGTGGGCACTCATTATTGGCCACCCAGATCGCGTCGCGGGTGAGGGACACCTTCGGAGTGGAGATCGGGGTCAGGGGCATCTTTAAAGACCCGACAATAGCTAGTTTGGCCGCTCGGATCGGGGAGCCGATGAGTGAGGGAGGGAAGGCGCCGCCGCCGCCACTGGTCAGAACTCCGAGAGATGGGCGAGGCGGCTGGAGGGCGCCGCTCTCGTTCGCTCAGCAGCGGTTGTGGTTCATCGACCAGTTGGAGCCTGGTAACCCGGTCTACAACAGCCCGGAGGCGGCGATTTTGGAGGGGCCACTAAACCTTGAGGCGCTGGAGCGCAGCGTCAATGAGGTCGTCAAAAGACACGAAGCGTTGAGGACCAGGTTCGAGGTCGAAGCGGGCGAACCGGCGCAGGTGATCGATCCCTGGCAGCCGCGCAGTTTGGAGGTGGAAGACCTGACAGGCGTTCCCGCGGAAGAGAGAGACGCCGAGGTCAAAAGGATAGCCGGAGAAGAGGCGGGGGCGGCATTCGACCTGCGGCGCGGCCCGCTGCTGAGAATGAAGGCGCTGAAGCTGGGAGAGGAGGAGCATGTGTTGCTCTTCACCACGCACCACATCGTGAGTGACGCCTGGTCGATGGCAGTGCTGGTGCAAGAGATCGGCGAACTCTATCAGGCGATCAGTGAAGGTCGAGAATCGCCGCTGCCCGAGTTGGAGATCCAGTATGCCGATTATGCGAAA
>Ga0154003_1000140_pt1 | contig 21913 bp, 11 predicted proteins | sample TSFL087MetaG_FD_104679 | JGI IMG/M metagenome (GOLD analysis project Ga0154003, IMG submission 104679) | Attine ant fungus gardens microbial communities from Florida, USA - TSFL087 MetaG | ecosystem: Host-associated > Fungi > Mycelium > Unclassified | place: USA: Florida, Lake Talquin State...
ATGTTTATGGCGCTGATGGCGGCCTTCAAGGTGCTCCTGATGAGGTACAGTGGAGAGGAGGACTTGAGCGTCGGGACGGTGATTGCGAACCGGACGCGGAAAGAGATCGAAGGGCTGATCGGGGTCTTCATCAACACGCTGGTGATGAGGACCGACCTCGGCGGGAATCCGAGTTTCAGAGAGTTGATCGCCAGGGAGCGAGAGGTGGCGCTGGGAGCATATATGCACCAGGAGGCGCCGTTCGAGAAGCTGGTGGAGGAGATAAATCCGCAGCGAAACCTGAGCCGGAGCCCGTTGTTTCAGGCGCTGATGATTTTGCAGAACGCCGGACAGGTAGAGCTGGAGCTGAGCGGACTGGAGCTGAGCGGGATCGATCGAGAGGACGGATTAGTTAGATTCGACCTGTCGCTTATGTTGACGGAAGGAAAAGATGGGATTGCGGGAGGGTTGATATACAGCCGGGATATATATGAAGGCGAGACGATCCGGCGGATGGCGAGACATTATGAGAGGGTCGTGGAGGAAGTAGTCAAAGATGCAGAGCGGCAAATCAGAGAGATTGAGCTGATGAGCGAATCAGAGAGGGAGCAGATAATCGTCGAGTTCAATCGAACGCAGCGAGAGTATAGGAAGGAGCAGTGCCTTCATGAGTTGATTGAAGCGCAGGTGGAAAGGAGCCGTAGACAGACGGCGGTCGTTTACGAAGAGGAAGCATTGACATACGGGGAGCTGAACGCGCACGCCAATCAGCTGGCACGCTATCTGAGAAAATTGGGAGTAGGTCCCGAGGTGTTGGTGGGCTTGTTCGTGGAGCGGTCGATAGAGATGGTGGTGGGATTGCTGGGAATCCTGAAGGCCGGAGGAGCATATGTGCCATTGGATCCGTCCTATCCACTCGAGCGCCTGACCTTCATGCTGGAAGACTCTCGGGCTTCTGTGCTTTTGACTCAAGAGCGGTTGCTGCCATTTTTGCCGGCCTCAGGGATGCTAGTCATCTGTCTCGACAGAGATTTCGGTGAGATCCGGAGCGAAAGCGTCGAGAATTTGAAGAGTGATGTTTCGCTCGCCAACCCGGCGTATGTCATCTATACCTCGGGTTCGACGGGAAGACCGAAAGGGGTCGTGATCTCGCATGGTGCGATTTTGAACCACATGCTCTGGATGCAAGAGGCCTTTCCTCTGGACGAGCGGGATCGCGTCATGCAGAAGACGCCATTCAGTTTTGATGCGTCAGTGTGGGAGTTTTATGCGCCTCTGCTGGTCGGGGGGCAGCTGATTGTGGCACGCCCGGACGGGCATCTTGAGAGCGCGTATCTGGTGAGATTGATCGTCGAGCGAGAAGTCGCAATCCTGCAAGTAGTGCCGTCAATGTTGCGCATGTTACTGGCGGAGGCAGAGATAGAAGGGTGCCGAAGTTTAAGGCGAGTCTTCTGCGGAGGCGAAGCGCTGACGCCTGATTTACGTGATCGATTCTTCCTGCGGTTGCCAGCGGAGTTACACAATCTTTATGGGCCGACGGAGGCGACTATAGATGCGATAAGCTGGGGTTGCCTGCGGGGTGAAAACTTTGCCAGGGATGTAGTGCCGATCGGCCGCCCTATCGCCAACGCGGAAGCATACGTGCTGGACGAGCGGTTAGAGCCGGTGCCGGTGGGAATCTGGGGAGAGCTTTACCTGGGGGGACTCGGAATTGGGCGAGGATATCTGCGGCGACCGGAAATGACGGCCGAGAGGTTTATTCCGCATAGGTTCACTTCAGGGCTTGGAGAGAGACTCTACCGAACGGGAGATCTGGTGAGGTATCTACCGGACGGGAACCTGGATTTTCTGAGCCGAATGGACAATCAGATCAAGTTCAAAGGATACAGGATAGAGTTGGGTGAAATCGAGAGAGTGCTGGAGCAAGCGCCGTGGGTGCAAGAAGCCGTAGCAGTTGTGCGAGAGGATGATTCCGGAGACAAGCGGTTAGTGGCATATGTGGTAGGAGAGGATGAGAAAGAGGAAGATACAGCGAGACTGAGAAAATACATGAGTGAGAAACTGCCTCATTACATGGTCCCGGCAGTGTTCGTATCACTGGAGACCATGCCCCTATCCCCAAACGGAAAAATCGACCGCCGTAGGTTGCCGGCGCCACATGACACTGAATGCCGGGTAGCGCAAAACTACGTCGCTCCCCGTACCCCTCTCGAATCAACGCTTGTCGAGATATGGCAAGAAGTGATGGGAGTTAAACGGGTGGGCATACGCGATGACTTCTTCGAGCTGGGCGGGCATTCACTGCTCGCCGTACAGATTGTTTCCCGATTACACAATAGCCTACTGATCGATTTTCCGCTGCGCGCCATGTTCGAGAGCCTAACCGTCGAGCAACTGGCGATCGCGGTCGAGCAGCTATTGGCGCAGGAAGTCGTAGAATTGAGCGAGGATGAGGCCCTCCAGTTGCTAGGTCAGGAAGGCTGATCTGTCGCGAGCGCACCTCTTATGATTGACAGAACGACTCTTTCGCCGGCAAAACGAGCTCTCTTGGAGAAGAGGCTTGGCCGCAAGCTCGCGCTCGATGCTGATCCGAAGGTCATAACCCCACGATCAGACCGTAGTCGATGGCCACTGACCTTCGAACAGGACCGCCTCCTGTCGATAGCTCGCTCGGAAGGGCGTCTTACCTACTACTCCAACGCCTTTCGCATCGCAGGTCCGATTGATGTGGCAAGCCTTGAAAGTGCGCTGCGAGGGGTCGTGGAAAGGCACGAAATTCTCCGTTCTACTATTCGAATGATCGACGGCAACCTGAGCCATCTCGTTCATCTGCCCTGTCCCGTGACATTGCGACTGATCGACATGACCGAGCTGCCTCAAGAGAGTCGGGAGGAAGAGGCAATCAAGATAGCCGAGAGAATGGCGAACGATCCGTTCGATTTGGGGGAGTGGCCGCTTTACCGAGTCGCCCTCTTGCGCCTGGGTGATGAAGATCATTTCTTACTCCTGACAATACTGCACATAATCGCCGATCGTCAATCGATGGGAATTCTTTTTAGCGAGCTCATAGCTCTCTACACCGCATTTTTGACCCGGCAGGAATCTCCACTGCCTGCGCTTCCGATTCAGTATGGCGATTATTCACAATGGCAGCGCGAGCGCATGTCGACAGAATTTGAAGGCGACCTCTCTTTCTGGAAAAAACAACTCGATGGATCATCTGCCACCCTGCGTCTGCCCACATCTCATCCTCGACCACGATCTTTAACTTACCGTGGGAAGTTTCAATTTCTGCCTATCTCCGATGACCTGGCCGGATCGCTGAGGGCAATGAGCCGGCAGGAGGGTGTGACGCTATTTATGACTATGTTTGCAGTTTTCAACGTACTACTGCATTGTTACACGGGTCAGGAGGATATACTCGTCGGCATTCCACTTGCCAAACGAAATCGGTCTGAGCTTGAGAGGCTGATAGGTTGTTTCACCAACACCCTGGTAATGCGCACGCGGATTGCGAGCGATATGGTATTTCGCAGCCTGCTGCAACAGGTGCGGGATTTTTGTCTGGACGCTTATTCACATCAGAATCTGCCATTCGGCCTGTTGCTGAAGGAGCTTCATCCTCCGGAAGAACCAGGCTATTTACCTCTGGTCCAAGTAGGGTTTGGTCTACAGATTTCGAATGTGAGTAATGCTGAGACCCCCGGCTTACGAATCAGCTCGAGGTCGATCAATGTCGACCGCGCGGTATGGGATTTAATGATGCGTGTGGAAGAGAGTGAGGGGGGGCTTTGCGTTTCTCTGCAATATAAGACCGATCTGTTCAGCGAAGAGGCGGCGAATCGCATACTCACTCATTACAGAATCCTGCTGGAATCCATCACAAGTAGCTCTCAGGCAAACGTCTCACAATTAATCGAAGACTGTGCAAATTGACTGAGTCTTTGGAGTGCGGCGACTTGGCGCCGCTTTTCGTTCGCTATCTTTAAACGAAAAGCGGCGTCAAGTCGCCGCACTCCAAAGGCTGCCGCCATTTCAAGTCAAGTGGTTGATTGTATTCAGCTTTAATTTGCACATCCTTCAATTAATCATACCGTGTTTGAGCTAGACGCTTTTGATCCTGGCCAAAACTAAGCATCATCAACCTGGTTCGATAAGGGATGCATATGAGTACAATAATTTTCGTTATGCTACCGGAGGCCGGTCATGTAAATGCCAGCCTAAAAATGGCTAAATCTCTAAAGGCGAACGGCCATCGCATCTTTTATCTTGGGATCAGCGACTTTGAGGACTACATCATCAGCCAGGGCCTTGAATTCGTTCCCATAATGGCGGATCACTTTCCTAAGGGATTCCTGGCTCAAAATTCGTTTAACATCGCTACGTTTGAAGTGCTTGTCACAATGCTCAGCAAGAAGCTCGCGGGCAGTAACGTCACCGCTTTCGACGTATTGAGGCAGGAAGTTAATTTACATATCCAGCGAATCCGCCCTGACCTGGTCGTGAGTGACGCTCTCCTGGCGGATTTCGCATTTATTATCCACAGCATGGGGGTTCCGATCATATTCCTGAGTACAACTCTATTTTACCCCTGGGATACTGATCGTATCGTAACCAGCCCTCTTCGGAATGTCATCACGATGTTTCTGTGCCCACAGGAATTCGATTTCCACTCTGCAAAGAAGAGAGATTGCGACCACTATGTCGAGGCTTCAATAGATGTGGAGAGAATAGAGACCGATTTCCCATTCGACCGGCTTGATAAAACCAAGCGCCTGATCTACTTCTCACTAGGCAGCCAGACTCATTTGTTTTCTGAGTGCAAACAATTTTTGCAGACCATGGTTGATATCATGTGGGAGAAACAAGATTGCGAAATGATTCTGACGACGGGGCGAATGGTAACTTCACAGGAGCTTCGCTCAATCCCGCCAAATGTCTTTACCGTTCAAACTGCGCCGCAGTTGCAAATCCTGAGGAGAGCTTCTCTAATGGTTACGCACGGAGGGTTGAATAGCGTTAAGGAGTGCATCTACTTTGGAGTACCCATGATTGTCTTTCCCCTAGTTCGAGACCAGCCGTTGAACGCAGCCAGAATCGTTTATCATGGCCTGGGCCTGAGGGGAGATATACATAAGATAAATGCAGGCGAATTACTCGAGATGATAAACAGAGCTGACGGTGATCCGGATTTAAGGGAGCGGGTAGGGATAATGGCCAAAAGGTTTAGAGAGCTTGAAGAATCCCCGCCTAGCATAAGAATAATCGAGGAAGTGTTAAATACTGCGCGGATGGCTTACGGCATGTCGACAAATAAGACGTCCAACCGCTCATCAATCGAGTCGGCCGAACCCAAAATACGAGATATGCTCTCCAATTAAAACAGCCAAGCATTCCGCGCTTGTTGATGCTGTATAAAGCGTTCAAGTGGAAATAGATCAAGCCTCTTTTCCGGCGTTCCCACAGCAGACATCAATTGCCAGGAAGCAGAAAAACGGGGAAACATCTATGAGTAACCAGTATCAATTGCAAGAACTATCGGTCACATTCGGCTATTTCGTCAATAACTGCAACCCCGATACCGTCACCGCGCCTGGGGTCATGGGGCTGATAAGCAAGGCGAGGAATTACTTGGCTGCTATTGACGGTAGGAAGAACGAAGCGGATGTGGTGAAAACGCGTGTACGTTTCCGGAACGCCGCGGAGACTCTCCTGAAACGCACTGACTGGATCGGGGCTAGCGCCCAGCAGTCGTTGCGCGATTTCATTAATGAGCAACCGGAATTCTTGAGTGAAGGGGCCTATAAGTTTACTTACGATTTTTTCTCCGCGAATATCGAACAATGGCAGAAAAACCTCGGGCGTTTTGCGGGGCTGCCGAATCTGGCCTTCCTGGAAGTCGGAAGTTTCGAAGGAAAGTCCGCCTGCTGGGTGTTGCAAAACATCCTTACGCACGAGACGAGCAACCTCACCTGCATAGACGTGTTTTTTGAAGAAAAACACGAAGGGGTGTATGACACGACGGGCCTCGACTCGGCCCTAATGTCCAGAGAGGATCGTTTCGAACATAACATCCGGCAGACGAACGCGCGCCACCGCGTTGAAAAAATCGTAGGGCTCTCTCAGAAGGTCCTCCGCACACTGCCGCTTTCCTTTTACGATTTCATTTACATTGACGGCTCGCACATAGCAAGGGGTGTTCTAGAAGACGCGGTGCTCGCCTGGCAGCTGCTCAAGCAAGGGGGCATAATTACCTTTGACGATTATTTGTGGCAGGATCACCCTGATCCCCTTTTGTGCCCGCGGATGGCAATAGACGGGTTCCTCAGCGTGTATGAAGGCCACTATCAGTTGGTTCATAAGGCTTACCAGGTGACACTGGAAAAGCTGTCGTAATATGCCTGAAAACCGCTGTAGTGATACGATGTACCGCCGCATGCGGGGGGATGACCTATCACCGCATGTAGGGGTACGATCTATCACCGCCTAACAGAAGGGGGCGGCTCTAATCAACCAATGTTCAAAATCAAAACCAGTCGAATACGGCAAGATGTGCAGCTGGGATCGTAGAGATCGATCTGTTATTCTCGCAACACTGTACGGACTTATCCGGCGACAATGCGGTGGGTACGTCGATACCAGCAGAGCCAAAATATCTGTCTAAACCGAGTCGACCGAACCCGCAATACGAGAAAGGACTGTACCAGCGTCCCAATGTTGTAGGTTTCGATTAAGGGCACATGCCAAGAAACTTGGTTAACACTGTAATAAGGAACATACCATGGTAAATGATCAAGTATATCTCAAAAATAACGTTATGATGGAGCCACTCTTTAATCAGTGGTACGCTTGGCCATACTTGATACCACCTGCTTCAGCGGCAATGTATATTGCAAACTCACACCTGAAAACAATGCAGTCGTTTGTTTCTGCGCCTCAGGTTCATACCTTAGCGCTCAAAAACCCGGCGATGCTTGGCGGCCCGGTTATAAATCATGGCGTCGACAAAGCGGGGGAAATTGAGAAGTTGATTCATGAAACCAAAGAAGGAAATATTCATATGCTGGAGTTCGCCGAGGCCACCAAGGCTTTGGAGAACCTATTGATCTCCGGCGCTCATGGCTATTCCCTCGAATCATATTACAGCAAAATTCCTGACGTTCTAAAAGGATACGTTGAGCTGGTATACGACTTAGATAATAACCCTTCGGTACGGTTTATTGAAGGGTTGCTATATAAGAGTAAATACTACACCACCGGCTCTCAAAGTATATTCTTATCGGAGATTCACAATGATAGCCGTTCATTCGTCTTTAGTACACCAAGGCTAAAAAGTGATGGCGGCCTGTTCCTGAACATACCCTTCAGCCACGAAGGTATAGATGAGCTATTTGGGATGCGAGATACGGCGCTCTCATATAATTATATAAAAGAACGCCTACAGATTAGTCGGCAGGACGAGAACTTCTTCGCATCATTATTTACTGCGGAAAAACCGCTTAAGCGGATTAGCTATCAAAATGAAGGCCTGAGAATACGTTATTACGGTCATGCCTGCGTGTTATTAGAGACAAGGGATATCAGTATATTACTTGACCCAGTTATTAGCTATAAATATGACAATCCAACATACCGTTACACTTATACGGACTTGCCGGAACATATCGATTATGCGCTGATTACTCACAACCACCCAGACCACCTAATGTTTGAGACGATGCTCCAGTTAAGGCATAAAATTAAGACCGTAATTGTGCCCAAAGGATCTGGCGCGAGTCGAGCGGACCCATCCGTGAAGCTATTACTACAAGCTGTTGGTTTCAACAATGTGAGAGAAATTGATGAGATGGAATCCATCGGGGTGGAAGGCGGCATGATCATGGGGGTACCATTCCTCGGAGAGCATGCCGATCTTAATATCAGGTCCAAAACAGCCTATTATATCGATATTGAGGGCAGGGCTGTTTTACTGGCTGCGGATTCGAATAATCTGGAGACCAAGTTATATGATCATATTTCCAATCTGATAGATAGAGTGGATATTCTGTTTTTGGGGATGGAATGTGATGGGGCCCCATTAAGTTGGTTGTATGGCCCGCTATTTAACAAGCCTCTGAGTAGAAAAGATGACCAATCTAGGCGATTCGATGGGTCAAACTACGAGAAAGCTATTGCTATAGTAGACCTCCTCAAACCCAGAGAGGTATACGTCTATGCAATGGGGCAGGAGCCCTGGTGCACTTTCCTGACCTCTATCCAATATACCTCCGAGTCTCGCCCGATTGTCGATTCTAATCGCTTGATCGAAGAGTGCATGCGGCGCGACGTTATATCTGAGAGGCTATACGGGCATAAAGAAATCCGTCTATAAAATGTTTGTAATTGCTCACGGGCTTGATGGTTGAGGATATGGATCAATTGGCTTGCCCATCAATTTGAACAATGCGTCAAAGATGTTTTCACCTTAGAGCCGCGCCGTCGCAATGACTGGCTGCAACGCGGCGTATTCTTTCGCCCCTCACTCCGATCGGCGTGACCGACAGCGGACATGCTGATCTGTATCTTGCGCCGTTCGAGCGCCGCCACGTAGTCAGTAGCCGCGTACTGCAGGCGATTGTCCGAGTGATGGATCTCTGGCCTCCCTCGTGTGAGCGCGTGGTGCAAAGCTTGCAGCGTCAGTTTGACGCCAAGGCCGGAGCCGATCGCCCAACCGCGGATGACCCTAGTGAAGATATCCATCAGGATCGACAGGTAAACAAACGTCCCGTCGCCGAGGCGGATGTATGTGATGTCTCCGACCCAGACTTGATCGGGCCGTACGACATCGAGTTCCTTGACCAAATTCTCGTAGCGCGGGAAGCAGTGGCGTGAATCAGTAATCTGTTTCTTGGCCGCCTTGCGCCGCATCTTCAAGCCCATCTCACCGAGCACTCGCTGCACGCGCTTGCGTCCGATGGTCTTGAACTCGCTGTGTTCGCGCCACAGTTGATGGGTGACACGCCGCGAGCCGTAGGTCGGAAATTGCCCGGCGACTCGTTCGACAGCTTTTTCAACTTTCTCTCGTCGCGCTCGATGGGACGGTAATACCAGCTGCTGCGAGGCAAGGCTAACAGGTCACAGAGCGTTTTGATGGGATAGTCCGATTTGAGATTCATCACGATCTCCCTTAGAATCTTGGAGATCGACCTGTTATAGTGGCAACGCTGTACAGACTTATCCGGCGACAATGCGGTGGTTACACCGATACCAGCAGAGCCAAAATATCGATATTAAGACGAGCCGGCCGAACCCAAAATACGAGAAAGGTAGGAACCAAGGTATGACCGTTTTATCACAGGATATAAGGATGGGGTTTCGTATGTTGATCCGAGATCCCTGGTTTGCCGCAGTGGCGGTATTTACAATTGCCCTTGGCATAGGCGCGACTACTGTCATATTCAGTGCAATAAACTCAGTCCTGCTCCGTGCCTTACCGTATGAAGACCCTGATAAACTTGTGATGGTCTGGGCGACACGAGAATCCGGATCGCAGACCCCCGTTTCAGTCGCAAATATGGCCGACTGGCGAAAACAGAATAAGGTGTTCGAGGACATAGGAGGCTATGCGCCTCAGAGTTATAACTTAATCGGCTCAGGCGAACCTGAGCGGTTACAAGGAGCGCTCGTCAGTTCAGGCCTTCTAACTGCCTTGCGAATCAAGCCGATTCATGGGCGAATCTTCTCCGAAGACGAGGACAAGATCGGCGCTAGCCGTGTTGTCATAATCGGCGAAAAATTGTGGCGGCGGCGCTTCAATGCCGATCCCCAACTGGTAGGTCGTACGGTAACCTTGAGCGCCGATAACTACACGGTGATCGGTATTTTGCCGACAAGCCTCGACCTGCTCAGGGTCGCGGCTCCAACCGGCTCCGCCCTCGATGATACAGAGTTGTGGACTCCGCTGGGGGGAGAGAAATTGCCACCATCCCGTGCGTACAACATTTTGCGTGTGATAGCCCGCCTGAAGACGAACATTTCAGTACAACAGGCTCAGGCTGAAATGGGAATCATTGCCAGTCAGCTTGAAACGCAATACCCGGAGACGAATAGAGGAGGTGGAGTAAGAATAATGCCCCTTTACGATGAGGTTATAGGCAGGTCGAGCGCGGCCCTCTGGCTTCTATTCGGCGCGGGGACTTTTGTCATGCTTATCGCATGCGCTAATGTGGCGAACTTGATGCTGATTCGCGGCTTCCGGCGACAGAAGGAGATTGCCATTCGGGCGGCGATGGGGGCAGGTTCCGGACGGTTAATCAAACAGCTGCTGACTGAAAGCCTCATCTTGAGCCTGATTGGAGGATCGCTGGGCCTATTCTTCGCCTCATTCGGAGTTCGCCTGGTCTCTTCGGTAAGCCCGCGAAACATTATTCGCCTCGACCAGATCAACCTCGACACTAAAGTGCTCGTATTTACTTTCGGAGCCTCGTTGCTGACTGGCCTTATCTTTGGACTCATGCCGGCCTTCCAAATGACCAGAGTCAATATGAATGAATCATTAAAGGAGGGGGGCAGATCTAATACCGATACTCGTCAGCACGTTCGAAGCCTGCTTGTGTCGTTCGAAGTTGCCCTGGCGATCGTGCTGCTAATCGGAGCAGGGTTGGTCATCAGAAGTATCTTGGGGGTATTGTCGGTCGACCCCGGATTTCGGACCGAAAATATACTAACCATGCGAGTTCTCCTGTCGCAGACCAATTATCCCGATAGCCAACGGTGGCTCAACTTTTTTAATGAGGTAACACAGAGAGTACAGGCCCTGCCCGGAGTGCGCTCGGTCGGTCTTATTAACAATCTCCCGCTAAGTGGGACCGGCGTAATTTCGGGGTTCCTCATCGAAGGGCGTCCCACTCCGATTACGGATGAGGATTACAGGACCGGTTACCGTGTAATCAGGCCGACTTACTTTGATACCATGGGAATTAAATTGAAAAAAGGCCGGCAGTTCACTGAACGGGACAACCAGAATTCCTCCAGAGTGGCTATTATCAGTGAGGCGATGGCGCAGCGCTTCTGGCAGGGGGAAGATCCTATCGGTAAACGAGTGGCGATTGGGCGCGAACAGATACAAGGGCAGGAGACAATCTGGCGCGAAGTAGTCGGAGTGGTCGGGAATGTCAGACACTGGGGGCTAATGGAAGACGGGACACCGGATACCTACGTGTCGGACCTTCAAAGCCCTTCTCCATCGATGTTCCTTGTGGTAAGTTCCTCATCGAATCAACCCAATCTGATTTCGGCGATACGCAAAGAGATACTATCTATCGATAAGGATCAGCCAGTCTATAGCGTTAGGACTATCGATGAATTGTTGCTACGGTCTATCTCCCAGCTGCGATTTTACATGACGCTGCTGACGATCTTCGCCAGTATTGCGCTGGTTATGTCGGTGGTTGGTATTTATGGTGTACTTGCTTACTCGGTCAACCAGCGAAAACGCGAAATAGGACTCCGCCTCGCGCTCGGAGCGCAACGAAACGACATTATAAAGATGGTACTAGCGCAGGGTATGAAGCTTGTCTTGATTGGTATAGTCGCAGGAATTGCGGTTGCAATTCCGCTAACCCGTTTGATGTCGAGCTTGTTTTTCCAGGTTCATTCGATTGATCCTTTGACTTATGTAGGAGTATCACTTTTTCTGGCTCTCATTGCGTTAATAGCAAGCTACATCCCGGCTCGCTTCGCGACTAGGGTGGATCCGGCTATCACGCTCAGGGGAGAAACGTGAAGACCCTGCTTGGGCTACTGCGGTTGCTCGCGGTCTCTAGTTCTTACCGAACGGAAACTACTCCTGATTATTGGTCATTCAGATGATCTGCTTCAGTATGATTGCTCATGTGGCAACCGACAATCTAACTTTTGAGCAAATTGAAGAAATGCATATGGAAAGAGGTCGCCTTCTCCACGAAGGCAACCTCTCCCATGCTGAGAAATCCAACAGGCAGAGAATAATCCGCCCAGCGCCAGGGCAGTTTTGAGCCGGTATCTCGGATGTTATTGAAGTCGAATCACCTCCATCCTCCGCCGCGCTGGTGAGCGCGCCAAGCCCGTCGCCGAGCAAATCAAAGAGCAGGTCATCGCCGATAGAGTCATCAAGCGATTTCTAACGCATCGAGACAAACTGCCGGTTTTTTTACACGACCCGGAAGTTCCGCTAAAATAGATAACACCCACTAGCTGGAGGTAATGAATATGCAATTGCGTACTATCTGCAAATCCAAGATTCATCATGCCGTCATCACGGAGGCCAACCTGCATTACATTGGAAGTATTTCGATCGACTCGGATCTGCTGAATTTATCTAACATTCTTCCAGGCGAGAAAGTTTACGTTTGGAATATAAACAATGGCGAGCGGCTTGAGACCTATGCTCTTCCGGCGCCAGCCGGGTCTGGGCAGATCATTTTGAATGGCGCAGCGGCGCGCCGAGCTCAAGTCGGAGATAGGATAATAGTGGTCGCCTTTTCATTAACGGATGAGGAGATCAATCCCCGGATGATTCTCGTTAATGACCGTAATAAGTTCGTGGAATGGCTCAGCGACAATCGAATGCCGAAACCGTCCAATATAGATCTCACCGCGCCTGCTGCGGAGGTCTAGAGCCTGTTATTAACTTTTCCAACCCTCTTTTGCCACGTCAGCGACGATTGCCCCTAGCCCGGCCTTTCAAGGCCTGAAAGGCCGGTCATTGAGAATATGATCGCCAACATATCCGCGAAGCCCTGAACCCGTGAGTAATTGCAATATATCTATGGATCATGGCGCTCTATCAGCCATCGGCAATACTCCCCTTGTCGCGCTCAGTAAGGTCATCAAGGGCGCACAGTTCCATTTGTATGCCAAGTTGGAGGCGCTCAATCCGGGCGGCAGTATGAAAGACAGAGCGTCAATCAGAATGCTCAGGCATGCCCTTGAAACCGGGATAGTCCGGCCGGGCATGTCGATTATCGAGTCCAGCTCCGGAAACATGGGTATCGGCCTCGCTCAAGCCTGCGCTTATTTCGGTTTGACGTTCATATGCGTGGTGGACCAGAAGACCACATCACAAAACATCGCTCTCCTCAAAGCCTATGGCGCAAAGATCGAAATGGTCTCAACGCCTGACCCGGTGACTGGCGAGTTTCTCAATGCCCGCATCGATAGGGTTCAACAACTGCTTCAGACCGTTGAGAATAGCCACTGGCTCAATCAATATTCGAATGTCTACAACTCGAAGAGCTATCATAAGCTTATGGACGAAGTCGTCGACCAACTCGGCCCAGAGATTGACTACCTGTTTTGTGCGACAAGCACCTGTGGAACGATGCGCGGCTGCGCCGAATATGTGCGGGAACAAAATTTGAGGACAAAAATAATGGCCGTTGACGCTGTGGGCAGTGTGATTTTCGGCGGCAAGAGCTCGAAACGGTTGATCCCCGGGCACGGCGCCGCTGTAAGGCCGCTGCTTTATCAGCCCGGTCTTGCCGATCAGGTCATCCATGTGTCGGATTTGGATTGCCTGGTAGGTTGTAGAAGGCTTGCCAGACGAGAGGCGCTTGTCTTGGGCGGATCGTCCGGCGCGCTGATTACTGCTATCGAGAACGTGAAAGAGGGAATTCGCCCCAGGGCCGTATGTGTTGTTATTTTCCCAGACCGGGGAGACAGATATCTGGATACTATCTATTCCGATGAATGGGTTATGGAGCATTTCGGTGATGTCTTCCATCTTTGGGAAGAAAGTGGCTCTATAGATGTGTCTGCGAAGCAGCGCGCTTGGGTTTGAAAGCTCCGATATCCAGAACCACACTATTCATCTGGCCGAAGTAAGAAAATGAGGTCTAGCGATATATTGACTCCGACGACTACACAGGCGAGATATGTCAATCCGGCGAGCGCGTAATTGATTGTCTTACCAAATGAAGCTATTTAGTCCCCACTGGTTTAGCCAGTAGGTCACTATAACATCAACTTCAATCAACCTTTTCAAGGAGGTTATATAGATGAGCTGGCACGACCCTGATAAAGAAGACACTACTATCTATAAAGTTGTAATCAATCACGAAGAACAATACTCGATATGGCCTGAATACAAAGAAAACCCTCTTGGGTGGAGGGATGTCGGGAAAGCAGGTCCAAAAGCCGAATGTCTGGACTATATCAAGGGAGTCTGGACTGACATGCGACCGCTTAGCCTACGGAAGAAGATGGAGGAGATGGCTAAGAATCCGCCTCCACCACCGCCCGCACCCGATCCTCACAGACCCCGCGAAAAGAGTTTAGTCGACAGGCTTTGTGAGGGCGAACATCCAGTTGAAGCAGGATTGCGTCCGGAGAAGACAGTGACACGGTTTAAGGAAGCCATAGACCGTAACTATGTACACGTCAAGTTCACGGGTACGAGGGGTGGGACCGAATTAGGTGTTAGGTTGGACCGTAACTCCTGCCTTTTTCAGCAGGCAGATTTTGAAAGCGGGACAGGCACGGTGCATATAGAAGGCGAATTGACCTTGGACTATGTGCCAGTCAGGTGCTTTGCCGATATAGATCTGAAAACCCTTGAAGGAAAAGGACATCTAGCCAGAGTTGAGGCAAAGGCGCAGAGCCAACCCTAAGTTGGATCGATGGCGAACAAGGCGAACACCTGGACCACGCTTCGATCTAATTGACACGGGATTCGGCGAAGCCGAAATACCACTTGGCGTCGCGGAATCCCTCTTCGCAACAGAACCGGAAGCCATATTCTTTGGCCATCGGTTCGGCGTGCAGTTTGAGATTGTTGACCAAATGCCAGGCCTCCAGTTTACCTTTTTGTCGCGCGCCCGACTCATCGTGATCCAAAGGTATTGAAAGATCATCTTGAAAGGTCGGTTTAATCTCTGTTGTCATACCACCAACAGGATTACACAAGCTGATAACTTGCGCCGACACGCGCGTCCACAGAAAGTGTCCAGACATCAGGCGCGAGGCCCTAAGGAGGAATAGTACTGCGTAACGATGAAATACTTATACTGAATGGATCCGAGGTTAATTCGCTGCTCTCCGGTCAGGAACTCAATCTGATCGATACAGTACGGAAGGCGTATGAAACCCACGGCCGGGGAGAAACTTCGCTGCCTCATTCCACATTTCTGCGCTTTCCCGATAATCCGAGCGACCGAATCATTGCCTTACCCGCCTATTTGGGGGGCGAGTGGGGAATTGCCGGCATCAAGTGGGTGGCTTCTTTTCCTGGCAACCTGGAGCTGGGGATGGACCGGGCATCGGCTCTCGTCGTGTTGAATTCATCACAGACGGGAAGGCCTGAAGTCATTCTCGAGGGATCTCTTATCAGTGCGAAGCGTACCGCAGCCAGCGCGGCGCTTGCGGCGCAATGGTTACACCGCGGTAAAAAAACGAATCGTGTAGGGCTGATTGGGTGCGGATTGATCGGTTTCGAAATCGCCCGATTTCTGCTGGCGATATTTCCCGAGATAAATCATTTTGTAATTTATGATTTGGATATCGCTCGGGCGGAGCAATTTAGGCGCAAGTTTCAGGAGACGTTTGGCGTATGCGAAGTGGAGATTGCCAAAGAGTCGAAGGCGGTATTGGGAAGTTCTTCGCTCATCTCCTTAGCGACCACAGCGAATACGCCATATCTCAATGATCTCTCGGAAATCTCTCCAGGAAGCACGATTCTTCACGTCTCATTGCGCGATCTCTCACCCCGCATCATTATCTCCTGCGATAATGTCGTGGACGATATCGATCATGTATGCCGTGCGCAAACATCGATCCATCTGGCTGAACAACTCACCGGCAACCGCGGTTTCTTGCGGTGCACGATTGCGGAGGTTCTGATGGGGGAAGCCGCCTCCAGGAGGGATGCGGAGAGTATAGTAGTTTTCAGCCCGTTCGGGCTGGGAGTGCTTGACCTCGCAGTCGCCGACTTCGTCAGGAACCTTGGAATTGCGCAAGAGAAAGGCGCAGCAATAAAATCATTCTTACCTGAGCCATGGGGTGAGAATCACAATCGATAGCGCGTCAATGCGTAACCAAAAAAATGCAGGGCGTCGAGTAATGTCCAGAGTCGACTCTTCACCAATCCGTGGAAGCTCTGGCGATTATTATCATTCATTGCAACGATGCTGCCATCAAGACGTTCCAATCTAACATTTGCCATGCTAATTCATTGTTCCAGATAGTCAGGACCAGGGGGCTAAATCCAAACCCACAACACTTGGGCGCCGGTACAGTACCGCGGGCGTAAGCAAGCGGCTTACTGCTGAAACGGCCGTTTGCCTGCGCGCGGTACTGTGCCAACCTCGCGTGTCCTGATTTAGCAGGGAAGGACTGTCATTTCATGCCCCATGCGCCGGTTCACAACTTCAGCGCGTGTTTTTAAAGCGGTGTCAAGTTAGTCGAGCGAGCGCCTGTGGCGGGCAATGACTTACTTGAAGCGTGCGCAAATGAAAGCCAAATGCAATCAATATACTTGAAATAGCGACGGCCTATGGAAAAGGAATCGCCGAAAGCGAGTTACCTAGTGAACAAGTTCATTAAAGATTCGAAGACTCCTTCCACTTTAATTGAGCTTCTCCGCCAACGTGCGGCTGAGAAATACGATCATCCGGCATACACCTTCTTGATAGATGGCGAGACTAAGATCGCGCGTCTGACCAACGGTGAACTGGATAGGCAGGCGCGAGTCATTGGCGGGCGCCTCCAATCGCTAGGAGCGGCTGGCGAGAGGTTGGCTCTGGTTTACCCGCCTGGGCCGGAATATATTGCCGCTTTCTTCGGCTGCTTGTATGCGGGGGCAGTTCCGGTCCCCGCTTATCCTCCCAGGCTCAACCAATCACTTGCTCGGCTTCAGGCGATTGTCGCGGACGCACAGGTCAAACGTGTGCTGACGGTGGGCTCGATTATGTCCAGATCAAGGCTTCTGTTCGCTGAAGCCCCATTCTTGGAGCGCTTGCAATGGATAACGACGGATGATTTGAGCCACGATATTACAGGTTCATGGACCGACCCCGGGATGAAATCGGACTCTCTGGCCCTGCTTCAGTACACGTCGGGCTCGACTTCCACGCCGAAGGGCGTGATGGTAACCCACCAGAATCTTTTGCATAACCAGCGAATGATTAAGCTGGCCTTCCAGCAGTCAGACCAGTCAGTAATAGTAAGCTGGTTGCCGCTCTATCATGATATGGGCCTCATCGGAGGTATATTACAACCTCTGTACCTGGGAGCTCACTGCATATTGATCTCGCCGATTGCGTTTTTGCAACATCCTTTCAGGTGGCTTCAGGCCATTTCACGATTTCGAGCCACGACAAGCGGCGCCCCTGACTTCGCCTATGATCTCTGTGTCCGTAAAATCACGGCTGATCAGCGGTCTGTTCTGGACCTGAGTAGTTGGCAGGTCGCGTTTAATGGCTCGGAACCCGTACGTCCCGAGACGCTGGAGCGATTTTCCGAGGCCTTCGAGCCTTGCGGGTTTCGCCGCGAAGCTTTCTATCCGTGCTACGGCCTCGCCGAGAATACGTTACTTGTAGCTGCGCGCCGGGGCGATGGACCGGTGATCACACGATTCGTGAATGCGAAGAGCCTTAATGAAAATCGGGTCGAACTGGCCACTCCGAACAAAGATGACGCTCGAAGCATGGTCAGTTGCGGCAGCCCCTTACTCGATCAACATCTGATCGTCGTCAACCCGGAAACTATGTCTAAATGCTCCGATGGGGAAATTGGGGAGATTTGGATTTCAGGACCAAGCGTCGCCAAGGGGTATTGGAACAATCCTTCAGAAACAGAGCGTATATTCCACGCCCAGGTCGCTCAATCCGGCGCCGGCCATTTTTTACGGACAGGAGATCTGGGATTCTTACACGAAAAAGAACTATTCATTACCGGCCGTCTCAAAGATCTCATCATTATCCGCGGGCTTAACCACTACCCGCAAGATATTGAATATACGGTTGAGCGAAGCCATCCGGCGCTGCGTCCGAGCTGCGGCGCCGCGTTCTCGGTGGAAATCGAGGGCAGGGAAGAACTGGTTGTTGTTCAGGAGGTGGAAACTCGGCGCAAGGCTGACCCGTTGCGGATAATCGAAGCAATTCGTAAAGCGGTGGCTGTCACGCACGAAATCCCGATAGTTGCGCTGGCGCTGATCAAGCAGGGCAGTATCCCGAAGACGTCGAGCGGAAAAATTCAGCGGCAAGCCTGCCGCGCCGCGTTCCTGGCCGATCATCTGGAAGTCGTCGCACAATGGCGGGCGCCTCTCATCCGAGAGGAGGTGGCTGACTCAACCATTTCCGCGCAGCCCGAAGGCGATGTGGAATCGGCGGAAATCTGGCTGGTCTCACAGGTGGCGGCGTTGCTGCGCATGAAGCCGTCTGAAATAGACCTGTATGAACCGATCAGTTCATACGGCATAGATTCTTTATCGGCGATAGAGCTCATGCACAGCATGGAAACCCGCTTCGGACTCTCATTGCCGATGGCGGCCTTTCTTAAAAGTCCCAACATCAGCGAACTCGCCGCGCAAATCCTCAGCGCATCTGAGGACATGGGGGGCCCGATTCCGAAGTCAGGAGGAGCAGGCATTTTGTCCCATGGCCAGAGGGCCCTCTGGTTTCTGCATCGGCTTGCGCCTGATAGTCCTGTCTATAACTTGGCTTTTGCCGCGCGGATTCATTCGAATCTCGAGGTTGGACCTCTTCGCCGCGCGTTTCAATCGCTGGTAAACCGGCACTCATCATTAAGGGCCACATTTAACTCTCGGGACGGAGAGCCGATTCAACACATCAGCGACCACCAGGAAGTATACTTTCAACAGGTTGACGCATCCGGCTGGAACGAACAAGCGTTGAGAGAGTACCTGGTTGAGGCGGCCGAATCCCCGTTCGATCTGGAGCATGACCCGCTTCTGCGCATCACTTTAATCACTCATTCCGCCAGTGAGCCGATATTGCTGCTCGTGATACATCACATCATCAGCGATTACTGGTCACTCGCGGCGCTTTTGCGGGAACTGAGTCTATTTTACGAGGCTGAGCGATCCGGAAGGACTCCTTCTTTACCTTCGGTGGAGATTGAGTACCGCGATTACGTCCAATGGGAGATGGAAATGCTGAATGGCCCGGAAGGCGCGCGGCTTTCGGAGTTCTGGCAGTCGCAACTGGCGGGGGACCTTCCGGTTTTAGATGTTCCTACCGATTATCCTCGACCTGCCACTCAAAGTTATAGGGGAAGAGCCGAAACCTTCAACCTGGACCCAGATCTCACGGCAAAACTGCAAACGCTGAGCCGAATCAGCGGCGCAACGCTATATATGACGTTGCTCGCCGCTTTTCAGACTTTTCTCTATCGTTACTGTGGCCAGGAAGACTTCTTGATCGGCTCCCCGACAGCGGGAAGAACTCGGGCGAATGTCGCGGGCTTGATCGGCTATCTTGTTAATCTTTTAGTCTTGCGGGCCGACCTTTCCGGTCAGCCGAGTTTCAGGGAACTTCTTCCGAGGACGCGCGAAACCGCGCTGGCGGCGTTCGAACATCAAGACTATCCATTCTCGCTTCTCGTACAGCAACTACAACCGGTTCGGGATGCAAGCCGATCTCCGCTATTCGACGTGGCCTTCGCGTTGCAGAGCGCTCCCATCATTCGGGAAAAAGATATTTCGTCGTTTGTCCTCGGGCATGAAGGAGCGCGCCTCGAACTTCACGGACTCGAACTGGAATCCATCGCGCTGGAGCGGCAAGTCGCGCAGTTTGACCTTACGATGATGGTGGCGGAAGCGGGAGACGCAATATCGGGATCGCTGTGCTACAGCATAGACCTTTTTGATCGCGCGACCGTGGAACGGATGATCGCAAATTTCCGAACACTGCTTGAGGGTGTTGTGGCCGATCCTGATTGTTCGATTGCGGAACTGCCGATTCTAAGCGAGGCTGAACGGCGGATGCTGGTTTTTCAGACGCCGGATACAGACGTAAGTTCGACGGATCGATTCTTTGTTCACGAGTTAGTGGCGACTCAGGCGGTGGCAAGGCCGGACGCGGTGGCTGTAACGGCAGGGAAAGATTCTCTGACCTATCGAGAGCTCAATGAGCAGGCTAATCGATTGGCAGGTTATTTGAGAGAAAGTGGGGTGGAATCGGAGCAAATCGTAGGGTTGCTGATGGAGAGAAACGTGGATTTGATAGTCGCGTTGCTGGCGATTATCAAAGCCGGCGCGGCTTTCCTGCCTTTGGATCCGGTCTATCCCGAGCAGCGCATTCGTTATTTGATAGAGGATAGTGGAGCGACGACGATCATTACGCAACATGGGTTGGAGGAGCGCCTGGGACGACAACCAGTCTCGGTAATCCGCTTCGATCAAGAGCGGGAGAAGATAAAGAGCTGGAACGGATCTCGACCTGAAGTGGCGCTTCAGCCGGAAAATCTGGCTTATACCATCTACACCTCTGGCTCTACGGGAGAGCCAAAGGGCGTGATGATTGAGCACTTGTCGCTGATGGGCCTCGTAAATTGGCACCTCCACGCCTACGATCCAACGCCGGATGACCGGGTGACTCAACTGGCCGGGCTCGGTTTTGACGCTGTGGTGTGGGAAATATGGCCGTGCCTGGCGGTCGGAGCCTCTCTTCATCTGGTTCCTGAAGAAGTTCGCGCCTGGCCGTCAAGACTCCAACAGTGGTTGATAGATGAAAGGATCACGATCAGCTTTTTGCCCACACCGCTGGCGGAAGATTTGATCTCAATGGATTGGCGAGGGAATATCAGTCTACGCACAGTATTGACAGGTGGAGACAGGCTCCGATTCTACCCATCGCATTCGATTCCATTTGATCTGGTCAACCATTACGGTCCTACCGAGTACACGGTGGTAACTACGTCGGCGTTGATCCAACCTGATGAGGAAGCCGTCAGGCCACCGACCATCGGGCATCCTATCTCAAACACCCAGGTCTATATACTGAACGATCAGTTTCAACCAGCGCCGATCGGCGCCGTCGGCGAGATCTGCATTTCAGGTGAAGGCCTGGCGCGCGGCTATCTGAACCGGCCTGAGCTTGCGGCTGAACGGTTCCTGGCGAATGCATTCAGCAAGGCGCCGGGGCGGCGTATCTACAAGACGGGTGACTTGGGTAGGCGCTTACCGGACGGAACCATAGAGTTTCTGGGCAGGCGAGACTACCAGGTCAAGCTCAGAGGCTATCGCATAGAGTTAGGAGAGATCGAAGCCGCGCTGCTCAAGCACGAATCAGTGAAAGAAGCTGTAACGCTGGTCAAAGAGGGCGGAAGTGGGCAAAAGCGAATAGTCGCATATGTTGTTGCCCATGCCGGGCGGTCCTTCGACCATGCGGATTTGAGGCGATACTTGAAGCGGTTCCTTCCTGATTACATGTTACCGGCGACTTATGTGGAACTGGAACAATTGCCTTGTACTGTTCATGGCAAACTTGATCGCAAGGCTCTGTCACGGATCGAACCGCCTTTACTCAGCCGAACAGAGCATAGAGCCTCTACCCCTGTACAGGAACTGCTCACGGATATCTGGCGCGAGTTACTTGGGCTGGAAGAAATCAGCCCGGAAGAGAATTTCTTCGCGCTTGGGGGACATTCGCTGCTTGCGGCTCAAATCATCTCCAGGATCAGAGAGCGATTTTATATTGAACTGCCGCTGAGACAGCTCTTCCAGGAACCTACCATCGCGTCGCTCGCCGAGAGCATGGAAAAGGCGCTGAGCGCGGAGGTGTGGAGGCCGCAGACGGTTATCGAGGGGGGAACTCCGGAGGATGCGCTATCTTTTGCGCAGCAGCGGCTGTGGTTTTTAGATCAGCTCGAGCCGAAAAGCGCATTCTATAACGTGGCGGGAGCGGTGAGGCTTCGCGGAGCATTGAAACTGGAGGCGTTGGAGAAGAGCTTTCAGGAA
>Ga0154003_1000141_pt1 | contig 21773 bp, 18 predicted proteins | sample TSFL087MetaG_FD_104679 | JGI IMG/M metagenome (GOLD analysis project Ga0154003, IMG submission 104679) | Attine ant fungus gardens microbial communities from Florida, USA - TSFL087 MetaG | ecosystem: Host-associated > Fungi > Mycelium > Unclassified | place: USA: Florida, Lake Talquin State...
GACGTGCGCATCGATCAGGGGCCGAACACGATCAACCGTGAAAACGTCCAGCGCCGCATCGTCGTGCAGGCCAACGTTTCTGGCCGCGACCTGGACGGCGTGATTGACGACGTGCGCGCGTCGATCAACGAACGGGTGAAGCTGGACGCCGGTTACGCCATACAGTACGGTGGCCAGTTCGAGGCGCAAGAGAAAGCCTCGCGGCAGATCACGCTGCTCTCGGGATTGGCGATCGTCGGCATCTTCATCCTGCTCTACATCGCGTTGAAATCGGCTCGGTCGTCGTTCCTGGTGATGGCGAATCTGCCGCTGGCTTTGATCGGCGGAGTTTTGATGGTCTTCTTATCCGGAGGGACATTATCAATCGCTTCGTTGATCGGCTTCATCACGCTTTTCGGCATCGCTACGCGCAACGGCATCATGCTCATCACACATTACCACCATTTGCTCGAACGCGAAGGTTGCGGATTCCGCGAAGCCATTGTGCGTGGTTCGATGGAGCGGCTGAGTCCGATCCTGATGACGGCGCTAGTCACTGGCGTCGGCCTGATTCCGCTTGTGCTAGGCAAAGGCGAACCCGGCAAGGAGATTCAACAACCGTTGGCCCTCGTAATACTCGGTGGCATCTTCACTTCGACCTTCCTGAACATGATAGTCATACCGGCCCTCTACCTGAAATTCGCGAACGTCGAAGAAGCTCTCAAAAACGAAAGTCCCATGTTGCGCGATAAAGCGACTGTGGCAGGTGATTGAGGAAATTGTGAGTAAGCGTCATGCCTCAGCCGCACAGGATCACAGCGCAACAACTTTGCGAGGAGAACAACTGGTCCTTGCATTTCCTACCATTAGAGATCAAAACCGGAAACTACAGCTATTGAAACCGAAACATCATTGTTTGGCGGCCCTTTATTCATTCGCATTGAATAAACGGCGGCGTCGCATGATTTTCTTGGACGCTTACGCTCTTGAAGAAAACAAAGCGAGCATTGGAAGTTTTCCGCCGCCGAATCGCTGAAGAGCTGTTTGAAAAGTTAGACGATCGATTCGATCTCAGAACTTTCCAAACAGCTTCTGCGGCAATGCAATGCCTCGCCAATATAGGCGGGCTCATTTCTTTGGCAAACGGCTTTTTAAGAAGTGGCTCCCGGGCTGGAATCAATGGCCGGTTTGGACTGCCGAGTGGAAAGCTTGGTGTAGGCCCAGGCCCTGGGATAACTCACAATAGTCGTGTCATCGAGCGCGTTTTTCGGGCAAACTCTAACAAAGCAATCGGATCATCATGATGGCCTACCTCTTCACTCCTTGCGTAACTCCTTTTTCAGCGCGGCGGAGAAACGGTCGAGTTGTTCCACTGTCGTAAAGAGCGCCGTGTTGCAGAGCGTAATTTCTCTCCACGTTTCGGGCCTCCCGAACTCGCCGTCCACGTGCTCGCCGCCGAGCATGATCTTGTGCTGTTCCCACAAGTGTCGGGTCACATCGCTGAGATGTCCTTCGGCCAAATCGAATGACAACAGTGAGCAGGATAGTTGCGGGTCGAGCGAAGCCGGCAGTTTCAGTCTCTTTTCGTCCTTGACCTGTTCGGCCCAGAATCGCTTTAGGTAATGCAGCCGCGCCTGAATGCGATCTCCACCGATGGCTTCGTGAAAATCGAGCATCTGGCCGATGGAAAGAAACATCTCCGCCGGATGCGTGCCGAACTTCTCGAACTTCTCCATCCTGTCACTGTCGAAAGCCGGCCGCTGTGTCTTGGGATCGAAGTAGCCGTAGAGCGGCGGCAATCCTGTGACGTGTTCGCGCTTCGCATAGAAGAACCCTGTCGCCTGCGGCCCGCCTCCCCATTTATGCAATGACGCGGCGTAGAAATCACAATCCAGCGCCTTGACGTCGACATTGACGTGGCCAAACGCCAGCGCCCCGTCCACTAGCACTTTGATTCCGCGCCGGCGCGCAAAATCACAGAGCCGGAGTACGGGAAAGATTTGCCCCGACAGATAGGCGTGGCAGACAAAGATCAGGCGCGTGCGCGGCGTGACGGCCTTCTCGATAGCTTCGGCCAGTTCGCCGGGAGTCTGCGCGGGCGTGGGTAAAGGAACGCAGCGAATCTTCGCGCCGTCACGGGCAGCCCGCTGGTAAAGGATGCCGTAATATAGGTTGCGCTCTTGCGTGGTCGTGATGATCTCGTCGCCTGCCTTCAACTTCAGCCCGGCGATGACAGTTGTGACGCCGTCGGTCGTGTTGCGCGTGACGGCGATCTCTTCCGCCCCGCAACCTGCGCGCTCGGCGAGTCGTTTGCGAATTGTCTCCCGCCGCTCAGCGATGTTGAGGTAATTGCCGCCCGCACGGTATTCATTAATCCTCGTGTAAGTATCAATCACGGCGTCGCTGACCGTCTTCGGCGCGACGCCCCACACGACCGTGGCGAGATTGATCACTTCCTGGTTGTAATTGAAAGCTTTTTGCACCTCCACCCAGAGCGATTCATCTTTTACAGCTTCCTCTGGCGAACGATCCTTCGCCTTGCTGAAAGCAGCTTTGATGGAATCGAGCGCATCGGACAGTGGCCCCGGCGCGATGGCCGACGCCGTCATTACACCGGCCGCTCCGTGCAGGAAATCTCTTCTTGAATGGCGGTTGGATTGATGTGCTGACATTTTGCCGCTGGAATTAAGTAGAGAAACGTAGAGTTCGCAGTCTATTCTCGGTCAAGACTGCTGCGCGACGTGTTTTCAATGAGCGGGAACGACCTGCCGGTCGGCGGTCTTTCGCGCCCATCGAGTGGATGATGAATAGCGACGCAAAACAGAAATTTCCACTCACCCCGCAGAAAACGCTATTAAGGGCGTCATCACATCAACTCATAAAAAAATCGTAGCCCCGATTCGATACGGCCAATAGGATGAAGGCTGCGAAGTTTCACGTCTGACATCGTCGTTACAACTTGATTTACGACACAGTCGCGCTTGATACGCTGAGTATGCGCGGCTCAATGAGGCTCCAAATGATCACACAAATCGCCCGCAAGGAATTCAAAGAGATGCTGCGCGACGGCCGATTTCGATGGGCTTCCGGGATCGTCTTCGCCCTGCTGCTCGCTTCCGTCGTCATGGGCGGCAAACATTACCGCGACGTTAAACGCCAGCACGACCTGGCCCAGGCCGAGACCCGCGAGCAATGGCTGCGCCAGCCGGCCAAGAACCCGCATTCGGCGGCGCATTACGGCATCTACGCTTTCAAGCCGAAGATGGCGCCAGCAGCGCTGGATCGCGGCGTAGATCCTTTCGTCGGTCAATCGGTATGGCTCGAAGCGCACAAACAGAATGAATTCAGGTTCCGCCCGGCGCAGGACGCGACCGCCGTGCAGCGATTCGGCGAATTGACCGCGGCGACGGTGATGCAACTGCTTATTCCATTACTCGTCACCCTGCTTTCGTTTTCCGCATTCGCCGGTGAGCGCGAACAAGGCACGCTGCGTCAACTGCTGAGCTTGGGCGTGAAGAAGACCGACCTGGCCTGGGGCAAGGCGCTGGGCGTCACAGGCGCGCTCGGCGCGCTGATCGTTCCGGCGACCGTCATCGGGGTGATCGCCCTGACGCTGACTTCGGAGAACGGAAGCCTCGCCGCCAGCGCGCCTCGAATGTCATTGATGTTTACGAGCTACTTGCTCTACTTCGCCTCTTTCGTCGGCCTCTCGCTCGCCGTCTCGGCGCGCGCAAAGTCATCGCAGATGGCGCTGGTCGTCCTGCTCGCCTTCTGGATCGTCAACGGTTTGATCGCGACGCGCGCAATCACTGACATCGCCAAACGCCTGTACCCGACGCCGTCGGCCTTCGCCTTTCAACAAGCCATTGACCGCGAGATGCAGAGCGGCCCCGACGGTCATGACACCGCCGACAAACGCGCCGAAGCCTTAAAACAGCGCTTGCTGAAACAATACGGCGTGGACAGGCTAGAGGCCCTGCCCGTCAACTTCGCGGGCGTCTCGCTGCAGGAAGGCGAGGAGCATGGCAACGTCGTTTTTGACAAACATTACGGCCAACTGTGGAGCCGCTTCGAACGGCAAAACCGGTTGAAGCAGATCGCCGGGTTGTTTGCGCCGATGCTGGCGATCCAATCCGTCTCGATGGGATTGGCTGGGACGGACTTCGCGCACCACCGCGCCTTCGCGACGACGGCCGAAAGCTATCGCCGGACGCTGGTCAAAAAGATGAATGACGATATGACCTACAACGCCGGCAAACAGAATTTCAGCTATCTGGCGCAGCCCGCGCTATGGCAGAGGGTCGAAGATTTTCGCTACGAAGCGCCTTCGACAGCATGGGCGCTGCGCAATCAAACGATCAGTCTGGCGGTACTGGCGCTGTGGTTCGTTGCGGCTCTGACTTCCGCGTTGATGGGCACTCGGAGAATGCGGGTTGATTGATATGCTGACGCGAATAATGAAGCACGAATGGCGGACGCTCGTCGCCGACCGCACGTTGTGGGCGATCACGCCGTTGTTCGCCTTACTTATCGGTTACGGCGTCTACAACGGTTCGTCCTGGGCGCGCTTTCAACAGTCGACGTTGGAAGCGGCCAAACAGGAAGAGCGCGACCGATTCGCCAAGGTCAAGGCCGAGTGCGCCGCCATTGAACAAGGCGGCCAACCGGCGTCGGCTTTTACCAATCCGCGTCTGCCGTCTGTAGCCGCGGGCAGAACGGGGCCGCGTTACGCGCTGGCGCCGCCCGCGCCGCTCGCGGCTCTGAGCGTCGGCCAGAGCGACCTTTACCCGTACTATTTCAAAGTCACGTCGCAGAGCAGACAGACATTCATCTCGAACGATGAAATCGAGAATCCCACCAACCTGATCGCGGGCCGCTTCGATCTGGCCTTCGTCATCATCTATTTGTACCCATTGTTGATTTTGGCCCTGAGCTACAACCTGATCTCCGCGGAACGCGAGCAGGGCACGCTGGCGATGATGATGTCGCAACCCGTCAGCCTGCGGACGTTCGCCGCGGGCAAGATCGGGCTGCGCGCCCTGGTCGTGTTGGCGCTGGCCGCGGGATTTTCACTTGCGGGGTTTCTGCTCAGTGGCGCAGCTTCGGGCGCGGAGGGCGCCTGGCAGCGATTGCTGTTGTGGATGGCGGTGGTCGCGGGTTACGGCGCGTTCTGGTTCGCGCTGGCGATCCTGGTCAACGCCTTCGGGCGAAATTCAGCGACGAACGCGATGGCGCTGGCCGGATTGTGGCTGGCCCTGGCGCTGCTCTTGCCGGCGCTGCTGAATGTCGCCGTGACAACAATCTATCCCGTACCGTCGCGCGTCGAGATGGTGCAAGCGACGCGGCGGGCCTCCGCCGAAGCGACGGCGAAAGGCAGCCAACTCCTGGCGAGATACTACGAAGATCATCCCGAACTGACGGCGGGCAGGCAGGCCGACCCGAACGATTTTTATACCCGCTCCATCGCCGTTCAGGACGAGACCGAGCGACTGATACAACCGGTGATTGACCATTTCGATCGCCAGGTGACGGGACAGCAATCGCTGGTTGACCGCTTCCGATTTCTCTCGCCCGCCGTCGTTGCCCAGGCCGCGCTCAATGACATTGCCGGGACGAGCGCCGCGCGCTATCGCCACTTCCTCAACCTAGTGGACGTGTTTCACCAAAGCTGGCGCGCTCACTTCACCCCTCGCATCGTCCAAAAGGCGTTGCTCGGGGCTGGCGATTATGACCGCTTCCCGGCTTTCACGTTTCGGGAAGAGCCTGCGGGCGCGGTCGCGCGCCGCGCGATGGTTGGGCCGATCGGATTGCTCATCCCTACGCTGCTGATCGGCTGGCTGGGTTTGCGCGCTTTGCGGCGTTATTCGGTCGCTTTGTGAATTGAATGACAGGCTAAGTGAGGAAAGGCAAGTCATGAAACAAACGTTTTGTCTCATACCGTTATTACTGTCCCCTCAGCTTGTCTTCCCACAAGACCAGCCACCCGCAAGCGTTTGTCGCCCTGAGACCAAATACGACCGCGTCGCCGACAGGACGACCGTGCAATGCGATCTGATCGAGCAGGTCACGGCCACAGGTAGGCTGATCGTACGTGCAGGCGCGTCGTTTCAAGGAAAGGAACTGAAGGAATCGGCGCAGTTCTGGTTCAGCCTTGCGTCATATAAGGGTGCCGCGGTCCGGCGCACTCCGCCTTCATTCAAGGAAGCGACGACGCTTTATTTAACAGTGGATTCGGCGCGATTGGAGGTTCCGATCAAAGACTATCGAAATGATTTCTTCGAACTGAATCGCATGCTCGCCGAGCAGGCGCGCGCCGAGATCGGCCGAGAGGATTTGCAGAAGCTGGTTAGCGCCAAGCGACTTGAGGGTAAGTGGGGCGGCGGCGAGTTCAAATTTTCCGACGGCGCGCTTGCGTCACTCAAGTACTTCATCTCCCGACAAGCCATCACGGCGAACAGCCGCTGAATTTCTCTTACTGTGGAGGCGAATTGATAAACGCATACGGGCAAAACCTACGCTATGGATTGCGCGCGCTGCGCAAACGGCCCGGCTTTACTTTGATCATCGTCATCACGCTGGCGCTCGGCATCGGCATGAACACGGCGATCTTCAGTCTGATCTACGGCATTCTGCTGCGGCCGTTTCCGTACCGCGAACCCAACCGGCTGGTTAAAGTCGAGAGTGTTTACACCAAAGGCGCCGGCGTGGCGCGGGGCTGTTCGCTGCTTGACATTGAGGACTGGCGGCGCATGAACAGGACATTGACCGACCTGGGAGCGCATGCGACCTTTGACGCCGATGTGCGCGGCGACGGGCCGTCGGAGCCCGTGCGAATGACACAACTCAATGACGGCGCGCTAGCAGGTCTGGGCGTCAATCCCGTGATCGGAAGACTGTTTCTGCCGGAAGAAGATCGCAGGGGCGGCGACGTGCATAAAGCACTCATCAGTCACCGGCTCTGGCAACAGCGGTTCGGCGGCGCGACAGACATAGTCGGTCAGAAGCTGCAAACGACGATCAACACGTTCACCATCATCGGAGTCATGCCGCCCGGCTTCCGCTTCCCTGAAAACACCGATGTCTGGACGCCGATGGAGAGTTGGTACGCGCTTTCCGAGGGCGCGGAAGAATATCGGAAGCGTGACAGCCGCTGGTATCAGACAATCGCGCGGATGAAACCCGGCGTCACGATCGAGCAGGCGCAGGCCGATCTGAACAACCTTGCCGCCGCGCTCGAAAAGCAATATCCGAAAGAGAACGAAGGCGTGCGCGTCCGCTTAACTCCGCTGCGCGACGCAGAAGTCGGCAATATTCGCCCGTACCTGTTGATGCTTCTGACGGCGGTCGGCTTCGTGCTGTTGATCTGCTGCGCGAACGTGGCGAGTTTGCTGCTGGCGCGGGCGGCGGCCGAGAGGCGCGAATTCGTGATGCGCGCGGCATTGGGCGCGTCGCGCGGACGCGTCATCCGCGAACTGCTTGTGCGGAGCCTTTTGTTCTCGCTGCTCGGCGCAGTGGGCGGCGTCACGCTTGCCGTCGCGGGCGTGAAAGCTTTGCTTGCGCTGATTCCGACGCCATTGCCGTTCTGGATGCGAATTGAGGTGGACGCGCCCGTGTTGTCCTTCAGTCTGGCCGTGGCGGTACTCACGAGCCTGCTCTTCGGACTGGCGCCTGCGCTGTTGGCGTCGCATGTAAACCTGAACGACGCTCTGCGCGACGGAACGAAAGGGTCATCGGGCGGCGCAAAAACGCGGGGCATTCTGGTCATGGCGCAGATTGCCTTGTGTCTGCTGTTGCTGGTGGGCGCGGGGCTGATGATGCAGACCTTCTTGCGCTTGCAGAAGCGGGACACGGGCTTCAATCCCGACAACCTTCTGGTGGCGCGCGCCACCAACTTTCACAACGGCCTGCGCGCCGAACGGGCGACGACGCTGGCGCTGCGTCACGAACGGGTGGCGGCGCTGCTGCGAGCCCTGCCAGGCGTGACCAGCGTGGGCGTGACCAACACGCTCCCCTTCGCGCGTGTGCAGACCGAACGTGGCAAAGCCGAGTTGATCGTCAAGGGGATTTCCAGCGAAGAGTTGAAACATCAGGCGTCTCTGGCCGGAGCGGATGTCAGCGCCGGCTATCTGGAGACGATGCGGATCCCGCTCCAGCGCGGGCGGCTGTTCGATGCGCGCGACACAAAAGATTCCCCGATGACCGTGCTAATCAATGAGCGCGCAGCGCAAACGCTCTTTCCCGATCGCGACCCCATTGGACAGGAGATTCTGTGGGGCTCTGAGTCGAAGGAAAACCCGTTCTGCACGGTCATCGGAGTGGTCGGCGACGTGCGGCATCAGGCCGACGAAAATGACAAGGGGCTGGAGTTATATTACCCATATACGCAATGGCCGGTCACGAATGTATATTATGTGATCCGCGCGGCGGGCGATCCGACCCGCCTGCTGCAGACCGTGCGGCAAACGGTCGGCGACGCAGATCCGAAAACGGCCATTGTCTTCGTCAAAACGATGGAGCAGTTGATCGACGAGTCGCTCTGGCAGCGGCGGCTGTGGGGCGTGATGTTCGCGGTCTTTGCGGCGGTCGCGCTGATGTTGGCGGCCGTCGGAATTTACGGGGTGATGGCCTATTCGGTCAGCCAGCGGACGCGGGAGATCGGCGTTCGGATGGCGCTTGGCGCGCAAACCGGAAATGTGTTGCGGATGGTGCTGTCTCAAGGTTTGAAGCTCGCTTTAAGCGGCATCGTCGTTGGCCTCGCAGCCGCGTTGGCGCTGAGCCGCTTCATCGGCAGCCTGTTGTACGGCGTGCGAGCGTCCGACCCTTTGACCTATGCGGGCGTCGCGTTGCTGCTGGTCATGGTCTCGCTCGTCGCCTGTTTCATTCCGGCGCTGAGCGCGGCAAAGACCGATCCTATGGTAGCGCTGCGTGCGGAATAAATTTCAATCCGCACGGCAGCGCCAAAATCGGGCGCATGACGCGCGGCCCTCATTATAAAGCCAAGCTCTTTCAAGTTGCGCCGGGCTTACCTTCGGGTTGTCGCCTGGACTGCCCGATACTTTTTTACGTCAGTGCCCGGCTCCGTGAATTTCAAGTCAAGTCCGCCGTCCTTGCGCTGCTCGATTTCAAGCACGGCGGCGCGGACTCCATCAAAGTAGTGAAGCATGAAGGTCAATCCGTCAGAGCGTCCAGCTAAGGGTCCCAACTCGCCGCTCGGGCGCGAAACGGTGGCAAGAGTGTCCTCGCCTTTCCGCCGGATTGTCAGGCGCCAGCCGGAGTCCGGAGCCTCCCAAGTTCCCGAGATATCTGGTCCTGCATCGCCTTCGGAGCCGCACGAACAGAACTTTGACGCGGTGAATGGATGCATGTCCTGTCCACTCCCAATAGTACCTTTGAGTTGCCCATCCTCTAGTGTAGCCTCCAGCCGTGTACCGGACGCCCCGAAAGTGAGGCGCATGGCCACTGCTTCAAAGCTGCCCTCCGTGGAAGATACGCGGGTGTCGCCATTCACGAAGGAGCCCGTGAGCGTTCTGCCGTATCGATCCCGCTTCGATCTCCTGCTGTGGAGCTGAAACCTCAACGGAGTCTGTCGCGGTCAGCGCCAACGGGCACATTGCGGGCTACGGATACTATCAACCGCAAGACCTGGGCCGCTTCGGCGAAATCCGCCGCGCGAATCCGAAAATGGCGGAGAGCTTCTTCGCCTATTACGGGCAGGTCATGGCGGATGGCGAGCTAACCAGACGCGAGAAAGCTCTGATCGCGCTGGCGGTGTCGCACGCGCTGAAATGCCCCTATTGCATAGACTCTTATACCGCCACACTGCACAAGATGCATGTTAGCGAAGCGCAGATGAGCGAGGCCGTCCACGTCGCCAGCGCGATGGCGGCCGGGATCGCGCTGGTTCACAGCGTGCAGATGATGAACAAGCTCGATCAGCTCGAAGCGCATTACGAGAACGAAGCCAGCCTGGGCGCGGGAGTGGGAGACTGATACAAGGGATCGGCCAAGGCCTGGCTGGCCGCGATCAAACAGAAACTGACGAACCTCGGCGCGCTGCCACGTTCGCACGGATTTCTGTTTGTCGCCTTTCCCATCAAACTTCGCGGAGGGAGCGCGGGCTGGGCGCCCCCTTGCGCTAGTTCCGGAAAGTCACTTTCTTGCGTTGGAAAACAAAGCATGAAGACGAATCGCATCGATCGCAGACAATTTCTGAGTTGGGCCGGCGCCGCAGCCGGCGGTGTTTCGCTTCTGGGATGTCGAAATACGGATCCAAAATCAACCGCGGCGCCATCCGGCGGTTCCGCAGGGGCGTTTGCTGGCCAGACGCTCCGTCTCTTCATCTACTCCGGCTTCTGGGAGAAAACCATTCGCGAAGCATTTGCGCCGCGTTTCCACGCTCAGACCGGCGCGACCGTGATTCCCGACCCAGGCTGGTGGGATTCGATCCCCAAGCTGAAGGCGTCGCCTCCCGGACAGCCGGCCTTCGACCTTGTCCTCACTGATGCGACTCAGGGCTACCCCTCGATACGCGAGGGACTCTTTCAAAAGATCGACATGAAGCGCATTCCCAACCTGGGAAAGATTCCATCTTCGATTCTCGACAATTGGGTCTACCACGAAGGCTACGGCATACCGTTTCCGGACGGGGCTATGACGCTGGCTTATAACAAGAAACTGTTGGATTTCGAACCTAAGAGTTGGGGCGACTTGATGCGGGATGACGTGAAAGGCAAGCTCGGCCTCTACAACTCCTTCTATATGTCGCTCTACACGTTCGCATGTCTGAAAGTGGCAGTCGAAGGACGACCCGGCGGCGCCGCCGCGGAGTGCGCGAACAACCTGAACGGCGTGATCCAATTCGCCAGGGAAAATCGCGATCGAGTGAAATACTGGTACTCGACATCGACCGACATGACCCTCAGCCTGTCCCAGCAGAACTGCGCCCTCGGCAACGTGAGCAGCGGGGCGATACTGTCGGCATTGCGCCAGCGACCCGATCTTGGCGCCGTCGTGCCGGACGCCGATCGCGCCTTCGTCCAGCTGATGTGGGTTATTCCGGTCGGCGCCCGCAAGGAACTTGCCGAAGAAGCGATCAACCTCATCCTCTCGGAAGAGGTACAGGAAGCCTTCGCAATGAACGGTTCCAGCACGCCCTTGCTCTCGGTCGCGCAAAAAACGGCGGCCGCCGATCCGCTCTGGGGCAAGGTTTATCCATCAACCGAGGAGGCGTTAAAGAACCTGCGGTATTATCCCTACGATGCCTACTTCAAGGATTGGGACAACATCGTCGCCGCCTGGGACAGGGAGATTCTGCGCAAAGGATGATCCGATGGCGTTCATGGAGTTACGGGACGTCGTCTGCCGCTACGGGCGGCACGTCGTATTGAATGAAGTCTCGCTCGCCGTAGAGGCGGGAGCGTTCTGTTGTCTGCTCGGTCCTTCGGGTTGTGGGAAGACCACGCTTTTACGGCTGGTCGGTGGCTACATCCAGCCGGAGTTTGGAACGATCTCCCTGGACGGTCAGAACGTGACCGGATGGCCGCCGGAGAAACGCGGAATCGGTATGGTCTTCCAGAACTACGCGCTTTTCCCTCATCTCTCCGCGCGTGAGAACGTGGGATTCGGTCTCGAAGCCCGGGGCGTACCTGCAGCCGAACGGCGGCGCCGGGTCGAGGAGATGCTGGATCGTATCCGGTTGGCGCCGGGCGAACGTGGACGCAAACCGCGCGAGCTCTCAGGAGGCCAGCAGCAGCGTGTGGCGCTGGCGCGGGCGCTGGTGATCGAGCCGAAACTCCTGCTTCTGGACGAGCCTCTGGCCAACCTCGACCGCCATCTCCGCGAGAGAATGCGCGACGAGCTCCGCGAACTTCAACGCCGGACCGGCGTGACCACGATTCTTGTGACACACGACCAGGAGGAAGCGCTTTCGCTGGCCACCCAGATTGCAGTCATGCTTAATGGCCGCATACTTCAGGTAGGCGCGCCACGTGAGCTTTACGAGCGGCCTCGCATACCCGCCATTGCGCGTCTGCTCGGCGACGCCAACGTGCTTCGTGTCGCGGAAGCCAGGGACGGATCGCTATTTCTGGAATGCGGCCTGACTCTCGGCTCGGACGGATTGGCGTGCCCCCCCGGAGCCGAGATCCTTTTTCGTCCTGAACGCGTTCTTGTGGGGCCGGCGGCATCCGCTCATCCTCATCAGGCCCGGGGGATTCTTAATGGGCTTTCCTTTATGGGCGCCGATCAGATCTTCGACATCGGGCTCGCGCAAGGCGGATCGCTCAAGGTTCGAGCTGCGCCGGATGTCTTGCCTTCCGCCCGCATCGGCGACGAAGTCAGCGTCGCAGTAGACGCCGCCAATGCCTGGGTCATTCCGGAACCGGATCCGGATTGGGTCGCGACATCCCCAGAGGAGGAAGCGCATGGCGCCGCATAAACCTTCCAGCCCGCTCCAAGCGCTCGTTCTGGCCGCTCCGGCCCTTGCGCTCCTGCTCTTTTTCTTCCTAGTACCCGCCCTTCTTCTGGGCCGCGTCAGCCTCTATGAAGGTGGCGGCCAGAGTGGTTTCGGCATCGGCGGCTCCTTCTATAAACCCGGCACGTGGTCGCTGCATGCGTATCGCGATCTGCTGACGGACGGATATTTCCGGTCAATCCTTGCTTTCACTCTGAAGTTCTGCGTGGCCGAGGCGCTCGTGACAGTGGCCATCGCCTATCCGATGGCGTTTCTGATTTCACGAATGCCTGGTAAGTGGAAGCTTGCAGCCGTCGCCGTCGTCACCCTTCCGAAACTCGCGAATGTATTGGTGGTCATCTATGGCTTGAAGTTGTTGATGGGAACGACGGGCATGGTCAATCAGTTTCTGCAGGCGTTCGGCCTTTCCGCGGCGCCCGTCGACCTCCTGCACAATCTGACCGGGACGATGGTCGCAGAGACGTACTTGATTCTGCCCTACGCCGTTCTCATCCTGATCGTCACACTAGACCGGATCGATCCATCCCTGGCTCAAGCCGCGCGCGGCCTGGGCGCAGGACCGTGGAGGACGTTCTGGCGGGTCACATTTCCGCTCTCTATGCCCGGAGTGGCGCTGGTATTCTTCCTAAGTCTGATTTTTGCTTTCGGCGCTTTCGTAAGCCCTCACTTAATGGGAAGCCCGGAGGAACTTACCATCGCAGTGGACGTTCAGAAACAAACATTCGAGAACCTGAACTGGCCTCGCGGCGCGGCCGAGGCGGTCATCATGCTCGCCACGCTCATCGTGATCGCGCTGGTCTGGCAGGCGCTGACCCTCGCATCGAAACGAGCCCGGAGGGAAACATGAGCGCCGGCCCGGTTTCCTCATGGATGATTCTGGCGCGGGCGACGGCGGCGGCGCTGCTTGCGCTTGTCCTGGCGCCGCTGGTCTACGCGGTCTGGATCTCATTCAGTCCAGGCGAGCTGCTGGAACCACCCACAGGCGCATGGTCTCTGCGCTGGTATCGACAGTTCTTTGAGAATCCCCAGTGGACCGCGGCGCTGCGCAACAGTTTCGAGATCGCCGTTCTCGCGGTGGCGGGCGCCCTAGTGGCCGGAACGGGGGCGGCGCTTGCCGTGACCCGGTATCATTTCCGGGGGCGGGAGGTTTTCAATCTCGCGATCATGCTTCCGCTCTTTGTTCCGGCCGTCGTGCTGGGTATGGCGCTGCTCCCGTTCATGCGCGCTCTGGGTCTCTGGGGCTCGACGTTTTCGATTGCGGTCGCTCACAGTCTCTGGAGCCTGCCGGTGGTATTCCTCGTGACGCGCAGCGCGCTGGAAGGCGTCGATTCCGACCTTGAACGCGCAGCCAGGGGCCTTGGCGCAGGTCCAATACGCACTTTCCTCAGGGTTACGCTTCCCCTTATTGCGCCCGCGCTGGGCGCCGGGGCGGTCATGGCGTTCGTGCTGTCGCTGAACGAATCTGTGATGGCATTATTCTTAGGTACGCCCAACACCGAAACCCTTCCCAAAGTGATCTGGCCCAACCTGCGCTACACTCTGAGCCCGCTGGTCGCGGCGGCGTCGGGGGTCAGCATGGCCGTGACGGTCGCCGGATTGTTGGGAATCTCGCGTTTGACGCTATGGAAGCGACGCTGAAGGGGATCAGATGCAAAGCCTGTACACCTCTCAATCCAAAATCCCCTTCATGCTATAATCCGCTTTGATGAGTAAATCTGTCACACGAAGAACCAGAAAGAAGCAGCCAAATTTGCGGCTTTATGATGGGCGCGACTGCGTGTCTGCGCTCAAGGCGCTCGGCGAGGACAATCGAGTGCGCATCATCGAGCTGTTAATGGAAGCTCCTCTCGGCGTCTGCGAGATTGCGCGCCGGCTGGGCTCGACGTACTACAACGTTTCGAAGCACCTCCGGATCCTGCGGGAAGCAGGTCTACTCGAACTCGAAAAACATGGGCGGGAACACCTGTATGCCGTACCGGAAAGTATACGGCGCAGCCGAGCGCATGCGCGCGTGCTAGAGCTTGGCTGTTGCAGCTTCCGGTTCGATCAATGACCGTCACCGTCCTTGAATGAAGACGCCGGCGTCGGGGGCGCCGCTTCGTTGCAGCAGGCGACCTCGCTCATCTCATCCGGCGTCAGGAACATGAATGACGCGGCGACGTCTCCCTTCGATAGCATCTGCCAGTCGTGCACATTCAATGGCGTGAGTTCTCCCCGCCGAAACACGTTGCCGTAGTCGTCCGTTACTTCGGCTAGAGGACCCCGATAGATCGCGTAATGTGTTTTCTGCTCTGTCCGGTGGCCTGGCTTCCTCGCCTCGATGCGGATCTCACGCATCCCCACTCCCTCCACGACGAAATACGGCTTTTGCGAAAGCAGGACGATGTGAACGTCGCGGAACCCTGCTCGAGTCAGCGCGTCTGTCAGTTCGGATGGCGTAGGCGCATACTCTACAGCCGACGCTGGCCCCGGCAGGAAAAGCTTTCCGTAATTTCCGGTTGAGTCGCCCGTCAGCCCGTGCAAGCGTATGGCGCCGCCTGGCCGCAGCGCACGTAGCGCTTCGGCCATCAGCTTGTCGAGGTTTACGGCGTCACGCCCCGCGTTGAAGCTTCCTTCAAGCATCACTTCTGTCAGCGAGTTGGCGTCATGAGGAATTCGGTCGGGGAGAAGGCTGCTCAAACGGTGCGTCCAGCTCAAGAGCGGCTTCGATATAGTAACCACCGGGCCGGGCGCCGCGACCGGAACGGGGCTGTCTCCACGTTCGTCGATATCTTCGTGGAATACATAAACCTCCCACAGCATCCGATCCGGGTCGGCGACCCAGAACTTCGTCTGCAGCGCATAGCAGCACTCCACTCCCTCCTCGCGCTGGCTCACGATGCCTGCGGTTTCGAGCCGTCTCTGAATGTCTACCAGTTCATCAGAGTTTCGCACTCGCAATCCGGCATGGTTGACGTTTCCGCCGACCCCGCCGGGAATTAACGACAAAACGAGAGGCGGTTCCGCAAGCTCGAACTTGGCGTAATCTTTACGGACCTTCGCCGGTTCCGTACCGAAAAGAACGCGGTAGAAAGCGATGGACCGGTCAAGGTCGCTCGCATTGAGCGAAATGTGAAATTTGATAAGCGAAGCGTCAATAGCTGTCATATGACCTCTGTATATCATCACCTTACGGCGACATGATCCGGCGCAGCCTCGACGGGCGTCGGTATCAACGGCAACCGCACGCGCAACGCGGCAATGCCCAACAAGGCGACTGCGGGCGCGAGTACTCGCAGGACAGGTATATAAGAACCGGTTAGCTCTACGCTTTTTGCGAACAGCAACGGTCCAATGGCAGAAGCCAGGACGGTCAGCATCTGGGCGGCCCCCTGAATCCGGCCCAGGTGCGCCGCCCCGTAGGCGCGGCGCCAGATGGCAAAGAAGATCACGGTGATCATTCCGCCGGAGAACCCCATCAGCGCCGCGAAAGCCCAGAGCTGGGGCAGCGTCGTCAAAAAAGGAAACGCGGCCAGCGCCACGGCATACGCGAACAATGCGACGGCGACAAGCCGCTGCATCGACCACCGCAACGTCATCAGACCGCACCCGAGCTGCCCGATCAGCGCGATGATCGCCGTTCCCGCCAGAAACTTGTGATAAGTCTCCTGGCTGAAGCCGCGTTCGGCCAGCACAGCTTCGTTAAACAGCCCCAGCCCCGAAGCCACAAGGCCATAGAGAGAGGTTGCGCCTCCGAACACCCAGAAGGCGGAAGTGCCCAGGGCGTCCCGCAACGACAGGCCTTCGTTTCCGGCGTCGTTCTCCTCTTTCGAAGGCTCGGCGCCGCCAGGCTCACGAATAAGCGCCAGCACGGCGGGCGCGACAAACAAGACCAAGGCCAATGCGATTCCGGACCATGCCTCGCGCCAGCCGGCGTTGCGCACTACGCCGCCCACAATCGTGAACGCGCCCGCAAAGAACATGCTTAAGAGCACGGAATAAACGCCCATGGCAAAACCGACGCTTCGATCGAACGCTTTCCCAACGACCGTGATGCTCGCGACTGAAAGCGCGCTTTGACCGAGCGCGCGGGTGGCGAAGACCAGGATAAAGAGAGCCGCGATTCCGCCTGCGAGGCCGCTCATTCGCCATACGACGAGGCTTAGCAGCGCCGTTATCAATGTTGTCGTGATTCGCAGTCCCAATCGATCGAAGATCCTGCCGGCGGGCAGGCAGACTATGGCCCCGAGAAGTGTCGCCCAGAGATTGATGTGAGCGTACGAGACACGGTCCACATTCAGATCGCGTAGCAGCGGCTCGGTAATGAGTCCCAGACCCTGTGTCCTGCCAGGCAGCGTCGCAACCATAATCAGCGCGGCGATCAGGACATTAACCCATGCGTTGATCACTCTCATATTATCGGAAGTACGTCATCGTCTTGCCGTATTCGGCATATCGGTCCTGCAGCCAATCCGCAAACTCGGCGTAATGGCTGTTGCGCTGTTCGCCGCCGTCACTGAATGCGTTGTAGCTCAGGTAGAGCAGGCGCCTTGTGCGGCTGGAACGGTTGGGAGACGAACGGTGTGGCGTATATGCGCTGAAGACGGCGACATCGCCGGGCGCTAAAGTCAAAACAACTCCCGCCGACTCGTCCACGGATTCGTCAGGCAGTTGGTGATACATCCCGTCCTTCGGCGACATGTATCCGCGGAGGTGATAGCCGCGAAAGACTTCGGTCGCCCCGTTCTCTTGATCGCAGGCATCGATAGCGACGACCGCGGTGATAAAGCTGGTGGGGAAGGAATCCCAAGCGATGTAATCCTGATGAAGGCGGTAACCTTCCGCGCCGGGAGGCTTGAAGATCAGCTTATCCTTGAAGAGACATGCGCGCTCTCCATAGAGCTGTCCAACCAGATCGAGCATCTGCGGACTGCGCGCGACGCGTTCGTACGCGGGGCTGAGATCGATGACAGGATCGAAGCAGTCGAAGCGGCATTCACCTGTCTGGAAGTGATTTTGCCAACGGCAGCGGATGTTATCTGTATCGATGAGGTCGCTGCGACGATAAAGGCGCTCCGCCTCCGCGTCGAGAGCGGAGATCTCGTCAGCCGTGAACACGCCGCGAACGATAAGGAATCCGTCTTCCTTGTACTGCAGGACCGCCCGGTCATCCAGTTGTCTCGCCGTGCCAGTTTGACTCATATGTCCTCCAACCATGAAGGTTCCCTCCATGGAGCGTCGATATTTTTCCAGGCGCCACCGCGCGGCTGAAGCGCAGCATTAAAACGTCACGCCCATGGTAACTCCGACACGGCGTGGCGGGCCCATTTCACTAAGGAAGCCGGAAGGCGCAAAGCTGCCGAAGGCGAAAGCGATCGGAATATATCTCGTGTCGAAGGCGTTCTTGATCCACCCTTCCACAAACGCGTAGCGCCCGCGCAAGCCGACCCGGAAATTCGTAAGTGAAAACGCCTCCTGCCTTGCCGTGTTGGCGTCATTGTATTCGAACCCTCCGTTGACCCACACTTCGCCGCGGCCGTAGAGCGCGAGGCTCTTGTTGAGATCCTTTGAAAGCTGAGCGCCGACGGTGAAGGTATGATCCGGCGCGCTGGGCAGCTTCTTGTCGGACACGTTGACTCCTCCGGAAGAAGTATTATCCGCGAACCGCGCATTCGTAAATCCGTAAGTGGCGAAAAGGTCTACATTGGCGTGAGGTCGCGCGTTGATCTCGGCTTCGAATCCTTTGCTGGTGGCCCTTCCGATGTTTCTGATAAAGAACTGTGCAGGCACGGCCGGATTCGGCACATTCAGCTGCAGGCCGCTCCAGTCGATGTAAAACAGCGAAGCGTTGGCCGACAACCTGCCCCCGGCCAGCAACGTCTTGACGCCGCTTTCGTAGTGCCACGTCTCCTCTTCACCAAAGGCCTCGCTGCCCGCCGGCGATGCGGGATTGAAGCCCCCGGCCTTGTATCCGCGGCCGACCGACGCGTAGACCATATGATTTCCCGCGATCCGGTACGACGCCGCCAAATGCGGGGACACATTGGAGAAGCCCTTCTCCGCTATCACCCTGTTTTCGAGACTGATTGCGGGATCGAAAAACGTGCGAAGGTCCGCTTCCTTGTTTTCGTGATCGACGCGCGCGCCGAACGTCAGGTCGAAGTTCTCGCCGATCGTCGTCGTCACTTGCCCGTAAACGCCAACGCCCTTGTCGTTCAGCCCCGACCGTGGAGAGTGCTGCGCCACCGGGAAACCGAGTTGGGGGGAAAGGAGAAAAGGTGCGAAGTTATTGATCGCGTCTTGGTCGTATTCCTGAGAGAAGAAAAAAACTCCGGTCTGCCACCGCAGCCTCACGCCTTCCCCCAGTCGGGCGGGGGCGCCTGGAGCCGATGCGAGGCGCAATTCTTGCGTGATCTGTACATCCCTTTCTTTATTGTCGCGCACGATCAATGGGCGCGCTGTGTAGTCCAGGTCGGTGACGTCCCGAGTTTTCCAGTTCACCACACCGGTCGTGGAGCCGAACGTAAAACGGGAGCCTTCCCAACGAATCTGACCGGTCGTTGACAAAACATCGCGCTCCACTATTCCCTCGAAGTCCCGCGACGAATGAAACGGATTCAGGCGCAGGGCTGCAAGGTCGTTGAGCCCATAGTCCCCGTCCTGATCTCGCTGGCCGGTGACAATCAAACGCATTTCCCATTCGCTGGTAGGAGTCCACCACAATTGAGCCTTGCCGTAGGATGTCCTCCGATAATCCAGATCGTTTCCGGTGACATCGTTGATCGTGAAACCGTCGCGCGCCCCACGCCCGACAGTCAGGCGGACGCCTACTTTGTCGCTGATAGGTCCAGATATCCTCGCTCTCGCATCATATTCAGAGTAATTGCCTAACGGGACTGTGATTCCTCCCGTCCATTTGGTCAATGAAGGCCGCTCCGTCGTGATGTTGATGAGCCCGCCGAGAGTATTGCGTCCGAACAGCGCGCTCTGAGGCCCGCGGACGAATTCTACCTGTTCGATGTCCAGGAACTCGATGTTCGAAGAATTTGTATTGAGTTGCGGCACGCCGTCGATGTAGGTCGTGATGCCGGGATTCAACGGGCTCGAACCGATCCCACGAAAGCGCGCATTGCTGAGCTTTCGCGCCGTGAACTCCGAGAAAAATGTATTCGGCGCCAGGATTCCGGCGTCGCTGACCTTGAGGACGCCGGCGCCTCGAAGCGCCGACTCCGACACTCCGGTGACGCTCACAGGCAGCTTCTGCGCGTCATCCTTCTCTTTGTAGACGTAGACGGTTATTGGATCCAGGCGGATCGGTTCTGTTGTCTGTGTTGTCTGCGCCAGCGCAACTGATTGAATGGTCGCGCCGGCGATTGAAGCGATAACAATGGTTCCGAGAATGTGTTTAAGGGGTTTAGACATGTGCGCCATTATGCATATGTGTCCCCAGAGGTAAACACCTGTCGAAACTTTTCAAAGGAACGTAGTGGAAGTCTGACTGGCAGGCTTGAATTCTTGATTGATTATCGCCCTCGCCGGCAATGGCGCTTGCGCCTGCCCGTCGGCGAGGTTATCGAAGCCGATCATTAACGCCAGCCATGCGAATGTCGGCCGCGCGTCGGCGATATTGTTCCACTTCTTTTCGCCGGTCAGTTCCAAATTTTGCAATGTCAGTTCCAAATTTTGCCATGGAACCTGCCTGCGTTTGCGGCGTGGAAGAAGGATTTTCACTTTACTTCTTTCGTAACCGATATATATGTGTGCACGTATGCGCAAATGATGATAGGCTCAATCGAGCGCGGCTTGAGATTCCCCGGTCGCGCATAGCGTTCCGCCGGCGCCAGTGCCCTACTACGCTTCGATATTCAACAAACGCCGGACGAAAAAAACCGATACATGGAACCACGTAAATCCTGACTGCGTATCGGGCTTTATCTTGAAATTGTTTATCCAGTCATTTTTTACGGTCAGCGCGTCAGAACGCGCCATTCGACTTAGCATAATCGAGGGCTGAGGTCGGCCCGATGATGAATTCAGCAGGAGAGCCCTATGCCTGACGTCGTTTTAGCAATCTCGTTCCATTTCCTTGTCGACACCGCGCCGACCAGTGAATCCTCCGAGTCTGAAATCGCTCGGGACCCCATAGTTATTACAACTTCCAATTAACTAAAGAAGCGTCACGAGCGCGCTCACTCGGTGGCGCCGCTCTGAACATCTGCCGCGCCCACTGCGCTTCTTTATTTTTGGAAACGCAAATTCATTTTCTTGAAATCCAGATAGGAGAGAATCGAAATGAAACTGAGAAACAGCGCCGAGGCCTCCGCCAGTCTCAAAGCTCTGCAAGCGTGCGGCCTGCTCACCGGCCACGAAATCGAAGTCGTCAACCGGCTGGGCGAACCCGATTCGCAGCTCGACCCGGTGGTTGCGCTGGCGGAAACAATTCATCTCCACATCAAGGTGGACGACACGCATCAGCTTCCGATCAATCAGTTCTTTGACGCGGGCGCGCGGCTCGACCATCAGAAAGACGGATTCGTCAAGTATCGTTTCCCTGGGGCCGTTAACGCGATCTTCTCGCACATCAAAGTTTCGCAGGATGAATTGCTCGAGACGGAAACGAACCGTCGGCCGCGGCCTTTCCTCGACCACATCGGGGTGGATCTGCGCGATGAAACGGAGCCGGTGCGCCAGACATTCGACGCGCTGCCCGCCGTCGCGGGAACGCTTAATTGGGCGCACGCCTCGCAAGGCGGCGTGGACCGTCCTGTTTATTGCTGCCACGTCGAAGTCGCCGAAAAGCATTGGCTGTACCCGCCGGATGAAGGACTACACACGGGCATTCCGCTCGAATTCGCCTACGGCGCATTGAAGGTGAATCCGGACAAGATGGGCTGCGATTTGCGCCCGGCAAACCCTGAAAAGATTGATCCCGCGTCCATTTCTTGCTGTGGCGCTGAAGCCTCAACTGAAACAGTCACGGCCGGCGCCGACGGCCATGCGACGGGCGGCGGCTACTATCAACCTCAAGACCTGGGCCGCTTCGGCGAAATCCGCCGCGCGAATCCGAAAATGGCGGAAAGCTTCTTCGCCTATTACGGGCAAGTCATGGCGGACGGCGAATTGACCAGACGCGAAAAAGCCCTGATCGCGCTGGCCGTGTCGCATGCGTTGAAATGCCCGTATTGCATAGATTCCTACACAGCTACGCTGCACAAAATGCATGTCAGCGAGGCGCAGATGAGCGAGGCCGTCCACGTCGCCAGCGCCATGGCGGCTGGCATCGCCCTGGTTCACAGCGTGCAGATGATGAACAAGCTCGACCAGCTTGAAGCGCATCACGTGA
>Ga0154003_1000142_pt1 | contig 21716 bp, 12 predicted proteins | sample TSFL087MetaG_FD_104679 | JGI IMG/M metagenome (GOLD analysis project Ga0154003, IMG submission 104679) | Attine ant fungus gardens microbial communities from Florida, USA - TSFL087 MetaG | ecosystem: Host-associated > Fungi > Mycelium > Unclassified | place: USA: Florida, Lake Talquin State...
CAGTGAGAAGGCGCTCGGCCCGGAGCATCCTGACACTGCCACCAGTCTCAACGGCCTGGCGTTACTCTACCAATTGCAAAGGAAATACGCCGAGGCCGAGCCGCTCTTCAAGCGCTCTCTCGACATCTACGAGAAGGCTTTCGGCCCGGAGCATCCTGACACTGCGGTCAGCCTCAACAATCTGGCAGCAATCTACAGATCGCAAGGGAGATACATCGAGGCCGAGCCGCTCTATCGACGCGCGCTCGACATCTGCGAGAAGGCTCTCGGCCCCGAGCACCCAGGCACTGCGCGAGTTTTAATGAATTATGCTGACTTGATGCGAAAGTTGAATCGTGAAAATGAAGCGGCGAAACTTGAGGCTCGCGCCAAGGGCATTCAGGAGAAGACAAATCGAGAATAAAATGACATGTTTGCCACTCTACTCGCATATCTGCGTGTAGGAGATATTTGCAAATTTTGCAGAACGCCGCTACCGCCTCGCCTCCACCGCCGCCCGCGCCAGCTCCGCCGACGTCCCGTTCTGAGTCGCCTTCAGCGTTTCTTCGGCGCCGCGTTCGCGTGGAACTTCCTGACGATCCTCTTTGGCAGGCCGCCTCCGCGCCAGAAGCTGTAGTTCTCGCTGGTCTGCCATAAGGCCTTGTCGCGCAGATTGTCGAGGTCGGATTTATACTGAGTGTACGCGTCTGGCGGGACGACGAAGGCCGCAACGCTCTTTATGTTCCCACCGCCGACAGCGACGCCGCCCGCCGCCACCTGATTGTATTCGTACTCGACGAGCATCAGGAATACGAAGTCGGCGGACTGCAAGGAGGTCGCGAGTTTGAACGCCTTCTGCTTCTCGAACTCGTCTTTCAGTTCATGTTCGGTCGAGAGGTCCGGCTGCCCTGAGCTCTTCACGGCGACCACGTACACGGATTGCCCGGCTTTGAAGGCGGCCTCTTGGGCGGAGGCCACGGCGGCGAGAGCAAATAGAACGGCGACTCCGGAGAGAAGATTTTGCAGTTTCATAGGCGAATCCTTTCTTATGAGATTTGCCGGAGGCGAGACACAATAGCATGGCCCATTCTGGTCACGCTACCGCCTCGCCTCCAGCGCCGCGTGCGGCAGCTCCGCCGGCGTCCAGTCCGGGACCCGCGCCCGCTTCTCCCTCCTGAACCGACCGCGGCTCACGCTCGACGCCGTCGCCTTGAACCGCTCCAGCTCTTCGTTGATCAGCTCGCGCACGGCCTTCTGGTCCTTCGCGCTCAAAGTCCGGTACTCCGGCATCGAGCGCAGCGCGGCGAAGGTGTCGCCGTGAAGGGCCTCGATCTAGCGCTCAACTCGGACCGAGCCGGAGGACAACTTCCCCGCCCGCTCCATTGCCATTGGCTTGAGCGACTGTTAATAGACGGCGCGTCTCGCGTCGGGCGTCGGCGAGATCCGGAGCTGGGCGTCGCCGGGGATCGCCTTGATGACGAACAGCTTGCGGCCGATCAGAACGTGTTGGAAGGCGCGGAAATCCGTTAGGCTTCGGCAATCTGGCTTGCCGAAGCCTCGCAACCTTGAACGAAGCCTGGTCATTGATTCGCGGGGAGTACAATTTTGACCTTCACATCCTCGCCCATTACAGACGCCTCGACCCAATCGCTGTATATATATTTTCCCCATTCGATCTCCCCCCTCGCGCGGATCTTGATCTTCAGCCCGTCATGAACCTTGAAAGAGAAACGTCCCTCTTGATCGGATTTCGCCCCGTATCCGGCCGGGACGTTGACAGGCAAATATTCGATCCCGGCGTTTTGAACCGGTTTTCCGTCGGGCCACTCCACGACTCCCTCAACGCTGTGTTCAGCTCGCGGGGGCGGCAGGACAAGGTCATTCATCTCGACTTTCTCTCCCTCGTCAACGGTGACGATTGTCGCCTGATCGATATTGTCCACGCCAGGATAGTAGATCTGCTGGAATGGACGATTTCGGATGTCCAAGCCGTCAAACCATACGCCGAGCGCATACCGGCCTGGAGGAATGGCTTTGAATTCGTATAGCCCATCCTTACCCGAGTAGGCGTTATACAACTTACATCTGTACATTTTTTCTTCGGGCTTGCAAAGAGCGATTTCCACATTCGGTATGGGTCGGCCATTGAAGTCGAGGACTCTGCCCCTCAGACGCCCATCTGATACAACGTCGAAATTGACCCTTGCGCAACCTCGGTCGGCCACTTTTATCTCCAGATCAGGTGAATAAGACATGAGTCCTTGAGGGAGTGAGATTTTAACTTTGTAGGCGCCACCGGGCAGACCGCCGACGCTAAATCGTCCTTTCAGATCGGTCATCATCTCAACCCGGTTCTTTGTTCCATCAATGCTGACCTTGATTCCCGCCATAGACTCCGGCTCTCTGCCTTCATTGATCCCGTTCCAGGATCTTCGTACCTCGCCGTATATCCGGACTCCAGGAGCGGCCGACGGCAGTCCGCGAAGGTATTGAAGATCTTCAACGGCCTGGGACAACGCGCGCGTCCTCATGCAAATGCTGGTGTAAAGTTTATTATCCTGCGGGTTCGTGTAGGCATAGATCAGATAACGTTCGCCACGTTTGAATCCAACTCCGCAATCGCTTCCTCCTATGCCTGTGATTACTTCCGCCGATTTCCCATTGAGGCCGTGAAAAGTCTCCTCGACCGCGAAACTTACCGATCTTTTCTGATATTGATATTCCCCATCCTGACTGTCTATAGACGAGTCGCCGATCACGACGCCTATAAAAACCGCTGAAGCGCTCCCGTACTCCTCACAGGGTGGCCTGAAGAAGCCGCAAGTGCAGGCGTAGGCGCCGATCGTCGAAATTGGGAAAAACAAGCTGGCCGCAAAGAGAATATATTTCATAGAATGTCTCATCTCTTTCTCCTTTTTCACCTTCCTTCTGATACGTATAGTGGATAAGAATGACGCGCGCATTCCTCAGACGGCCGGTCGATGGAGCCCTCGCCCTTGTATTGAATGCCGATTAAAGAACGAGACGCGCTAGGTTTGTTGCGACTTGCCTTCGGGCAACGGAAAAATTTCCGCCCAATCGCAGGGATTCCTGGCGACAGCGGATGATGAGCGCATCGTTCTGGCAATCCTGTATCCCCCAGGCTTTCGCCTGGGCGTCAGCCAATGAATGATGATCTGGCCAGAGGAAGCGCGTGTGTTTTTGGTGAGCCTGTAGGTCTCAGGTGGAAAGATGGGGAATCAAATTCGTCGTTACGTGAGCCTTCGGCTGGCGAGCGCAAGATTATTGATTAAGACTTGCGCTCGCCAGCCGAAGGCTCACAGAAATCCGCGAACGCTGTCGCTCCCCCAGAGAGCGTGGCGATGTTGCTGCCCGCCGTCAGCGTCGCCGTATAGCCGAGCTTAGCGATCGTCCGCGCCGGGGCGATCTGCTTCCAGCCGTTAAAGGCGCGCCAGCCGTCGGGCTCGTGGATCGCGTTCTCGCCGGCGAAGACCGAGTCAATGATGCCTGCGCCGACTTTGGCCTGTGCGGAGATGTACCCGCGCTCGCCCGTGTAGGTAATGGTCATCTACTCAACGGAAAAAACGATTGATTGAAATCTATATAACCGGCGCCCCTCGGCGCGACGCTCGAAATTGCCTGCGAGTCCGCAACTCTGCTATAAGAGCGCTGTTCGATAACAGCCGAACCTCGTCGGAGGCCAGCAATGGAAGATCAGAAGAAAGACTTCTTCATCAGCTACACCGGGAAAGACAGCAAATGGGCCGAATGGATCGCTTGGCAGTTGGAGGCCGCTAAATTCACCTTGATCATCCAGGCCTGGGATTCCGTCGCGGGCGCCGGGAGTCTACCCAAAACGCTCGCGGCGGCAGTGACCGACGAATTAGCGTTCGACAAAATCGCAGCCGCCTTCCGCCGTTACTCGCTGGTCGAAGTGAACGCGGAACAGAACAGTTTCACAGTCCACCGCCTGGTGCAGGCCGTGATGAATTCTCGAATGACGGGTAAGAAAAGCGCGAAATTGGCGGAAGCTGCGGCGCAATTGGTTAACGGTGCGTTTCCGGGCGGCGAATTTTACCAACAACCGGCAACCTGGCCGTTATGCGGCGAACTGCTGCTTCACGCCTTATCTGTCACGGAACGAGCCGAAGCGATCAAAGTCGCGAACGAGCTTACCGCCAATTTGCTGAACCGCCTTGGAGTGTATTTACGAGTTCTCGCTCGATACGCGGAGGCGAAAGGACTGCTTGAGCGCGCTCTGGCTATTGACGAGGCTTCTTTCGGCCCGGATCACCGTCGCGTGGCGAATCGCGTCAACAATCTCGCCCTCGTGCTCAAGGAATTGGGCGATTTCGCCCAGGCTCGCAAGCTCTGCGAACGCGCTCTGGCTATTGACGAGGCTTCCTTCGGCTCGGATCACCCGAACGTGGCGATTCGCGTCAACAATCTCGCAGGCGTGTTCCAGGATTTGGGCGATCTCGCTCAGGCCCGCACTCTCTTCGAGCGCGCGTTAGCGATCTTCCGCAAAGTCCTCGGAGACGACCATCCGAACACCCGAACCGTCCGAAAGAATCTGGAGACGCTGATCGAGGAGATGAGCGACGAAGGATGATTGATCGAGACCGTAAGCCGCCTGGGCGACACGCCGGGAGACCTACTTGCGCAGGTCGAAAAATTGCCTTGCCATTTCCCACAGAATCACCTGCGCATCTTCCACCAATTCGTAAGGCAATGGCATGGTGTTGAAGTCCGGGATCGCCGGCGCGTGCAACAGGAGCGTCCCGCTGAACCCAAGCGCCGTCGGCGGGCGCGCGATCAGCATCGGCCCAGAGAGCGCCAGCGACCTGTAGAGTCTTATCGTCGAACTGCGGCTGATTGGCCAGCACGCGCAGCTTGACGATCAATTGCTCAGCTAGTCGCGCGCCATTAGTGGCCGCTTCCTCGCGTGAGATCTTCTTGACGCCAGCGGTCGAAGGTTTCTGCGAGTTTTTCACCGTCGGTTTTACGAGTTGCATGTTTGCCATTGCTTTGACCTCCTTGTGGAATTTCGCCCTTGTGTTGAGTCCAAGCCAGATCCAGCGCCTCGGATAAGCGCGCACCAGACTGATAATGCATAAACGCCGCGACCATCACTTGAATGTTGTGGGTATGCTTATTGCCGGTCGCTGCGAGTTCTTTTAGGAATTGCAACCAGGTATCCGGCGCGGTATCGAGCTCAGCGCCAGTGGCATTCGCTATCAGTTCCGCCTGAGTGGCATTGATAGATTTGTATTCCAGGATATCGCGGTAAGCCACCACGGCCGGATGGAACAAGTTCCTTTCTGTTGTGTGTGTAGAAACACGAAACCCCGCCATGGGCGCGACCACAGGAAGAGCCGCGCGAAAAAATCGCGGCGGCTTGCGCTCTCGTCTCTCCCGTGATCTGCGTGGTCCATGGCGGGGTTCGAATTTCGAGCCCGCCCCGCAGTTGCGATCTTTCGAAGTACTTCGAAAAGTAAAACGACGTCGCTCTTGTGTGCTCGCGTTTACGCTAGACGAAGGTGCGCAGCGCGCCAAGAGATTTCTTTTGGTGCGGTTGTTCTGCCTGTCCTTCTTGACAATGTGTTTGACATGTGGCGCCAGTGAGTTGCCAACATCGTGAAACGCCTTGATACTTGCTGATACTTCCCTACACTGTACATTGCTAAAAGTCACTGACTGTCGTGCGCTTCCTGACGCTTCGGGATACGCCTGTACACCCACGTTAGCAAATGGAAAATATAAGGGGTCAGAAGATTTCTAACGCTTGAGGCGATTGGAACTGGACTATAGATGAGTGACGCGCCCGAGATAATCATTCGACTGGCAAGGCCGGCGGACGCCCCGTCTCTCGCGCGGCTTCGCTACGAATTTCGCGCATGCCATGATCCGGCTACGGAAGATGAGGCTCATTTCCTGGCGCGCTGCGGCGCATGGATGGCCGCCCGCCTCGCTCCCGAAAGCCACTGGCGCTGCTGGGTGGTCGAAGAGGCGGGTAGATTGGTGGGCGCCATCTGGTTGCAGATCATTGAGAAGATACCGAATCCTGGCGCCGAAACCGAAAACCATGGATACATCAGCAATCTCTATGTCGAACCGCAGCGGCGAGGCGCCGGCCTCGGATCGATGCTTATAGACGCTTGCCTGCGCTTCTGCGGCGAGAAGGAAGCCGTGGACGCCGTGATCCTGTGGCCGACGCCGCGCAGCCGTCGCCTGTATGAACGGCATGGCTTCGCCGTGCGCGAAGACATACTCGAACGACGATTAGGCCCGCCCCCCTCCCCGTAAGAGGAAAGTTCAAAATGAGTCACTTGTTCGCTTATCTCTCCAGAATGAAGTTCATCACGCGATGGGGGCTGATGCGCAACATATACCCCGAGAACATCCAGGAACATAGTCTGCGTGTCGCCATAATCGCCCACGCGTTGGCTATCATCCGTAACAGATTGTTCAACGGAAGCGTGAACCCGGAAAGAACAGCCGTGCTGGCGTTGTATCACGACGCCAACGAGGTGCTGACCGGCGATCTTCCCACGCCCATCAAGAATTTCAACCCCGAGATCAGCGCCGCGTATAAAGAGATCGAGTCCGCAGCGGCGAAGAAGCTATTCGACATGGTCCCCGACGCCCTGAAAGAGGATTACCGGGCGCTTTTCATCGCCGATAACGCCGATCGCGAGTCTTGGGAATTGGTGAAGGCGGCGGACAAGCTTTGCGCTTACATCAAGTGTCTGGAAGAGATCAGCGCGGACAATCAGGAATTCGCGAAGGCGGAGAGGGCGATCAGAGCCACTATCGAAGCGCTAAATCTTCCGGAAGCGCAATACTTCCTGGACACGTTCGCGCCGAGTTTCAAACTGACATTGGATGAGCTCGATTGATTTTGATCGTCATCGGCGATTGTTATGACACGCGTTGCACACAGGCGGACGCCGCTGCGGCGGAATGATAAGCGACTCCGTCAGGAAAGCGTTTTTACGGACTCGCTAATGAGTCGGCCTCATTCGCCCAGCCGCCACTCACTCTCCGAGACAGCGCGCCGCGCTCTGATCCATTCAGCCCTGACCCAATCTCGAGATATTTCAATAACGACGCCTCGCGACTAAAATAGAGCGCCAGTCGTAAAAGCGTATAACTGCAAGTTAAAGACTTCCCCCAGAGGCCGCGATTATCAGTATCATCGATACACTTTGAAGCCTGTGCAAATTAAACTTCAATTGCGTCAACAATATGCAAGATGAGCGTTGTGCGCAAATTGATGGAGTCTTTGGAGTGCGGCGACTTGACGCCGCTTTTCGTTCGCTTTCTTTAAACGAAAATCGGCTTCAAGTCGCCGCACTCCAAAGGCTGCCGCCATTTCAAGTCAAGTGGTTGATTACATTCAGCTTTAATTTGCACAGTCTTCATATAATTTCGTCAAGCCCCGCTTCATACATTCTCCATGTGGTTTCCGGAGATCAATGATGAGTAGCGATAAAAACCATTCATATCGGTTTGGCGATTATCAGCTTGACGCCACTGAGCGAGTGCTCAAGCGTAATGGCGAAATCGTCCCACTGTCATTAAAGCCATTTGAGGTCCTGTTAGTTCTGCTGGAGCGACACGGAAGGGTGGTGAGCAAAGAGGAGTTGATGAAGCAGGTCTGGCCGGACAGTATCGTCGAAGAAGCCAACCTGGCGCGCCATATATACATGCTGCGCCGGACGCTGAGCGGGAACCTTGAGGGCGCCGATGGCAAGAATCACTACATCCAGACAATCCCGGGACGCGGATATCGGTTCGCTTGCGAGGTGGAGACGGACCGTATCGCGATCGGAGTGGAAGAACAGGGAGTCTTTAAGGGCGATGAGGCGATAGCCGGAAGCGACGATCCTTCTCATTTGCGCGCAACACAAGAGAGAGCGGAGGTAAATGTCGCGAGTGAGCGTGGCGCTGTGGCCGCCCCGCTAGAACAGCCACGCCGGTCGTGGCGACTATCAAGGTATCATTTGCTGGCCGTGACGCTCGCTCTTACAGCGTTGATTTCACTATCAGTTTTTCTCTTCATCACCCAGGCCAGGATCGACGAGCCGCCTCCGGAACCGACAATTACCAGATTGACTAACAACGCTAATGTGCTCATCGGTACGGCTTCGCCGGACGGCAAGTACATCGTCAGCATTGTGGAAGAGAACGGCCAGCAAAGCATATTGGTTAGATTGGCGCCTAACGGACCTGAAAGGCATATCACGCCGCCTGGTTCGTTCGAGATATGGGGTCTCGCTTTTTCACCGGACAGCAACTTTGTTTATTACAACGCTATTACAAAGCAGGATCGCGTCTCGGCGCTCTACCAGGTTTCTATCATTGGCGGGCCTGTGCGCAAAATCAGGGAGAGGCTCAATTCGCCCGTCTCATTTGCGCCCGACGGCCTTCGCTTCGCTTTCGTGCGCGAAGACCGGGCGCGGGGACGTTCGTCATTATTGATCGGTTCACTTAACGACGAAGCGGAGCGAGAACTGACCGCGCGAGAAATGCCGGAATATCTGGACTACCCCGAATGGTCGCCGGACGGCGGGCGCATCGTCTGCACTTTCAATACCGCAACCGGCGGATTCCGTACCAGGCTGCTTGAAGTAAGTTTGGCCGGCGGTAATGAGCGGCTTATTCCCACTCCATCCTGGAGGTACATCCGCAGGCCGATCTGGTTGAAAGATGGCAGCGGTCTGGTGGTCACCGCCACGGAGAGGTTTCAATTTAATAACGCCTGGTTCCTCCCGTTCTCATCAACCGGCGCGCTTGCGCCGCGCCTGCTGACGAGCGGTATGCGGGTGTCTGCCGGAGTGAGCATAACCAATAACACTCGCGAGTTGGTTTTCACCGAAAAGACCCGATATGCGAACGTTTGGGTGACTTCTTCCGCCGCCACAAGCCGCGCGATGAAAATCACATCGGGCGCGGGCCATTACGAAGACTTGATGTGGACGCCTGACGGACGGCTTCTTTATGTGTCGGACACCGATGGCTTCTGGAACATCTGGGTGATGAATGATGATGGCGGGAACAAACGCCAACTCACCTTCGACGCATACGACAATAGTTCACCCTCAATCTCGCCCGATGGCCGTTACATTTTCTTCGCATCCCTTCGCAATGGCGCGTCAACCATTTGGCGAATGAACGCTGATGGGTCGAATCCCAAACAATTGACTTTTGGCGGCAATGAATTTGATCCGCGCTGCATGCCGGATGGCAAGCAGGTGAGCTTCACTTCCTACACCACTGAAAGCGCTTTTGCCCTGCGCAAGGTTCCGGTTGAAGGTGGGGCCCCGGAGCCGTTGAGTCAGGGCGATCTACGAGGCGGGATCGTGTCGCCCGATGGCGGATATGTGGCCTGTCTGTTGACGGAAGGTCGGTCCAGTCCGTCAGTCAAGCCTACGAGACTAGCCGTCATCTCACTCACTGACGGCGCAATCCGGACACTTGGCCCCATCAATCCCACAAAGGAAAACAGCGGAAATGGTCTCTTGCGCTGGACGCCTGACAGTAGCGGCGTCGTATACGCTGACAGCCGTGATGGTCATTGCAACCTCTGGGTCCAGCCATTGACCGGGAGGCCACCCCGACGATTGACGGATTTCAACGGCGATCAGATTTTCGGCTTTGACTTCTCGCGCGATGGGCGACTTGCCGTCTTACGCGGCGCCGTCAAGCACGAAATCGTCAGAATCAGCAACCCCGTCCTGAAGCCAATAACAATGGCCGGTCAATAAAGAGGCGATCTCCAGTCCGGAGCCCTCGTTGACGGAGGAATTGCCCGCTACGACCGGGGACCAAGGTCACCGCGTGTGAGTGGCGCGAGGAACTCCGATTCTGGGATTGCTCAGCCCGAAACTGATCGCAACCTAGAGCGGATTCCAAATCAATGTACCCATACTGAGATGACAGTACGGATCAGTACCGCGAGCGGTACTGATCCAGTCGATGCCCTATAAAACAACTTAGTTATCAAAGCATTGAAGATAGCTATTGATTATGAAGATTGCGGCGAGGTTTCACTTATCGAATGATCTCAGGGAAGGAGTATTTGGCAATGGTAGGATTTGACGGAACATGAGGAAACAGAAAATGCCGGACAGAAAATCGTCTGTGGGCGAACGCAGAGTCAGGCTCATTCGCTGTCAATAGCCCATTTATTTATCGCCCTTTCCCGAACGCGACCTTTCCCTACGGCTGGTAAACCAGTCCAAACAGTTTTGCCACATTTGGGGAATCGTCGGATCATGCCCTATGTTTTCATGCAAATTCACTCTCAGCCGGTTCGCGGCCTGCTTATACATACTGCTCAATGCTTCTTGAAATCGTAAAGCGCCGTCGGGGGGAACCAGGGTGTCTTGCGCGCCGCACTCAAAGGTGATCTCCGGTAAATGGGAAAAAGATTCTAAATGTGTCAGCGGATTAAACCTGTCATAGAAGAACTTCGCATAAGTGTCCGCTTCTCCTTGATCGAACTCGATGGACGGATTGGCAAAGTCTTTCATTCCCGGCCGGAGCCAATCCGGCGTCGCAAGCATTGCCGCGACACACTGGATACGTCGATCTATCCCCGCGGTTGCAACCGCAACATCGCCTCCCATTGAGATTCCTCCCAATAACACATTGGAGAAGACCTTTAGATTGGCTGTGGCCCAGTCAATAATTCTTGTAGCGTCTAAGATCGTTTGACCGAGGATTGGCCAATAATGACGCCGATAATTCCCGGCGATACGGGAAATGAATTGTTCCGGACGCTCGGCGCCGCGCTCTCCATGCTGAAAGGCGTCAAAACTCACAGCGACAAAACCTGAAGCCGCCAAAGTCGTCAAATATGGCTTCATGCGCTCTTTATTGCCAGTCAGGCCATCCATCCAGATGACTAAATGAGCAGGCGCCGTAAAGTTTTCGGGTTCGACCCATATGACCGGGATGTGGTCGACATTTTTTGATAAGACCTGTGGATCAGTCATGTTTAGATATCCTTCTCCCTAACGGACAAGTCGATAGGTCCGCAGCCTTACTCATGCTTTTGACCGGGTAACGCCATAAACTCGATCAGTCGTAAAATTGATTGGCGACCAACGCGGCGATGTCCCTGATCGCACAGCTCGCATGGTGCGCCAATTCGCTGGCGATATGAAGAACCGGTGATGGAATCTCGGGAGCCTACTCGGGCCATGGCTCCGTTCGGCCCTCATAAGTAAGGACGAACAGGAGGTCGTCGATTTCCTCGTTCTTGAATCGATTTCTCATCTCCTCAGTGTCGGGCAGCGTCAGCTCCCAGGCGCCCACCGGTGACCTGCCGATGATGGGAACCCACGCGCCGGCGTTGCCTCGACGCGTGCTGATGAGGCCATCGGTCGTGCCAGGCGCCTCGCCTCCAACTGGAGTCGTCTCGCCTTGAGGCGTCAACATGAGGCGCGCGCTCTCGATCTCGAATGTCCGTCCCTCGGCGCGCGTCACAGCGAGAAGCGCTTGCTGAATACGCAACTCCTCCACATTCGGAGGAAAATCTTTCGACGTGAGGGAGAAATTGACGGTCATGGGCGTAGCTGCTCCGTCCGGATTGTACAGGGCATACCACTGGTCGGCGAAGTGATCGCGAAGACTGAAGACGCGTTCCGCGCTGACGGTGTCCTCCAGTCGCTGGATGACCTGCCGCCGGTAAGAGAAATCCTGCAGCGCGGTGTATTCCACCGTGAGCAGCACATCAGAGACGCTCCGGAAGTCGAAAGGGTTTGCGGCCTTGGGAAGCTGCAACTCCCAGTTCGTATCGATTCCCATGCTCTCGAAGGGCAGCAGCATTCCCGCTTCCGGCTCGAGCTCAATGAGCCCCGTGGCGTTGCTGGGCGAAGTGAATGCGATAAGCTCCGGATCGCGCCGCACGAGGATGGTCTGGAAAACGTCGCCGCCGGTCACGACACGCGAAATGCCCGTGGCGATCAGAGTCGCGCGCACGCCTTGAACCGGTGGGATCAGCGCGATGATCGATATGCGCACCCGCTTGATCAGGCGCAGATAGTGCCCGGGGAAACCGCGATCGAAGAGCGGCATGGGCGTGGCGAAGGGCAGCCGGCCGGTTTCACGGAACCGCTGGAACTCCAGCGGAAACAGGCGCGCCAGTGAAAAGGTCTCGGCCAACTGCAGCTTGCGCCGATTGGTTTCGAACGCGAATTGATCGAGCCGTGTGAGATCCTGCAACATCCGAACCGAGCCGGTCAAACCTCGACGGTCGGGTTGCTCGCTCTGGGCGCCGGCTGGCGCCGCCATCTCGTCGGTGGTGTTCCAGTAGTCCGCTTTGATGAACGCCGGCGGAGTTTCCTGGCGCTCGAAACCGAGCTGATGTTGCGCAAGTTGCGCCATGGCTGTGGCCTGTTGCAGAAAGTAGTTGTAGGCGCTGCCGAGCACGCCGCTCATCCATGCGTAGAGCTCGGCGCTGGTAAATTTTTGAGCGAGGAAATCCACCGTGGCCTGCGCCTGCTCCTGCTGCATGCGGGAGATGAGCTCCTCCTGGCGAGCCACCGCGGTATGGGTCTGCGCAATCGCCAACTGCTGTTCGCCGATGGCTATATCACTTTCGGCGAGCTGTTTCTGCAGCTCCCATTCCTGTTTGCGGCGCTCGAAGCTGGCGGTCGCTGAGTTGATCTGGGCTGAGGTTTCGGCGTTGTTCATCGCAATGCTGAAGCCCGCTCTGACTGTCGCCAGAACGCCGACGGCTGCGGCTCCACCCAAACCGCCACCAGCGCCTGTCCCCAAGATTCCCCCTGAAGACGCGGTTGTGCAAGCCTGGGCAAAGGTCAGTGCGGCGTCGATGCCAGCGATTGTGTTGCGAAAGTCTCGAGCGCGGTCGTAGTCCTCAAGCATGTCGCGCTCCCAACGATTCAAGCCCGCATCGATCCACTCCTGATACGTATCACGCTGAATCGCGGCCCGGTCCAACTGCCGCTCCGCGAGGCCAACGCCCTGTTGCGCTTCCTTCACGCGCAAAGCCTGGAGATTTACCGTGGCGCCGGCCAGTTGCAGATCATGCCCCGCCTTGAGCAGGTTGTAGACCTCGGCGTCGCGCTTTTCGAGCGCGGCCAGAAAGGCCTGCTCGACCTGCTGCGCGATGCTCACCAGATTCTTCGCGCGCTCGACAAGTACGCTATAGCGATAGGGAGTTGGTCGAAACAGGCGTTGCGCGTCACTGGGCGCTGGCAGGCGGTCCAGCGTAAATGAGGGTTCAGTCAGGGGCGTGAGCTGGCGCTCAATGCCGGCGATGTTGCGGCCGCTGCGGAGCTTGAACAGGTTCAGCTCGGCCCGCATCTTCAGCGCCCGCGGCGCTGGGTTCGGCGGAAAGGGATTCGCTGCGCTCCCGGTCGGCGGCTGCATTTCAGGCAGCGCAAGCAATTCGAGCGCCTTGCTGTAGAGCGCGCGAGCTCTCGCGACCGATTCGACGTCGTCCCGCGTGAACTCGGTGTCGGCAAAATCCAGATAGCAATGAACCAAGGTCATGAGGGTGAAGCGCGTGTATGAGTTAGCCCGCGCCCTGGCTATTTCATGTGGATTCAGGTCAACGCTCAGCCAGTTGTCCGGATATTGAGTCGGCAGCGTTTCTTCCAGCGTGAGACCATAATAGATCTTGCGTTTGTCGGGCGCGAAGTGGTCCGTGTAGAAGGTCTCGATCCAGTCGATCGCGGCAAGATATAGCCCGGACTTCTGCAGTTGCAGCGCCAGGGCAAGGGGCACGAAGAAGAAAATCTCCTGCACGTAATTCGGCGCCAAAAAGGGATTGGTGATGCGATCGTTGTCAGGGCCATAGAGCGTGGGGATGAAATTTCGTCGTCCGGCAAGCTGGCTGTCCGTTAGCTGTTCGGTGATGACCAACGGTCCAGGCTCCAAGGGGAGCGGCGCGCCACTAAGTTTTAAGGAGTTTGGCAGAACCACGGTCGAATCAGCTCTGAGGTACCAAAGATACTCCTCGGCGCCTCTGCGAACTTGATCGGCCGTGAGTCGGGGTTGGTCACGCAATTTCTTGATTAACTCCTGAAAGGCTTTCGTCGGGACGACCGTCGTCGTGTTGGATGACTTCGGGCGTAATTCCGGCAGCAAGTAGCTTTCAGGGTAGGCAAACACGCGCATCGCCGCATGCCACGTCGCGTAACCACCCATCCAGCGCCATTCCTCGTCGAAATCCACATCCTCGATCGCCAGCCTCCAATTTGCCGCCGGATTGGTCGTACCCAATACCGGCGGCGCGTTCATGAAGCGGCCGAGGCGAAGGGACAGCAACACCACATGCAACGTTTCGAGCGCTTGCTGGACGCGCGTGGTTCTCAAATGCCCGATGTCTTTGCAATCAATTCCCAGCTCTTCGGTCAGGCGGTCGGCGATCTCCGCAACGTCCCGATTGCCTGCGATGGCTGCAATGCAAGCGTCTCTCAACATCGGCAGCGCGGCTTCCTCGGCCGAGCTCACGACTGACCGCATGGCCTGCGCCAGCGCCAGGTCCTGTTGCAAGCGTGATCCCAGCGTGCGGCGCCACGCCTGGCGCGCCTGCTGTGTCGAGCGCCACCGAGGCAGAGCCACGATTTGCGACTGGGTGATCTCGGATAACTGAAAGGAATCGGGCCCAAGAATCAGCCCCTTTTGCCGCTCCTCGTCGCGCCACGCCGCATATAAGCCGAACTTCTGCGCCTGTAGGAGAATGGAGTAAACATCACTCCATTCCTCATCCAACATAGAATTGGCGACGGCCAGCTTGCGCACGCGCATCAAGCGCATGAATGCGGGCATCGTGAGCAGCCTGGCGCGGAGATGGCTGTCGATGGAATCGCCATTCTGATGTTGTTCGAGCAGCGCCAGCAACTGCTCGACCGGGCCCAGGGCGCCGCTGACAATGAGATCGAACCCCGCTTGCTGGGTCGGTTGCGCCTTGCGCGTCGTGTCGAGCGCCCCCAACCGCGCCGCCAGATCATTGCGCCGCGCCTTCCACAAGTCATAGGCCGCATCGCCGGGTTCGGGCGTGCGCAAATCTTGCTCGCTCAGCAAATCCGGGTCGATCACCGGCGCCGGCGTGTCCATTTCCGAACGCGCGCCATCGTCTTGCTGCTGCCACGTGGATCGCAAATGCTCCTTTTGCCAGATGAGAAGGCTCGGTTCCGGCAAAAGGCTGTCGGCCAGCGGTTTGATCGTGGTCTCTTCGAGACCGAACAGATTTCTGAGCGCGACTTCCGTGAGGCTGGCGGGCTGCAGCAGGAGATCATCCAACCGATCCGGACGAAATGGCGTCACCGCAATCCCCAGACGAGCGGCCAGGGCGGCGCGCGCTGATTCATCAGCCACGCGCGCCAGGCGGATTTCGTCATAGGACGCGCCTGTCTGCCGCAGCAGCGCCATGTAGACTGTCTGGCGGTAGTCGGATCCGGCCTGCGGCGGCAGGCTGCGCCCGTGTTTCGCCATGTAACGGCGCAACGCTTCGACGCACAGCCGCGCTTGACTCACCGGCTGATTCGCCACAGTGCGATTTGCGCTCGTCACGAGATCAACGAAGGGCTGCAGAAAAGTGTTGACCAGGAGCTGGCGGGTGATTAGTGGACCATTCGCCGCGGTTCTTACCCTGTTTGTGGAATAGCTCAGGAGATCGTCGAGGTATGCCGCCGGGCTGAAGACCGCCTCGGGATCCTGGGACTCGAATGGGTCCGCCACGACGACGAAGTCGCGCGTCTTCGGGACCGAGTTGGCGGGCGTGGCTTTGTCCAACGCGCGCACCGTGATTCTGTGATTTCCGGCGACGGTGATCGGAACTTGCGCGCTCCAGGTTGACCAGTCACCGGCGGCTCTGGGCGTGGCTTGAGTGAATCCGCTCTGGTCGAAGAGGGACCATTCCACTCGAGCGACTCCCGTCTGAGTGTCGGACGCGGAGCCGCGCACTTCGATCGTGGCCTGGCCATTCGCCAACGTAATAGTTTCATTGGTTTGAGGCGCGGTTATGCTCAGTGAAGGCGGAGTAGCGTCGCGCACGCGAACCGTGGCGTTACGGGTTCCACTAATGTTGCCCGCTTTGTCACGGGCGCGAAACGTCACGGTGTGCGTGCCCAGACCGGGCAAAGGCGCCTGCGCCAACCAGATGGTCGTATTGTTGATCAAGGTTGCGACCTGCCAGGCGCCACTACCCAATCGCCATTCAACCTTATCCACGCCGGCCGGACTGTCCGCTACTGTGCCTGTAATCGTCGCGACATACGGCGGCGACGGCCGCACGACATCGGCAGGCGGGTTGATGGTGAGTGTGGGCGGACTCACATCGACGTTCACCGATCGCGACGTGTCGTCAACGCCAGTCGCTCCCGATGAGCCTGAGGCAGTCACATGAGCGGTAATGGTGAGCGGTCCGTTGGGTCTGCCGCTCACCGCGAATGTCCAACTGGTCCAGGGCGTGGCTGATGGCCCGGTAGGCGTGGCGTTGACGGGGGCGCCCGTTCCGAGACTCACACGTACATTAGTGATGGCCTCGTTCGCGTGTCTGATGAATAGTCCCGGCTCCCCGGGTCTGTCCTCCATCAGGTTGCATGAGGCGGTTCCGCTCACTGTAAAACTTCCACGCACGATGGCGTTGGAAGCGGGGGCGCTAATGGTGATGCGTGGAACGAAATATCTAAATATCGTAGCCATATGAATGGTTCCTTCATGAATCTTGACGGCGCGAGTCGTCGAGGTCTGCGCCGTCCCTGGTTAAGTCATTACAGTCATGCGTGCGACGCCGTTCATCGAAACTGGGGGAACGGATCTTTCGGGGCAAACTGACCCCATTGACGCTCGAAATTCCTTCTGAGGTTCGACGGATTGTTTGGATTAAGCGTGCCGTCCTCACGATGACATTGAGCGCAGAATGGATTGCGTCTATTCTCTATTGCTTTTGCTTCAACCCTGGAGTCGTACCAGTTGTCACCTCGTGGCGCCAGGACGGCGGAATATACTGTTTCAGCCGCTTGGTGGAACCTTCCGACAGGTGTGAAGTTGTAGTAACCGTCCTTAGCCACACCTAGCGCTATGGATTGCCAGGTAAAGTTGTCGGAAAGCGCTGCGTCAGCAGTAAACGAAAGCCCCCGCAATGTATCCTCGACATCAATATCATTGCCCTCTCCAAGAGCATTGATAATCTCTCCCGCCCTGAGGAGGGATTGGACCTTCCCTCCCCCGCCGCGAACCTTCGGTGATTTCCCCAGAGCGCCCCTGACCCTAAGACTTTCGCGATGCGCTTTGGCGTCTGCGAACTGATCGAATTGCGTGACGGATGCCTGATATCTCTCAATTGTTTTTGCTGAAACTTGTGTGTTATGACCCGAGATGCCGATGTCGTGCAGGACCTGACCGCCCTTCGCTCCTTCGATCGCGTGGTATGCCGTCGCCGGATCCAGCGCGCCAGTCCTACGAGCCTCCCGGATATTCCTAACGAGCTGACCGTAATCCCGTTTCGCTGCGTTCTCGAACGATTCGACCTTGCCACCGTATGACTTCGACTTCCCAGCTTTGGACGGCTTGTTCGCATGCTTGTTGTCGCCAATAACGTTGACCACCGCCTCGTCTTCTCCCACTACAAGGTGCGCATCCACTCCACCAGCGTTCACGTGTTTCCCCGGAGTAATGTCCTTTACCTCACCGGCAGGAGCGTATTTTCCCCTCAGTTTTTCCCGGTACGTAGTTTCGGCCTTCGCTTCAGGTTTTTGCTCTTGCGGTTTAGTCGGTTGCAGCCCGCTGGTATCCAAGCTTCCCACTGGGTTGCAGCCGCTGTAGCAATACAGGTTAATGCCTCCGGATATTCCTATGGGATCACTACTCGTCCATCTGCCAAGCCACGGCGCGTAGTATCGGGCGCCGTGATAGCTGAGGCCGGTCTCTTCATCTCGTTCCATGCCAGTATAGCGATAACGCTTGAGGCCCACCTCAGCGGCGCTGCGTCCCGCCTGATACGAGGCGCTGCCGTATGGGTAATACTCTTCGTAAGTGATGATCTGGCCTGCGCCATCCAGTTCCAAAGTCGCGGAGCCGAGGTGGTTGCCGAACTGATAGCGGATTAGTTGTTGTGGCGCGCCCGGCTCATCGCCTTTTGTGCGCGTGTCCACGAGCGCGATGCGATTTCGATCGTCCATGACGCTCAGCGTTTCGCGTTCGAGCGCGATTCCGGCAGAGTTGCGGCGGCGAAAGATTTCGAAGCCGCCGAGCATGACGCGTTCTTCGATGAGAGCGCCGCCATTTTTCTCGACCACCTTACGCACACGTTGGCCGCTGGAGTCGTAAACGTAGTAGGCCGTTCCACCGCCTCCCATATCCACGCGCCGAAGCTGGTCGCGGAAATCCCAGATCATGGCGGCAAGGTGCGGCATCGCTGTCATATTGCCGTGCGCATCGTAAGGATAAATTTCAGGAGCGCCGATTCCGACCACAACACGGCTCAAGCGATTGCTCCGCTTATCGGGCTCGATAAGGCTGGCTTCCTGGTAGGTGAAGTTTCTATTCCATCTGCCTTCCGCAGCGTTGTGAGAGACTCGCAAAAGATTACCCACGGCGTCGTATGTGTACTGCTCGCTGTAGCGGCGCATGGCCTGGCCATCGTTGGGGTGCGGCAGATTGACGCGGGCGGTGTCGTTCCAGGTCGTTTCAGGTTGCGACACCTGGCCGATGTGCTCTCGTCCCTGTGTCGCGAGCAGGCGATAGATGGCGTCGTAAGTGTATTCGTTCGTGGGCGAGACTACCGCGTTCCTGAAGTACAGAACCTGCTGAGCGTTGTCCTGAATGTTCGTGATGTTGCCGACCGGATCGTAGGCATAGCCGAGATCCTGCAAACGCTCACTGCCCCGCAGCGTCCGGCAATGTATCAATCGGAAAGTCAGTGGATCGTAAGCGTAGGTCGTGCGTACATCATTGCCGTAAACGATGACCGTGCGCTGACCTTTGGCGTCGTAATCGATCTGACTGACGAAGACTGTCGGCGCCGTGGCCCCGCGCAACCGCGCCTCCATCTTTTGCAGCAAGCCCGTGGCGTTGAAATGCGGCCGTGTGACGCTGCCGTCGGGAGAAATAAGCTCCACGGGCCGATTGAGCGCGTCGTAGCTTGTAAGACTGACGTAATCCTTGTCATCGAGCGCAGGCGCGGCTGACCAGTCCAGCGTCGTTTTGTACTCCATGGCCAGTCGCCGTTTGCCGACAAGAAGGTTGCCTTTGAAGTCGTACGCCTCGCTCGTCACGACGCCTGCTTGATCGAACTGCTGAAAAACCTTGCCTCGCAGATTCGCGGCTTCCGGGTTCGGCGCGCTTTCGCCGTATACCGTGTGACCGATCAACCGCTCCGGGTCGCCGCCTTCCTGCAGAAAGACATCCACGGGCCGGCGCAAACCGTCGTATGCGCTGCGCAAGCGATGCGCGCGACTGTCCCAGACGAACGCCGGCTGCCCCGCGACATCGTTGAGCATCCAGCGCTCGCCTGCTTCCATGCTCGCCTGATGGACACGAGCGCCGAGCATGTCGAAGTCGTAGCGCATGACGACGCGGCCGTTGGCGTCGATAATTTCGCGCTCGTTTCCTTCTATGTCCAGGATCACTCGGCTCACATAGATTTCCTCGGTCACTGCGTCGTTGCGCTCAAATCGGTTGTGAGCGATGGTGAGGAACGGGCGGCCAAGAGCGTCTGTGTAAGCCACCGAGGGGGTAGCGGCGTGCGCAGCGGTTTTTATCGCGGCCTCCTGTTCGGCGGCGCCAAGTTCTCCGCCCTGGCGTTGCGCATACCAGTTGGGCAAGTAGTCGGAGGGATCAAGACGTTCGAAGAAACCGCCAGCGTCCGGGTCCTGCTTCGGGTCCTCGATCAGGACCGTGTCATTGACGTCCCATCTCTCCTGTCGCCAGGGATCGAACACAACCTTTTCCCAGGTGTGATTGGGATGCAGCGTGGCGACAACCCGCTCCACTGGGTCGTAGAACAGAGTGGAGCTGACGCCGACCCGTTGATCGAAACGGAACACGTGCGTGTCGTCAAATAAGGGTTCGAATCGTTTGACCGGTTTGCCCTTGTTATTGAAGATCGTCCAGCCGCTGCCGATCCAGCGCGGGCTGACCACGGGGCCGCCTTGCGTCAAAGGGCCGGGGTCGGCCGCGATCTTTTTTTGAATTTCACGACCGAATCCATCGGAGTAATTCAGGCTCACCTGCAATTTCAGCCCATCGGCCGGCGCCAGGTCGCTGGCGTGCGTCTCGCGGGCCAGCGTGGCGGCGAATACGGGCTGCCCCTCTCGCTGGAAACGCTCGAGGTCATAAATAACACGCGTGCTGGCCGAACCTAACAATGTCGCGGCATGAGTTAGCGGGTCGGCGAGGAACGCGTCCCGCTGTTCCGCAGCGAGATTCACAGTAAAATCGGTGAGAGAGTCACCTTGCGTCTCGCCCGCCTTGCCCATGACGGCGGAGCCAACCACAAGACCCAACGTATCGAACGCGACTTCTCCACGGTTGCCGTTGGGATCGGTGATTCGGAACGGTTGCAGAATCCGGTAATCCTGCTCGGCCAGAGTGCGGTTATCCAGCGCATCGCGGGTCTCATTGACGAGCAGCGCGTAGGGGTCACTGATCGTGTGCGCCGTGGCGCCGAAGGGATCGCGGGCTCGATATACGGAAAAGAAGTGTCGCCGGGCAAACGCCAGTTCATCGGCCGGCGTGTCCGACAGTCCAGGGGAATAGAACACGCGCCCCGAAAGAATCCACCACGTCTGCTGATCGGCGCCTCGAACGTACCGGCGCTGCTCCAGGATAGCGTCGGTGACGCGATTGCCGTACACCCGCTCGATCAGGCCCGAAGTGAAAGCGAGTCGCTGAGTCTCGCCAGGAAGCGCCAACGATTCGAGCGCGCCCAGCGGTAGCAAGTCCGTGAGATCGTCCCTACGATAGTAGGTTCGAACATGCTCGATCAGGCGCTTCTGCGGAATCGCCGGATTCGGTTGTTCCTCGTAGCTGATGCTCTGCGCGCTTTCGATCCGCGCAAAATCGTTCTCGATCCATTCGACGTAGCTGAATTGCCGCGTATCGGGGTCCACCGGCGCAAAACCGGTCAATTCGTAACTGAGCGTCTCGCAGGGTAACGGAGCGTGATAGCTGTCCGGGATCGTCTGAGGATCATTGATCGCATGTGTGTAGCTGTTCTGCGTGTAGGTGATGAGCGTTTGTGTCTGCCTGTCCCGGTCCGCTTGCGTAGGTAAGCCTGGATCAGGCTGCCGGCGCCCATACCCGATGCTCAGTGTCCTGAGCGGATTGCCGAAAGCATCCACTTCCAGCGTCAGCTCGTGACTGATACGCGGATCGGATGGGTTGCGCTCGTAGTGATAAGTCAGGCTTTCCAGCGCGTGACTGAAGTAAACGGCGTGATGATTCTCCAGCCGGGGTTGCAGCATCGCTACCCGGTAGCGCCGTTCCTCAACCTGATAGGGATGCTGGGATTTGTCGCTCCCATCGTGCGCATACACTTCGGTGCGCAATTGAGCGCCCCGTAAGGCCCGGTAGGCTTCGGCCGCGTTCTCGCCAGTGGCGACATTGTGCTCCTCCAGCGGCGCGGCTTGACTGTCTTGCTGGTAAAACTCCTGGCGAAATCTCTGTGTAAGATCCCGGTAGTCGATCGACTCGCTCCCACGCGTGTCGAAGTAGACGCCGGTATGGAACCACGCGCGCGTTTCTACCGGCGG